>Ga0070686_100000817_pt1 | contig 18031 bp, 11 predicted proteins | sample KBSS23LmetaG_FD_65654 | JGI IMG/M metagenome (GOLD analysis project Ga0070686, IMG submission 65654) | Switchgrass rhizosphere microbial communities from Kellogg Biological Station, Michigan, USA - KBS S2-3L metaG | ecosystem: Host-associated > Plants > Roots > Rhizosphere ... | reverse complement strand
CTTCTTGAAGATGTAGCACTCCATGTTGATCGTTTCGGTCGCGGCGCGAATCGCGTCGAGCATCGCCGGATAGAAGCGATCACCGTTGGTGAAGATCTCGACGTTGTTGCCGGGCTCGAGCCGCGTCTGGCAGGTCGACTCGAGCACGTGGATGAAGTGATCGCTGCGGGCGTCGATGTCCGCTTCGATGTGATAGGGGATGTGCGGCGTGAACAACATCGCCAGCACCACCCAGGTGAGGAACGCCCCGCCGATGATCGTCAGCCAGAGCATTACGATCGGTCGTCGCGATCGGGCGGGTCGCCGGCGGGGACGAGAAGCGCGACCGGGAAGCGGTCGAACACGGCGGCGGCGGCGAGCCCATCGCCGCCATCGATCACCGTGCCGGTGAACACGTTGCGGTAGCGCCGGCCGCGGAGCGGCTCCGGCAGCTCGACGCGGGTGTCGGCCCAAACTGCGGCGCCGAGCGGCGGCGCACCGTCGGGCGTCAGCGCCGCGACCAGGCGCGGGACGCAGGTGATCGCGCGTCCGCCGCGGGCGAACGCGAAGAGGCAGTCGCGCCGCGCGCCGATCGTGGCCAGTGCCGTGTAGTCGCCGTCGAAGGCGTCGCGCAGCGCCGCGCGGGCCGACAGCGCCCGGTTCATCGTGTACATCTTGACGTGGCCGTCGCTGCGCCGATCGAGCAGATCGGCGAGCGCCTCCGGCGATGCCTCGCGGCCGCTGCACGGATGCAGTGCGGACAGGATCTGGCGCCGCCGCTCGTAGTCCACCTGCCGGCGGTTGTCGGGATCGACGAGGTTGAGGTCCCAGAACTCCGTGCCCTGGTAGAAATCGGGAACGCCCGGCGCCGTGATCTTGATCAGCAGCTGCGACAGGCTGTTGTAGATGGCGAGCTGGGCGACGCGCCCCTGGAAGGGCAGGAACGCCTGCAGGAACGGCTTCGCCCGCGCCGGATCGAGGATCGCGCGGACGAAGTCGCCGACCGCCTGCTCGTAGTCCTCGTCCGGGTTCAGCCAGCTCGTATGCACTTTCGCTTCGCGCAGCGCCTTCGTCATGTAGGTGGCGATGCGCTCGACGAACCGGCTGCGCGTCTCCTCGTCGCTCTCGAACGGCCAGGCGCCGACCAGCGTCTGGTAGATGAAATACTCCTCGTTGGGATCGGGCGCGGCCAGGCCTTTCGGATCGTTCTTGAAGCGCCGGTTCAGGGCGCGCCACCGCGACACCGCTTCCTTCCACGGCCGCGGCATCTCCGACAACACGTTGAGACGCGCGCGGACGTCCTCGCCGCGCTTGGTGTCGTGCGTCGAGGTCGCCGACAGCGCGTGCGGCCAGCGCGCCTGCCGCTCGGCCATCCACGCGTGCACGGCTGCCGGCTCGAGGCCGAACCGGGTTGGATCGCCGCCGACTTCGTTCAGCGACAGCAGACGATTGAAGACGTAGAGCGCCGTGTCCTCGATGCCTTTCGCGGCGACCGGGCTGGTGAGCTGCTGGAATTTGCCGATGAACCGCGCCTGCTCGTCGCTCTCCTCCGGCGTCGCCGCCGCCGTCTGCTTGAGCAGCAGCTTCTGGATGAACTCGAAGATCACCCGCGGCACGCCGGACGCGCGGCGCCGCGCGCACAGGATCGCTTCGTTGATGTAGCGCCGATCGTGGTCGCTGATCGGATCGGTTCGGGTGATGTAGGTCCGGTAAACGGGGAAGCAGGCGATCACTTCCTTCAACGTCGAGATCAGGCTGTAGAGCGTGAAATCGCGGAAGTGACGGTTGCGCTCCGAGAACCGATTCAGCTGATGGCCAAGCGAGTTGATGTCGCCGGACATCGTTTCGTGGAGCACCTGCTTCTTGCTTCGGTAGGCGAGATCATCGAAGGCGATGCGTTCGCGCGTGAAGCGCCGATAGATCTCGCTCATCGGCCGTTCGTGGCGCGCGTCGACGAACAGGTTGTTGACCGTGGTCGCGAACTCGTAGCCGGTGGTGCCGTGGACCGGCCAATCGGTGGCCAGCTGCTCGCCGGAGCCGAGGATCTTCTCGACGACGACGAAGAAACGGGGGTCGGGTTCCGGACCCCTTTCCCGGCCCGCTGTCGACTCCTGCAGGCGCCGCAGGTAGTCGCCCGGATCGAACAGGCCGTCGACGTGATCGATCCGCAGGCCGGTGACGGCGCCGCGCTCGACCAGGCTGAACACGAAGCGGTGCACCTCGTCGAAGACCGCCGGATCTTCCATCCGCAGCGCCGCCAGCTGATTGACGTCGAAGAAGCGCCGGTAATTGATCTCCTCGGACGCCACGCGCCAGTGGGCCAGCCGGTACGACTGCGCGTTGAACAGGCGATCGAGCGCGTCGAAACTGCGCGGCTGTCCGGGCGTGCCGTTGAGCCGCGCGATCGAGCGCTCGATCAGCGCACGCACCGCGGCGCTGCGCTCGGCCAGCTCGGCGAGACGGCGCTTGACGATCTCCTTTTCGCGCGCGCGCATCGCGATCGCGTCCGCCGTGCGGTCGCTGCGCAGTGGCAGATTGCGGCTGGCGGTGAGGACGCTGAGCAGCTCGTCGGCGTCGGCGCCCGGATGCTCCGCCTGCCAGGCCTCGAGATCCGCCTCGAACACCATCGCGTAGGTGTCGGGCGCGATCGGCAGCGTGTCGTCGTAGTAACACGCGAAGAACGCGCCATCCCGATAGGTCAGCTTCAGCTCCTGTCGTTCGAGCGCCTCGCCGTACTGCGCACCGAGAATCGGAATCAGCACCTTGTCGGCGAGCTCGTCCTTCACCGGGTGCCACTCGATGTCGAAGAAGCGCGCAAAGCGCGAGCTGGCGCCGTTCTCGAGGACGTCGAGCCACCACGGGTTGGCCGACTTCGCGATGCCCATGTGGTTGGGGACGAGATCCATCACGTGGCCCATCCCGCGCCGGTGCATCGCGCTGATCCACGCGGCGTGATCGTCGTCGCTGCCGATTTCCGGGTTCAGCTGCGTCGGGTCGGCGACGTCGTATCCGTGCAGGCTGCCCGGCACGGCCTTCAGGTACGACGATGCGTAGCAGTCGCTGATGCCAAGGTCGTGCAGGTAATCGACGATTGCGCCGGCGTCGCGAAAGGTGAAGCCGCTGTTGAATTGCAGCCGGTACGTTGCGAGCGGAATACGTGTGGGTGCCACCGCGTGAATAAGTAGCAAGCGCGCCGCCATTGAGCGACAACGGCCGAGGCGGTGCTCCTCGAGACCTCAGCTGGCAACTATCTTGCTCAGCGGTGATGCGGAAATGCTTCGCACATTCGCGATCGTCGCTCTCCTTTCGCTCGGCACACTCGGACCAGCTTGGGCGCAACCGTTGCCGGTCGAGCAGGACGAGCAACCGAAACGTTCGACGACGATCCTCGAACGCACGCCGCCGTTCGACGAACAGGTACGCGACCTGCGCCAGGCCGTCACTCGGCTGCCGATCGCGGTCGTCCTCGCGTGCGTGCTCGCGCTACGGCCGCGGCGGCGCGGCACGCCGCCGCGGCAGCCGCCGGTGATTCAGACGCAGATCATCCTGGCCATCGTCGGTGCGGTCGTGATGCTGGTGGTCGGCTCCAGCCTCGCCCGCGCCTTCGGCATCGTCGGCGCCGCCGGGCTGGTGCGCTACCGCGCCAAGATCGAGGACCCGAAGGATGCCGGCGTCATGCTGTCGACGCTCGCCGTCGGGCTGGCGTCAGGCGTCGGGATGTGGCTGCTCGCCACCTTCGCGACCGGTTTCATCCTGCTGGTCCTGTGGATCGTCGAGTCGTTCGAGCCGAAGGCGAAGAAGCTGTTCACGCTGAAGGTGAAAGCCAAGGATCCGGCGGCGCTGAAGTCACGGCTCGAGCAACTGCTGACCCGCAACCACGTCAAGTTCGAGCTGCGCGGCACGTCGACCGAGGAGCTGCACTACGAAGTGCGGATTCCGTTCGATCGCAAGTCCGACGGCCTGACCGATGCGATCGTCGCGCTCGATCGCGACAACGCCAGCGCGGCCGAGCTCGAGGAAAAAAAAGAAAAGAAATAGAGCGTCACCGATAGTTGCCGAACTGCAGGGCGACGCCGAAGTCGTGCTCGCGCAGGGCGCGCATGGCATCCTGCAGGTCGTCCTTCGACGGCGACGACACGCGCACCTGGTCGGCCTGGATCGCGGCCTGCACCTTCTTCAGCTTTTTTTCCTTGAGGTACTTCACGATCTCGCGCGCCGCCTCGATTGGAATGCCCTGCTGGATCTCGATCACCCGCCGCAGCGTGCCGCCGGCGGCCGGTTCGGATTCCGGCACCTTGAAGTTCTTCACCGGCACGCCGCGCCGCACCAGCCGCGTCTGCACGATTTCCCAGAGCGCGTTCATCTTCATCTCGTCGTCGGCGGTCAGCGTGAGCTTCTTGTCGGCGGTGCTCAGGTCGATGTCGGCTTTGGCGCCCTTGAAGTCGTAGCGCTGCCCGACTTCCTTGCGCGCCTGGTTGAGCGCGTTGTCGACTTCCTGGAAGTCGATCGTCGAGGTGATGTCGAATGACGAGGTCGTGGCCATGGATGTCGAATCCTGATTCTACTTGTCCTTCGTCGCAGTCGGGCGCCGCCCCACCTTTGCCGAGTGCCGCGTCCGCGCTTCCTCGACTGAATGCGACTCGGTGACGTCGCTGGCGCTGCGCGACAGCTTGGCCAGCTCGCCATAATAGCGATGCAGCGTCGTCAGCTCTTTTTCGGTCAACGCCTCGACGTCGATCAGCCGGTTGCTGGCGCCCTGCATCGCCGCCACCAGCTCGTTCAGCTTGAGATGCAGCGCCAGCGAATCCTTGTTCTGCGCCCGCTGGATCAGGAACACCATCAAAAACGTGATGATCGTCGTGCCGGTGTTGATCACCAGCTGCCACGTGTCGGAGAAGTGGAACACCGGTCCGAGCACCGCCCAGGTGACGATGACGAGAAGCGCGAGGGCAAACGCCGGCGTACTGCCGGTCCAGCGGGTGACGCCAGTGGAAAATGCCTCGAATCGCGCGCCGAGCGACGCTGGTTTGCGGTTCGCCATGCGTAGAATGATAGCGTGAGCGATCGGCCGCGCATCGGCGTGTCAGCGTGCCTGCTCGGCGAACGCGTCCGTTACGACGGCCGCGACAAGCGCGACGCGTGGCTCGTCGAGGTGCTCGGGCCGCGCGTCGAGTGGGTGCCAGTCTGCCCCGAGGTCGAGGCCGGGCTCGGCACGCCGCGCGAACCGATGACCCTCGGACGCGATACCGGCGGACGGCTGGTCCTGGTCACCGATCGCGTGCGCGACGATCTCACCCGGACGATGAGCGAGTACAGCATCGGCAGGGCCGCCGAACTGGCGGCGGCACATCTCGACGGCTACGTCCTGAAGGCCGGCTCGCCAAGCTGCGGTCTCGACGTCCCGGTGGGCAACGAGCGCGGCATGGGCCTGTTCGCGACGGCCTTGACGACGCAACTGGAAGGGCTGCCGGTCGCCGACGAGCGCGAACTGGCTGACCCGGACTGGCGCGAGTCGTTCGTGGATCGCGTCTACGCGCATTTTCGCCGCAGGACGCGGGCATGACCGCCGACGCGCAGCAGCAGGTCGAGATCGTCCGCGTCCGCACCGGTACGCGCACGCGCGATCGCGATCGCGCGGCTACCGAGGAGCCGCTCGAGATCAGGATTCACGATCGGCCGTTCGCGGTGATCATGCGGACCCCCGGCGCCGACCGCGAGCTCGCGGCCGGCTTTCTGCTGGCGGAGCGCGTGCTGCGGTCGAGTGACGACCTCGGAACGATCGCGCACTGCACTGATCACGACGCGGCCGGCAACGCTGCGGAGAACATCGTCAACGTCACGCTTGCCAATGGGTCGACGGCGTCACTGGACCAGGCGATGGCCGATCGCCGCCAGGTGACGACGAACTCCTCGTGCGGGCTGTGCGGCCGGCGCACGATCGAGTCGCTCGCGGCCGACGCCGCGCCGATCGCGGCGAGCTGGACGGTGTCGACGGCAACGATCGCGGCGCTGCCGGCGCAGCTGCGGGCGCGCCAGGTGGTGTTCGACGACACCGGCGGCCTGCACGCCGCCGGCCTGTTTGCGCGCGACGGTGCGCTCGTCGACAGCGCCGAAGACGTCGGCCGCCACAACGCCGTCGACAAGATCGTCGGCCGCATGTTGATGCGCGAGGCGCTGCCGCTGTCGGAGTCGATCCTGTGCGTCAGCGGCCGGACCTCCTTCGAGATCGTGCAGAAGGCGGTGTTCGCCGGCATCCCCGTCGTCGCCGCCGTCTCGGCGCCGTCGACGCTGGCGATCTCGCTGGCCGAGACGCTCGGCGTGACGCTGATCGGCTTCGTGCGCGGCGACGGCTTCAACATTTACGCCCACCCTGAACGGATCGTGTGATGCAGGAGGTGCTGCTCCTGATCGCGCTCGCCGCCGGCCAGCTCGCATCCGGCGAGCTGCGCCTGACCGTGACCGACGCCACCGGCCTGCCGGTCCGCGCCGTCGGCACGCTCGCCAGCGGCGCGTCCGACACCAGCCGACGCTTCGACACGGACGCCGCGGGACGCTTCGTCTTCGATCGGCTGCCCGCCGGCGTGTATCGCCTCACGGTCGCCAGCGCTGGATTTACCGCCGCCACGCAGACGATCGACGTCCACGGCGGCACGCCGCGCGAGGTGCACGTCGTCCTCGCCGTGGCCCCGGTGACCGCTTCCGTCACGGTGACGCGCGAGACGCCGCTCGTCGATCGCCACGACGTCGGCGTCGTCTACAACGTCGGGTCGCAGCAGGCCCGCGAGCAGCAGTCGCTGGTGCCGGGACGCGAGCTGCTCGACCTGGTGAACCTTCAGCCGGGCTGGCTGATGGAATCGAACGGCGTGTTGCATCCGCGCGGCTCGGAATACCAGACGCTGCTGGTCGTCGACGGCGTGCCGATGGACGACAACCGCTCGCCGGCCTTCGCGCCGGAACTGCCCGACGGCGCGATCGAAGCGGTCAGCGTGCTCACCGGTACGTTTCCAGCCGAGTACGGCCGGAAGCTTGGCGGCGTGGTCGACGTGACGACCAGCCGCGACATTCGCGAGGGCCTGCACGGAACAATCGAGTCAGGCGCCGGCTCGTTCGACACGCAGACGCTGTTCGGGTTCGCGGCGTACGGTCGGAACCGCCGCTCGCTGACGGTGAGCGCCGGCGCGTCGAGGACCGACCGATACCTCGATGCGCCGACCGAAAACAACGCCGCCAACCACGGACGCCTCGCGTCGGTGAGCGTGAACTTCGACGACCAGCTGACGGCGCGCGATCGCCTGCGCCTCGGCTGGCGGCACTCCGACGCAGCATTTCAGGCGCCCAACGACCTGGTGCAGGAGTCCGCCGGCCAGCGGCAGGACCGGACCAGCGGCGAGCAGGCGGCGCAAGGCGTCTGGTCGCGCGTCGTATCCGATGGCGCGCTGCTCGACGTGCGCGCCGCGTTCAGCGATCTGTCGGCGGCGTTTGCGTCCAACGACGCATCGACGCCGATCATCGTCAACCAGCAGCGCGGCTTCTCGCGGAGCTACGCGAAAGCGACGTTCGCTGCCCACGCCGGCCGCCACGATCTCAAGATCGGCGGCGACTTCGCACGCTCGCCGGTGCACGAAGCGCTCGATTACCTGATCACCGATCGCGACTTCTTCGGCCGTGCGGTCGCGCCGTCGTTCGCCTTTGCCGATCGCCAGACCGAGACCGACGCGGCGCTGTTCGCGCAGGATACCGTCCGCTTCAGCGGCGTGACCGCGGCTGCAGGCCTGCGATGGGATCGGTATGCGCTGCTCGTGCACGACGCCGCGTTCAGCCCGCGCCTCGGCGTGGCGTGGGCCTCGCCCGGTTCGTCGATCGTGCTCCGCGGATCGTTCGACCGCGCCTTTCAGACGCCGGCCATCGAGAACCTGTTGCTCGCCAGTTCGCCGGCAGTCGACCAGGTGAACCGCCGCGTGCTGCGGCTGCCGGTGCCGGCGTCACGCGGAGATTTCGTCGAGGCCGGCATCAGTGCGGCAGTCGCGCGGACGGCGCGGCTCGATGCGACGGTCTACCGCCGCTCGTTCACCAACTTTGCCGACGACGACGTGTTCATGAACACCGGCGTGAGCTTTCCGATCGCCTTTCGCGCCGCAGTCATTCGCGGCGCCGACGTGAAGTTCACGGTGCCGCAGTGGCGCAGTTTCTCCGGATTCGCCGGCTATTCCTATTTGATCGGCCGCGCGGATTTGCCGGTCACCGGCGGCTTGTTCCTCGGCAGCGACACGGCGGCCGCCCTGCAGGACCAACGGCTGCCGATCACGCAGGATCAGCGGCACACGGCGCGGGCCCGGGCGCGATACCAGCTGGCGCCGCGCGCCTGGACGGCGATCGTGGTTCGCTACGGCAGCGGCCTTCCGGTCGAGCTCGACGACGACGACTCACTCGACGAATTGGTAGCGCACTATGGCCGCCCGGTGGTCGAGCGCGTCGATTTCGAGAGCGGCCGCGTCAAGCCGACGTTGGCGATCGATCTCGGCGTCGGCGTCGAGTTGTGGCGCCGCGACCGGCGGCGGCTCGATCTCCGCGGCGAGATCGCGAACGCCACCAATCGGCTCAACGTCGTCAACTTCGCCGGCGTGTTCTCGGGTACCGCGATCGCGCCGCCGCGCGCCGCCAGCGTCCGCGCGCGCTTGGAATTCTGATATCAAGACGACGCGCGGCTTTTGTAGCGCAGGCCTTCAGGCCTGCAGACGGCCGCGCAGGCGAGCCCTGAAGGGCTGCGCGCTACGTATCGCGGCGCGGCCGCGGTATAGTCCTCCGCCGATGATGCGAGCTGCCGCGCACCTCTCAGCTCTGGGGTTGTTGCTCGCCGCCGCAGTCGGCGCCGCGGCGCCGCCCTCCATCGACAGCGCGTTCCAGAAGTTCTGGTCGGCGCGAAATCCGGACGACGCCGCGAAGGCGGCGGCCGCCGTGGTGAGCTCCGGCATCCCGTTCGATGCCGCGCTGGCGCGGCTGAAGCGCGGCCGTCCCTACTCCTCGCAGGTGAAGCACGGCCTCGTTCGCCTGCAGCGCCGCTCGGTCATGGGCGAGTTCTTCTACGATCTCGCCATCCCCGACACCTATGATCCGGCGCGCGCGTACCAGGTCCGCGTTCAGCTGCACGGCGGCGTGATGATGCGCGAGACCAGCGAGCCGCGCAGCGGGCGCGGCGGCCGCGGCGGCTCCGGCGTCACGCTGCCCGGCGCCGAGCAGATCTACGTGATGCCGACCGGCTGGCGCGACGCGCCATGGTGGTCGCGCGTGCAGCTCGAGAACCTCGATGCGATTCTCGACTCGGTGAAGCGCACCTACAACGTCGACGAGAATCACGTCGTCGCCGCCGGCGTCTCCGACGGCGCGACCGGCCTGTATTACGTCGCGATGCGCGACACGACGCCGTTCGCCAGTTTCCTGCCGCTCAACGGCTTCATGATGGTCCTCGCCAACGACCGCGTCGGCGTCGACGCAGAGCTGTTTCCGACCAACCTGCTGAACAAGCCGCTGTTCGTCGTCAACGGCGGCGAGGATCCGCTGTACCCGCTGCGGTCGGTCGAGCCGTACGTCGGTCACCTGCGCGGCAGTGGCGTCACCGTCGACTACCATCCGCGGCCCGAAGCCGGCCACAACACCGCGTGGTGGCCGGAGATGAAGGACGCGTTCGAGACGTTCGTCCGCGATCACCCGCGCAACCCGTATCCCGACACCGTCACCTGGGAAGCGACCGATCGCGACATGCCGGCGCGCGCCCACTGGGTGGTGATCGATCGCGTGAAGCAGGCGGCCGCCGAGCCGCGACTCGAGCCGGATCTCAACGTCTTTTCCGGCGCCGGTCCGAACCACGGGCGCGAGCTGTTCGGCCGGTCGCGGCCGTCGGGCCGCGTCGACGCGCACCGCGCCGGCAACACGATCGAGCTGCGCACGCGCGGCGTCGCCGAGCTCACGCTGCTGCTGTCGCCGGACGTATTCGACTTCTCGCAGCCGATCCGCGTCACCGCCAACGGCCGGGCGGTCGCCGACGGCCTGCAGCAGCCATCGCTGGCGACGTTGATGAAGTGGGCCGCGACGGACAACGACCGCACGATGCTGTTCGCCGCCGAACTACACGTGTCGATCAAGTGAGGACGCCTAGGAACCGCATTCCTGTCTCTGTGACCGCTCCTGCGATCGCGTGCCTTGCCGCCGGCACCGTAATCGGCTACGCGGCGAAGGAGAGCGGCGGGGTCGCGGCGGCGAGGCGGTCGAAGTAACTACCGGTTGCGCGTTCGACGCCGCGGTGGACGCGGCCACGCTCGCCAAGTCATCATGCGGAAGGCATGATTTCGTTCTCCCGCGTCAGCAAGCAGTACGGCAAACAGGTCTTGTTCGTCGACGCCTCCTTTCAGCTCAACGCCGGCGAGAAGGTCGGCCTGGTCGGCCCGAACGGCGCCGGCAAAACGACGCTGTTCCGGATGATCGTCGGCGAGGAAACGCCGGACGAAGGCGACGTCTCGGTGCCGAAGCGGACGACCATCGGCTATTTCCGGCAGGACGTCGAGGAGATGTCCGGCCGATCCGTGCTCGATGAAGCGATCCTCGGCAGCGGCCGCGTCGGCGACCTGCATCACGAGCTCGAACAGCTGCAGCACGACATGGCCGATCCGGCGAAGGCCGACGACATGGATCGGATCCTGGCGCGCTTCGGCGAGGTGCAGGAGGAATACGACCATCTCGGCGGCTACGCGCTCGAGGCGCAGGCCCGCGAAGTGCTGCTCGGCCTCGGCTTCGACGAGGAGCGCATCGACGGCGACGTCGGCGCGCTGTCGGGCGGCTGGAAGATGCGGGTCGCGATGGCGCGCGTGCTGCTCGGCCGGCCCGACGTCCTGCTGATGGACGAGCCGACCAACCATCTCGACATCGAGTCGATCATCTGGCTCGAGGACTTTCTCAAGTCGCTGCCCGGCGCGCTGCTCATGACCTCGCACGACCGCGAGTTCATGAACCGCATCGTCACGAAGATCGCCGAGATCGACAGCGGCGAAATCACCACCTACTCAGGCAACTACGACTTCTACGAGCGCGAGCGGGCGATCCGCGAAGCCAACCGCGAGGCCGCCTACGCGCGCCAGCAGGCGATGCTGGCCAAGGAACAGCGCTTCATCGAGCGCTTCGCGGCGCACGCCGCCAAAGCGGCGCAGGTGCAGAGCCGGGTCAAGGCGCTGGAGAAGATCGAGAAGATCGAGCTGCCGAAGAAGCGCCGCGTGGTGAAGTTCGACTTCCGCACGCCGCCGCGTTCCGGCGATCAGGTGGCGGTGCTCGAGGGCGTCAGCAAGGCCTACGGCCGCCGCGTCGTCCATGACGGGTTGAACCTGAACATCCGCCGCGGCGAACGCTGGTGCGTGATGGGGAAGAACGGCGCCGGCAAGTCGACGCTGTTGAAGATGGTGGCCGGGCAGGTGGCTCCGGATGCCGGGCAGGTGAAGCTGGGCGCGAGCCTGTACATGGGTTACTTCGCTCAGCAGTCGCTCGACGTCCTCGACCCCGATCTCACGATCGAAGAGCAGCTGCGCAAGGATTTTCCCGACGAGTCGATCGGCGCGCTGCGCAACCTGGCCGGCGCATTTCAGTTTTCAGGCGACGAGATCGACAAGAAGATTCGCGCGCTGTCGGGCGGCGAGAAGACGCGGCTCGTGCTGGCGCGGATGCTGCTCAACCCGCCGAACTTTCTCGTCCTCGACGAGCCGACCAACCATCTCGATCTGGCGACGAAAGAGATGCTGCTCACCGCGCTGCACGACTTCGAGGGGACGATGCTGTTCGTGTCGCACGACCGCGCCTTCCTGCGCGGGTTGAGCAACCGCGTCCTCGAACTCGGCGGCGAAAGCGGGACCGAGGCGCAGCCGCACGCCTATCCGGGGTCGTACGTCGAATACGTCGCGCGGACCGGGCACGAGGCGCCCGGCGTGCACAGGTAGGTCAGGCAGGTCGGGCAGGTCAGGCAGGTCGGGCAGGTCGGGCAGGTCGGGCAGGTCAGGCAGGTCGGGCAGGTCAGGCAGGTCGGATTGTCCCGCTACGGCACGCAATCCGGGCGCGCCACTCCGCTCGGGATCTGCGGCTCAGGAGACATGTCGTAGGTGAAGATCATCGTGTAGCTCGGCGTGCCTGGCAGCGTCACGGACCATCGAAGGGGTCGCAGCGATTCGACGTCGATCCACAGCGTCTGCACGCCGCGACGCGGGGCCGTCGCGACGTTCGGCGCTGGATCGCCGATCACCGCGTCCGGTCCAGTAGACGCAGGCGGCGTCCAGGCCGTGGTGATCGCTCGTGCGCGTCGACCGGCGAATGTCTGGAGCTCTCCGCTGTCCAGGCGGCCTGCGTCCGCCAGCATGTCGAGAATCGGCGCGGCGATCTCGCGATCGGTCGAGGCGCGCGCGCGCGCCTTCCACCGTGTGTCGTTCTCGTTGCGGTACTCGATCACGAGATCGCCGGCCATCGCCGTCCCATCGCAGCGCCGCGCCGGCAGTCCGGTGTAGTCGGCGATCGTCTCGACCCTCGTGGTCCAGTTCGTGTGAGCGCCGTCGCCACCAACCAGACCGCCCGTGATGCCTTCGACCGTGCGAACGATTCGCCGCCGGCCGTCGGGCCCGAATAGGATGTCCGGACCGGGACCGTCCGGCGCGTAGGCGAGCCGGACGGTTTTGCCGGCAATGGCCGCGCGCACTGCGCCCATGAGCGTTGCGATTTCGTTCGCACGAAGCGGACGATCGCTTTGCAGCAGGTCCTGCGGTCGAGAACTCTGGTCCTGGCCTGCGACGCCGAGAGTCAGAGCGAGGAGTAGAACGCCCTTCATTCCCGTCCTCCCACCTGACATCTTGGACACCAGTACGTGAGCCGGGCATCCAAGCCGGTCTTTCGTGCCAGGATTAGTCCCCCGCAGCGCCGACACGGTTTCCCGCCCCGCCCGTATACCCACAATTTCTTGTTCGGATCGAGGCTGCGCGTCGTTCTCCTGCCTATAGAGGGACTCAGCGTTTGCGAACGGGTCATCACGTTGGCGGCCAGCTGCTCGCGGGAGATCGCGACCAGCCGTTCGAGGTCCGCGTCGGACAGCGCCGCCACGGGTGTGAACGGCTCGATCCCGGCCAGAAACAGGATTTCGGACTTGAAGACGTTGCCGATCCCGGCGAGGACACGCTGGTTGAGGAGCACGTCGCCAATGGCGTCGCGACCGCGGGCGCGTATCCGGCGTGCGGCTTCGGCGGCGTCGAATGCCGGATCCAGCAGATCGGGTCCAAGCGCGTTCAGCTGGGCGTGCCGCGCCAGGTCTCGCGCGGTCAGCAGTTCGGCGACCGGCACGTTGAAGCCGACCGCTTCGATGTCGCCAGCCGCCACCAGGACGCGCATGTCGCGGGCCGGCCGCTGCCATTTGATCCCGGTCCGATAGAGGTGCCAGCTGCCGTTCATCCGCATGTGCGTCCGGAGGACGAGATCGCCGGAGAACGCAATGAGCAGGTGTTTGCCGCGGGCCGAGACCGACTCGATCGTTCGACCGACGATCGGCCGGTCGTCGGCAATCCGGTTCAGGGAGGGATAGACCGACTCGAACCGCGTCACGACCCGGCCGGCGAGCGCCCGCTGCATGGCAACGGCGGCTCGGTAAATCGTGTCGCCTTCAGGCACTGGCGAAGTCTGTTACACTTTGAACATTCAAATCGTGCATACCGTCCCATCGAACATTGAACGCGGCGATATGCAGATAACTTTTTTTGATCGGCTCACTGACGCTTCGGTCCGCCGGCGCGAAATAAAAGTCGCCGGCGTCGCCACATAGGGCAGGACGGGAGGGAAAGGCAGGAAGCGCTGGTCCGGTGGAAACAAGGATACGAGAGAGGGTTCGGGGGAGCTCTCTTCACTCATCCTGAATATTCCACCGGCCAGTCGTCTCCCGCCTTTCCCTCCCTTCCTGCCTCTCGCGTGTCAGCTGTCCTGCCCGGCGTCGCTGGCTTCCTGCATTCTGCCTTCAAGTCGCGCCTGCGTTCGACGAAACGTCGCCTGAAATCCCAGCGCCCCGGAAATGAAACCCGCTTCGATGAGAAACGGCGCCATCGCATGCTGCAACGGCGCCGATCCGTCGACCTCTTCGATCAGCATGCCGCGCGGCGTATCGCCGCCGGTCCGCGCGCGGTCGATGAGCACGTGCGCCACGGCGCGCGCCACCTTTGACCGATCGGGTTCCGCCTCGGGAAGAAATGTCAGCAGGACCCGATCACCCCGCGCCAGGTACGCGGCGAGGGCGCCGTTGACCAGGATCACCGTCGCGCCTACCGATCGCGTCGCGCCGCGTCCGGCCTTCGCGTCGGCCGCCCACTTGAGCGTTGCGCCGTACGGGTTCGCCGGATCGGTGGCCGCGAGCACGGCGATCTCGAGATCGTCGGGTGCCTGGCGCATCGAGCGCAGGAGATCCAGCGCGCCGGGCAGCGCGAACTGCGTCGCGCCGAGGCCGGCGACGAAGTAGCCGCGCCGAATCCGTCCGTTTTCTTCCAGCCCTTTCAGGACCGGGTAGACGACGCCGAAGCCGCCGGAAATCGATTCCGCGGCAATCGCCTCGCGCGTGAGGACGCCGTGGCGGGCGAGCAACTGCTGGGTCACCGCGGCGGCCCACTGAGTGGTACGGGGGTCGGGAACCGTTTTCCTGGAGGACATTGCGGAAAACGGTTCCCGACCCCCAATCAGCGCCCAGCGTCCTTCAGCCGACGGCGGCGCAAGCCGGCGCGATCGAAACGCCGTGACGTCGGCGGGCCGTCGCGCGGCCTTCATTCGCCGCCGCGGTGCATGCGCGCGCGTGAACGCGCGGAGCGCATGGAACGTGTCGTTGGTAATCAGCCCGCGCCAGACCAGATTCCACAGCGCGTCGACGGTCTCGGCCGGATAGCCGCCGCCGACAGCGTCGTGCAGCGGTCCGAAGAACGAAGCGCCGCGCGACCGGAGGCAGTCGAGGATCGCCGTTTCGCGTTCGGAGAGTTCTGCGGGATCACGGTCCGGCTGAAGCCGGACACTGCCGGAACCAATCTGCTTGGGCGGCAACAAACGCGGCAGATGATCGGCGAGATACAACGCGATTCGTCCATCGCGCTCGCCGAGCGGTTCGACACCGACCCACACCACCTCGCCCGCCGCGGTCACCGCGTCGAGGTCGGCCGGATCGTAGACGTCGATGCGCGCCGGCAGAATTTCGGTCTCCAGGATCGACGCCGGGAGCGGCGCGCCCTGCAACTGCTCGACGGCGTCGAGCAGTGCGTCAGCACCGTGCCGCCGCTTGACGATCCCCTGCCACGTCGTCGCGAACCGGCCGAGCACCGGCTGATCGACCGGCTCGATCTCGTGCCGCAGCCGGGCGAGCGAGCGGCGCCGCAGCATCCGCAGCACGCCGGCGTCGGTCCACTCGCGGCGTGTGCCGCCGGGACGGAATTCGCCTTCGACGAGCCGCCCCTCGGCGGCAAGTCGTGTCAGCACCGCCTCTGCCGCGCCGGCGCCGAGGCCGTAGCGCACGGCGAAGTCGCTGGCGGTGAACGGCGCGTGCGTCCGTGCGTAGCGCAGCGCGAGGTCGCCCACCGGATCGCGGACCGGCTGCAGCAGCGACTCCGGGATGCCGACCGGTAGCGGCACGCCGAGCGCATCGCGAAAGCGCGCCGCGTCTTCGACAGCGATGAAACGCGGTTCGCCGGCAATGCGGACGGCGAGCACACGGCGCGCGGCGACGAGGGCGCCGACGCTGGCGGCGACCTCGACGGTCAGCGAACGCTCGGCGATCTCCGCGTCGGTGAGATCACCGAGCGAGAGCAGCATGTCGTGCACGCCGTCGGCGCTCTTGACGCGGTAATTCGCGTCCAGCCGCTGCAGCTGCTGCTCGATCGCGTCCATCGACTCGGCGTCGAGCAGCTCGCGCAGTTCCGCGTCGCCGAGCAGTTCACGCAGCTGCGATTGATCCACCGCCAGCGCCTGGGCGCGGCGTTCGGCGAGCGGCGCGTCGCCGTCGTAGATGAAACTGGCGACGTAGCTGAAGAGCAGCGACGCTGCGAACGGCGACGGCGTCTCGGAATCGACGGTCGCCAGCCGCAGTTTTCGCGATCGCAGATCGCCGAGCGTCGAGATGAGCGCCGGCATGTCGAAGAAATCGCGCAGGCACTCGCGATAGGTCTCGAGAAGGACCGGGAACGATCCATAACGCGATGCCACCGCGAGCAGATCCGCGGCGCGCTTCCGCTGCTGCCACAGCGGCGCGCGCATGCCGGGGCGGCGCTTGGGGAGGAGCAGCGATCGCGCCGCGTTCTCGCGAAACTTCGCGGCAAACAACGCCGTGGCGCCAAGCTGGCGGACGACGAGCGCCTGCACCTCGTCGGGCTCGGGAATCAGCAGCCGCGGATCGGGCGGCTGATCGACATCGGGAAAGCGGACCACGAACCCGTCGTCGCCCCACAACGTCTCGACGTCGCTGCCGGTTTCCTCGCGGATCTTCGCGGCGACGGCCATCGCCCACGGCGCGTGAATGCGTCCGCCGCGCGGCGACAGGACGCAGACGCGCCAGTCGCCGAGCTCGTCGCGGACGCGCTCGATGACAATCGTCGACGCGTCGGGCAGCGCGCGCGCCGCGGCGAGCTGATCGCGGAGGTACTGGAGCAGGTTCTCGGCGGCGCGGGCGTCGAGATCGTGCTCGCGGGTCAGCCGATCGACCGCGGCCGCCGGCGACAGCCGCATCAGATCGGACATCAGCTTGCCGATTGCCAGGCCCAGCTCCAGCGGCCGGCCGGCGCGATCGCCCTTCCAGAACGGCATCTTGCCCGGCTCCCCGGGAGCGGGCGAGACGAGCACGCGATCATGCGTAATCTCCTCGATCCGCCACGACGAAGCGCCGAGCACGAACGTCTCGCCGACGCGGCTCTCGAAGACCATTTCTTCGTCGAGCTCGCCGACCCGCGCCGCCCCCGGCCCGGCGCCGAGCAGGAACACGCCGTACAGGCCGCGATCGGGAATCGTGCCGCCGTTGGCGATGGCGACCCGTTTCGCGCCTTCGCGGGCGCTGATCGTGCCGGCGACGCGGTCCCACGTGATCCGCGGCCGCAGCTCGGCGAATTCGTCGGAGGGGTAGCGTCCCGACAGCATGTCGAGCACGCCTTCGAACACCGGGCGACTGAGCTCGGCGAACGGCGCCGCGCCGCGAATCGCCGCGAACAGATCGTCGACCGCCCAGTCGTCCATCGAGGCCATCGCGACGATCTGCTGCGCGACGACGTCGAGCGGGTTGCGTGGATAGCGGGTCGCTTCGACGGCCCCCTCGTGCATCGCCTTGGCGACGGCGGCGCAGGCGACGAGATCGCCGCGGAACTTCGGGAAGACGACGCCTTCGCTGACCGCGTTCGCCTGGTGCCCGCCGCGGCCGATCCGCTGCAGGCCGCTGGCCACCGACGGCGGCGCCTCGATCTGGACGACCAGATCGATCGCGCCCATGTCGATGCCGAGCTCGAGCGACGAGGTGGCGACGAGCGCGCGCAGCGCGCCCGCTTTCAGGAGATCCTCCACTTCGACGCGCTGCGGCCGCGCGATCGAGCCGTGGTGCGAGCGGACCAGCGTCTCGCCGGCCAGCTCGTTCAAGGCGCCGGCGAGCCGCTCGGCGAGACGGCGGCTGTTGACGAAGATGAGCGTCGAGCGATGGGCGCGAATCAGCTCGAGCAGCCGCGGATGGATTGCCGCCCAGATCGACGGCCGCGAGTCGCCGACCGAGGCCGGGCCGCTCGGGATATCGTCGGCGGTCGTCAGCTTCGCCATGTCCTCGACCGGCACTTCGATCGTCAGCTTCAGCGATTTTTTCTGACCGGCGTCGACGATCGTGACCGGCCGATAGCGCACGGCACCCTTGTGAACGGCAAACTCGTTCTCGATCTCCGCGTCGGCCTCGTCGGGCGTCGTGAGCGAACGCTTACGCAAGGCTTGAGGCCTGAGGCTTGAGGCTTGAGGCTTGGCTTGAGGCTTGGCTTGAGGCTTGGCTTGAGGCTTG
>Ga0070686_100000814_pt1 | contig 18070 bp, 39 predicted proteins | sample KBSS23LmetaG_FD_65654 | JGI IMG/M metagenome (GOLD analysis project Ga0070686, IMG submission 65654) | Switchgrass rhizosphere microbial communities from Kellogg Biological Station, Michigan, USA - KBS S2-3L metaG | ecosystem: Host-associated > Plants > Roots > Rhizosphere ... | reverse complement strand
AGGAACTACCTATACATTCTCAACAGGACTTACTAATACCAGTTCAACAATAACCAATAACCTTTCAACAGGTGTAAGCGGTGGGCAAACATTGATTGGCTCTACCTCAACCAATAGCGGATTAACTATAAAAGCAACAACAGGTGTAGGAACAACGGGAGCAAACATAACCTTCACTGGGGGTAATAACGGAGCAACTACACTTGCTACAATGTTACATGGTGGTCAGTTAAGATTAAATCAATATGGTGGCGGTTCGTTCGCAAATAATTCACCCGTTTATGGATTAGCGGTTGATGGAAGCGGTAATGTTGTTGAGGCTGCAACACCAGTTGTAGTTGCAGGTGCAGAAACTCCTATAACAGCAACAGGAGATGCAATTTCATATACTACCCCTAATGACGGGTTAATTCATGTTTATAATGTTAGTGCTAATCTTAACGTTGCTTCAATATCAAGTTCTTCATTGGTTGTAACGGTAGTCTACACTGACGATGGTGGAGTTTCAAGAACAATAACTTTCTTCCCAATGGGAGCGACTACATCAGGTGTTACAACAACCGGAGTAGTTTTATTCCCTGTTATGGGTGAATTGAGGTGTAACCCAAATACCGCTATAACAGTTACGGTTACTAAGACTGGCGGCACAGTGAGTTCAGTATGTAGCACAACATTGGTACATTTAAGAACTTATGCCCCTTAAAATAAAAAAGAAGAATGAAAAAAATATTTTTAATATTCTTACTAATGCCATCTTTGGCAAATGCGCAGACTTTACAGCAACGCAATGTTGAATTATGGTCAGAAATAATGAAAGTTTTGGATTCTGCAAAAGCCCGTCCAACACTTGCACAGATAACAAGTAAAACAATATCATATCAACAAAATGATTCTGTTTTTGCTGCAACGATTAATGCGCCGGGAGACACAACTTTTGTTTTCAGATATAAGCAGTCGGTTGATTGGGGAAGAATTTATAACAAACCAACTACATTCACACCAACATCTCATACTCATACAGAGGCAGAAATAACAGGTTTGGTAAATGATTTGACGGCAAAAGAGCCTACGATAACAACACTATCTTTTGTAAAGGGAGGTAGTTCGGGTACACAGGCAGCGTCAGCTTCAACAGGAACGGTAGCGGTGACAATGAATACAAGTATCGTTACAGTAACACCTACTGGAGCAATCAGTTTCACCTCATCGGGTGGGACAACAGGGCAAAGGTGTTCTTTTATTATCACCACAAGCGGAGTTAGTTCTTTCGTTGTTACATTTAGTACAGGATTCAAGGCGGTATCAACGCTTGCAACAGGAACGGCAACAGCGAAAACATTTGTCGTGTCATTTATTTATACTGGTTCGTTGTGGGTAGAAACTGGGAGAACGGCAGCGCAATAGAAAATAGTTTTTATGAAATATATTTTATCATTTTTTATCATTTTAATCTCCTTGCAAAGTTTTTCGCAGGACGTAAACAAAAGTGTAGATGAAAGGATCGATGCTAAGTTAGCGGCATTGCCTCCGTCTGGTAGTGCAAGCGTGGACTCATTGGCAAAATCATTGGAGAAAATTTATATCAAGACAAGAATTTCATCAGGCGTATTCTTATTAGATACTCTTACTTGTGATAACAATACAGCAGCATCTTTTCATTTAGAAATTATTGGAGGAATAACAGGCCGAGGATATAAGTGGGTAACAATAAACAATGTGAATGGTGTTTATAATATTGTAGGGAATGTAAACTTGAGTTCTTTTACCGGAATAACGGGAGCATTGTTTGAAGTGGTGAAGATTGGAAATTCTATTGTGTGCAGGGTAACGAGTCCGATTGTATTACAATGGAAATTAAAACGCTATTAAATGAAAAGAATTATAATAGCCATACTGATTTTATTTTCTCTGCAATCATTTGCTACCAAATGGTATTGCACAACAACTGTTTCGGGTAGTAATGTCGGTTCTCTGTCAAATCCTTTCTACACAGCAGCAGCAATGAATGGTGCGGCATACGCAGCAGGTGACAGTGTTCTATTTAAGCGTGGAGATGTCTTTGAATGGTATGTGCAAGTGACTGAAAGCGGTTCTTCCGGCAATCCAATTAACTTCGGGGCATACGGGACAGGTGCGCTTCCAATTATAACAGGTGGTACAACTATTTCATCAGGTTCTTTTTCTTCAATAGGAGGTGGTATTTATGAAGCAAGTTTAGCAGTTCGTCCAGCATTAATTGTAATAAGTAATCGTCAATACAAAGAAGGTCGTTACCCAAATGATGCGTACTTAAATGCAGATGCAGTTTCTTCCAATCATCTTACTTCATCAGGACTTACAGGGCAAACAGGGTTAGTAAATGCAGATGTAGTAACAAGGAACGGAAGATTTACAATGGATAGATTTACCATTACTTCACAAGTGGGTAATACAATAGGATTTGGTGGCAATATTGATCAGGACTACGGCTTCTTCATCACCAACAAACAATCCACTCTCGATCAATACGGCGAATGGTTTTATAATTCATCCACAAACAAACTACTTGTTTATTTTGGAGGTGCTGGAGCATCAGCAGTTAGTGTACCAGTAAGAGATCACGCTATGCAGATAAGCGGGCAATCATACATTAATTTCTCTTACATAAGTTTCCAATTTGGACAACAAACAGCATCACAGGCATTGGTTGATCTTCAAAATAACGATCACATAGGATTTTACAATTGCGAATTTAAGTTTGCCGGAAAGAATGGGATAAGAGGAGGAGGTAACGGTAACGATCAACTAACAGTTTCAAATTGCTTAATACAAGATATTAATGCAAGCGGTATTCAAATTTACGGCAATGTATCAAGCGACAATATGCTGATAACAGGGAATACATTTCTTCGTTGTGGTATGTTTCAGGGACAAGGAGAAAACGGCGAGTATGTAGCATTAGCACTGCAAAACGAAAACGTTGATAATTGCACTATAACACTTAATTCATTTGACAGCATAGGTTATCATGCCATCACTTCAGGCGCAGGAACTAATTTACTTGTCTATAAGAACAACATTGATAATTTTTGCTATTGGTTAGATGATGGTGGAGCAATATACATTCAAAATACTACTGGAGATTTAAACAAAATAATCCGAAGAAATATTTGCCGATTTGGTGGAGCAAGGTCAGGAGAAGGAACAGATGCCCCAACAAGTAACCAAGCCTATTGCATATATTCAGATCATGGCAATAGCAATACAACAATAGATAGTAATTACCTTGAACAAGCAGGGGCAGGTGTATTTATGGATAACAGCCCTAACGTAAATATTCGAGCAAACACCATTTATAAAAATAAGAAAGGTATTACAGTAGAGTATTATGATTACTTACCCATAACAGCTATAACAGGTTTGGTAGTCAAGAAAAATATTATCTATGCTGATACTGATAATGATTATGTTTTAAGATATGCCAATCAAAATTGTGGTGGTGCAGCAATGACAACGTGGGGTTCAAGCGACAGTAATTATTTAATGCGCCCAACGGACGATCTTGGGAACAAGATAATGGGTAGTATCACTTGCAGCAGTTTCACTTATTACAATCTAACAACATGGCGATCTGCAACATCATACGATACGCATTCCAGTAATTCACCAGCGTTTGTAACAACAAGCAATGCAACACCATTCACCAATCCAACAAATGCAACCGTTAATGTAACAACAAGCAGAATGTACAAAGATGCAAGCGGTACTGTTTATGACGGGGTAGTACCATTGACAGCATACGAAGGGCTTTTACTTTTTGATGTTGGCGCAGCAACTACCAATCATCAAGGTACGATTTTGACTATTCGGGGTCGCAGAGTAATAATTAACTAACTATAAAAACTAAACTAACATGGCACTCGTAGACGAAACAACAGAAACAATTTTGGATTACTTGGATGACATTGTAAACAATAATGTTGGCTCTGCTCCACCATACACAGCATCGGATATGGTTGCAGAATTGAAGTATCGTAAAATACCAAAAACGTATGTTGACGCACAGACAAGGGGAGGCGTTAGACCAAAAAATCAACCGTTAAATCCATGAGATTACTCTGGATAGCAATAGCGTTGTATGTGGCAGGCTTGCTAACATTTTATATCTTTGCAGTGTTCGGTGAAAGGGCATGGGATATAGCTTATTTTGGGTGGGCAAAAGCGTTTGATTGTGGGGTAATATTTTGGGCGGTTATTTTTTACGGGTCAAACTATGTGGTGAGAAAAAGAGTTCTTTGGTTGTATATTTTTTCGATAATCAGGTTTATTGGGGATATTCAAAGTTTTTTTACAGGCATTGGCGTTAATAATGAGAAAGTGGTAGCCTTTTTGTTCCTTTCCCTATTATCAATAGCGGCGTACTTATCTTTCCTTCCTGATACTAAGGTGGGGAAAATTGTAAGCAAAAAATTATTGAAACCAGATGAATATGTTCAATGAAATATTACTACCGAAAAATTCAAAGTTTAAAAAAATGGGACTAGCTAAACTTTCGGCAATTCTGGGAGCTTCGCTAAATGTGTTCCTCTACTTGTTTGCATGGATTTCTAATCTCGATAATGTCAAGAGTACTATACTTTTCATTGTAGCATTATCCATGAGTATGTATCGTTTTTATCGTTGGGCAATCAATAGTTGGCAGAACAAACGATTAAAAGATTTGGCTATTCAGGAAAGAGAAATTGAAGTAATAAATAAGAGGTTGGAACAGGAGCAACACAGAGTTGAGTTGGTGGAAAGAGAAATAACAGTAATGATTACCGGAAGAACGAAAGAAGATCGGGATAATAATAAAAAACAAAACTAACAAATATGACACATACCCAATATCTACTTTGCATCCTAATGTCCTTGCTAGGTCAAGGGCTTCATCTTTTTTTAATTAAAATTCCAGCACTAAAAACGAGGTCGTCTGCGGCAAATAAGCCGTTTTCTATGAAAGACTTCTGGAATTGTGACTGGAATATAATCGTCGGCACACAGATAGTAATTGCTATGGCAACTATTGGTATTGATGAGATACTAAAATGGAAACCAGAAATAGTAGAATACATTAAATGGTTCTTTGCTGCTATCGGTGCGTTTGGTTCTACTGTTGCAATGGCTCTTTTATCTAAGTACGAAAAAGGGTTAATGAAATTGCTGGACATCAAAGCAAACATTGCAGATGCAGTAACCGGAGGTACAACAACAGTTCAGGAAACTATTGATAAGGGTAGTTTCCAGACAGGCGTTGACGTATCAACAAAGCCAACAGTATGAAAGTAACTCTCTCGTTCAAGGATATAATGTTTATTATAGTTATTGGGCTGTGTATAATTTTATTATTCAGGGCTTGCAATGCGTGTAATAACATGACAAAGCATTCAGGTAATGATACCATAAAGCATACTATTGATACCGTTTATTTGTCGCAAAAGCAAGATACTTTATATGTCCCTGAAATTGTTGGAGTGACTAATACAGTTCACTCAACAAAGTGGATTCACGACACTTTGGATCGACTGGAAGTAAGAATTGAGCCAACGGACACAGCGAAAATATTAGCCCGTTATTACCAAACGGTTGCCTATTCCGATACACAAAAAGTTCAATACGGGTCTGTGGTTATCAATGACACAGTAACACAAAATAGGATTATAGCAAGGGGAATGAAAACAAGTTTTTTAATTCCAACGATAAAAGAAACGACAACAATACTCAAAGAGAGAAACCAGATTTGGATTGGGGCTAACGCAATGAGTGATTTGAAAAAAGTATATGTAGGAGCGGAGTTAATGTTAAAAACAAAAGGTAATATTGCATATTCCGGTGGGGTAATGGTTGATCAAGATGGTAAACCGTTATATACAGGCGGAGCAAAAATATTAATCAGATTAAGGAAACCAAAATAAAAAAATATATGAAAAAGTTTAAAGACGTTATCATTTTCGCATTATGCGCTATCGTATTAATGAGTTGCGGAAAGTTTCAAGGTACTAATCAATCAATTTGGTCAGAAGGTATGTGGATCATCCCGCTTGTGCTATTCTTATTCGGCAGCTTCTTTATGTGGAAGGCTTATAAAGCAAGCAAGTCGGGTTCAAATATAAATATAAAACTTGGAGGGGGAGAAGGTGGTAAAGTGCCAATGTGGAAAACAGGTTGGTTTGTATTGTCAGCCATATTTTATGCTGGTATGCTTGGCGTAATCATTTGGCAGAACATAGAAAAGTGATTTGGCTATTACTATATATCATCCCTTGTTTATTTCTTGCATGGTACAATGCCCGTCTAATAAAAAAAGGAAAGCATATTTACCATGCACTTAACGGAGCATTGCATATATCGGTAGCGGCAATATCGTTTTTCGTATTAAAGGATTGGAAAGCCCCAATAGTTATTTTATTGATCGCTAAACTATTCTTTGATACTGCCCTCAATCTTATGCGTGGATTATCAATAGACTATGTTTCTCCAGAAGTAATTGCATACACTTCACTAAAAGAAGCGTTCAAGAAAGGGAAAGTCACCGATTATATAGAATGGAAATTATTTAGAAGCAGCGCAATCCCTAAGATTATTTATATCCTACTTATAGTAATACTAATCGTAATATGATAAGGTTCTTCGCCAAAGCATTTGAGATCGCAAGTAAATTACTAACTGCTAAACCAAAGACAATAATGCTTATTACTTCAGAGCAATTAAAAACCGTAGCTACATCCATGAGTACGGCAACATCTATTGAGATGGCTGGCTTGTTTAATGATTTAGCAGTAAAGTACGGAGTAACCAGCAAAGATGTTTTTCATGAGTTTGCCGCAAACGTATTACAAGAGTCTTTAGAGATGCAGCATAAGGCAGAGAATATGAACTACAAGGCTACAACCTTAATGAAGGTATGGCCGAATCGGTTCACTACACTTGCATTAGCTAACGAATTTGCCCATAACCCTAAAAAGCTAGCCAACTTTGTATATGGGGGTCGTATGGGCAACAATCAACCCGCAGACGGCTATAATTTCAGAGGCGGGGGCTACATTGGATTAACCGGACGAGAAGTTTACACCAAATACGCAAAATACGCAGGATATAAAACAGTTGAAGGCTGCGCCGAAGATGTCAGAAACAGTAACCGAGCAGCCCTTGATAGTGCTTATTGGTTCTTTTGTGTCCTGAAAGATTTGGAAGATGAAGCCGAAAAAGACGACTTCATAGGCATAGTCAAATCAATAAATGGCGGTACAATTGGGTTAAAGGATCGCATATTCTACTACGAACGATTAAAACCTTTCATGTAGATTATTGCCTGTTCAGATGGGTTTGGTGGAAGGGGTTTGAGGTGGAGAGGGTAAAAGTTTTTCAGCGTTACATCTTCTACATGGTGTGTTATATCTGTGACCGTCATTGTCGCAATCCCAATTCGTAGCACAATCGTTTACAAATGCTTCCAGTTCCTTCACTCTCTCTTCATACTGAGCGGCAAATTCGGACATGGCGGTTAATACCCATTTATAACTTTGATTAATGGTTTCAATTTGTAATCCCGATACTTTTATTAATATTTCTTCTCTTGACTTCATGGTAGGTTATTTAGTAATCGGTATGGGTTAATCTTGTTTGAATCACTTCTTTATTTGGTATGTCTGGAATATTATTTGAAGAACATACAACCCATTGACCAGCGTTAGGCCAACACATTAAATACTCTTTTCCGTCTTTAGTTTTAATATCCTGCATCTTCTTTTCATAATCACCGTTATATTCCGAGTACTCTTTTGTTAAGTTCGTCTTTCCCATAATGCTTATTTGTTTAGTTGTTAGAGATTGTTTTCGGCTTTAAACTTTTCCCACATCGGCGGGTATTGTGTATGACTTAACCGAATGTCAACGAGCAAATATTTCTTTTGCAGGTAATCGGTATAAGTTTCTTTCAGCAGTTCCTTCAACCTCTTTATTTCAGCGTCCTTCTGTTCCAATAATTCCAGTGAGAGAGCATAGCCGGAATCGAATCCTTCTTCGGCTAAGTCTTTCCAGCTACCGTTTGCTGATTCTAATATTTGAGAAATTATCTTTGCTTTCTTTTCTTCCGGTATTTGGCTCATACGTTTAAGTTTTTAATTATTACTGTTGTCGATGGATTAAGATTGTGAGAAGCGAGTAGGGATAAAGCTGATTCGGTGGCGGTAGATTTATTCTTAAATACTGAACTACCCTCAAACCTTTCATAATCTTTAAACCCAATAATTTTTGTCTGAAAACGGCCATTAGAAACAAACCTTTCAACCCCTTCCACAATCCCCTTCCAATCCTCTTCTTTCAACTCAGAAGCAAGACCGATTAATGACCATGAGCCGGAAGGATTGAAAGCACTAATAATTTGCCCATCTTCGTTATGAAAACAAATAGGATCTTCCCCTGCGAACACATGGACTTGTGATGCACTTTTAGTTCCCTCCGGCACTTCAACCGCTATATATCTCCCGCTTGGTAAGTTTATTTCTTTCATTTTTTAGTTATTATGAATTGTGATTATTCGCATCCGCGCCAAAACGCTTTTAGGTTTTCCTTGTCTACCGCATCCTGCTCAACTCCTTCTGCTTCCTGAGGGGCGGGGGAAGATTTCCAGTTCTTAACTTGATCCATCATTGCGTGCAATGCTTGTCTGAAGCCGCCATTAACCGTTTGTGTCTTTAGGAAGTATTCAATAGATGCAGCGTCAAGACTCCCAAACATTGGTTTTATATGGGCTGCAATTGATGCATCCTTTACGCTCTCCCAAATCTTAGCGAGGTGTTTCTGAATAAATTCATCAGGCGTTTTCTCCACGTCTGGGGATGGGGTAAGGGGGGATTCGTCTATGGCTTTTAAAATTGCATCAGCAACTTTTCCATAGTTTATACAATGAATGCCCAGAGTTTCTCCACCATCAATATTTTCCTCTCGCTTGTCGAGGATTTCGATTATCTGTTGTTTCGTTATCATTTTATAAAATTTGTATTGGTTCAGTATTATAGCCTGCTAATGCTTTCGCTCCTTCTATTCGCATTAATTCAGGATTATATCTTTTTACTTTTTTGGTTGTGCAAAATTCCCTGTCATCATTATTCCATGCAGTACTATCGAAATGAGAAATACTAACTTCTATTTCTTCCATTGGGATAACGGTTTGCATTTTTACTTCTTCGATACAAGACACTTTTAGTTTCTTTTTTCTGTGCAGCCCTTTGGGGTTATTTGATTCATATAGTTGTTGCATAACCCTTACAATGCCTTTACTTGGAACAACATCTGCGTAGTGCCTAATCCATTTCATACTTATATATTTTTAAATGTTTTTGATTGTTATCTGGATAATCTTTTATACTTCTGTTAATAAATTGTAACGGGCTTTCTATTTGTGAATGATGCGGCGCAAACTCACAAATAAATTTACTTATCAGCCATTCAACTTGCTTGAGCGAATAATTTGGCTCGCTCCTTTTCGGTGTTACCAGTATAGCGATTGGCTTGCAGCACTTATCTTCATAACAACCATCGTCACCGCAAGGGCTGCTATTTTCTATTTTAAAATCCACTCCTTCAATCTTCACCTGCCCGTTCCATGATTCAGGCATTGAGGGCATGGAGTATTGTTTTAAAGCAGCGATATGTTTATGGTAAGCGTCCCAATCATGTTTTTGCTCATCTGCCCACATGGTTGAAGGAAAGAAATTCGGCTTTTCCATTGTCGCCACTTCTTTCAATGTTTTTGTTGCGTGATCGCAGAGGTATTTGGTCATGAGGTTTGGGTTAAATAGTTACATTGAGTAACCGAATTTTAAATATTTGTTTGCTTTAATTTGTACATAAATAAATCCTTCCCAACTATCGCCGCTATCGCCTACTGACCATTGCCTGACCCACGTTCCTTGTATCTGTCTGCCGTATTTTTCTCGCTGGAAATTTCCGTCGGGCTTATTAACTATTTCAGCTAAGGTTTTTATTCCTTCGGCCTCTTCAATTATTTGAAGTACGTATTTATAAAACGTTTTCCCTTTCACGCTTTTAATAGCATTTAGAAGTCTCTTATTTTTTTGTGCTAATAAGTTTTCATATTCTACCCATTCCTGCATACCCTTTTCCATAGCAACTTGGTCATTTATAAACGCCTTCACACTTTTGCCAAAGGATGTTTCCGGATCTTGTTGCTTATCAAATTCATATCGGTTATTAAAAGCCGTTAGCAAATTTTCAACCCAATCAATATTATCTGTTATACTCATATTTTCATTTTTTACAATTATCAAAAAACAAACACTCTCTCATTCAGCTTATCAATCCATTTCTAAAGAAAGTAGCTACAAGTTCAGCAAGGGTTCTGCATCCTGTTTTGGATCTTAAATTATTCAGTTTACCCTCCACAGTTCTACGGGATAATTCTAATTCTTTGGCTATTTGCTCATTCTTTAATCCATTAGAAAGCCTTAATACTACTTCAATATCCTTCTGAGTGATCAATACTCCTTCTGGCTCTGGTAGTTTGGTAATTAACTTTTGCATATTTTACTTTTAGTGTTTTTTAAAAAATCACTCCATAGAAATGGAGCGACTAAACCAATGATTGCAGTATCCACACTGCCAACCACTATAAACCTACTTTGTCGTTTTTTTAATGGGGTTTAGCCCAAAATTCTTAATATTTTTAGCTGCATTTAGGTCTCTGTCGTGAACAGCTCCGCAGGCACTACAAGTCCACTTTCTATCCGATAATTTCAAGTGTTTATTCACAACTCCACAAAATGAACACATTTTACTCGATGGGAAGAAAGTTCCGATTTTTAAAATATTTTTCCCAGTCCACTTAGCTTTATACTCTATCATTCTATTAAAATCACCCCACCCAACTTCTGAGATAGATTTTGAAAGAATTTTGTTTTTAGCCAACCCCGAAATATTTAAAGTCTCTAAGCATATAGTATCATATTTATTAATTACGGCACTCGATACTTTCTGCAAAAAATCTCTTCTTTGGTTACATATTTTTTGATATAATTTAGCTACAATAATTTTTTGCTTGTACCACCCCTTTGACTGCTCATTAGTAGGCAGTCCTTTCTGGTATCTCCTTTCAAGTGTTCTTTGCTCCTTTTTAAGTTTTTTTAATTGTTGGTGTAAATATTTAGGGTTGCTTATAGTTACACCATCCGAAAAGCTGCAAAAATTTTTCAACCCCATATCTAACCCAATTGCGGTTTCTTCTGAAATACTTTTTTTGATTGGAATTTTTTTCCCATCTTCAATCATTATTGACACAAAATAATCCCCTGATGGCGTTTTAGAAACTGAGGTCGTCCTTATTTCCCCTGCTCCCAACGGTCTATGCTGAATAAAATCAATGCCCCCAATCTTAGTTAGGAAAATTTTACCCTCTTTTATTTTTGTGTATTGTCTAAATTGGATTGATTGATGCCCAGTGGGTTTTTTGAACTTAGGGAATCCAGCACCGTTAAAAAACCGAATATAGGCTTTATCCAAATTAGTGATAGAAGATTCTAGCGACTGTCTTGGCACTTCTGATAGCCATTTACACTCTGTTTTTTTTAGTTCAGTCAATTGTTTCATTAAGTCGAATGAAGTTACATTTTTTCTCAAAGAAGTCCATGCAGCAATCTTGCTCTCAAGTCCTAGATTGAATATGAATCTACACGCTCCAAACCACTTGGCTAAAGTGTTTTTTTGTTCATCTGTTGGTAATAATCTGTATTTGTATGATTTCAACATTTTTAATTATCTTTGTTTTTACGGGAGTAGGTCAACTCCTTCAATCGTTAACGTAAGGCATTAGTCTAAGCGTATGGGTTGAGAAAAATTGTCACGATCAAGCAAACTAATATTAACTCATTTTATCTTTTTTAAAGTTGATTTAATAGGCAGCCATCCCAAAAACAGTTTGGTTGTCTTTTCATAAACTATATAACATGGGTAAGGCTCTGGTCTGTACATTTCAATACGGTAAGTAAACCATTTCATAATTACTTAGTTTTTTTAGTTCGTGGTATTTTATAATTATAGGGCTTTCTTTTCGTTCCTACTTTCTGGCCTAGTGGGAAATTGTTACTATCCAAGAGTTCATAAATAGTCATGTGCTTGTTTTTAAATCTCCTGCCAGATAAAGTTCCAAAAGGGATATTCATTATTTTGGCGATTGTCGTAAATGGTAGTATTATCCCATAAAGATCAAATCTGGCACTGTCTCTTCTATAACACGTATTCATTTGTCGGGTAATCCAACAGCAAGTCGCTGGTGAGTAAAGCATACCATCGCCCAAAATATCTTTATCTAATTGCAATCCCCTTTTCCATCCGTTAGACAGCGACCAGTCTAAAAAATTCTGGTAATTGTCTCGCCATTCTTGGCAAACCTGTACCCCTCTGCCACCATAATTAGGGTAATTACCGTCTGTTTCTTTGTAACATCTTGCAATCATTTTCCCGTGACAGTTTAAAAGAATTGGGATGCTATGAGTGTATTTTTTGCAACCACAACTCAAAATAGGGTTCTTGGCAGAAGTTATTCTTACTATTCTTGCTCTAAACTCCTTTTTACACCTAAGGCAAATACACCTTGCCATTTTTATATTCTGATTATCTCTTCCATCCATGCACAAAGCTTGTATTTGGCTGCGCAAGGGGATTTTTGCTATTACGTCCTCTATTGTTTTGAACTTATTACTCATCTTCTCCATTTAATTTTAGCGGATTATCGTTCCTTGAGCCATTAAAAGCACCTTTCAGCATTAAGATAAAGCATAAAAAGCAAATACAGGCTAATAACGATTGAAGGTTTGTTAAGTGTGGCATAGTTTAGAGTTTTTATTGGTTTTAGTTAAATTCGTTTCTTTTTAATCAGTTTCTTTTAGGTCTGTTGAGAATGTGTTTTTCGGTATATCGTCAGCCTCATTTTTAAACCCTGTCAATGCCTTATTTATTTCATCATATTCACAAACATCAGTAGTTACCAATATGCTTTTGATCGCTCCCTGTAAATGCCCGTAGGCTCTTGGGTATTGGTAAGGATCGGAAGGGTTTTCTAAGCGTTTCTTTTCGGCTAAAATTAAATGGTCATAAAGATCGCTTAATGCTTTTCCGTAATTAACATCGGGGTTTGTTATCTTATTCATGTTATTTAGAGTTTAATGCTTGACGTATTTTTATTTTAATCAATCCCAAAAGTGCATCACTCAATTCATCCGGAGTGGTGGTTATTTCTTTTGAAATCCAATCCAAAGTTTCCCGCAAATTTTTGTTTTCTTCTATCAATTCATTACGGTGCTGTGCTACTACTTCATACGCTCCAGCTTTTGAGATCATTGTTATCTGTTCAAATAGATTGTCCATCTTTTTTTAGTTTTTTTATGGTTTATTTAATGATGTTTTTCTTTTTCATCTCTCTTCTTTTAGCTGCTGTTTTTCTATTATCCCTGAATGCTTGCAATCTTACCTTTTTGCCATTGTGTACTATTTTAAAGTTTATTGTATGGACAAGTCCACAATCACAGCAAGCCATTTTGTATCCTTTCATTACTGGTTGAACCCACTCTCCACTTTTTACTTCATTATACTTTGCCATAAGGCTTTTTATTTTCGTAAATGTTACCGATTACTTGACGATAGATTGATAGATCGGCTGTTGTCCCACCTCCCCAACACCATGAAGCATCTTCTTTATCCCAATCAACAACGGAAGTAAATCCATCACCGCCCCATTCTTTTGCTTCAAAATCTAATATATCACCTCTGTAAATCTCCACTCCGTTTTTATCCTTCAACCCCGTAAATTGTAACCATTCAAAAATATCCTGATTAAGAAAACTAAACGACCAATTATCAGGCGAAAGTATATCTAAGTGCATTGTTTTACTTTCTTTGTTCCATGCATTGAATTTAATATCTATCATTTTATTCTCCTTTTTTTTATGATATTTATTTTGAGAGGTTATATGTTATTATTTAGAAAACAGTTTATTATATTCTTCTTTTGTCAGATAATCCAGTGCTAAAGTATCACCATGATTTTCATAGATCACACTTATCAATCCCCTCTCATCCGTTGTTTGTTTAATTATTCTATTACTGTATGCGTGTAATACGTCCCAAATATCCCCATCACTTGCAATATTATAGTTTTCCATGCACCAATTTAAACTGTCAGCATTTGAAACTATTATCGTATCATCATGTACATAGTCAGGATATAATATCTCACCATTTTTAAAAGAAAGATCATCAGTTTCATAAGTATGAACTACTTTTTTATTTGGCACTTCATTCGTTAAGCATCCATAAGTAATAAAGCATATTCCAGCTAACATAATAAGCGAAGGGGCTAAGTACTTTTTCATTGTTGGTTTATTTAGTGTTGATTTAAATGTATTCTTCCTTATTAGAGTAGATCACTTTTAGTGGGCGATCTTTTAGTTTTTTAATCTCTGCCTCCAATTTTTTAATCCGCTTAATTAATGGCTCAATGGCTTTTTTAACTATTCTATCAGTATTCGGGTCGAGTGTCATGCTATTTAGTGTTTATTCTGGTTAATAATTCTTTTGCTGCGCCTCCAATCCATTCTGAATTTTCATATCTCTTCGCCATTTCTTTAATGAAATTATACATTTCAGGAGCGGATGCAATTAGTTTTGCATTTCCCTCAAATTCCGCATCTGTTTTTTCTTCATTATCTCCGGTATAGTTCCAGCCTTGCATAGTGCATATTTCAACCTGTTCGCCTCCTTGTATAATTATTTGAATGCCTAATGATGTATATTCTCTTTCAATTGTCCATTCTGAATTAGTAAAGGGTCTTCTTGGTTCTGGTAATCCACAATGACAAGCAGGGAATACACAATTTTTTTCTCCCTGTCCAGTAGAAACCGAATAACAATCTTTTGGCTTTGGACGGTTATCGTCTGAACCTGTCACCTCTTTACTTCCTTCTTCTATTATAGGGGCTGTGAGTTTTGAAATGCAGCGATCAATTTCTGCTAATCTTTCAAAATACCACGGATCTTTTGCCATTACTCCAATGTTTTCTTTAACTAAACTTTCCCTTTGTTCGGTTAATTCAGTAAGATCGCATTCGCTTAATAATTTGTTATTCATTTGATTTAGTTTTTTAATTCAGTTCAATACGTTTCTTTTTGAGGCTGTTTAATGGTTAGCTAATTGCTTTTAATGCTTCTATTGCTTTTCTAAATGCCTCAACTTTTAGTTGCTCTGCGTCTAACAGATAAGAATTAATTAAATCCTTTAAAACGTCAGCAAGTGGTGAAAGATTGTTTACTGCAAGGGCTGTGTATTCGGCATTGGCTTCGCCTCTTTCAATTGCATATACCGCCAGCAGCCCAAGTTTAGCGTCATCGGCAGTTTCTATATCACATTTATCTTTACTGACTGCCCATTTACCAGATGTTCTTTGTTCATTCAACCTTACATATAAAGGCTTATTAGTTTCTTGTTTCATTGGTAATAGTTTTTTAGGTTTAAATAATTGCCTGTAATGCTTTTCCTCTTCTCTTTCTTAATAGGGATTTACCGTGTATAGATAACTTGTATTTGCCATTATTGGTTATTGTAAATTTTCCATACATTCCGCCAACCCGATTAACATTAAACCTATTTCTTAAAACTTTTAAATTCATTCCATTCCACTTGCTGTTAGATACGGCTAAAATATGAGTGTAAGAACCTTTAAAGTTTTTAGGAAATTTAATAGCATCGGGCAATATTATTTCCACGTCGGAAGGCTTTGCGTCCTGCCTTGCCACTTGCTTTTCAAAGCCTTTGTATAATTTAGATTTATGTTTGTTTTCCATTTTGTAGCGTATTAAAGGTTTATGGGCAAACTGTAACTAATTTTACAGATTGGGATTTAGTAATAGTAAAAACATCAAAACTTTTACCGCTTGCTACTGTCTCAAATTTATAGCCTATTCCCTCAAATATGCGAGGATAACAAGACGTTCCTACTCCTCCCTCAATATATGGCAGCAAACTTGATCCTGAACCATAACCCAATAAATCACGGTTATCTTTAGTAATATTCTTTTCCTTCTTTGCGTATAATGGTTTTAAAACTTCGTTTATTTGTGTCAGGCAACGGGCAACGGCTGTACTTAATTTATCATATCCACAACCACCGATTGATCCACTTGTCACATATACGCTATCTCTATTGCCGTCTTTTTTAATAAAAGATGCCCAACATTCAGCAGAAGGATTGCTACCCCACATTTGCGATCTCTTCCACTCAACCGATATTTTAACGCCAATCAATTCACCAGCATTAAAAACCGTCTTAATTTTATTTACTTCTCTTTCAATTGACTTGTTAACTGCTTTCTCTTTACGGGCTATTAAATACGCTTTATAGCCATCAAAACTAAAGGAACTCATGTTTTTACCTTTTGGCAATAAGTCATTAAATCTCCACGTATTTAAGCCTTTCACGTCCTGCACTTGGTTAACTTCCAAAATAAAATCTTCTAATCTTTGTCTTTCTTTTGTTGTAACTGCTTTAATTAAATTTTTCATTTTATCCCGTTTATTTTAATAGCTTATACGGGTTGCTAATTGGTTTATAGTATTTAAAAGAATAAATAAAAATGGTTTATTAAAAGGGGTTAGTGTATATAAAGAAGATCACTATTTGAATGGATATATTCACAGTTTACAAAATCACCTCTTTGCTCGCATATACTTTTTGCTTCGCTGTAATTATTAGCCCTAATACGTTCAATAGTAATAAATCCATTTGAACGGTAAACTATTTTAAACTCCAATCCAATTGGAACTGTCTTGTAAGTATTTGATAATTTTAGCGGCATAACTGGTTTATTTTATTGGTTTAATTAAATTTTATTTGAGGTGGTTATAGTAGGGTTAGTTTTTTAAAAATTCTATCAATTTGTTGCGCAGTTCTAATTCAGAATTTAATAGGGCAATCTTTTCTTCTAAATGTTCAATATATTTTGCCGCTTCTTTAGCATACGCTTTAGAATCAAAAGAAACAAATTTGTCGTCAAACAAAAACGGCTTGCAGTAATCTTTTTTTTCCGGCTTTTTCATTGTTGTATGCTTTATAATTTTTTAGGTTTAATAAAAGGGAAGAAAGGGAGTATTAAGACAATTGGTAAACTTCGCCACCTAACTTAAATTCAGTTATTCCGGCTTTATGGTGCTTGCCTGTGTAGGTCGTGCAACTTGCCAAAGTGCCATCAGCAAAGAAAATATATTCATTTGCCTCTATAATATCAATGGCTTCGGCCTCATCGTATTTATCTCCGTACTCATCAGTAGTATTTAAGAACTCTAATTGTTCCGCAATGGCTTTATTTTTTGCTTCTTCATTTAGATCGCTAAAAGAATAAAGATTGATTGTTACCTGTGTCATGATTTATAGTTTTTATTAATTGGTTTAATTAAAATAATACATTAGTACAAGCCAAAACAACTAATCCATCTATAATAGAGCAGATAAGTAAAGCCTTAGCAAATTCAGATTTAGTACCAGAGAAAACGGAAGAGATAATTAAGGTTAACATGGTTTAAAGTTTTTAAGTGGTTTATTTGATGTTGATAGAGTAAAGGTAATATGATTATAGTCAAATGACAAGTGAATAGTGGTGAACGGTAAAATAAAATGATGAACGGTAAAAAGTGATTAATTTAGGGTAATTACATAGGCTTTGCCGACCTTCTCAACCCTCTTAACTGGTAATGGCAAAGGTTTATTATTAATGATAAGAAACAATATCCATTGCCTACTCTTACCTATCATGTCAGCGTATTGTTTAACCGAAATTTGTTCCATAATAAGGTGCAATATAGGCAAATGACAAGTAACAACCAAATAATATTTAAAATAATTAGTTCTCAAATCACCCCTCACCTTATACTCATACTTACCCTCCCCAACCCCAACATCAACATCAACCTTCACTAGCTAAACCATTAAACAGCCCTTTTCCCCTTCAATCAGTAAGCAAAACAAGCCCACAATGCAACCAGAGC
>Ga0070686_100000811_pt1 | contig 18095 bp, 15 predicted proteins | sample KBSS23LmetaG_FD_65654 | JGI IMG/M metagenome (GOLD analysis project Ga0070686, IMG submission 65654) | Switchgrass rhizosphere microbial communities from Kellogg Biological Station, Michigan, USA - KBS S2-3L metaG | ecosystem: Host-associated > Plants > Roots > Rhizosphere ... | reverse complement strand
TTGGGTGGGGGGTGCGGCCCGCAGGGCCGCGCGCGGCTTCGCCGCGCACCCCCCTCTCCGGCTCTCCCCCAAAAGGGGGGAGAGAGATTTTGGGGTGCGCCCGCCCGCGAGGGGGGAGAGGATTTTCGTGGACGCCACTCATGCCGCGACCCTGGTGCGGACGAGGCGGCCGTCGGCGCCGAGATGGAGGCCGCATTCGCTCGGGACATCGGTCTCCCACCACCAGCGGCCGGCGCGCTCGCTTTCGCCCGGGCGGACCGCGCGGGTGCAGGGCTGGCAGCCGATCGAGAGGAAGCCGCGCGCGTGCAGCGCGTTCACGGGCACATGCTCGGTCGCGCAGAAGGCGGCGACCTCGGCGCGGGTCCAGTCGAACAAGGGATTGACCTTCACCAGCTGCCGTTCCGGATCCCAGCCCGCGAGCGCGATCCCTTCCCTCGCGTCCGACTGATCGGCGCGAAGCCCGGTCACCCAGGCGTCGGCGCCGGCGAGCGCCCGGCCGAGCGGTTCGACCTTGCGCACGAAGCAGCAATCGAGCCGCGCCCCCTTGCTGTAGCGAAAGCCGTTGATCCCGGCGTCGGCGACAAAGGCGGAGAGCTTCGCGGCATCCGGATGGAAGGAGCGAATGCGCACGCCGTAGCGCTCCTCGGTCTCGGCCCAGAGCTCGTAGGTCTCGGGAAAGAGCCGGCCGGTGTCGAGCGTCGCCACCTCGATGGCCAGCCTTCCCGAAAAGATCAGGTGCGCGATCGCCTGGTCCTCGATCCCGAAGCTGGTCGTGAACACGATCCGGCCGGGCGTCGCGGCGCGCAGCGAAGCGAGCCGCTGGGCCGGCGTGGCGCCGCCGATCCGGGCAAGCGCGTCGATGCTCATCCGGCCGCCCGCGCGGCGCGCCGCTTCTCGAAGATCGTCGCGGGCCCATCCCGCGTCTGCTGGTAGCTCTCGCTGATCAGGGCGCGCGCGTGGAGCCATTGCTCGACCGGCTGGCGCGCGGCCTGGGCCTCGTCGATCTCGACCTCGTCGAAGCCGTCGTGGAGGGCGAAGCCGAACTGGTCGGGGAGGATATGGCCGCTGGCGCGCAAGGTGCCGGTAAAGCCCTGCTGGCGCAGCATCCGCCCGAGGCTGAAGCCGCGGCCGTCCTTGTGCTGCGGAAATTGGACCGCGATCAGGTCGAGCCGGTCCTGGACCGGGGCGAGCATGCGGGGATGGATGTCGTTGGGGACGAGCACGCCGAGCTTCTGCTCGGGCGTCCTCGCGGCCAGAGCGGCGTCGAGATCGTCATAGGCGACGATGGTGAAGCTCTCGGTGGTCCAGCCGTTCCGGTCAAGCAGCGGCACGGATCGTCTCCCTCGGTTGAAGCGCCTCGCGGAACGGGTCGAGGCCGACGCGGCGCAACGTGTCGATGAACTCCTCGCCGTCGCCGGTGCGCAGGTGCAGGTAGAGATCGACGATCCGCTCGATCGCGGCCGGAACCTCGTCGCCGTCGATGCCGGGGCCGAGCCGCTCGCCGAGCGCGGTGCGGTCGCCGGGATCGCCGCCCAATGTGATCTGGTAATTCTCCACCCCCGCCTTATCGAGGCCGAGGATGCCGATATGGCCGACATGGTGGTGGCCGCAGGCGTTGATGCAGCCCGAGATCTTGATCCCCAGCCGGCCGATCAGGGCCTGGCGTTCGGCATCGGCGAAGCGCTTCGAAATCTCCTCGGCGATCGGGATCGAGCGCGCGGTGGCGAGCTTGCAATAATCCATGCCCGGGCAGGAGATGATGTCGGTGATGAGGCCGACATTGGCGTCGGCGAGGCCCGCCTCCACCAGAGCCGCCCAGACGGACGGCACGTCGTCGAGGCGGACGTGCGGCAGGACGATGTTCTGGACATGGGTGACGCGTAGCTCGCCAAACGAATAGGCCTCGGCGAGGTCGGCGAGGACCCGCATCTGGTCCGCGGTGGCGTCGCCCGGCGGCTTGCCGATCGGCTTCAACGAGACGGTGAGCGCGGTATAGCCCGGCACCTTGTGCGGGAAGAGATTGTTGCGGGCGAAGCGGGCGAAATCGGGGTCGCGCTTCGCCGCCTCGAACGCCTCCGAGACTGGGGGCAACGTCTCGTAGGCGGGCGGGGCGAAGTAAGCGGCGATGCGGGCGATCTCCTCGGCGTCGACGTCGATCCCGCGCCCGGCGAGCGCGGCGAACTCCTCCTCGACGCGGGCGGTGAAGGCTTCGACGCCGAGCTCGTGGACGAGGATCTTGACCCGCGCCTTGTACTTGTTGTCGCGCCGTCCCTCGAGATTGTAGACCCTGAGGATCGCCTCAAGATAGGAGAGCAATTCGCCGCGCGGCAGGAAATCGCGCACGATCTTGCCGATCATCGGCGTCCGCCCGAGCCCGCCGCCGACCATCACCTGATAGCCGGTCTCGCCCGCCTCGCCGCGGACGATGCGGATGCCGATATCGTGGACTCCGATCGCCGCCCGGTCTTCGGCCGCGCCGGTCACCGCGATCTTGAACTTGCGCGGCAGCCAGCTGAACTCGGGGTGGAGGCTCGACCATTGGCGGATCAGCTCGGCGGTCGGGCGCGGATCCTCGATCTCGTCGGCGGCGACGCCCGCATAATGGTCGGCGGTGACGTTGCGGATGCAATTGCCGGAGGTCTGGATGCAGTGCATCTCGACGTCGGCGAGCAGGTCGAGGATGTCCGCGACCTCCTTCAGCCGCGGCCAGTTGAACTGGATGTTCTGCCGCGTGGTGAAATGGCCGTAGCCGCGGTCGTGTCGGTCCGCGATCAAAGCGAGCTGGCGCATCTGGCGCGCGCTGAGGGTGCCGTAGGGAATGGCGACGCGCAGCATGTAGGCGTGGAGCTGGAGGTAGAGGCCGTTCATCTGGCGGATGAGGACGAACTCCTCCTCGGTCAGCGCGCCCGCGATGCGGCGCTCGACCTGGTCGCGGAACTGGGCGACGCGCTCGCGCACCAGCGTCTCGTCGAACTCGTCATAGCGATACATGGAGCGCCTCCTCGCCATAGGCGATGGTCGGGCCGGTCAGGCGGATCTGCTCGCGATAATGGGCCTGGCCCGCGTCGATCAGATAGGGATCGACCACCTCGCCGGCGGCGATCGCCTCCTCGAGCGAGGCTTCGAGCGCGTCCGCGCCCGCCTCGTCGACGGCGACGAAGGCCCGGCTGCGATCGGCCGACCAGCCCTTGCGGGTGAAATAGACGACCTCGCCGCCGAACAGGTCGTTCGCGGTCAGCACCAGAGGCAGAGCCGGACGCTTGCCCGCCATCAGCTTTGCGCCGGATTGGAAGAATGTTCCAATATCATCATCGCCTCCCGTCAATCGGGTCGGCTCCGCCCGGCCGGCGTCACCTTCTACGGCGCCTAGATATCCCTCTTGCGCGGGAGCACAACGGGGGCCCCGAAGAAAGCCTCATCGTTGCGCGGCCGTCATGCAATGGAGGATTTTCTTCCAATTCGCCCGAAAAGCGGACGAGATCAGTCTCCGCCTTCCGCGAGCCGGCGCGCGACGGCCTCGGCACCGAGCCCGGAAATGCGCACGCGCTTGCGCCGGCCGTGCGCGCCGGAGTCGATACGGATGGCGGATCTAGGGACCCCAAAAGTCTCGGCGAGAAAGGCGATCAACGCCTTGTTGGCCGCCCCCTCGACGGGCGGCGCCGCCAGCCGAACAGCGAGCACGTCATCCTCCATCGCGCCGAGCGCGTTGCGCTTCGCCCGCGGGGTGACGCGAACCTGGAGGACGGCCTCATCGTCCATCGGGGTCGAGCCAGCGCGCGGCCTCGGCGGGCGTTCGCTTGTCGGCGTCGCGATCGACCATAAGATTGGCCTGGCGCATGCGCTCGACCGGAATGGCGCCGACCAGCGGCCGAAGCGCGGCGGTGAAGCGGGCGTCGCCGGCATGGGCCGGCGAGACGAGCAGCAGGGCGTCGTAGCTCGGCAGCGCGCGCCGTGGATCGGCCAGGGTGACCAGATCGAGCGCGGCGATGCGGCCGTCCGAGGAGAAAGCGGTGATCACGTCGGCCGAGCCGTCGGCGACCGCGCGGTACATGAAGGTCGGGCTGTAGGAACGCTGGCCGGCGAACGCGAGGCGGTAGCGCGACTGGACCGAGCGCCATTCGGGGCGGGAGAGGAATTCGAGATCGGCGCCGAAGACGAGGTTCGGCGCGGCGCGCGTCAGGTCGTCGAGCGTGGCGATGCCGAGCGCCTGGGCGCGGGCGCGGCGCATCGCCAGCGCATAGGCATTCTCGAAGCCGAGCGCGCCGAGGACGAGCACGCCGTCGCGGGCGCGAAGCTGCGCGGTCAATTGGGCGCGCATCTGCTCGGGCGGCGGGATGTCAGTGCGCTGGAGGATGTTGGTCCAGAGCGTCCCGCCATAATCGACATAGACGTCGACATCGCCCGCCGCGAGCGCCTGATAGGCGATGGTCGAGCCGAGATTGTCGCGGCGCTCGGTGCGGTAGCCGGCGGCGCGCAGCCGGCGCTCGATCGCGCTCGCCAAGATATATTGCTCGGAGAAATTCTTCGCGCCGATCACCACGGTCTCGCCGCCCGCAGCCTGGCCGGACAAAGGCGCGAAGGCGAGTGCCAACGCGGCCGCGAGCGCGGCGAGGCCGCCCAGGATCCGCGGGCGCGAGCGCCGCTTCAGCCCCGATTCGACCAAAGCGAGCAGCCCGTCGGCGCCGAGCGCGAGCGCCGCCGCGGCCGCGCAGCCGACCAGGACGCGCACCCAATTCTCGGTCTGGAGGCCCGAGAAGATGAGGTTGCCGAGACTCGGCTGGCCGACCGTGGTGGCGAGCGTGGCGGCGCCGATCGTCCAGACCGCGGCGGTGCGGATGCCGGCGAGGATCACGGGCGCGCCGAGGGGCAATTCGACCAGGGTGAGGCGCTGGCGCCGGGTCATGCCGATCCCGTCCGCGGCCTCGAGCACCGCCGGATCGACGCCCTGCAATGCGGCGATGCCGTTGCGGACGATCGGCAGCAGGGCATAGAGGCTGAGCGCGACCAGGGCCGGGAGGAACCCAAGCGCCGGAATGGCGAGCCCGCTCGCCTGCCCCAGGATCAGCAGCATCGGATAGAAGAGGGCGAGCAAGGCGAGGGCGGGAACGGTCTGGATCAGCCCGGCGAGGCCGAGGATCGGCGTCCGCACCATGCGGTTGGCCGAAGCCCAGATGGCGAGCGGCAGGCCGACGGCGACGCCGATCGCCACAGCCGCGCCGCTGACGAGGAGATGGGCGCGAACCAGCTCGGGCAGGTCGGCCAGCGCCTCGGAGAGAGCCGGGCTCACAAGGCCGCCAGCCGCTCGGCCTGCCGGCGCGGCACGTCGATCATCGCGCGCACCTCGGGGTCGGCATTCGAGACGATCTCGGCGGGCGCCGCGTCGGCGCGGACGCGGCCGTCGATCAAAACGACGATCCGGTCGGCGAGCAGCAAAGCCTCGGCGATGTCGTGGGTGACCATCAAGGTGGTGAGGCCAAGCCGCTCGTGCAGCGCCCGATAGGCACGGCCGAGCGCGTCGCGGGTCACCGGATCGAGCGCGCCGAACGGCTCGTCCATCAGCATCAGCCTGGGCCGCGCCGCCAGCGCGCGGGCGACGCCGACCCGCTGCTGCTGGCCGCCGGAAAGTTCGCGCGGATAGCGGCCCGCCATCTCCGGCGGGAGGGCGACCAGGTCGAGCAATTCGGCCGCGCGATCCTCGTCCGAGCCCGAGAGGCGCGGCACGATGTTGATATTCTCGGCCACGTTCATGTGCGGGAACAGGCCGATGCTCTGGATCACATAGCCGATGCCGTGGCGCAGCGCCGCTGCCGGCTGATCGCGCACGTCGCGGCCATCGATGCGGACGATCCCATCGTCGGGTTCGACCAGGCAGTTGATCGACTTGAGCAGGGTGGTCTTGCCAGACCCGGACGGGCCGACCAGTGCCACGAACTGGCCGGCGGGCACGGACAGCGAGACGCCATCGAGCGCCGCGCGACCGCCGTGGCGCCTGGTCAGGCCCTGGATCTCGAGAAAGGCGGCTTCGGTCATCGGCGAGGCGTGGTGGGCGCGGCAAGGATTGAACTTGCGACCCCCGCGGTGTGAACACGGTGCTCTACCACTGAGCTACGCGCCCACGCCTGCTTGGCGGAAGGCGGCCCATAACGGGCGGCCTCTGAGCTGTCCAGCCGACGCTTTCGTCATTGCGAGCGGAGCGAAGCAATCCATCTTCCTCCGTCTGGACTGCTTCGTCGCTAGCGCTCCTCGCAGTGATGGGCAGAGGTCAAAGGTTGACCGAATCCTTCAGGCCCTTGCCGGCCTTGAACTTGGGCTGGGTGGATTCCTTGATCTGCATCGGCTCGCCGGTGCGCGGGTTGCGCCCGGTGGAGGCCTTGCGGCGCGAGCAGGTGAAGGTGCCAAAGCCGACCAGCCTCACCTCGTCGCCCCGTTTCAGGGCCGCGCTGATCGTGTCGAACACCGCCTCGACCGCACGCATGGCATCGCCGCGGCTGAGCCCAGTCCCGTCCGCGACTTGGCCGATAAGCTCCTGCTTGTTCATCTTCCCCGAACCCCTGAATGAAAAAGACTCGTGCGGCGGCGCCCGCGAAAGACCGAGTTAATGACAGGAGAGGGACAGGAGTCAAAAGGAAAGAGACGTATTTCCGCCAATATCGTCCCATCCGCGCATCCGTGATGCCGGCGAAGGCCTCCCTTTCGCCGGCGCGCCCGGCGACCAGCGGGGCCTGCGCGTCCGCCCCTGGACCCCGGCCTTCGCCGGGGTGACGGGGAGATGGGGTCAGTGGCGGACGGCGGGGCCGGCCGGATCCTCGGACGCCGCCGCGAGCTCCGCGGGCGGCAGCGCGGCGAGATCGTCGGCCTCGCTCCATTCGATCGGCACGACCGGAGTGGCGAGCGCCTGGACCAGCACCTCATCGACATGGGCGACGGTGACGATCTCCAGCCCCTCGCGGATATTGGCCGGGATCTCGGCCAGGTCCTTCTCATTCTCGGCCGGGATCAGCACCTTGGTGATGCCGCCGCGCAGGGCCGCGAGCAGTTTCTCCTTGAGGCCGCCGATCGGGAGGACGCGGCCGCGCAACGTGACCTCGCCGGTCATCGCCACGTCGCGCCGCACCGGGATGCCCGAGAGGGTCGAGATGATCGCGGTGACCATGCCGATGCCCGCCGACGGCCCGTCCTTGGGCACCGCGCCTTCGGGCAGATGGACGTGGATGTCCTTGCGCGAGAACACGCTCGGCTTGACCCCGTAGCTCGGCGCGCGCGCCCGCACGAACGAGAAGGCGGCCTGGATCGACTCCTGCATGACGTCGCCGAGCTTGCCGGTGGTCTTGATCTGGCCCTTGCCGGGGACGGTGACCGCCTCGATGGTGAGCAATTCGCCGCCGACCTCGGTCCAGGCGAGGCCGGTGACGGCGCCGATCTGGTCCTCCTCCTCGCTCATCCCGTGGCGGAAGCGGCGGACGCCGAGGAAGTCGCCGAGATTGTCGGGGCCGACCTCGATCTTCTCGGCCTTGCCCTCGAGGATCTGGCGCAGCGCCTTGCGCGCGACCTTGGCGACCTCGCGCTCGAGCGTGCGCACGCCCGCCTCGCGGGTGTAATGGCGGATCAGGGCGCGCAGCCCGTCCTCGGTGAGGGTCAGCTCGCCTTCCTTGAGCCCGTGCGCCTCGATCTGCTTGGGGATGAGGTGGCGGACCGCGATCTGGACCTTCTCGTCCTCGGTATAGCCTTCGAGCCGGATGATCTCCATGCGGTCGAGCAAGGGCTGGGGCATGTCCATCGTGTTCGCGGTGGTGACGAACATCACGTCCGACAGATCGTAGTCAATCTCCAGATAATGGTCCTGGAAGCGGCTGTTCTGCTCGGGATCGAGCACCTCCAAGAGGGCCGAGGCGGGGTCGCCGCGGAAATCCTGGCCGAGCTTGTCGATCTCGTCGAGCAGGAAGAGCGGGTTGGAGGTGCCCGCCTTCTTGAGGTTGGTAACGATCTTGCCGGGCAGCGAGCCGATATAGGTGCGCCGGTGGCCGCGTATCTCGGCCTCGTCGCGGACCCCGCCCAACGACTGGCGAACGAACTCGCGGCCCGTCGCGCGCGCGATCGAGCGGCCCAATGAGGTCTTGCCGACGCCGGGCGGGCCGACCAGGCAGAGGATCGGGCCTTTGAGCTTGTTGGTGCGGGCCTGGACCGCGAGATATTCGACGATCCGCTCCTTGACCTTCTCGAGCCCGTAATGGTCCTCGTCGAGGATGCGCTCGGCCTCGGCGATGTCGTGCTTCAACTTGGACTTCTTGCCCCAGGGCAGGCCGAGCAGGACGTCCAGATAGTTGCGGCTGACCGTCGCCTCGGCCGACATCGGCGCCATCGCGCGGAGCTTCTTGAGCTCGGCATTGGCCTTGGTCCGCGCTTCCTTGCTGAGCTTCGTGCGCTCGATCTTGCGGGCGAGATCGGCGAGCTCGTCGCCCTCCCCTTCCTCGCCGGCATTGCCGAGCTCGCGCTGGATCGCCTTCAATTGCTCGTTGAGGTAATATTCGCGCTGGGTCTTCTCCATCTGGCGCTTGACCCGCGAGCGGATCTTCTTCTCGACCTGCATGACGCCAAGCTCGCCCTCCATGAAGGCGAAGGCCATTTCCAGGCGGCGCACCGGATCGAGCTCGGCGAGCAGAGCCTGCTTGTCGGCGACCTTGATGTTGACGTTGGCGGCGACCGCGTCGGCGAGCTTCGAGGGCTCCTCGATCTGGCCGAGCTGGACCGCGGTCTCGGCAGGCAGCTTGCGGTTGATCTTGGCATAATTCTCGAACTGCTCGATCACCGAGCGGACCAAAGCCTTGACCTCGACCCCCTCGGGCTCGACCGTCTCGACCGGGTCGACCTCGGCATTGAGGTGCGTGCCCTCCGGGTGCAGCGCCTTCAAGGTCGCGCGATGCTTGCCCTCGACGAGCACGCGCACCGTGCCGTCGGGCAGCTTCAGGAGCTGGAGGACGGTGGCGACGACGCCGAGATCGTAGAGCGCGTCACGGTCGGGATCGTCCTCGGCCGGATCGAGCTGCGAGACCAGGAAGATGCTCTTGTCCGCCGCCATCGCGCTTTCCAGCGCCGCCACCGATTTGTCGCGCCCGACGAACAGGGGCACGATCATGTGCGGAAAGACGACGATGTCGCGCAGGGGCAGGACGGGATAGGATTCGCTCATGTTTACTCCAGGGCGGGCCGACCGGGCCCGGTTCCGCCCCTATATGGGGCCAAAGCCTTACCGCATCAATGAAGGGCCGTTCACCCCTTGGTAAGGCATGGCTTTGCAATTGACCCCCGATATGGGCCGGACTAGGGCTTTTTCGGGCCGTATCGGGGAGTTGTGCCGGATGTTTCGCGCTGCCTTGATGTCCCTGATGTCCCTGATGTCCCTGGCGCTGCTGTCGACGCCGGTCGCGCTTCCGGCCCCCGCCGCCGCGGCGACCATGGTCCAGGCGCAGTCCCGGACCGGCGAGAATTGCGAGCAGCAGAGCCAGCGCAACCGGCGCCGCGGCCGCGGCATCGGCGGCTTCCTCGGCGGAATTGGAGGCCGGTTCGGCGGCGTCGGCAGCGTCGTCGGCAGCATCCTGCCGGTCGGGCAGCTGCTCGGCGAGGCGATCGCCAGCCTGCTCGACTGCCGAGAGCAGCGGCAGGCCGCCACCGCCACCGAGGATGCGGTGCGCGGCGGGGTCGGCACCACCGCGACCTGGCAGAGCGAGACGAGGCCGAACGTCACCGGCTCCTCGACCGTCACCGCGGCGGACACCGGCAGCGCCGACGGCGACTGCGTGACCGTCACCGACATCGTCATCGTCGACGGCCAGGAGACGCGCGCGCCCAAGCGCATGTGCCGCCGGCCGCCGAACAACCGTTATGTCCGGGTCTAGGCCGGTGCGGCGCAAGCTCCCCTCCCTGCTCGCCATGCTGGCGCTGACCGGCGCCCAGGCCGGGCCTGCCCAGGCGCCGCGCGATCCGGCCAACCCCACCTGCCCCCGCGCGCCCAATTGGGGCACCAATCAGCCGATGACGCTCACCGTCCAGCAGATCAACGGCCACCCGGTCCTGCTCGCCGAAGGCCGGATCGACGACAATCTCTTGCCGCGCCTCCAGGAAGCGCTGCGGACCTTCCAGGGCGACGAGATCTGGCTGCGCTCGGGCGGCGGCAATGCCCGGATCGGCAACCAGGCGGGAACCTTGATCCGAAACAACAATATGACGACCCGCATCCCGGCGGGCTGGGCCTGCTTCTCGGCCTGCAACTTCCTGTTCATGGGCGGCGTCGTCCGCCATATCGACCAGGGCGGCCTCTTCATCGTCCACATGTTCACCTTCACCTCCGACCCGACGGTCCGCCGGCAGGTCGCGCAGGGGGCGGACAGCTCGATCGGGGTGATCAGCGACGTCGAGCAGAATTCGGCCCTGCTCGCCAGCGAGGACAATGATTTCCTGATCCGGATGGGCCTCTACCGGACCTTGCTGACCGAGGTCATGTACCAGCAGAGAGCGGTCGGCGATGCCTCCAACCCCTCGACCATGCGCTGCCTGACGCTGGAGGAGGCGCGCCGCTACAATGTGGTGAACGACCGCTATGACGGGCCGGAGCCGACTCCGCAGCCCGCGCCGCCGCAGGACCGGCGGCAACGCCGGCGGTGACCAAGTAAAATCTTGAAATTCTGAAAGAAGACGCCATCCTGCCCGCCGAGAATATGGGGGACAAGGTGCGGCCATTGCTTGCTTTTCTCGGCGCGAGCCTGCTCGCGGCGGCGCCCGGCGCGGCCCAGGCGCCGGCTCGGGCCCAGGCGCCCGCGCGGGCACCGGCGCCGGCCGCGGCGCAGGCCCGGCCGCAAGCCTCCCACGAGCCCGTGATCGCGCCCGCGCCCGACTGGGTCGAGGCCGTTCCGATCCCCACGCCCGACCCGGCGCTCGCCGATCGCGCCGCCCAGCTGCTGCTGTCCAACCCGCAGAGCTTCTACGCCCCCGATCATATCGATCATTACCTGCACCTCGCCTTCCTGATCCAGAACGCGCAGGCGCTGCAGGGGCTCGGCAACATCAACATTCCCTGGAATCCGGACCTTGCGGATCTGGTCGTGCACAAGGTCCAGATCATCCGCGGCGGCCAGACCATCGACCTGCTCGCGGGCGGCCGCCGCCTCACGGTGCTGCGGCGGGAGAACAATCTCGAATCGGCGGTGCTCGACGGCACGCTGACGGCGGTGATGCAGGCCGACGGGCTCGCGGTCGGCGACATCCTGGACGTCTCCTGGACGGTCCGCCGCCGCGACGGCGGCGCGCTCCCGCTGCGCGCCGAGAATTTCTTCTTCGTCGGCAGCGTGCTGCCGATCCGGCGGCTCGCCATCCGCCAGACCTGGCCCGCCGCGCTCCCGATCCACTGGCGCGGGACCGGCGCGTTCGAGCACGCTTTGGCCCGGACCACCTCGCGTGGAACCACGCTCTCCGTCGATCTCAACGACGCCCTGTCGCCCCAGCCGCCCGCGCAGATGCCGGCGCGCCTGCAGACGCCCTCGACGCTGCAGCTCAGCCAATATCGGGACTGGGCCGAGATCAGCGACATGCTCGCCCCGCATTACCGGGAGGCCGGGCAGATCGCCCCGGACTCGCCGCTGCGCGCCGAGATCGCACGGATCGCCGCGGCGACCCAGGATCCGGGCGCGCGCGCCCTGGCCGCGCTGCGGCTCGTCCAGGACCAGGTCCGCTACTTCGCGCTGGTGATGGGGGACGGCAATTATCTGCCCGCGGCCGCCGACCAGACCTGGGCGCGCCGTTACGCCGATTGCAAGGGCAAGACGGTGCTGCTCGTCATCCTGCTCCAGGCGCTCGGCATCGAGGCCGAGCCGGTGGCGGTGAACACCGAAGCCGGCGACAGCCTCGGCGACCGGCTGCCGATCATGCCGATGTTCAACCATGTCATCGTGCGCGCCCGCATCAACGGCCGCTCCTACTGGCTGGACGGCACGCGCGGCGGGGACCGGTCGCTCGACGACCTCGCTTTCTCGAGCTTCGGCTGGGGGCTGCCGATCCGCGCGGGCGGCGCTCCGCTGGAGCAGCTTCCCTTCGGTCCCCCGGCCAGCCCGCTCCGGGAGGGCAGGATCGTCTATGACGGATCGCACGGGCTGACCGGCCAGGTTCCGGTCCGCACCGAGTTCGTCATGCGCGGCGACGAGGCGCAGCAGATGCGTCAGGCGCTCGCCCAGCAGGGCCGCGACGCCTTCCTCACCGCGATGCGCGAGCAGATGAGGACCAACAGCGGCGTGCCGGGATTCACCTTCGGCAATGTCGACGTCCATGACGATCCGGACGGCGGCGCGCTTACCATCATCGTCACCGGCCAGGGGGTGATCGACTGGCAGCCGGTGCCCGGCACCGCGCCCGCCAACGGGCCGCGTCGAATGCTGTTCGAGCAGGACGTGCCGACCATGGAGCTCGGCACGCTCCGCCCGGAAGGGCCGTTCCACGATGCGCCGGTCGCCCTTCCCGCCCCGTTCCATGTCGCGACCACCGAGACCGTGATCCTGCCGAACGGCGGGCGCGGCTTCTCGATCGACGGCGGCAATCTCGAGCGCGTGATCGCCGGCACCCGGTTCAGCCGGCAGCTCACCCTCGCCGACGGCCGTGTGACCGCGCGCTGGGACGCGGCCCGGATCGCGCGCGAGATCAGCGCGAGCGACGCGCGCGCCTCCACGGCGCAATTCCGCCAGCTCAACGACGACAAGGTCTGGCTCCGCGCAGCGCCTGGCGCGATCGGCCGTGCGCGCGGCACCGCGCCTCCCCCGGTCGTGCAGGTGGTGACGCCCGAGATCCGCCTTGCGAGCCCGTCGGGGACCCGCGCCGCCGGAGGGGAGCCGGCGACCGCCCGGGACTATGTCGAGCGCGGCTATCGGCGCCTGCAGACGGGCGCGCTCGACGATGCGGATTCGGATTTCCAGCATGCCGCGACGATGAGCCCGGAATGGTCGCGGCCGGTCGCCAATCGCGCGATCGTCCTCATCCACCGCCGCCGCTACGACGAGGCGGAGGCGCTGCTCACGCGGGCCGCCGCGCTCGATCCCAATGATTTCGTCGTCCACCAGGGCCGCGGCCTGATCCAGATGTCGCGCAACCGGCCGATCCAGGCGATCGTCGAATTCAGCAGGACGCTCGAGCTCGATCCCGGCAACCGCTTCACCCTGATGCAGCGCGCCGCCGCCTATCAGCAGGTGGGCGAGTATGACGACGCCCTGGCCGATCTCGGCACCGTCATTTCGGCGCAGCCGGGCGATCTCGGCGCGCTCGATGCCCGCGCCCGCCTCCATGCGTGGCGCGGAGAAACCGAGCCGGCGCTCGCCGACGCGGACGCGATCCGTGCGGGCGACCCGACCGATCCCCTTCGTCTCGCCCGTCGCGCCGCCCTGTTGCGGCGGCTCGGCCGCACCGATGCGGCCGCGACCGCTTATGCCGAGGCGCTGGCGGCGCTCGACGCGCGCGTCGCCGCATCGCCGGGCTCGGCGGCCGATTATGACGACTTGCGGGTGAGCATATTGGCGGACAGCGGCCAGACCGCCCGCGCGATCGCGGTGATCGACGCGCAGCTTGCCCGCCGCCCCGGCGATTCCGGCCTGCTGAACAGCCGCTGCTGGACCCGCGCGACGGCCAATGTCGAGCTCGCGGCGGCGCTCGCCGATTGCGACCAGGCGATCGCGCGCGCACCGGCCAATGCCGCGGCGCTCGACAGCCGCGCCTTCGTGCGGCTGCGCATGGGCCAATATGACGCGGCCATCGCCGACGAGGATGCGGCGCTCTCCCACGGGCCCAACCACCCCGCCGCGCTCTACACGCGCGGCATCGCCCATCTGCGCAAGGGCGAGCGCGAGGCCGGCGAGCGCGACATCGCCGCGGCGCGGCGGCTCGTCTACGACATCGAGGCGATTTATCGCGCCTACGGGGTGTCGCCTTAGGGTCGCGGAACGCGGCCGGAGCCTCGCCCACTAAGCGCTTGCAGCCCGCCGCCCGACGCGGGACATAGAAGCCGCCAGCTTTGGGGGGACTTCAATGCCGGACGATCGCGCCGCCTCGCTGTGGAATCCGGACCTCGCGCCGACCGGGCCCGGGCAACGGACCTGGGCCTGGTATCATTTCGCCGCGCTCTGGATCGGGATGATCGTCGCGGTGCCGGGCTGGATGCTCGCCGGCGGGCTGCTCGAGCAGGGCATGTCGGCGAGCCAGGCCGCGCTCACCGTCCTGCTCGGCAATGTGATCGTGCTGGTGCCGATGCTGCTGATCGGCCATGCCGGCGCGCGCTACGGCATTCCCTATGCCGTGCTGGTGCGCGCCGCGTTCGGCACCACGGGCGCGCGGCTGCCGGCGCTGGCGCGGGCGCTGGTCGCCTGCGGCTGGTACGGGATCCAGACCTGGATCGGCGGCGAGGCGCTGCTGACCCTGCTCGGCATCCTGGCCGGCGCCGACCTCAAGGGCCCATCCCTCCCCGTGCTCGACATCGGCCTGGGGCAAGCGCTCTCCTTCGTCGCTTTCTGGGCGATGCAATTCTTCTTCGTGCGCAAGGGCCTGCTCACCATCCGCCGGCTCGAGACCTGGACGGCGCCGGCCAAGATAGCGATCTGCGCCGCTCTGGTGTGGTGGGCGGTCGACCGCGCCGGCGGGGTCGGGCCGGTCTTCTCCGCGCCCTCCGCCTTCGCCGAAGGGGGCGCCCGGGCCGGGCAGTTCTGGCTGGTCTTCTGGCCCGCGCTGACCGCGATGGTCGGCTATTGGGCGACCTTGGCGCTCAACATCCCCGACTTCACCCGCTTCGCCCGCTCGCAGCGCGACCAGGCCTTGGGCCAGGCGATCGGCCTGCCGCCGATGATGGGGCTGATCGCGCTGGCGAGCGTGATCACCACCTCGGCCACGGTCGTGATCTACGGCCGCGCGATCTGGGACCCGGTCGCGCTCGCGGGCACGCTGGCCGGCCCGTTCGTCCTGCTCGGGCTGATCGTGATCACGGTCGACACGGTGTCCTGCAACATCGCCGCCAACCTCGTCTCCTCGGCCTATGATTTCTCGTCGCTGTGGCCGGCGAGAATCTCCTACCGGACCGGCGGCATGATCACCGCCACGATCGGCGTGCTGATCATGCCGTGGAAGCTGCTCGCGACCACGGGCGGCTATATCTTCACCTGGCTCGCCGGCTATTCCGCGCTGCTCGGCCCGATCGCGGGGATCATGATCGCCGATTACTGGCTGATCCGCCGCACGCGGCTGGACGTGGACGCGCTCTACCGGGCGGAGGGGCCTTATGCCTATCGCCGGGGCTGGAACCCGGCGGCGCTCATCGCCTTCGCCGCGGGCGTGCTGCCCAATCTGCCCGGCTTCCTGAAGACCGCGGCGCCCGGCGCGTTTGGCTGGATCGGAGACGGCTGGGCGGCCGCCTATGCCTATGCCTGGTTCATCGGCCTCGCGGTGGCGCTGGCGCTCTATGCGGCTTTGATGTGGAGGGTCCGGGCGCGGGCCTGGTAAGGCCGTCGATCAGAGGCGCGGCACCGCCCAGTCGAACGCGGCGATCAGCCCTTCGACCTCGGCCCAGCCTTCCTCGCCGCGCGCGGCGGGGACCGTGGCCCGCAGCTTGATCCGCCAGCCGTTGCGATGGGAGAGGATCATTCCGGTCAGCACCGGCTGGCCGCGGAGATTGCCCCGCCAGAGGCGCCCAACGGCGCCGGGCGCCGCCGGCGGCGGGCGCAGATCGCGGAGAGCGACGAGATCGGTGTAGAGGCTGCGGATCATGCCTTCGGTCGAGGCGAACTCGTCCGCCTGGGGCTGGTGGATGCGCGAGATGTAGATGTCGACCACGGTCGAGTCGGGGCCGCCGTCCGGCAGCACGTAATGGGCGTCGATCCGGCCCGTCTCGACCGAGCCCAATCCCGCCCTGACGAAGACGCCGAGCCTTTCCGGAAAGACGATCCCGGTCCGGGCCAAGACGGACGTATCGGGCGGAAGGCGCGGCGGCTGCGCAGGCGCCGCGGCCGGGAGGCACACGGAAAGAATGAACAGAAGCAGGAGGTTCGGCAGGCGGCGCCTCACGCCGCGTCTTCGGCCTTTTCCGCGTAGACGCGCACGGGTTCCTTGCGGCCCTCGACCACGTCCTTGTCGATCAGCACCTCGTCGACGCCGTCCATCGAGGGCAGGTCGAACATCGTGTCGAGCAGGATGTTCTCCATGATCGAGCGCAGGCCGCGCGCGCCGGTCTTGCGCTCGATCGCCTTCTTGGCGGTCGCGACATAGGCGTCGTCGGTGTAGGTGAGGCGCACGTCCTCCATGTCGAACAATTTCTGATACTGCTTGACCAGGGCGTTCTTGGGCTCCTGCAGGATCTTGACCAGGGCGTCGACGTCGAGGTCCTCGAGCGTCGCGATCACCGGCAGGCGGCCGACGAATTCGGGGATGAGGCCGAACTTCAGCAGATCCTCGGGTTCGGTGTGGCGCAGCACCTCGCCGGTGCGGCGCTCGTCGGGCGCGGCGACATGGGCGCCGAAGCCGATCGACTTGCCCTCGAGCCGGTCGCCGATGATCTTCTCGAGGCCGGCGAAGGCGCCGCCGCAGATGAAGAGGATGTTGGTCGTGTCGACCTGCAGGAATTCCTGCTGCGGATGCTTGCGGCCGCCCTGCGGCGGGACGGAGGCCGTGGTGCCCTCCATCAGCTTCAGCAAAGCCTGCTGAACGCCCTCGCCCGAGACGTCGCGGGTGATCGAGGGATTGTCCGACTTGCGGCTGATCTTGTCGATCTCGTCGATATAGACGATGCCGCGCTGCGCCCGCTCGACATTATAGTCCGAGGCCTGGAGCAGCTTCAGGATGATGTTCTCGACGTCCTCGCCGACATAGCCCGCCTCGGTGAGCGTGGTCGCGTCGGCCATGGTGAAGGGCACGTCGAGGATCCGCGCCAGGGTCTGGGCGAGCAGGGTCTTGCCGCAGCCGGTCGGGCCGACGAGCAATATGTTGGACTTGGCGAGCTCGACGTCGGCGCCCTTGGCGCCGTGGGCGAGGCGCTTGTAATGATTGTGGACCGCGACCGAGAGCACGCGCTTGGCGTGGCTCTGGCCGATCACATAATCGTCGAGCACCTTGCAGATCTCCGCCGGCGTGGGAACGCCGTCGCGGGTCTTGACGAGCGCCGACTTGGTCTCCTCGCGGATGATGTCGTTGCACAGCTCGACGCATTCGTCGCAGATGAACACGGTGGGGCCGGCGATGAGCTTGCGCACCTCGTGCTGCGATTTGCCGCAGAACGAGCAGTAGAGGGTGCTCTTGCTGTCGCCGCCGCTCAGTTTCGTCATAAAATCAACGGGGCCCAGCCCCTTCCCTTCGTGTCAGCGCGCCATCCTGCCGACAAATATATCCCAGGACAATGGCCTAAACGTTAAGGCGTTCCCCGCGCGGCTTTCCGGCCACAGCCGCGGAGGGCCCACTTTCGCTGTGAATGTGGCGCCTGTCCCCGGCCGGCACAAGGCGCGCGCGATCGTGAAGATGAGATCGCTCCGGCCTCAGGCCGCCTTCGCGGTCGCGCCTTCCTCGGCCGGCGCCGGGCGCTTGTCGAAGACCTCGTCGACCAGGCCGAAGACCTTCGCTTCCTCGGCCGAGAAGAATTTGTCGCGCTCGACATTCTTCTCGATCTCCTCGATCGGCTGGCCGGTATAATGCGCCATCAGCTCGTTCATCCGGTGCCGGATGCGGAGGATCTCCTTGGCCTGGATCTCGATGTCGCTGGCCATGCCCTGGGCGCCGCCCGAGGGCTGGTGGATCATGATCCGCGCGTTGGAGAGGGCGACGCGCATGCCCGGCTCGCCGGCCGAGAGGAGGAATGCGCCCATCGAGGCGGCCTGGCCGATGCAGACGGTGCCGACCTTGGGGCGGATATATTGCATGGTGTCGTGGATCGCCATGCCCGCCGTGACCACACCGCCCGGCGAGTTGATGTACATGTAGATGTCTTTCTTGGGATTCTCGCTCTCGAGATAGAGCAATTGGGCGGTGATCAGGGTGGCCATATGGTCCTCGACCCCGCCGGTGACGAAGACGATCCGCTCGCGCAGCAGCCGCGA
>Ga0070686_100000801_pt1 | contig 18192 bp, 18 predicted proteins | sample KBSS23LmetaG_FD_65654 | JGI IMG/M metagenome (GOLD analysis project Ga0070686, IMG submission 65654) | Switchgrass rhizosphere microbial communities from Kellogg Biological Station, Michigan, USA - KBS S2-3L metaG | ecosystem: Host-associated > Plants > Roots > Rhizosphere ... | reverse complement strand
CCCGGAGATCAGCGGCCACTTCATCTCACGATTGTGCCCCAGCGACACTTCGCAAGCGAGACGAGGCGACATCGAAGAAGTGCGGACAATCGACGGCGCGCGGCGACACGCCGCTCTACGCCGGCAACGGCGCAGAGCGGCGTGATGCGCTTACAGGCTACCGAGAATCTGGTTCAGCAGGTCCACCAGGCTGTTGAGCAGATTCGACAGCGGTGACCCGCCGTTCAACAGGTTGGCGACTGCGCACAGGAGATTCCCCAGCAGATTGCCGGCGCCGGCGACAGCGGTGATCGTCAACACCACCTGGTTGAGATCGATGACCAGCCCGAGCAGATCCAGGTGCAGCGGTCCGAGAACGAGGTTGAGGATCTGGCACGAACCGGAGACCTGCAGCGGTGCTGTGAACGGCGCCTGCGAGACCGAGCCGACAACTGCCCCCGCTGGCGACAGGACGTTGCCGGTCACGGTGCCGACGGCAGTCAAAACGCCATTGACGAGGTCGACGCTGGTCACCGACAGCGTGCCGATGAACCCGTTCGTGCCTGTGCCCGTGTTGACGAGCGCCGTGGCGGAGTTGCCGCCTTTCGGTGCCGCGCTCGACGATTGTTCGCCGGCGACCACGGCAACGGCAGCCAGCGGCAGCACCTTCGCGATGTTCGACAGCATGTCTCTACGAGTTGTGTTGTCTGTCAATCTCCACCTCGGCTGAAGGTCACGCAACGAAGGACATCCTCCGTCCGGTTGCAGCGGAAGCGCGGGCAACCGTCGACGTGACGTGTACGGCGTGGCGTATTTCATGCGCCATGCCGATCACCGCTGACGGCTGTTGCCCTATGAAGGCATACCGTGGGCGATGAAACCGCTACACCGAAGGGGGTCGCAGCGCAGTCGGGCATGACAGTTCGACGGTCGACGTGACCTCGACTGCGTCTTGAATTTGGGCAGGCATGAATTCGCCCTCCCTTCACCGGCGCGCTGCGGACGACACGTATAATCGCTCGTGCTTCGACGCGTGTTCCTGTTCGTGTGTCCCGTCGCCGCGATCACGATGCTTCCGTTGTGGGCGTCTGGTCAGCGGGCCGTCCGCAATCCGCAAACCGGCTTCGAGGGCGTCTGGAATTCGGCGACGGCGACGCCGCTCGAACGACCGCGCCAGTTCAAGGACAAGCCGTTTTTCACGGCCGAGGAAGCGGCCGCGTGGGAACGCCAGGTCGCGCAGAACAACGAAGAACGCCCGCCTCAACCGGGCGCGAAGAACACCGGCACTTACAACACGTTTTACCGGGAGTTCGGCTCGCGGGTCGTCAAGACGTTGAGGACCTCGATCATCACCGACCCGCCGGACGGCCGCATTCCGCCGCTGCTCCCCGCCGCTGCCGAGATCAAGCGCCGCCGCGCGGAGGCGCAGCGCAACCCCGAGAGCGCTGAGGACACGGGCCTCCAGGATCAATGCCTCGCGTTCCTCACCGCCGGGCCGCCGATGCTGCCCTATTCCTACAACAGCAATTACCAGATCGTGCAGACTGGCGATGCGTGGGTCATCCACGTCGAGATGATCCACGACGCCAGGATCATCCACCTCGACGGGCGGCCGCACCTGCCCGAGGTGATTCGCCGCTGGATGGGCGATTCAATCGGCCGCTGGGACGGCAACACCCTGGTCGTCGACACGACCAACTTCAACGACGGCGGCGGTTTCTACGGTGATGCCGGCGGAAATTTCGGGTGGGACCGGAACCTTCATCTCGTCGAGCGGTTCAGCCTCCTCGACGCCGATACGCTGCTCTACCGATTCGAGATCGACGATCCGACGGCGTTCACGCAGCCATGGAAGGGCGAGCTGACGATGGCGCGCGCCCCGGGGCCGATCTACGAATATGCCTGCCACGAGGCGAACTACTCGATGGTGAACATGCTGCGAGGGTACCGCGCCGCCGACCGTCAGCCGGCCGGCGGGGCGTTCCGTTGATGGCGTGGGGCGCGCGCAGCAGCGCGAACCAGGTTACCGGCACGAATCCGACAGCTTCTTGATCGACTTCACGCTCAACGCGTAGACGTCTTTCAACTCGGTCTTGTCGTGGGTCGTGTCGGCGTTGCTGCTCTTTTCCTTCGTCTCGATCTTCACCTTGCCGTGGTCCGGGCTGGTTGCTTTGCCCTTGATCTCGACCCGGTGACCGAGCTGTTTGTCGAGGTTCTCGCCGCCGACGAGCGCGTAGCGCATACCGCCGGTGCTGTCGGTCAGCATGAAGCCGCCGCCCGGATTCTCCTGCACGCACCCGATCACTTCCACGTCCTTCCCGCCGTCGACCTTCACTTTGGTCTTCGTGCGCGTCGTCTCCGGCGCCTGAGCCGACAGGCTGACCGCGCACGCGACCGCGACGAACGTCCCGAAGATGAGTTTCATGACACCCTCCCCGGCATTCAGATGCCACGTCCGTGCCGACGGGCAACTGAGCCGCGGCCGCTCAGCTGTGCTGCTCTTCATGGATTCGCGACCGCGACGCGATTCGCCGGCACGATCTGCGGCTGAAACGCGAACACGTCGCGGCTGCGCGGATCGACCGCCACCTTCAGCCAGTGCACGTCGTTGGTGCCGTTGGCCTGGTTGTCGCCGAATGTTTCAACACGCGTGAAGTTCTCGAGCCGCCGTCCCGCCGCATCGAGAAAGGGTTTGTCGACGCGGAAGTAGTGCGAGTCGCCGTGCACGTAAGCCACCGGCCGGCGAAACGCGATCACACGATCGCGCAATGCGATGAGGAAGTCGTGAAACCCATCCGGGCTGGCGTCGGTCTCGACGAGCGTCTTCGGATCGCGCACTGGTGCCCGGGTCGCGTCGGTCTGATCCCATCCGGGGTTGGCCTGGGCGACGATCATCACGGCCGCCGATCCGACCGCGATCGCCTGGTCGAAGCTGTCGTTCATCCAGGCGATGTTCGCCAGATTCCGCCACTGGTATTCATCGGCGTCGGGCAGCGTGTCGCACAGGTTGTTGCACGAACCCTGAATGTTCAGCGTCAGGTAGGTCACGCCGCCCACGGTCCAGCGCCGATTCTCGAGGCAGGGTACGAAGCCGTTCACGCCTTTGCAGAGCGGAGTCGCCTGCACGTCCTGGCGAAGCCGACGACGGCCGAGCGAGAACGGCGTCGCGAAAAACAGGCGGCGCTCGTGATCGAGCCGCTCGAGCGACGCGAATCCACCGTTCGACGGCCGGTCGCAGTCGGTCCAGTCGTTGTCGCCCGGCGTCAGCATGGCCGGCGCGTCCAGCGCATTGAAGAACCCGAGCGCCTGCTCGTAGAGCGCATCGCTGCAGATTGTCGGCGTCGCCGATCCCGGTGTGCCGTTGCCGGCCTTGAGGTCGCCGTCGTGAACGGAGAAGGCGAGATCGTGGCGGTTCATGTCGGCGATCAGGTTCGGGACGCCGATCATCGCCTGGACATCCGAGTACGGCAGGTCGCCCCACAACGCGATCGCGTAAGCGGCGCGGCCGCCCCGTCCGCCGCCATCGCGATCGCCTTCGCCAGCTGCCGCGCCCCTCTGCGCATCGCCGGCGGCGCTCATCGACAATGCGACTGCGGCCGCGGCGAACAGCGTAACCACGCGGCGGCGGCGAACGACGGGACGCGCGGAGAATCTGCTGATCATCATCACCTCGATTTCGCGAGAACGGTTCGCGATGAAGTGCGATGACATCATGGCGTCGTAACGTCCGCGTCACGGCGGCGTGAACTGTGAGCAACCGCCGCGACTCACGGGCCGCCCGTGGCACATAATCGGTCGATGGCCGACATGACACCGCCGATGCTCCCGACGATCGTGAGCGGCCGGCCGGATCATCTGTTCCCCACGCTCAGCGCGGCGCAGATCGCCCGGATCGCCGCGCATGGACGGGTGCGATCGGTTGCTGCCGGCGAGGTTCTCATCGAAGCCGGCGATCACATCGTCCCGTTCTTCGTGGTGAAGTCGGGCGAGCTGGAGATCGTACGCCCGGATGGGCCGCGCGAGACGCTGATCGCCGTGCACACGCCGGGGCGTTTCACCGGTGAAGCCAACATGATCTCGGGGCGGCGGGCGCTGTTCCGTGCCCGCGTGCGTCAGCCGGGCGAGGTGATCGAAGTCGAACGCGACACGCTCGTCGCCCTGGTACAGACCGACGACGAGCTCGGCGAGATCCTGATGCGCGCATTCATCCTGCGTCGCGTCGAGCTGATCACGCAGGGAATCGGCGACGTCGTGGTCGTCGGTTCGGCGCATTCAGCGGGCACAGTGCGCGTCAGAGAGTTCCTGACCCGCAACGGCCACCCCTACGCCTACCTCGACCTCGATCGCGACACCGACTTCCAGGCGGTGCTCGATCGCTTTCACGTCGCGACGACCGACGTGCCGGTGGTGATCTGCCGCGGCGAAGTCGCGCTGCGAAACCCGACCAACCAGGAGATCGCGGCGTGCCTCGGCTTCAACGAAGCGATCGACGAGACGCACGTGCGCGATCTGGTGGTCGTCGGCGCCGGACCGGCGGGCCTCGCGGCGGCGGTCTACGGCGCGTCTGAAGGTCTTGACGTGCTCGTCCTCGAAGCGAACGCGCCGGGCGGGCAGGCGGGCGCGAGCTCGCGGATCGAGAACTATCTCGGCTTCCCGGCCGGCATTTCCGGGCAGGAGCTGGCAGGCCGCGCCTATTCGCAGGCGCAGAAGTTCGGCGCCCAGGTGCTGATCGCGAAAGGGGCGACGCGGCTGACGTGCGAGCGCAAGCCGTTCGCGCTCTCGATAGACGCCGGCGTCCTGGTCCACGCGCGGACGGTGATCATCGCCACCGGCGCCGAGTATCGACGGCCGGCGCTCGATAACCTGGCGGCGTTCGAGAACGCCGGCGTCTACTACGGCGCAACCCGCGTCGAGGCGCAGTTGTGCAGCGGCGAAGAGGTGGTCGTGGTTGGCGGCGGCAATTCGGCCGGCCAGGCGGCGGTGTTCCTCGCCCAGACGGTGCGGCACGTGCACATGCTGATTCGCTCCGCCGGCCTCGCCGAGAGCATGTCGCGCTACCTGATTCGCCGCATCGACGACAACCCGGCCATCACGCTGTACACGCACACCGAGATCGTCGCGCTCACCGGCAACGGCCACCTCGAATCTGTGGAGTGGCGGAACAACCAGACCGGCCGGGTTGAAAGGCGGCCGATCAAGCATGTCTTCGTGATGGCCGGCGCGCAGCCGAACACGCGGTGGCTCGCCGGGTGCGTGGCGCTCGACGTCAATGGGTTCGTGAAAACCGGTTCGGACCTGTCGAAGGACGATCTCGCGGCGGCGCGGTGGCCGCTCTCCCGGCCGCCACACCTGCTCGAAACCAGCCGGCCCGGCGTCTTCGCGGTCGGCGATGCGCGCGCCGGCAACGTCAAACGGGTCGCGTCAGCGGTCGGCGAAGGATCGATCGCGATCTCTTTCGTCCACCGCGTGCTGGCGGAGTGAGCTAGTGCCGCTCGGCGCACGGACGGCGGCACAGCCGTCCGACGGTCTCGACCACTCGATCCAAGTCGATTGGCTTGGGGATCACCGCGAGCGCGCCGGTCTGCTGACGGACCTTGTCGGCATCCGACACCGCCGTGACGAGGACGATCGGCGTTTGCGCGACCGCCGGATCGGCGGCGCCGCGGAGGGCGCGCGCGAACGCGACGCCGTCCATCACCGGCATCATCACGTCGAGCAGGATGACGCAGGGCGGTTCGCGTTCGATGCTTTCCAGCGCTTGACGTCCGTGAGCGGCGGTGCGGACCTGATAACCGTCGACCGCAAGCAGTGTCTCGAGCATGTCGCGAACGTCGTCGTGATCCTCAACGACAAGGACCGGCTGCGATGGCCGTGCGATCGACACTGCGCGATTATGAGGGGTCCGCAATCACGACCGCGAGCGAAAACAACAGCTCAGCTGTAGCGCTTTCCACTCCGTCCCTCGACTGCATGTCAGTGCACGCCGCGCGACGGCCACGTCTAATGGGCGCTGGCACTAGCGCCGACAGATCGAACGCCCCCAGAAGAGACGACTGTGGCCGACCACTACGAGACGATGCAAATCAGCGCCAACGCCGAGCCGGAGACGGTGCACCGCGTCTACCGTCTGCTCGCGCAGCGCTTCCATCCCGACAACAAGGACACCGGCAACGCATCGCGCTTTCGCGAGCTCACGGAAGCCTACGAGGTGTTGAGCGATCCGGAACGGCGTGCGCAATACGACACCGTGCACCAGCACTTCTGGCGGGAGCGGTGGAAGCTCGTCGACGGCGCCAACGGCGACGTCGACGTGCGGAGCGAGCAGATCGCCCGGCTCACCCTGCTGGAGCTGCTCTACACGCGCCGCCGCACCGAGCCGCGCTCGCCGGCGATGTCGATGCTCGACATCGAGGCGGTGATCGGCCGTCCCCGCGAACACCTCGAGTTCTCGATCTGGTACCTGACGCAGAAGCGGTTCGTTCAGCGCGGCGACGACTCAGGCCTGACGATCACCGCCGAGGGGGTCGAGTACCTGGAGAACAACATGGACGGCGTCGCGCAGACCAAGCTGCTCCGCGCCCAAAACGACTGACCGCCTGAGCCGTCGATTCCCGCACCCGAATGTCCCATCCACCATAATCTGGCGCGATGGAACGCCGACTTCGGCTGGTGACCTGGAACTGCCGCAGCGGTTCCGTCGCCAGCCGGCTCGACCAGCTCGACGTTCTTGCGCCCGACATCGTGTTTCTCCAGGAGTGCGATCCGGCGGGCGGGACACGCGTGGCCGGCGTGGTCTGCAGTCGCGCCATCAAGACGAGAAAGGGCATCGCGCTGTGCGCGGCCTCTCGCACGTGCCGCTGTTCGGCGCGTCCGCTGTTGTCCGGCAGCGGACGAGCGGCGGTTGCGGCAACGGTGCTGCAGCCGATTCGGTTCACCGCGATCGGCGTCTGGGCGCAGGCCACCCGATACGCCGACGACGTCACCTGCACGCTGCGCGCGCACGCGGCGCTGCTGCGCGCGGCGCCGGCGGTCGTCTTCGGCGACTTCAACAGCGGCACGTCGCTCCTCCGCCTCGGATCGCCGAGCCGGCATCACCGCCAGCTCGTCGACGAGTTCGCTGCGCTCGGGCTGGTCAGCGCGTATCACGCCTTCCATCAGGTTGCGCACGGCTATGAAGCCGACGCCACCTACTTCCATCAATTCAACGCCGGCAAGCCGTGGCATATCGACTTCTGCTTCGTGCCCCGATCGTGGGCGTCGAGCCTGATCAACGTGGCGGTGATCGACGGCGAGGAGTGGCGAAGGCGCAGCGATCACCTGCCGCTGATCGTCGACGTGCGCCTCGCCGGCGCTGCTACTCGGCGCGCAGCGTCGCCGCCGGATCGACGCGTACTGCGCGCCACGCCGGAACGCCGCTCGCCATCGCGGCGACTGCGCTGAGCAGGGCGACGGCGCTCGCATAGGTGAATGGATCGAGGGCCGAGATCCCGAACAGCATCGCCGCGATCGCGCGGGTGGCGATAATCGCAGCGGCGAGGCCGACCACGACCCCCGCGCCGGCGAGCGTCATCGCCTGCCGCAGCACGAGCTCCAGGATGTCGCCGCGCGACGCGCCGAGCGCCGCGCGGATGCCGATCTCGCGCACCCGTTCGGCGACGCTGCCGGCGAGCACACCGTAGATGCCGGCGGCCGCGAGCACGAGCGCCGCCAGCGCAAAGGCCTCGAACACCAGCAACGCAAAGCGGCGCTCGGCTGCCGACGCGGCGACGAGGTCGGCCAGGCGCGCGACGCGGACCACCGGCTGATCCTTGTCCACCGACCAGATCGCCTGGCGAATCGCCGCGGCCGGAGCCGGGGCGTCGTCGCGCCCGCGAACCACCAACGACATGACGGTATCGCCGAACTGCCCGCCACCGCCGTGTATCGTCGCCGCCGCCGCGCTCGCCGGCACATACACCGCGTCGGCGTCGTCGATCGCGAGCGACACCTGCTTCACGTCCGTCGCCACTCCGACGATCGTGTACGGCGCAGCGTCGAGCGGGCCGATTCGCACCGTCTGGCCGAGGGCCGACTCGGTCCCGAACCGGTGTCGCGCGAGGGACTCGCTGATCACCGCGACGAGCGGCGTGCCGGCGCGATCGTGATCGTCGAACGGCCGGCCATCGCGAATCGGAATGCCGAGCGTTTCGAAATATCCGGGGCTGACCGCGTAACGAAAAGCGCTGACGCTGCCCGCTTGTTGCGTGACCGTGGCGTCGAAATGGGCGCCGTACTCGTCGCGGTCGCCGCTGAGCGGCAGCTGGCTCGTAAACGCGGCGCTGGTGACCCCCGGAACCCGGCGGACGGCGTCGAGCGCGTCCTCGAAGAACCGGTAGGCGACGCGAGGTTCGCTGAAGCGGCGGCCCACGAGCTGCACCTGCATCGTCAGCACGCCGTGGCCGCGGAATCCGGCATCGATCGCGAACAGCCGTTCGAGGCTGCGCAGCAGCAGGCCCGAACTGACCAGCAGGACGATCGCCAGCGCCACCTCGGCGACAACCAGGACTCCGCGCGTACGATGGTGTTCCCCGCCACCGCGACGCCAGCCGCGCTGCAGATCGCGATGCGGATCGCTGTGCGCCGCCTGCAGCGCCGGCAAAATCGCGACGCTGATCGCGATCGCGGTGGTGAGGGCCGCGCCGAAGGCGAAGGCGGCGATGTCGACACCGATCGCGTGCACCCGCGGCAACTCGGGCGGGCTGAGCGCGACGAGCGCCCGTACGCCGCCGGCGGCCACCACCATCCCGGCGGCGCCGCCGACGGCGGCGAGCAGAAGACTCTCGGTGAGCAGCTGCTGCACCAGCCGTCCACGGCTGGCGCCGAGCGCGGCCCGGAGCGCGAATTCCGCCCGCCGTTGTACGCCGCGCGCGAGCAGCAGGTTGGTGACGTTCACGCAGGCGATCATCAGCAACACGCCGGCGGCTGCCAGCACGACGAGCAGCGCCGGCCGCACCGACCGTGTGATTTCGTCCTGCAGTCGCCTGACGACGAAGTTGGTCGGACCGTAGGCGTCTGGATGTCCAGCGACGAAGACGCGGCCAATCGCGTTGATTTCGTCGGCGGCGCCGCGCGCCGTCGCGCCGCGCTGCAGCCGGCCGACGGTCCGCAGGTGATGGCCCCACGCGCGTCCTTCCGTCATGTCGTATTGCAGCGGCATCCAGATCTCGGCGGCCGGGGCCAGCACGTTTTCGAACGATGCCGGCAGCACGCCGGCGACGGCGACGATCGCGTCGTCGAGCGTCACGGTCCGGCCGGCGATCGCCGGATCGGCGTCGAACCGTCGGCGCCATAAGCCATCGCTGAGCATGACGACCGGCGGCGCGCCGGCGCGATCGTCCGCGGCGGTGAAGGTGCGACCGATCGCCGGCGCCACGCCGAAGACGGCAAAGTACGATGCGCTCACCCGTTGGCCCTCGAGCCGTTCCGGCCCCGACGCGCCCCCGAGCGTCGGCTGCCAGGGCCGGGCAACGGCGATCGTTTCGAGCGTGCGGCTGCGCTCGACCAGTTCGCGAAAGAACGCGAAGGTGCCGCCGTTCCAGCCGCCGTCGGCGCGGCCTTCGACGATGCTGGCAATGCGGTTGGCGTCGGAGTACGGCAGCGGCGCGAAGAGGATCGGGTTGACGGCGCCGAAGATCGCAGTCGTGGTCCCGATGCCGACAGCCAGCGTCAGCGCGACCACCAGCGTGAACGCCGGCGCGGCGCGTAAGCGGCGCGCGGCGACGTGCACGTCTCGCATCGCCGTGACGACCACGTGTTCCCAGCCGGCTGCGCGCAACGCGTCGACCGTCGCCGTCGGGGCGACATCGAGCCGCGCCGCCCGCCGTGCGGCGTCGGGCGACAGCCCGCGCGCCTCGTAGGCTGCGGCCGCCTCGTCGAGAAAATGCGCGACTTCGTCGATTGCGTCACGGTCGGCGGCAGCAGGGTGCCACAGCCGACCTACGCCGCGCGCCAGGTCACGCCACGCGGTCATGTCAGCCTTCCGCCTTCAGCAGGCGCGCGATCGCCGAGACGCGGCGCGTCCAGTGCTCGGTTTCCGCGTCGAGCCGCCTGCGGCCGCGGCGGGTCAACATGTAGACACGGGCGCGGCGCGCGTTCGGCGTGTCGCGCCATTCGGCGTCGAGCCAGCCGCCGCGCTCGAGGCGCTGCAGCGCGGTGAGCAGCGAGCCGGGGTTGACCTTGAAGACGCCGCGCGAGATCTGCTCGATCCGCCGCCCGATGCCGAAGCCGTGCATCGGCTCGAGGCTCACGGTCTTGAGGATCAGCATATCGAGCGTGCCCTGGATGACGTCGGTGGTCGGCTCGGCCACGGCCGCATCATCGCGATCATTCCTCTTGATTGTCAAGATGTGATGATCAAGGTGAGCGGAGGCGGCGCAGCCGGGTCCGATCGAGCGCGGCGGCGCGGGGTGGCTCGGCGATCGACACAACGCGACATTGCGTGCAATTCAGTGCGTGGCGCGGATCGAACGCTTGCGCGCACACCGGAATCCATGCGACAGTCGTTTTCCTTAGGCCAAGCACGTCACTCGAGTCACCTGGTACACCAAATGACGACGTCCGTTACTGCCGCCGACGCAGCTGTCGCCGGTCTCGACGAAGGGGTATTGCCGGTACAGCCGGGCAGCGGTCCGGCGCCGATTTCAACCGCCGCCATTCTGATCAAGATGCTCGATTCCGGCAGCGGCATCAGCGACCTGTTCTTCTCGCCTGGCCGTCCGCCGCAGGTGGAAAAACAGGGCGTGCTCATGCCGGTGGCGATTCCCGAGCTGCCGGTGCTGCGCCCCGAAGACACCTCGCGCATCGCCCGCGATCTCGTCGGCCAGAACGCCGTCGCGCTGCGCACGCTGAAGGACGAAGGCTCGTGCGATCTGTCGTACTCGCTGCCCGAGCGGACGCGCTTTCGCGTCAACGTCTTCCGGCAGCGCGGCACGTTCGCGATCGTCATGCGGGTGATCGCGTCGAAGATTCCCACGCTCGCCGATCTCAAGCTGCCGGCGGCGCTCGCCGACGCCGCGGCGCTGAAGAACGGCATCGTGCTCGTCACCGGACCGACCGGCTCCGGCAAGTCGTCGACGCTCGCGGCGATCATCGACCTGATCAACGAGACGCGCGCCGAGCACATCCTCACCATCGAGGATCCGATCGAGTTCCTGCACCTCCACAAGAAGGGGACAATCCACCAGCGCGAGCTGCACAGCGACACGCCGACCTTCGCGCTGGCCCTGCGGGCGGCGCTGCGTCAGGCGCCGAAGGTGATCCTGGTCGGCGAGATGCGCGACCGCGAGACGATCGAGATCGCGCTCACCGCCGCCGAGACCGGCCATCTCGTGTTCTCGACGCTGCACACGATCGATTCCTCGAAGACGGTCGACCGCATCGTCGGCAGCTTCGACGCCTCGGAAGAACGTACCGTCCGCATGCGGCTGGCGGCGTCGTTCCGCTACTTCATCGCCCAGCGGCTGATCCCGACCAAAACCGGCGGGCGCTGCGCGGTGCTCGAGATCCTGAAGTCGACGCTGCGCACGCGCGAGTACATCGAGCGCGGCGACAGCGAGGGGCGCTCGCTCCTCGACGCGATGCGCGACGGCGAGCTGGACGGGATGCAGTACTTCGACGGCGAGATCGAAAAGCTGGTGCGCGCCGGCCTGATCTCGTTCTCGAACGCGATGCTCTACGCGACGAACGCCGGCAACCTGCGCGTGCAGCTGGTCGACGTCGCCGAGGAATAGGCCGGGCAGGCCTGGCGGGTCGGGCGGGTCGAAAACCGAGGAAGTTGGCGAGTGCGGGTCAACCCGATCGGGTTCACCCGCACATTAGCAACGAGTGGCCGTTCGACCCGCCCGACCTGCTCGACCTGCCTGACCTGCCTGACCTGCCTGACCTGCCCGACCTTCAGGATTTCGGCCGCGAGGGCCAGACGACGCCCTGATCTTTCTTCGTGACCGCGGCGAGGCCTTTGAAAACGAACTTCTGCACGCGCTGCCCGCGGTAGGTCTCGGTCGTGTAGAGATTCCCCTTCGAATCGGTCGCCATGCTGTGCACGCCGTAGAACTCCCCCGGCTGGCGGCCGCCTTCGCCGAAGCTGGTGAGCAGCTCCAGCGTGTCGCGCTGAATCACGTGCACCTTGTCGTTCTCGCCGTCGGCCAGGTACAGGAACTTCTGCTGCGGGTCGCGAGAAAACGCGACGTCCCACGCCGAGCCCGAGCCGAGCGTCTCCTTGTTGAAGAACGCCTCCTTCACGAACGTGCCATCGGGTTTGAACACCTGGATGCGATCGTTGACCCGGTCGCAGACGTAGAGCAGGCGATCGACCGACAGGTCGGCGCAGTGCACCGGATTCCTGAACTGCTGCGCGGGCGGCGCCTTGGGATCGTACGGGCCGAGATTCACATCGTCGGGCTTGTGGCCGTAGGCGCCCCAGTGGCGTTTATAGGCGCCGGTCTCGGCGTCGAACACGATGACGCGGTGATTGCCGTAGCCGTCGGCCACGTACAGCTCGTTCGTCTCCTTGTCGATGAAGGTTTTCGCCGGCAGCCGCAGGTTGGCGACGTCGTTGCTGCCCTTGCTGGTGTTCGGCTTGCCGATCTGCATCAGGAACTTGCCGTCCTGCGTGAACTTCAACACCATGTTGTCGTTGAACGACTGCGTGCCGCCGGTCTGGCTTTCATCCTGCTGCCGGTTCTGCCCTGCCGCCGGCGCGCCGCGGCCGCGTCCCGCCGCGGGCGGCGTGCCGCGGCCGTTGCCGCCGATCCACACGTTGCCGCGATAGTCGACGGTGATGCCGTGATTGGAATCGGGCCAGTCGTAGCCCTGCCCCGGTCCGCCCCAGTGGCCGATCAGGTTGCCGGCGGCGTCGAACTCGAGGATCGGCGGCGCCGGCGCGCAGCACTGCGCCGTCGGCGGCTGCGTGGTCGCGTGCACCTCGCCGGGCTCCAGTGACCCGGCGCGGTGGATGATCCAGACATGATCCTGCGCGTCGACCGCGACACCGATCGTCTGGCCCAGAATCCATTTGTTCGGCAGCGGCTTGGGCCAGAGCGGATCGACTTCGAATCGCGGCGCCTGCACGCCGACGGCAGCGGCCTCCACGGCGGCGCGGCGATCGAGCGCCGACGCCCCCAGCCCCAGCCCGGCGAGTATCGCGACGAATCCTGCAGCCACACACACCTGTCGCGTCATAGGTCCTCCGCGCGCGCACAGCGGCGCGAGCGTGATTGTAGGGCCGTACGGGCCGCCGTGCGTCAGAGAACCGCGACCTGCGGCGACGCCGCGGCCGGATGCGACGCGCCGCGCAGCGTCGCAAGCGCGATCGCGCCGAGCAGCACGCCAATCGGCGGCAAGACGAACGCAAGCGTGAAGAAGAGTTCGGGCAGCGTCAGCATGGAAACCCTCCAGCGACAGGATGCCGGGGACGCGAAGACGCCGATGCGGAGCGCATCGTCGCACGCTTCGCCGCCGCGTGCCAGCGTTTCTTCAGCATCAAGGTCGCGCGACGGCTTTGGCCGAGCGATCAGCGACGCCAGCTCGCGGGCGCTCGGCTAAAGCCTTCGCGCTACGTCGATTGCGCGACCGCCGGCTCGATTTCGTACTCGATCGGCTTGAAGGCGTAGTTATTGGACATCTCCGCGGAGCAGGCGGTGAGCCCGACGATCAAATCCATCTCGGCGCGGAGGACGATGTAGTCGCCCGGTTTCGATCGCGGCGGCGAGATCCGCAGCGCGCCGCTTGGCAGGACATCCACGTTCATGAAGATGTTGAACGTCGTCGGGATCGCGTCGGCGGCAATCCCGTAAGGATGCAGGGCCGTGGCGAGGTTCTCGAAGCAGCTTGGATGGTAGCTGTGGTTCTTGTAAATGATGCTGAACGTCTCCGCGCTGCACGGCGTGTAGAGAAAGTCGTGACGCCCGACCGTGTCGGCGACGATCGTCATCATCACGCGGCTGCGGTTTGAATACAGCGCGTGACCGGCGGTGAGGTAGATGGTGTTGTTGTAGTCCAGCGTCCTGCCCGACGAGAGCCACTCGGCGCGGTTCTCGCGCGCAAACGCGATCAGGTCGGACACCTGCTCGCCTTGCGGATCGACGACGCGCAGCAATTCGCCGGCGCGCAGTTCGAAGCCGGCGCCCGACTGCGGCTCAATCCGTCGCCGGGCCGCGGTCATGGGAGTGGAACGGGCATTTCCAGTCGGCCTCGACGCGGCGTCCCGAGTACTGCACCGCTTCCGACCGGCTGCCGTAGTCGGCAAGCATCGGGTTGGTGTCGCCCTGCAGTTGCTGCTCGTTGCGGCGGATCACCTGCTGCAGCCGCGGATATCGTCCGCTGTCCTTCAGCGCCTCGAATTGATGGTGAGGGTTGAAGACCAGCGTCGGCCACGCGAACCGCCTCGCGACGCGTGAGCTGGCCGCGTGCAGGCCGACGACGAAGAAGGCGACGCCGCCGAAGCTGAAGGAGAACTGCGGATCGGCCGGGTCGGCGCTGACCGTCGGATCCCACTCGTGGTACGGCGCATCGAGATCGTGAAGGCGCTGCAGCATCCGCCAGAGGGTTTGTTCGAACGCTCCCTCGTCGGGCGGATTCGGACCGGTGAAGCTGGCAAGAAAGGTCGTGAAGCCGCCGTCCAGCGTCCGCATGTCGCCGGTGAACGTGAACAGATCGTGCGCCAGACCGCTCGCCGCCGCCGCCGACGTCATGTCGCCGTACAAGCCGAATCGATACGTCCCCTGGCGCAGCGCCGCCTTTCCCCCCATGCAGGTGAAGCGCTCGTTGAGGACGAGCGCGCGGAGCTCGTCGTGCACGAAGGCGGTGAGCGTCGACACCGGTTCGCCGCTGGCCGGATGGACGAGGCGGCCGCGCTCGGGTGCCGCGTAGTTGCTGTTCGCGATCGCGATCGCGTCAGCGAACGGGTTGACGGCCTCAGGCATCGACGAACACCTCCGGCATCGACCAGCGCTGCAGCGCCGCGTCGGGCCGCTCGCGCTCGCGCGCGACGACGAGGCGGCCGTCGCCGCCGTCCCAGACCACGGCACACAGCCCATGCGAGAACCGCGTCTCCCACGGCAGGTGGTAGGCGCCCGCGTCGCACCAGGCGATCACGTCGCCGACGGCAACATCATCGGGCAGCCGCCAGCGTCCGAGCTGATCGTCGGTCATGCACGTCGGACCGCAGACGGTGGTCAGCCGCGGCCGTCCGGACCGCGGTGGCAACGTGATCAGCGGGTGCGGTCCGTGATCGGCGGCGAGCGCCTGATTCGTGCGGCCCCCGTCGCAGATCACATAGCGGCACTCGGCGCGCTCTTTCACGTCGAGGACGCGCACGGCGAGCGCCGTCGACGGCGCGGTGATGAACCGCCCGTTCTCCAGCCAGATCTCCTCGAGCGACGGGATCAGTTCCGGCGCTTCGCGAACCGCGCGGGCCAGGCCGTCGCGTGCGCGATCGCAGTCGGGATCGTCGGGCGCCGGCAATCCGCCGCCGCAGTCGAGCACCGCCGGCCGGGCGTTCGCCGCCGCGCAGACGCCGGCGACGTAGGCGACGGCGCGAATGCAGGCCTCCGGGTGTTGTCGGCTCTGGCCGAGATGAAAATGGACGCTCTGCAGATCGGCGCCCTGTTCGCGAAGCAGCGTCAGCGCGTCGATCGCTTCGTCACGCGACATCCCGAACTGCCCGCCGAACTCCGGCGCGCGCGCGTCGCGTTCGTCCGGCACATGACAGCGGACCCCGACGCGCCACCGCTGGGCCGTTGCCAGCGACAGCAACTGCTCGACTTCGCGCAGCGAATCGAAATGCACGCGCAGCCGGTCGCGGCCATGACGCGGCAGCCACTCGTGCTTGGCGACACCGTTGACGAGCAGCTGATCGACTGACGCGCCGAGCCCGACCACCGTTGTGAGCTCGGCCTCGCTCACGACTTCGACGCCCTCGCCGTCAGCGAGCCATCGCGCGGCGAGATGCGGAAGAGGATGGGTCTTGAACGACAGCCACGATCGCAGAGGAATTCGCGACGGCACACGGCGAATACAGTTGAGCGCGGCAGCGACTGGCGGCCATGCGGCGACGTAACACGGCGTTCCCACGAGTTCTACTGCGCGGGCGATCCGCTCCTGCCACTCGAGTTCGCCGATGCCTCCCATCCGTAATCCGCAAAAGCAACTTCGCGGCCACCGCGCCGGCACGCGTCGTGCTCGTCGCATCACCGTGGTCTGCAGTTACGTGCTGCCAATGCGCCTCAGTGCGCCCGCAGACGAGGAGTTCGTTGCGTACGTGACGGCGCTGGCGGCGCACGTCGAAGTGATCGTCGTCGACGGATCCGAGCCGTTCGTGTTTGCCAACCACGCGCGACGCCTTGGCGACCGCCTCGTCCACATCGCGCCGGACCGCGACGTTCGCGAGTACGTGAACGGCAAGGTCGCGGGCGTGATCACTGGAATCCGCCGCGCCTCCCACGAGCAGGTGGTGATTGCCGACGACGACGTGCGCTACGACGAGCCGGCGCTGGCGGCTGTCGTGGCCGGGCTCGACTCGGCCGACGTCGTCCGGCCCCAGAACTACTTCGCGCCGCTGCCGTGGCATGCCTGCCTCGACACCGCGCGGACGCTGCTCAATCGGATCAGCGGCGGCGACTGGCCTGGCACGCTGGCCGTCCGCCGATCGCGGCTGGTCGCGACCAACGGCTACGACGGCAACGTGATGTTCGAGAACCTCGAGCTCGTCCGAACTGTCAAGGCCACCGGCGGTCGGGAATCGGTTCCCCTCGACGTGTACGTGCGGCGGCTGCCGCCGACCACCGAGCACTTCTGGTCGCAGCGAGTGCGCCAGGCGTATGACGAGTTTGCCCGCCCGCGTCGTCTCGCGATCTGGCTCGGTGTGGTGCCGTCGGTCGCCGTCGCCGCATTTGTGGGAGGGTGGATAACGGTCGGATCGATCGCCGTGGGGACAATGCTCGCGGCAGAGGCAGGACGGCGGCGCGCCGGCGGACGCCGCGTGTTTCCGGCGCTCGCCTCGTTGTGTGCGCCGCTGTGGATGCTCGAGCGGGGGATCTGCGCGTGGCTCGCTGTCGGCGCGCACCTGCTGCTCGGCGGGATCCCCTATCGCGGACGCATCGTCTCGCGTGCCGCTACGCCCATGCGCCAGCTCGAGGCGCGCCTGTCACGGGTCTGACGTGCTCGCTCCTGTCGCCGGCCCATCGTATCCGTCTGAGCCGTTCGTCGCGATCGCCGGTGTACTGCTGATCGGATGGCTGCTGGGCGTGCTCGGCGTCTACGACGCCGGCCCGTTCGTGCACCTCTTCCTCGGCGGCGCGATCGCCGCCGCCGGCGTTGCGGCGTTCAGAGCCGCGACGTGACGAAGATGCCCCACTGACCGTCACGGCGGCTGTGGAACGCGACGCGCCGGCCATCGGGCGACCAGGCGAACTCTTCCGCCGTGGGATCGGCCAGCACCTCGCGCATCGACCCGTCGCGGAGATCGAGCAGCCACGCACCCTGGCGGAAGACCTGGAAGATCACCTCGTTCCCGTCGGGCGACACGGCCGGCGTCCGTACGAGGCGGTGCTTCACCGGCGACGCAAACGTCCGCGATGCGCCGCTCTCGAGGTCGAGGACGACAAGCCTGTCCTCGTGCGAGTAGCAGATGCGGCGGTTGTCGGGGAACCACGACGCGCTCCACGTTTGCCCGTACCGATAGCTCGTGAGCCGAGTCGCGTGATCGGCGTCGACCGGCTGCAGCCACAAGTTCCACACCTTCGGGTTGTCGTCCTCGGCGCGAATGTAGGCGATGCGCCGCCCGTTCGGCGACCAGGTCGGCACGGCTGCGTACCCGGGACCGCTGACGCGCCGGACGTTGGTGCCGTCGCGTCGGGCGACGTAGACGCCGCGCTCGCCGTCGCGATCGGAATCGAAGGCGATGTAGGCGCCGTCTGGCGACGGCTGCACGTGATAGTTGCGCGCGCCGTCGTCAACGATGGTCATCACGCCGAGATCGCCGCTCATGCCGTCGCTGGACGCCATCGCAATGGCGCTGTGGGCGTCGCGCGTGCTGCCGGTATGGAAGAACAGCGCCGATCCGTTCGATGCGAACGACGGCGAGAAGATCGGCCGGTGCTGGCCGTCGAGCGCCACCACGGCGCCGTCTTCGCGGAGTGGCGGGCGCGTCGATGCGCCGGCGGATTGGCGCATCTC
>Ga0070686_100000799_pt1 | contig 18200 bp, 14 predicted proteins | sample KBSS23LmetaG_FD_65654 | JGI IMG/M metagenome (GOLD analysis project Ga0070686, IMG submission 65654) | Switchgrass rhizosphere microbial communities from Kellogg Biological Station, Michigan, USA - KBS S2-3L metaG | ecosystem: Host-associated > Plants > Roots > Rhizosphere ... | reverse complement strand
TGATCACGTCGTTGCCGCTGCCGCCATAGATCCGGAACGCACCGTCATGCTCGTGCGAGCCGTCGAAGGTGAAGCCGGTCGAGGTCTGCAGGCCGAAGATGGTCATCGTCTGACCCGCGCCGACGAAGGCGTCGCCGGAAGTGATGTTGAAATGGTTGGGCGTGCCCGACGGGCCGGGCATCAGCACCACCACCTCGACATTGGTGACGTTGGTGCCAAGCACGAGCGGCGAGCCCACGCTGCCATAATCGCCGTCGAGCCCGAGTTGGTCGTTGGTGCCGGGGCCGCCGTTCACGACATCGGCGGAGTTGAACCCGCCCGGTCCGAAATAGAAGCCGTCATTGCCCCAGCCGCCGATGATGCTGTCGTCGCCCTGGCCGCCGAGGGTCATGAAGCTGCCGTCATGCTCAGCCGAGCCGTCGAAATGGAGGCTCTGGCCGGCGGCGAGCTGGGTCGCCTGGACCTTGAGCAGGCCGCCCGTGGCGACGTTGCCGTCGTTCATCGTGAGATCGTAGCTGAACCCCGGCAGGACCACGATCGCCTCGATCCCGGTCATCGTTCCGGCGCCGAGAGTCAGCGCATTGAGGCCCGTATAGTCGCCCTGGAGGCCGATCTGGTCGTTCGTGCCGGCGCCGCCCTCGACCACGTCCTCCGCGGTGAACGCCGCGCCGAACGAGAAGCCGTCATTGCCGTCGCCGCCAATCGCATGATCGTTGCCGCCGCCGCTGAGATCGAAAATGTCGTTGCCGGCGCCGCCCTGGATCACATTTGCGCTCGCATTGCCGGTCAAGGTCTGTCCCCCGGGGCCAGTGCCGGTAAGGTTTTCCACATTGGGCAACGCGGCGAGCGAGAAACTGGCCAACGCCGTGACGATCGTATCGATGCCCTGGCCCGCATTTTCCGTCACGACGTCGCTGCTGCTTCGTACGATGTAGGTGTCGTCGCCGGCGCCGCCGATCAGGGTGTCGCCTCCTCCGCCGCCATCGATGACGTTGGCGTTCGCGTTGCCGGTCAGGGTTTGTCCCGCCACCGAAGTGCCGGTCAGGTTTTCGATATTGGAAAGCGACGCCAGCGAATAGGTGGCGAGCGCGGTGACAATCGTGTCGATGCCCTCATTCGCCTGTTCCAGAACCGTGTCGGCGGAGGTTACGTTGAGATAGGTGTCGTTGCCGGGGCCGCCGAACAGGATGTCGCTGCCGCCGCCGCCGTCGAGGGTGTCGGCACCGTCTCCACCAATCAGCGTGTCGTCGCCGGAACCGGCGCTGATCAGGTTGTCCAGCTCATTTCCGGTCAGGCTCTGTCCGGTGTTCAAGATGCCGGTCAATCGCTCCACGTTCGCAGGCAAGGTATAGCTTGCAAGCGTGGTCGCTACGCTGTCATAGCCTTCATCGGGATTCTCGACGACAACGTCGCCGGCATTGTCGACGCCATAGCTATCGGAGCCGAGGCCGCCAGTCATCGTATCGGCGCCGACAGCGATGCTGGCTAGCGTTATCGGGCCCGACCAGTCCGGGTTGATCGCGGGGTCCCTTAGGTCGAGGATGTCGTTTCCGGTGCCGCCGATGAGGATGTCGTTGCCGGCCATGCCGAAGAGGATATCGAGACCGCCTGCACCGTTGAGCGTGTCGTTGCCGGTGCCGCCGAACATCTCGTTGCTGAAGTGGAGCAGGTCGTTGGTGAGGTCATTTCCGGTGATCGAAACCCCCGAATTCAAACCGACCCGCAAGAACTCCACGGAGACGTCTGCACCAAGGATATAGCTGGCGCCGTTCACGATAATCGTGTCGAAGCCCTGATTGGCCAGCTCGATGACGATGTCGCCCAGATTGTCGACTGTGTAAACATCGTCCCCGGTACCGCCGATCATTGTGTCGGCGCCGGCGCCGCCATCTATGTGATCGAAGGAGTTTGATAGCGAGTCCGTCCTGATGATGTTGTTCAGAGCATTTCCGGTGAAGATGCGCGGACCCGCAAACCCAACCGCCGTGAGATTTTCGATATTCGGTTTGTCGGCAATGCTGTAGATGTCGTAGTTTATCCGGATTTCGTCGATGCCCTCGTCGGCATTCTCGATGATGATGTCGTTTCTGTCGGCAATATAAATATCGTTCCCCACGCCACCGGCGAGCGTGTCGGCCGCCACGCTCGTATCCGCACCAGTCAGCACGTCGTCGCCATCGCCGCCGTTCAACGCGTCGACGCCAGTGCCGCCGTCCAGCATATCGTTGCCGGCGTCGCCGTTCAGCGTGTCGTTGTCGTTGTTGCCGCTGAGCGTGTCGTTGCCGTCGCCGCCGTTCAGCGTGTCGTTACCGTTATTGCCGCTGATCGTGTCGTCACCTGCATCCCCGTTCAGCGTGTCGTTGCCGTCCAGGCCCGCGATCACATCGTTGCCGCCCAGCCCGTTGATCGTATCGGGGTCAGTGGTGCCGACCAGAGTGTCGTCATTCTCCGTACCGTTGATGACGGCCATGAATGTCTCTTTCTGTAAAGCGCCGCCTTGGGTTCGCACCCGTCAAGACGGCGGCGGCCGATTCGCCGTGATTGGCGATTGTACGCCGGCAAGCCCTTTTGGACAAAGGAAATCCCGACAAGCAGCTGCCTGAGAAAAGACCGAGCGCCGCTGCGCAGGCAGCGGCAGGTGGGGCTATGAAAACGACGCAGCCAGCGCCGGCCAAAGCACCATGACGAGGCCGGCGAGCGAGACCGCCCAGGCCAGCGAGCGCACCACCGGCACGCCCATCGCATAGAGCGGCAGGTAGACGATGCGGGCGCCGAGCCAGAGCCAGGCGCCGATCGCGGTCCACTTGCCGGTGAGGCCGGCGGCCGAGACGATCAGCACCGCGGCGATCATCAGCGGGAAGGTCTCGAAGAAATTGGCCTGCGCCCGTTCGAGCCGGCCGACCAGGGGAAGCGGCGCCGGCAGCATCTCGTCGCGCGCGCCCATATTCCATTTGGTGCCATATTGCCGCGTCTTGACCTGCGCGGCCGCGGCGATGTGGACGAAGGCGAGGACGCAGCCCCAGGCGAGGACGATGAGTTCCGTTGTCATGCCGTAACGATTAACCCTTCGGGCCGCCTGCGTCCATCCTCCGCCGTCCATTTGGCGCTTTTCGCGCTTTCGTGCATTGTCGCGAGGGCGGCCACATGGCCGCGACCGGACAGCGAGGGGCGATGGCCGACGGCAAGCCGTTCGACGAGCTTTGGGGGAGCAGCCGTGGAAAGGCGCGGCCCGGCTTCGAGCCGCTCGCCCGCTGGCTCGCCGAAACCCCGCAGGCCGAGCTGGAGCGGCGCCAGCACGCCGCCGAAGCCGCCTTCCGCAGCCTCGGCATCACCTTCTCCGTCTATGGCGAGGAGGAGGCGGCCGAGCGGATCATCCCGTTCGACATCGTCCCGCGCATCTTCTCGGCGGCCGAATGGGAGCGGCTCTCGGCCGGGCTCGAGCAGCGCGTGCGCGCGATCAACGCCTTCATCGACGACGTCTACGGGGCGCGCAGGATCATCGCCGACGGCATCGTCCCGGCCGACATCGTCCTCGCCAACCCGCAATATTGCATTCCCTGCGCCGGCGCGCGCCCGCCCCACGGCGTCTACGCCCATATTTGCGGGATAGACCTGATCCGCACCGGCCCCGACGAATTCCTCGTGCTCGAGGACAATGCGCGCACGCCGTCGGGCGTCTCCTACATGATCGAGAATCGCGATGCGATGCTGCGGCTCTGCCCGGAATTGTTCGACATCTTCCCGGTGCGGCCGGTCGATTCCTATCCCGAGCTGCTGCGCGAGACGCTCTATTCGGTCGCGCCGCCCGGCGCCTCGCGCGAGCCGCGCTGCGTGCTGCTGACGCCCGGCCACCACAATTCGGCCTTCTACGAGCACAGCTTCCTCGCCGACAATATGGGGATCGAGCTGGTCGAGGGGACCGATCTGGTGGTCGACGACGACCAGGTCTGGATGAAGACGATCGACGGCCCGGTCCGGGTCGACGTCATCTACCGCCGGGTCGACGACGCCTTCCTCGATCCCCTGGTGTTCCGGCCGGATTCGCTGCTCGGCGTGCCCGGGCTGATGGCCGCCTATCTCGCCGGCAACGTCACCCTGGTGAATGCGCCCGGCACCGGCATCGCAGACGACAAGGCGATCTATTCCTACATGCCCGAGATCGTCCGCTATTATACCGGCGAGGAGGCGAAGCTCCCCAACGTCCAGACCTGGCGCTGCCGCGATCCGAAGGCGCTGCGCCACACGCTCGCCAATCTCGACAAATTGGTGGTGAAGCTGGTCGACGGCTCGGGCGGCTACGGCATGCTGGTCGGGCCGACCGCGTCCAGGAAGGAGATCGAGGAATTCCGGGCGCAGCTCAAGGCGCAGCCAGAGCGCTACATCGCCCAGCCGACCCTGGCGCTGTCGACGGTGCCGACCCAGTGCGACGACGGCATGGCGCCGCGCCACGTCGATTTCCGCCCGTTCGTGCTGACCGGCGCCAAGGGCGTCACCATCGTCCCCGGCGGGCTCACCCGGGTGGCGCTGCGCAAGGGCTCGCTGGTGGTCAATTCGAGCCAGGGCGGCGGCACCAAGGACAGCTTCGTCCTCTCCGGCGACGAGACCACGGCCGTGGAGCACTAGGCCCATGCTCTCGCGCACCGCCGCCAACCTCTACTGGATCGGCCGCTACATGGAGCGCGCCGAGTTCACCACGCGCCTCGTCGAGGCGACGATCCGGCTGGCGGCGCTCGGCGGCCATGCCCATGTCGAGCAGGCCTGGCTGAGCGCGCTCAGCGTGGTGCGCGCGCCGCCGCTCGACGTCAGCCGCGAAGGGCTTGGCGCCCGCCGCTTCCTCACCATGGGCACCGATAATCCGAGCTCGATCCGCTCCTGCATCGTCACCGCGCGCGACAATGCCCGCGCAGCGCGGACCGCGCTCACCCGCGAGGTCTGGGAGGCTATCAACCGGGCCTGGCTGATGATCCACGGCCGCACCAGCCCCGGCAACGTCCAGGGCACGCTCAGCCTGGTCGAGGAATTGAAGGCCGAATTGCGCGGCTTCGAGGGCGCGCTGGCGCGGATGCTGCGCAACGAGGGCTATTGGTTCATGCGCCTGGGCTCGATGATCGAGCGCGGCGACGCCACCGCGCGCCTGCTCGACGTCAAATATTATCTCCTTCTTCCCGAAGGGCAGGAGGTGGGCGGCGCGCTCGACCGCGACCAGTGGCAGACCATTCTCCAGATCGTCTCGGCCAAGACCGCCTATCGCCATCTTTATCGCGAGGTGCTGAAGCCCTGGCTGGTCGCCGACATGCTGATCTTCCGCCGCGAGCTGCCGCGCTCGCTCGCCTGGACGGCCGAGGAGACGGTCGACCTGCTCGGCGAGTTCGGCGGACGCTCGGGACGCCAGGGGCCCGCCGACCGGCTCGCGCGCCAGCGGCTGACCCGCCTGGAGGAGGTCGACGTCGACACCGTGTTCCGCCGCGGCCTGCACGAATGGCTGCACGCCTATATCCGCGACAATAATGCGATCGGCGAAGCCATCGCCGCCCAGTTCCGGTTCGGCTAGGGGCCCAGCTTCGATGCAACTGACCGTCCGGCACGTCACCACCTACACCTACGCCCAGCCCGCCCGCGGGATCATCCAGCTGCTGCGCGCGACGCCGCTCAGCTTCACGGGGCAGAACGTGCTCGACTGGCGGATCGACGTGGACAGCGACGCGCGCCTGCGCGAGGGCCGCGACGGCTACGGCAACGTCACCCACATGCTCTATGTCGACAAGCCGGTGCGCAGCCTCTCGGTCTCGGTCAACGGCCGCGTACTCACCGAGGACCGGGCCGGCATCGTGCTCGGCCTGCCCCACGATCTGCCGCCGCAGATCTTCTGCCGCTCGACTCCATTGACCGAGGCCGGGCCCGCGATCGCGGCGATCGCCCGCTCGATCGACGGCGGCCCCGATCCGGCGCTCGGCCGGCTGCACAATCTCAACGCGCGGCTCTTCGAGACGATGCGCTTCGATACCGAGGCCACCCAGGCCGACACCAGCGCCGAGCAGGCGGCGGCCGCAGGGCACGGCGTCTGCCAGGATTTCGCGCACATGTTCATCGCCGCCGCGCGCCTGATGGGGATTCCGGCGCGCTACGTTTCCGGCCACCTGTTCCGCCGCGACGGCGCCCATGCGCAGGAGGCCTCGCACGCCTGGGCCGAAGGCTGGGTCGGGGATCTCGGCTGGGTCGCCTTCGATCCGACCAACGGCATCTCGGCCGACGACGCCTATGTCCGAGTCGCCTGCGGGCTCGATTATCGCGACGCCGCCCCGGTCGCCGGCGCACGTTCCGGTGGCGGTGCCGAGGATCTGGCGGTAGAGGTCTCGGTCAGCGAGACGCAGCAACAGGCGCAGCACCAATCGCAGAGTTGAGAAGCCGAGGACGCGGAGCCCTATGACCTATTGCCTCGGCATGCTGCTCGACGCCGGCCTGATCATGATCGCCGACAGCCGCACCAATGCCGGCGTCGACGACATCTCCTCCTACCGCAAGCTCCATTGCCTCGCCGACGCGCCCGACCGCTGCATCTATGCCGCCTCGGCCGGCAATCTTTCGACGACCCAGACCGCGGTCGGCCTGCTGCGCGAGGGCGTTCCCAGCGGCACCGAGGAGAATCTGCTGCGCACGATCGCGGAGCCGGCCAGCATGTTCCGCGCCGCCCAGCTGGTCGGCGAGGCGCTGCAGATCGCGAACGAGACGGTCGGCAAGGCGCTCGCCTCGATCAAGCTGAGCGGCTCGGCCTCCCTGCTGCTCGGCGGGCGGATCGGCGATTCGAAGCCCTCTTTGTTCCTGATCTATCCGGCCGGCAATTTCATCGAGTGCAGGCCCGACGTCCCCTTCTTCCAGATCGGGGAAACCAAATATGGGCGGCCGATCCTCGACCGGACCTTGCGGCCCTCGACCTCGCTCGCCGAGGCGATGAAGATCGGCTTCCTCTCCTTCGATTCCTCGATCCGCTCGAACCTCGCCGTCGCCCGGCCGCTCGACCTGATGGTCATGCCGACGGCGCCCGGCCTGCCCACGCTCACCCGCCGCGTCGACGTCGACGATCCCTATTTCGACGATCTTTCGGCGCGCTGGGGCGATCTGCTCGCCGACGCCGCCGCCTCCATCCCCGATCCGCCCTTCATGGCCGGGCTCAGCGGCGACTGAGCATGGCAGGCACAGGCTTCGAAGCGCTTCGCCGGTACGGCCTTTCCTTTCCGGAGGCACAGGAGGACTTTCCCTGGGGCCACACCGCGATCAAGGTGCGCGGCAAGACCTTCGCCTGGCTCGACGACAGCGAAGGGGGGCTCGGCCTCACCGTGAAGCTCCCGGTCAGCCGCGACTTCGCCTTGGTCTTCGATTTCGCCGCGCCCGCGGGCTACGGGCTCGGCCGCTCGGGCTGGATCACCTGCCGCTTCGCCGCGGGCGAGACGCCGGATCTGGATTTGCTGAAGCGGTGGATCGCCGAGAGCTATCGCGCGGTCGCGCCGAAGAAGCTCGCCGCCTTGCTGCCCAGCGACGAATAGTGCTCGGCTTGCGATTTTCGCCTTAACTCTCTATGCCATGCCGTCCCCTCGGAATCAGGATAGTCAATGTCGACCCATCACGAATTCTACCTGGAGCGCGCCACCGAGGCGCGCCGCGACGCCGCCTCCACCCCGCTTCAGAATGTCCGCGACCGCTGCCTGCGCGCCGCCGAAGCCTGGGAGCAGATGGCGGCCCGCGTCGAGCGCACCGGCCGGATGCGCGCCGAGACGGAAGCGAAGAAGGCCGCGGCGCTGGCCGAGGCAGGCTAGACCCCACGCGTCATCCCGGACCTGATCCGGGATCCATCAACACGGATTGCGAGAACCGGCACAGGCCGTGTTCATGGATCCTGACGTTCGTCAGGATGACGTCCTTAGGTGAGCGGCAATTCCCGCTGCTCGGGATCGAAGCGGTGCCAGCCGCCCGGGCCCAATTTCTCGAGCGGGCGGAAGCGGGCCTTGTAGGCCATGCGCTTCGATTCCTCGACCCAATAGCCGAGATAGACGAAGGGCAGGCCGGCGCGGCCGGCGCGCACGATATGGTCGAGGATGATGTAGGTGCCGAGGCCCGAGCGGCCGCCGGCCGCGTCGGGCTCGAAGAAGCTGTAGATCATCGAGAGGCCGTCGCTCTGCTGGTCGGTCAGGCAGGCGCCGACCAGCCGGCCGGGAATGCCATCGACCGCGGGCTCGCGATATTCGACGATATAGGTCTTGACCGGACTCTGCTCGACCATGTCCGAGAAATCATGCTCGTCCATCTCGACCATGCCGCCGTCGGGGTGGCGGGCGCGCAGATAGCGGCGCAGCAGCTCATATTGCTCCTCGGTCGCCCAGGGCTTGCACGCGGTGACCTCGAGATCGTGGTTGCGGCGCATGACCCGGCGCTGGGTGGCGTTCGGCTGGAACTCGCCGGCGACGACGCGGACCGAGATGCAGGCGGCGCAATCGAGGCAGGAGGGGCGGTAGGCGACGTTCTGGCTGCGCCGGAAGCCGATCCGGCCGAGCGCGTCGTTGAGATCCCCGGCGTGCGGGCCGGAGAGCTCGGTGAAGACCTTCCGCTCGGTCCTGCCCGCGAGATAGGGGCATGGCGAGGGCGTCGTCACGAAGAAACGCGGGAAGCGGAAAGGTGCGCTCAAGTCGACTCCACCGGACAGTCTTTTGCCCGCCCTCTTTATGATCCCTGGGCGCGCGGTTGGAAAGCCGAAACGGGGCGAAACGAGGCCGCGTTTCATGTTGGCACGTGCCGGCCCGGACTTCCTACCGGCGGCGCGCGACGAGACCATCTGGCGCGGCGCGCGAACAGGCCCTATCGCCCGCTGATGCTGCGCAAGATCCTCCTCGCCCTGGCGATGCTCGTCGCCACCCCCGCTCTGGCCGACGTGCTGGTCGATAATGTCAACGGCTACACGATCCGCGAGGACGGCCGTCTCTACCGCTTCAACGGCCTGTGGATCGGCGACGACGGCCGGGTCCGCCAGCTCTACCAGCGCGGCGACACGCGGCCGAACCGGCCCCGCTTCCTGCTCAACGGCCGCGGCCGCACCCTGATCCCCGGCCTGATCGACGCGCACGGCCATGTCATGGGGCTCGGCATGGGCGCGCTCGAGCTCGACCTCTCCGACACCGTTTCGCTCGCCGAGGCGCAGCAGCGGCTGCGCACCTATGCCGCCGCCAATCCGACGCCGCGCTGGATCGTGGGGCGCGGTTGGAACCAGGAGCGCTGGCACCTCGGCCGCTTCCCGACCGCCGCGGAGCTCGATGCCGCGGTCGGCGACCGGCCGGTCTGGCTCAGGCGGGTGGACGGCCATGCGGCCTGGGCGAATTCGATGGCGATGCGCGAGGCCAATATCACCGCCGCGACCCAGGCGCCCGAAGGCGGGCGGATCGAGCGCGCCGGCCGCCTGCCGAGCGGCGTCTTCGTGGACGCCGCCATGGCGCTCGTCCAGCGCGCGGTGCCGCCGCAGCCGCCGCTCGTGCGCGACCTCGCGCTCACCCGCGCCCAGGAGATATTGCTCTCCTACGGAATCACCACCGCCGCCGACATGGGGACGAGCGCCCAGGATTGGGCGGTGATGCGCCGCGCCGGCGACGGCGGGACGCTCAACCTGCGCATCCTCTCCTACGCCGCCGGGATGGACAATCTGCTCGCCATCGCGGGCACGCGGCCGACGCCGTGGCTCTACGACAGCCGGCTGCGCATGGTCGGGGTGAAGCTCTATCTGGACGGCGCCTTGGGCTCGCGCGGCGCCTGGCTGAAGGCGCCCTATCGCGACGCGCCCACGCAGCGCGGCTACCCGCTAATGACCGACACCGTGCTCAGGAATCTGATGAGCCGGGCGGCGATGGACCATTTCCAGGTCGCGGTCCATGCGATCGGCGATGCCGCCAATGCCGAATTGCTCGGCGCGATCGAGGAGATGAGCGATACTTATGGCGGCGACCGGCGCTGGCGGATCGAGCATGCGCAGATCGTCGATCCCGCCGACCTGCCGCGCTTCGGCCGCCACTCGATCATCGCCTCGATGCAGCCGACCCACGAGACCTCCGACTGGCGGATGGCGGAGGCCCGGATGGGGATCGAGCGGCTCCAGGGCAGCTATGCCTGGCGCTCGATGCTCGACAATCATGTCCCGCTCGCCTTCGGCTCCGACTTCCCGGTCGAAAGCCCCAATCCCTTTCCCGGCCTCGCCGCCGCGATCAGCCGCGAGGATGCCCAGGGGCAACCCGCGGGCGGCTGGCTCCCGCAGCAGAGGCTGACCCTGGAGCAGGCCTTCGCCGCCTTCACCCGTGGCGGCGCTTATGCGGGCTTCGCCGAGGACAGGCTGGGAACGCTCGAGCCCGGGCACATGGCAGACTTCGTCTTCATCGACCGCGACATTTTCGACGGCGCCACCCCCCAGCAAATCCGCGACACGCACGTGCTGGAGACCTATGTCGCCGGCGCGAAGGTGTGGGAGCGGCATTGATCTTTCCGGTTCAGCTCGATCCGAGCCCCGTCAGCGTCCCGACCGTGAGGATCTGCGGCAGCACCTCCGCGTCGCGGCCGGGCGCATAGTAGAGATAAAGCGGCACGCCGGAGCGGCCGTGACGTTCGAGGAAGCGGCCGATGGCGGGGTCGCCGCGCGTCCAGTCGCCGGCCAGCACCTTGATGCCGCGGGCGCGGAAGGCGTCGGCCACCGCCGTGCTCGCCATCGCGCCGCGCTCGTTGACCTTGCAGGTGAGGCACCAGTCGGCGGTGAAATAGACGAAGACCGGCGTGCGCGCCGCGCGCAATTCGGCCAGTCGCATTTCGCTGAACGGCTCGGCCGAAAGCGGGCCTTCGGCCTGCGCCGCCGCTGCCGGTGCTTCGGTCGGGAGCAGGAGGAAGGGCGCGGCGACGGCCAGCGCGAGGGCCGCCAGCGCAAGCCAGCGCCCGCCCCGGCCATGCCACCACAAGGCGAGGCCGAGCAGCAATGCGCCGCCGAGGCCGAGCGCCATGCCGTTCACCCCGGTCTCCTGGCCGAGCACCCAGGCCAGGCCCAAAGCGGTCAGGAACATGGGCAGCGAAAGGATGCGCTGGAACGTCTCCATCCACGTGCCGGGCCTGGGCAGCAGACGGCGCAAGCCGGGGACGAAGCCGAGCAGCAGGAAGGGCAGAGCGAGACCGAGGCCGAGCCCGGCAAAGATCGCCAGCGCGCCGAGCGTCGGAAGGACCAGGGCCGCGCCGAGCGCGGCGCCCATGAACGGGCCGGTGCAGGGCGTCGCCACGAAGGCGGCGAGCGCGCCGGTGAAGAAGGCGCCGCGCAGCCCCTCGGCGCGGGTCAGCCGGTCGCCGGCGGCGATCACCGGAAGCTGGAACAGGCCGGCAAGGCCGAGCGCTATGGCGGTGATCAGCAGCAGGAGGAAAAGGATCACGCGCGGGTCCTGGAGCTGGAAGGCCCAGCCGACCGCCGCGCCCCCCGCGCGCAGGGCGAGCAGCACGCCGCCGAGGGCAAGGCAGGTCAGGATCACGCCGGCCGCATAGGCCAGCGCCTCGCGGCGCGCGCCGCCTTCGGTTTCGCCTGCGCGGGCGAGGCTCAGCGCCTTGAGGCTGAGGATCGGGAAGACGCAGGGCATGACGTTGAGGATCAGCCCGCCGAGCAGGGCGCCGAGCAGGGCCCAGAGGATCGCGGCTGCGCCGCCGCCTCCGCCTCCGCCGCCTCCGCCGCCGGCGCCTTCCGTGGTTCCGATCGGGGTCCCGGGGGGCGGCACGGGGCCGCGCCCGGCGGTGAAGGCGAGGCCGGTCCCTTCGCCGATCTGGAGGACGCCTTCGATCGACGGCAAGGCCGCCGCGCGCGGCCCCGCCGCGGTCTCGACGATCAATGTGTCGCCGCTGCGCGAGATGCTCTGCGCCGCCGAATATCGGGCCGCGTCGGCCGTGCCGGGATAGAAATAGGGGTCGGCGACCGCGCTCGCGGCCGGCAGCGGGATGGCGATGCGCAGGCGTCCGCCCACCGTCTCGAACCGCGCCTCGGCGCCGAGCGGCCGCGGCAGCGCCTGGCGCCAGGCCTGGAAGGCCGGATTGGGCGCGCCGGGCGCGGCGACGACGAGATTGGTGGTGACCGTCGCCGTCTCGGGCACGCAGATTTCGTCGGTGCAGACCAGATAGTCGAGCCGCGCGTCGATCGGGAAGGTCGCGCCGAGCTCGGCGCCCGCCGGCACGTGGACGTTCGCCAGCAGCGCATAATCGCGCGCGAACACATAGTTCATCAGCCCGGCGCCGATCAGCCGGCCGGGGACCGGATATTGCAGCGGCTCGGCGCTCCAGCCTTCGGGAAGGCGCCAGGCCAGGCGGGGCTCGGCGCCGGCGTCGCCGGGATTGCGCCAATAGCCGTGCCAGCCGGCGTCGGGATGCATGACGAAGGCCAGGGTGACGGTGGAGCCGGCCGAGGCAGAAGCGGTCTCGGGCACCAGCCTGACGTTCATATGCCGGCCGCCCGGCTGCGCCGCGGCCGCGCCGCCGAGCAGCAGCAGGGGCAGGAGCAGGAAGGTCCAGAGCCGGTTCACCAGGGCGCTATAGCTGCTGGGCCCGCCATCAAAGTAGTGTTTTGATGGGGTCCGGTGGATCGACGGGCAGGGAGGGAACGCTTCCCAATCGCCGGCGCGGCCGATAGCCTCGCCGGGATGACCGCCGTCGCCTTTCCCGGGACCGAGCTGCCCGACCGCCTGCGCCTGAAGCTCCGGATCGACCCGGCGCCGCTTGCGGCGGACCTGGCCCGGTTCGAAGAGGGGGACTGGACCCGGCATTATGTCCGGCAGAATTACGAGGGCGAGTGGAGCGTGATCCCCTTGCGCGCGCCGGCCGGGGAGACGCATCCCCTGCGCCAAATCTATCCCGATCCCGCCGCGACGTCCTTCGTCGACACAATGATGCTGGACCGCGCGCCCGCCACCCGCGAGGTGCTCGGCCTCTTCCATTGCCCGCTCCGCGCGGTGCGGCTGATGCGGCTGACGCCGGGATCGGTGATCCGCAGGCACCAGGACAGCGGGCTCGATCCCGAGAGCGGCATGGCCCGGATCCACATCCCGATCGTCACCGGTCCAGGCGTCGAATTCCTGCTCAACGGCGTCCCGGTGGAGATGATGCCGGGCAGCGCCTGGTATCTGCGCCTTTCCGATCCCCACGAAGCCGTCAATCGCGGCGGGGGCGACCGCGTCCATCTCGTGATCGACGCCTGGATGAACGACTGGCTGCTGGAGGCGCTGCGCGCGGCTGCCTAACGCAGCAGCGCAAGGGCCGCGACGGGCGGCAGCGCGAAGCTCGGCGCCGCTGCGACGACGAGGCAGGCGATGGCGAGCGTGATGAGGAATTTGCGGTTCATCCCGGGCCGCATGACCTGCGCGACGGGCGCTGTCGAGACGCGAACGGGGTTAACGGAAGCGCTGGCCCGGAACGGGACGGTGGGGCGCCAAATCCTTGATTTGGCTTCGGCGCCAGTCCGTGCCTATGCTCATAGGAATGCAGATGCCAAGCCTCTGGTGGGCCGCGCTTGCCGCGGCGGTGCCGTCTCCGTCGGGCGGAACCAACTGGTATCTGATCGTCGCGGGGAACGGCGCGACCATCGGGCACGCTTCGCAGCGGATCGAGCCCCGCGGCGACGGCCGGGAGGTGATCGAGGATCGCAGGATAAGGCTGCAGGAAACGGGGAGCCCGGCGGTCACGATCACTGATCAGGAAGTCACCCGGCAAGATGCGCGCGGCCGGACGACCGCAATCAGCCACCAGTCGAGGATAGGCTCGAGCTGGGTGCGCACCGAGGCGCGGATCGGCACCGACCGGGCTGAGATCGTCCGCCAGACCAGCGCCGAGCGGCGCGAGATGACGGTCGCGCTGCCGCTGGGGGTGCGCTTCGACGGCGGCGCCGGCTTGCTCGCCGCCTGGGATCCGGCGCGAACGCCGCGGCTGGAGTTCGACGATTTCAGCCCGGAAGCGATGGCCGTCGAGCATGTGGTGATCGCGCCCGCGTCGGGCGCCACGGTCGATCCTGGGGGCCGCCTCACAGTGCTGCGCACCCGCTACGAGGGCGGCGAGCTGCGCGGGGTCTCCCGCCTGCTGCTCGACGGCCAACATCGCGTCGTCGAGGTCGTCCAGCCGATGTTCGGTACCAGCGCGACGATCCGTCCCACCGATGCGGAGACCGCGCTTCGCGTCTCTTCGCCCTATCATGCCGTGCCTGGCTCAATGATTCGCTCGCCCTACCGGATCCCGGACGAGGCCGTGGGCGGTCATATCCGCTATCTCTTCTCCTTCAGCGACGGACTGGCCTTCGCTTTTGCGCAGACCGGGGAGCAGAGGGTTTCCCTGTCGGGCGCCGGCGCGGCGGTCGACATCTGCCCTCTTTGCGGCCCGGGCCTGCCGACGGACCGCGCCTATCTGGCCGGGGCGCTGCGGCCGACCGCATGGCTGCAGAGCGACCGGCGCGAGCTTCGCGCCATCGCGGCGCCGGCCGTGCGCCGGCCGCGCCTGAGCGGCGCCCGCAGGATGGAGATGCTGCTCGTCCGCGCCCGCCCCTATCTCGCGACACTCGATTTCAGCGGCCATTATTCGGCGCTGGAGACGATCCGGCGCCGTGCCGGCGATTGCACGGAGGCCGCAGTCCTGCTTGCCGCCTTGGGGCGGGCGGCAGGCATCCCGACCAAGGTGGTCAACGGCCTCGTCTATTCCCGCCAGCGCTATCACGGCGTCAGCAACGCCTTCATGCCGCACAGCTGGACGCTTGCTTATGTCGACGGCGCCTGGCGCAGCTTCGATCTGGCGCTCGACACGTTCGACGCCACTCATATCGCGCTGACCATCGGCGACGGTGACGCGCGTTCGATCCAGGCGGCGGGCCAGCTCGCCAGCCTGTTGCGCTGGGACGGGATGAGCGAGGTGCGCGCGCGACCGGCGGGTTAGCCGGTCGGGCGGCCGGAAGGCGCGGCAGCCTGGGTCTGCCGCACCGGCGGGTCGTCATAGACGACCGGCAGCTCGGGCACATTATGGTCGGCCGGATCCTCGACATATTGGACGTGGCGCGGATCCTTGATGCCGCCGACGAAAACCTGCTCGTCGCCCAAGGCCGCGATCTCGGCAGTCGAGGCGGCGATCGCCGCCGCGCTGGGGACGGCCGGGCCCAGCTCCTGCGCGGCCGCCGCCGCCGGCAGTGCCGCGACCAGCGCCGCCGCGGCAATGGCCGGGGCGAAGCGGTAGGAGATGCAGACCTCCTCCGTGCAGCCCGCCAGGAACGCCCTTTTCTCCTCGCTGCTCATATGGCTGAGGTCGAAGACGCGGCGCTCGCACATGCGGCAGAAATCGCCGTCCATGACTGCGGCGAGATTGGCCTTATAGGGGCACGGGCTCTGGATCTTCGGGAAGAACGCCATCGCTGTCTCCTTCGCCGGACCATATTAGCGCAAAAACGCGGAAGAATCAGTCCGCTTTTTCCGGCGGAGGCGGCGGTTGATCGGGCGGAGGCGGACTCGGCTCGCGCGGAGGATCGAGCTGGACCAGGGCCGGCAGTCCGGCGGTCACGATGGGTATGGGCTGGACCCTCACGTGCGGGACGCGCCTTGGGGAATGGGGAATCCGCTCCGCCTGATGCTTCGCCGCCAGCGCGGCGTCGGGGGCGGCCAGCACGGCTGCCGAGGCCGCGATCAGGGCTGCGGCCAGAGCGGGCTTCACGTGCATCGTGTAGGAGACGCAGGCGTCGCCGCCGCGCGCCGCGAGGAAGCCGGACCGTTCCTTCTCGTCCATCGCGGTGAGGTCGTGCACCTCGCGGCTGCACATGCGGCAGAAGCCGCCCTCGATCACCTCGTCGAGCCGGTCGAGATAGGGACAGAGGCGCTGGATCGGGGGGAATGGAGGCACAGCATGCTCCTTCCTCCGCGCTGATATACTATATCATCTGATTGTCAAGCCGCGTCTGCTTGTGCCGTCGCTGCGGATCAGTCCAGGTTCGGCCGCAGCCAGCGCTCCGCTTCCTCGAGGGGGATGCCGCGCCGCGCCGCATAATCTTCGAGCTGGTCGCGGCCGATCCGGGCGACCCCGAAATAGCTGCTGTCGCGGTGCCCGAAATAGAAGCCGGAGACGGCCGAGGCCGGCAGCATCGCGAAGCTCTCGGTCAGGGTCACGCCGGCCGGCTCGCCGCCCAGCATCTTGAACAGGACGGGCTTCAGGCTGTGATCGGGGCAGGCGGGATAGCCGGGCGCGGGGCGGATGCCGGTATAGGATTCGCGGATCAGCTCGGCATTGGTGAGATGCTCGGTGCCGGCATAGCCCCAGACGCTCTCCCGGACATGGCCGTGCATGCGCTCGGCGAAGGCCTCGGCGAGCCGGTCGGCCAGCGCCTTCAAGAGGATGTCCGAATAATCGTCATTGTCGGCCTTGAAGCGGGCGAGATGCGGCTCGATGCCATGGATCGCGACCGCGAAGCCGCCGATCCAGTCCTCGCCCTCGGGATCGATGAAGTCGGCGAGGCACATATTGGGCCGGCCCTCGCGCTTCTTCACCTGCTGGCGAAGCATCGGCACGCGGGTCTCGTCATTCCCGGCGAGGACGAGCAGGTCGTCGCCCTCGCGGCGGCAGCGCCACAGGCCGACCGTGCCGCGCACCGTCAGCCAATGCTCGGCGATGATCCGGTCGAGCATGGCCTGCGCGTCGGCGAACAGGTTCGAGGCGCTTTCGCCGACCACCTTGTCGGTCAGGATCGCTGGATAATTGCCGGCCAGCTCCCACGCGCGGAAGAAGGGCGTCCAGTCGATTCCGTCGCGCAGCTCGCGCAGCGGCCAGTCGTTGAAGCTGTGCACGCCGGGGCGCTGCGGCGGGGGCGCCTTGCCTTCCGGATCCCAGGGGAAGGCATTGGCGCGCGCCTCGGCGAGCGTGGCGAGCTCGCTATGGCCGCGGCCCGCGCGGGTCTCGCGTATGTCGTGATAGTCTTTCAGCGTCTTGGCGATCAAAGGCTCGCGCTGCGTGTCCGAGACGAGCGAGGAGGCGACGCCGACCGCGCGGCTGGCGTCGAGGACATGGATCACCGGCCCCTCATAAGCGGGGTCGATGCGGAGCGCGGTGTGGACCTTGCTCGTCGTCGCGCCGCCGATCAGCAAAGGCAGGGTCATCTTCTCGCGCTGCATCTCGCTGGCGACCGTCACCATCTCGTCGAGCGAGGGCGTGATCAGTCCGGAGAGGCCGATCATGTCCGCCTGGTTCTCGTTCGCGGCCTTGAGGATGTCCTGCCAGGGCGCCATCACCCCGAGGTCGATCACCTCATAGCCGTTGCACTGCAGGACCACGCCGACGATGTTCTTGCCGATATCGTGGACGTCGCCCTTCACGGTCGCCATCACGATCCGCCCCTTGGCGGTGGAGATCCCGCTCTTTTCCTTCTCGGCCTCGATATAGGGGATGAGGTGGGCGACCGCCTTCTTCATCACGCGGGCCGACTTGACCACCTGAGGCAGGAACATCTTGCCCGAGCCGAACAGGTCGCCGACCACGTTCATCCCGTCCATCAACGGGCCCTCGATCACCTCGATCGGGCGGGCCTTCAGGAGGCGCGCTTCCTCCGTATCGTCGACGACGAAGGCGTCGATCCCCTTGACCAAAGCGTGTTCGAGCCGCCTGGCGACGTCCCAGCCGCGCCATTCGGCCTCGGCCTTCTCGCGGACCGGATCGCTGCCGAGATATTTCTCGGCGAGCGTCACCAGCCGCTCGGTCGCATCCTCGCGCCGGTCGAGGATGACGTCCTCGCAGGCCTCGCGCAGCTCGGGATCGATCGTGTCGTAGACGTCGAGCTGTCCGGCATTGACGATCGCCATGTCGAGCCCGGCCGGAATGGCGTGATAGAGGAAGACCGAGTGCATCGCGCGGCGCACCGGCTCGTTGCCGCGGAAGGAGAAGCTGAGGTTGGAGAGGCCGCCCGAGAGATGGACGTGCGGGCAGCGTTTCTTGATCTCGCGGCACGCCTCTATGAAGTCGAGCGCGTAGCGGCGATGCTCCTCGATCCCCGTGGCGACCGCGAAGATGTTGGGATCGAAGATGATGTCCTCGGGCGGGAAACCCTCGGCGACGAGAAGCTTGTAGGCGCGCGCGCAGATCTCGACCTTGCGCTCGCGCGTGTCGGCCTGGCCGGTCTCGTCGAACGCCATGACCACCACCGCGGCGCC
>Ga0070686_100000795_pt1 | contig 18272 bp, 18 predicted proteins | sample KBSS23LmetaG_FD_65654 | JGI IMG/M metagenome (GOLD analysis project Ga0070686, IMG submission 65654) | Switchgrass rhizosphere microbial communities from Kellogg Biological Station, Michigan, USA - KBS S2-3L metaG | ecosystem: Host-associated > Plants > Roots > Rhizosphere ... | reverse complement strand
CGGCCCCGGATTGCCCTTGCAGGCCCCGTCCGTGAACATCTCGACCTGGGTAAGCTCCGCCGTCACGCGGCCTCGAGGCCGGCCGGAAGCTTGAAGATCATTCGTTCCTCGACGCCCTCCACCGGCTCCTCGCGGACCTCGAACCGTTCGGCGAGCCGGTCGACCACCTCGCGCACCAGCAATTCGGGCGCGGAGGCGCCGGCGGTGATGCCGAGCGTGCGCACGCCCTCGAGCCAGGCGAAATCGATGTCGGCGCCGCGCCCGACCAGGCGCGCCTTGGTGCCCTCGCGCTCCGCCACCTCGACCAGGCGCAGCGAGTTGGAGCTGTTGGGGGCGCCGATCACCAGCAAAGCTTCGCAATGCGGCGCGATCGCCTTCACCGCCGCCTGGCGGTTCGAGGTGGCGTAGCAGATGTCCTCGCTGCGCGGGCCCTGGATCGAGGGGAAGCGGCGGCGCAATATGGCGACGATCTCGGCCGTGTCGTCGACCGAGAGCGTGGTCTGGGTGAGGAAGGCGAGGCGGTCCGGCTCCTCCGGCGCGATGCTTTCCGCGTCGGCGGCGGTCTCGATCAGGGTCATCCGTCCCTCCGGCACCTGGCCGAACGTGCCGACCACCTCGGGGTGGCCGGCATGGCCGACGAAGAGGATGTGGCGGCCATGCTCGATCAGCCGCTCGGCCTGGCGGTGGACCTTGGAGACGAGCGGGCAGGTCGCGTCGAGATAGTTGAGCCCGCGCGCGGCGGCCTTGGCCGGCACCGCCTTGGGCACGCCGTGCGCGGAGAAGACGACGGGCACGCCGTCCGGCACTTGGTCGAGCTCGGGCACGAAGATCGCGCCCTTGGCCTTGAGGCCGTCGACGACGAACTTGTTGTGGACGATCTCGTGGCGGACATAGACGGGCGCGCCGTAGCGCTCGAGCGCGAGCTCGACGATGCGGATCGCCCGATCGACGCCCGCGCAGAAGCCGCGCGGGGCTGCGATCAGCAGGGTCAAGGGAGGCTTGGCGGTCGTGCTTGCGGTCATGCTGGGTTCACTCGCGGCGCGCTCTACCATGTGCGGGTGCCACGTCCAAATGGACGTGGCATTGAATGGGCCCGCCATGTCCTCCGGACATGGCTGCGGACTGCCGGGGGCAGTTCGCACCCGTTCATTTGCCGGAGGCAAATATGACCCGCACATTGCTTGCCTGCACGATACCCTTCCGGCATTAGGAGCCGTCATCGCACATATTGAGGATTCCGCCTTGCGCCTGTTCCCGTCCAAAGCGGCCGCCGCCGCCCTTCTTACCCTCGGACTCCTCGGCTGCCGCCACGAGGGCGACATCATGGCGAGCGGCATTCTGACCAGCTACACGGCCTGCCCGCCCGTGGCCATCGCCGCCCCGGCCGGGGACGTCACCCTGTTCAGCCCGGCCAACAGCCGCGACGCCACCGCGATCGACGTCGTCGCCCAGATCACCAACGTCCGCAGCACCTGCGACGACACCGGCGAGTTCATCAACACCCGGATCACCTTCGACGTCCAGGCGCGCCGCCGCGACGGCCAGGGCGCGCGCGACGTGATCCTGCCCTATTTCGCCAGCGTCGTGCAGGGCAACACCAACGTCGTCGCCAAGAGGGTCAGCCAGGTCGGCCTGCACTTCGCCGAGGGCGAATTGCGGACCAGCACCAGCGCCGCGGCCACCACCCAGGTGCTGCGCTCGGCCGCGACCCTGCCCGAGGACATCCGCCGCCAGATCACCCGCGAGCGCCGCCCGGGCGATCCCAATGCCGCAGTCGACCCGATGGCCGATCCCGCGGTCCGCGCCGCCGTCGACCGCGCCCGCTTCGAAGTGCTGCTCGGCTTCCAGCTCGAGCCGGATCAGCTGCGCTACAACGCGACGCGTTAGCGCGCTTCGTCGTCCCGGCGAAAGCCGGGATCTCAGGTCGAGAGGTCACGGCGGGTCTCCAAGAGACCCCGGCCTTCGCCGGGGTGACGCGGAGCGGTTGACTCCGTCCCGCCGACCCTCCAGAGCGTTCCGGTCTCGGCGGCTTGCCGCCGTGGGCGCGCGGGAGAGCGTGGCGGGAGACCGCCGCCGCCGAAGGAGCAACCGCCCCGGAATCTCTCAGGCAGAAGGACCGCGCGCTCAAGGACACTCTGGAAAGCGTCCGCCGTCGCTCAGGCCGTGGCGGGCCACCGAAGGGGTAACCCGCTATAGCCTTGGCGAAGGTGGGGAAAGCTCTCAGGTCCCAGTGACAGAGGGGGTGCCGGAAGTTTGCGCTGTGGAGCGTAAGCGGCGGTGCTTGGTTCTGGAGCTGGCGATGAGCGTATCCGAAAAAACCCTCCCGCTCGATGGCTGGCACCGCGCTCGCGGCGGCCGCATGGTCCCGTTCGCGGGCTATCAGATGCCGGTCCAATATGAAGGGATCATGGCCGAGCATCTCTGGACCCGCGCCTCGGCGGGCCTGTTCGACGTCAGCCATATGGGCCAGCTCATCATCACCGGCCCCGAGGCCGAGAAGGGCCTCGAGACCTTGCTGCCGGCCGATCTCTCCAGCCTCGGCGAGGGGCGGCTGCGCTATTCGCTTCTGCTCAACGTCGACGGCGGCATCGTCGACGATCTGATGATCACCCGGCGCGGCGGCCATTTCTACGTCGTCGTCAACGGCGCCACCAAGCATGACGACATCGACTATCTCCAGCTCAAGCTGCCGCCCCACGTCGTGCTCGATCATATGAAGGAGCAGGCCCTGCTCGCCCTCCAGGGCCCGAAGGCGGTCGACGCGCTCTCGCGGCTGGCGCCGGGGGTCGAGAGCCTGACCTTCATGACCGGGGGCGGCTTCCAGATCGGCGGCGCCAAGGCCTGGATCAGCCGCTCGGGCTATACCGGCGAGGACGGCTTCGAAATCTCGATCCCCGCGCGCGACGCGGCCGCGGTCGCCGACCTCATCGCCGGCCAGGAGGAGGTCAAGCCGATCGGGCTCGGCGCGCGCGATTCGCTGCGGCTCGAGGCGGGCCTGCCGCTCTACGGCCACGATCTCGATCACACGACCACGCCGATCGAGGCCGGCCTCGGCTTCGCCGTCTCCAAGCAGCGGCGCGTCGACGGCGGCTTCGCGGGATGGCATCGGATCGCGAAGGAGATCGCCGACGGGCCGATCCGCAAGCGCGTCGGCCTCGCCATCGAGGGCCGCCAGCCGGTGCGCGAAGGCGCGATCGCGGTCGATGCCGAGGGCAATGAGGTCGGCAAGGTCACCTCGGGCGGCTTCTCGCCGACGCTCGAGGCGCCGATCGCCATGGCCTATGTGCCGCTCGGCGCTTCGGAGCCCGGAACGAAGGTCTCGCTCGCCGCCCGCGGCAAGATCTTCACCGGGACGGTCACGCCGATGCCGTTCGTCCCGCACCGCTACCACCGCAAGGGAGCCCCCAAATGAGCGTCTATTATACCAAGGAGCATGAGTGGGTCCGCGTCGACGGCGACGAGGCGACGGTCGGCATCACCGATTTCGCGCAGGGGCAATTGGGCGACGTCGTCTTCGTGGAGGTGCCCGACCAGGGCCGCACGCTGAGCCAGGGCGGCGAGGCCGCGGTGGTCGAATCGGTGAAGGCGGCGAGCGACGTCTATGCGCCGGTCAGCGGCACGGTCACCGAGGGCAACCAGGCGGTGGTCGACGAACCGTCCTTGGTCAACACCGACCCGGAAGGGGAGGGCTGGTTCTTCAAGCTGACGTTGAGCGACAATCACGAGCTCGCCGGCCTGATGAGCGCCGAGCAATATCAGGCCTATTGCGCCGACCTCTGAGGACATCGCCCCGATGGTGAACACCGCCTCCCGCTGGTCCCCGGCCGATTATGCCAGGAACGCCGCCTTCGTGCCGGCGCTGGGCGATGCGGTCCTGCATCTGCTGGCGCCCAGGCCCGGCGAGCTGATCCTCGACCTCGGCTGCGGGGACGGCGTGCTCACCGAGCGGATCGCCGCGGCCGGCGCGAACGTGATCGGCCTCGACAGCTCCCCGGAGATGGTCGAGGCGGCGCGGGCGCGCGGAATCGATGCGTTCGTCGCCGATGCCGAAGCCATGGACGCCGAGCGGTTCGGCCAGTTCGACGCAATCTTCTCCAACGCCGCCTTGCACTGGATGCTCGATGCCGACGCGGTGGCCAGCAACGTCTTCAAGGCCCTGAAGGACGGCGGCCGCTTCGTCGGCGAGATGGGCGGCGAGGGCAATCTGGCGATCCTGCGCCGGGCGCTGCGCGACATCCTCACCGAGCGCGGCTATGCCATGCCGGAGCGCGATCCCGCCTGGTATGCCTCGGTCGACGACTTCACCCGCCTCTATTGCGTCGCCGGCTTCTCGGAGGTGCGGGCCGAGCTGCTTCCACGGCCGACCCCGCTGCCCGGCGGCGTCGCCGACTGGGTCAGGACCTTCCGCGCCGGGGTGATGGACGTGGCGATGGTGCCCGAATGGGAGCGCCACGAGATCGCGGCCGCGGTCGAGGCGCGGGTCGCCCCGGCGCTGCGCCAGGCCGACGGCAGCTTCTGCGCCGATTATATGCGCCTGCGCTTTTCGATGCGGAAGCCGGGGTAGAGGGCCCAGCCGTCATGTCATGGAGTGATTGAATGCGTTATTTGCCATTGTCCAAGGCCGATCGCAGCGAGATGCTCCGCGTCGTCGGCGCCAAGTCGATCGACGATCTCTTCGCCGACGTGCCCGAGGCGGCGCGGCTCGCGGGGAAGATCGAGGGCCTGCCCGACCATGCGAGCGAGCTCGAGGTCGAGCGCGAGCTCGGCGCCCTGGCGCGCTCCAATCTGGTCGCGGGCGACGTGCCGTTCTTCCTCGGCTGCGGCGCCTATCGCCATCACGTCCCCGCCAGCGTCGATCACCTGATCCAGCGCGGCGAGTTCCTGACCAGCTACACGCCCTACCAGCCCGAGATCGCCCAGGGCACGCTCCAGGCCCTGTTCGAGTTCCAGACCCAGGTCGCCCGCCTCTACGGCTGCGAGGTCGCCAACGCCTCCATGTATGACGGCTCGACCGCCTGCTGGGAGGCGATCGTGATGGCGCGGCGGATCACCCGGCGCGGCAAGGCGATCCTTTCGAGCGGCCTCCACCCCCATTATGTCTCGGTCGCGAAGACCATGGCCCGCTTCACCGGCGACACGCTCGTCCACGCGCCTCCGAAGCTCGAGGCCGAGGGCGATTTCGGCACGCTCGAGGTGGACGGCGAGACGAGCTGCGTCGTCGTCCAATATCCCGACATATTGGGCCGGATCGCCGACCTTTCCGGCCTCGCCGCGAAATGCCAGGCGGCGGGCGCCTTGCTGATCGCGGTGGTGACCGAGCCGGTGGCGCTCGGAGCGATCAGGTCGCCCGGCGAGATGGGCGCGGACATCGTCGTCGGCGAGGGCCAGTCGATCGGCGTCGGGCTCAATTTCGGAGGACCTTATGTGGGCCTCTTCGCAACCCGTGAGAAGTATGTCCGGAACATGCCGGGGCGGCTCGCGGGCGAGACCGTCGACGCCGAAGGCAAGCGCGGCTTCGTGCTCACCTTGTCGACCCGCGAGCAGCATATTCGCCGCGAGAAGGCGACCAGCAATATCTGCACGAATTCAGGACTTTGCGCGCTGGCCTTCACGATCCATATGACCCTGCTTGGCGAGAAGGGGCTGCGAAGCCTGGCCGCGCTCAACCACGCCAAGGCCGTCGCGGCCGCCGAGCGGCTGGCCCGTATCCCGGGCGTCAGCCTGGTCAACGGGAGCTTCTTCAACGAATTCACGCTCGCGCTGCCCAGGGAGGCGCGGCCGGCGGTCCGCGAGATGGCCGAGCATGGCGTGCTCGGCGGGGTCTCGCTCGGCCGGCTCTATCCGGACGAGGCGGGGCTCGCCAACGGGCTCGTCCTGGCGGTGACCGAGACGGTCACCGAGGACGATGTCGAAGCGCTCGCCAAGGCGCTCGAAGGAGTGCTGGCATGAGCATGAACCGCGAAGGGCGGCCGACCCGGCCGGAAGGCGCCGAAGCGGGCGCGGAGACCTGGACGGGCAACCGGGCCCTGATGCTCGAGGAGCCGCTGCTGTTCGAGATCGGCGATACCGGGACGACCGGCGTCGACTTCGAAACGCCCTCTCCCTCCAGGGGAGAGGGACGGCCATCGCAAAAGGACGGCAGGGTGAGGGCCCGTCTCGACGGGCTCGAGCGCCACCGCCCGATCGGCTTGGCCGGGCTCACCGAGCCGGAGGCGGTGCGCCACTACACCCGTCTCAGCCGCCAGAATTATGCGATCGACTTAGGCCTGTTCCCCTTGGGCTCGTGCACGATGAAGCACAATCCGCGGCTCAACGAGAAGGTGGCGCGTATGCCGGGCTTCGCCGACATCCACCCGCTCCAGCCCGCCGACACGGTCCAGGGCGCCTATGAACTGATCCACCGGCTCGCAGGATGGCTGGTCAAGCTGACCGGCATGCATTCGGTGGCGATGAGCCCGAAGGCGGGCGCGCATGGCGAGCTCTGCGGTTTGCTCGCGATCCGCTCGGCGCTCGAGGCGCGGGGCGATGCGCGCGAGGTCATCCTCGTCCCCGAAAGCGCCCACGGCACCAATCCCGCCACCGCCGCCTTCGCCGGCTACCGGGTCGAGAACATCCCGGCGACCGCCGCCGGGCGGGTCGATCTCGACGCCTTGACGTCGCGGCTCGGGCCCGACGTCGCCGGGGTGATGATCACCAATCCCAATACGTGCGGCCTGTTCGAGCCCGAGATGATCGCGATCTCCGAGGCGGTCCACGCGGCCGGCGGCCTCGTCTATTGCGACGGCGCCAATTTCAACGCGATCGTCGGCCGCGTCCGCCCCGGCGACCTCGGCATCGACGCGATGCACATCAACCTCCACAAGACCTTCTCGACGCCCCATGGCGGCGGCGGGCCGGGGGCGGGTCCGGTGGTCTTCTCCGAGGCGCTCACCCCCTTCGCGCCCTTGCCCTTCGTCGAGAAGAGGGACGGGGAATATGTGCTGATCGAGGAAGAGAGTGCGGGCGAGCATCACGGCCGCAGCTTCGGGCGGATGACCGCGTTCCACGGCCAGATGGGGATGTTCACCCGCGCCTTGAGCTACATCTTGAGCCACGGCGCAGACGGGCTGCGGCAGGTCGCCGAGGATGCCGTGCTCAACGCCAATTACGTGCTGCGCAGCCTGGAGGACGTGCTCGACGCGCCGTTCGGCGCGAGCGGGCCGTGCATGCACGAGGCCCTGTTCAGCGACAAGGGCTTCGCCGAAGGCCTCACCACGCTCGATCTCGCCAAGGGCCTGATCGACGAGGGCTATCATCCGATGACCATGTATTTCCCGCTCGTCGTCCACGGCGCTATGCTGGTCGAGCCGACCGAGACCGAAAGCAAGGCGGCGCTGGACCAGTTCATCGGCGCGCTGCGCAGCGTCGCCTCGCGCGCCAGGGCCGGCGACGAGACACTGAAGGCCGCGCCCGTCTTCGCGCCCCGCCGGCGGCTCGACGAGACGCTGGCCGCGCGCAAGCCCGTCCTGGTCTATCGGGAGCCCGGCCAGTCCGAAGCGGCGGAGTAGGGATGACCGACGACCGCCGCTCGGCGCCGCATGTCGCGCGCAATGCCGGGCCGATCGCGGAGGTGCTACGCGGAATCCTTCCGGCGCGCGGGCTGGTGCTGGAGGTCGCCAGCGGCAGCGGCGAGCATGCGCTCCATTTCGCGCGCGCCTTTCCGCAATTGCTGATCCAGCCGAGCGATCCCGAGCCGCCGGCCCTGCGCTCGATCGAGGCGTGGCGGGCCGAAGCGGGCCTGTTCAACCTGCTGCCGCCGCTGGCGCTCGACGCGCGGGCGTCCGAATGGCCGCTGGCCGCGGCGGACGCGATCCTCTGCATCAACATGGTCCATATCAGCCCCTGGCCGGCGACCCAGGGCCTGATGCGGGGCGCCGCGCGGCTGCTGGCGCCGGGCGCGCCGCTCTATCTCTACGGCGCCTATCGCCAGGCCGGCGTCGAGACCGCGCCGAGCAACCTTGCGTTCGACGAGAGCCTGAGAGCCCGCGACCCCGAATGGGGCGTTCGCGACCTCGAGGACGTGGTCGCGGAGGCGGAGAGGAACGAGCTCCGGCTGGAGAGCCTGACCCCGATGCCGGCCAACAATCTGTCGGTCCTGTTCCGGCGCGCGTAATTCATTCCAGCGAAGGCTGGACTCTCGTTTGTTCTTGCAGCCTCCGCCCCGAAAGGAGCGGGATTCCAGCTTTCGCTGGAATGACGAGCAGCTCGTCGCGCTTGGGGAGGTTCGGCCTCTCGCCTTCGCACGTTCCCGGCTCAGGGCTGCTGACGCACCCGTTGCGCGTGCCAGTCGGTGCCGGAGAGGGGGACGATGCGGTCGCCGTCCACCCGCCCCTCGAAGACGCGCCGGCCCTCGCCGAGATTGGCGAGGAAGCGGATATGCGCGCCATTGAGGCGGCCCTGCTCGATCCGCCCGTCGCCGGCCGTGCCGAGCACCTGCTGGTAATGCTGCTCGAGGACGACGGGGAGGGTCCGGCCGCCGCTCGTGATCTGCCAGGCGCCGCCGACCCGGGCGGGAACGATCCAGAGATAGATGGTCGCGTTGCCGACGCGCTGGCGCTGATCCCAATGCCAGTCGCCCATGTCGTAATCGTGGCTGACGACGCGGCTGCCCGGCCGCATCTGGTCGAGGATGCGCGGCCTGAGCCGGAGGTTGATCTCGGGCAGCAGATAGAGGGTGAGCACGTCGGCGCCATGGAGCGGCGTCCGGAACAGGTCCTGCTGGCGGAAGCTGATTCGGCTGGAGACGCCCGCTTCCTGGGCATTGGCGGTGGATTCGCGGATCCGGGCCGGATCGATGTCGACGCCGAGGCCGTGCGCGCCCAGGCTGCGCGCCGCCGCGATCAGGATGCGGCCGTCGCCCGAGCCGAGGTCGATGACCATGTCGTCGGGCCTGACCTGGGCGAGGCCGAGCATCGCATCGACCACCTGGAGATCGGTGGCGATGAAGGGCGCGTCGAGCCGCGGCCGGCCCCTGACGAAATCGGCCGGATCGAAATCATTGCCCGGCTGCGGCTCGGGCGCGCGGCCGGGATGGCGGAGCATCAGGACGAGCAGGAACCCGAACAGCGCCAGGCCGGCGACGGCGAGGATCGCGCGGACCGGCCGGCGTGACGACATCTTGATCTCCCATAGTTGCGCGAACCGCTCTATCCTTCCTGGCGGGAATGTCACCAGAGGGTGCAGGACGAGACGGATGCGCGGCACGGCGGGCGACGGGCGGGACGGGCCGACGGAGAGGCGAGGCGGCTTCACGCTCGTCGAGCTGATGGTCGTGCTCGTCATCATCGCTCTCGCCTCGGCGGCCGTGATCCTGACCCTGCCCGAGCGCGGCGGCAGCCTCTCTTCCGAAGCGGAGCGGTTCGCGGCGCGGGCCAAGGCGGCGCGCGACGATGCCATCCTCGACTCCCGCGCCGCCTCGATCGCGATCGGCCCGGCCGGATACGAGGTGGCGCGGCGGACGGAGTCCGCGCGCTACGACTGGGTCGAGGGCACCGAGCCGGCGCTCAGCGGCGGCCGCGACGGACGCATCCGGTTCGGCGCGACCGGGCTCGCGGATCCGGCCCGTCTGGAGCTCCGGCGGGGCGGCCGGCTGGTCGCGGTCGATATCGGCGAAGACGGCAATGTCCGTATCCAGAGGTAGCGTCTCTCGCGCGAGCGGCCGCAGGACCGTGAGGCCGAGCGAGCAGGGCTTCACCCTGATCGAGATGCTGGTCGCGCTGGCGATCTTCAGCCTGGCCGCGCTCGCGCTGCTGCGGCTGGGCGGGGCGACCGCGACCAACAGCGCTCGCCTCGATGCCCAGGCGATGGCGCAGATCGTGGCGCGCAACATCGCGGTCGAGACCCTGAGCGATCCCGAGCCGCCCGCCTTCGGCACCAGCGCCGGCACGACCGTCGACGGCGGCCGTCATTGGCGCTGGAGCCGGGTCGTCGCGCGCTCGCCCGAGGCGCGGATCCAGCAGATCGCGATCGCGGTCGAGCCCGAGGAGGGCGGCCCCGGCCGCGCCGCCTTGATCGTCTTCCGGCGGGCGGCGCAATGAGGCGCGGCGGATTCACCCTGGTCGAGATGCTGATCGCGCTCACCATCTTCGGCATGCTGACCGCGGCCGGGGTGGCGCTGCTGACCCTGACCGTGCGCACCCAGGCGACCTCGGAGCGGCTGCTCGACCAGGTCGGCGAGCTGCGCCGCGCGGGCGCGCTGCTTGCCGCCGATCTCGGCCAGGCGGCGCCGCGGATCAGCCGCGACCGCGACGGCCGGCCGCGCCCGGCCTTCATCGGCGCCGGGGGGGATGGCGAGCTGCTGCTCGCCCTGGTGCGCGGCGGCAGCGACGAGGATCCGCTGCAGCGCGTCGAATACCGCCTGCGCGAAGGACGGCTCGATCGGCTCGCTTTCGCCCGCGTCGACGGCGACGCGCGCGCGGTGGTGACGCCCGTTCTGGCCGGCGTCCGCCAGGTCCGCCTGCGCTACCGCGACCGCGAAGGGACCTGGCAGCCGGTCTGGACCGTGACCGACCCGACCCGGCTGCCGCGCGCGGTCGAGCTGCTGAGCGACAGCGAGAGCCACGGCTCGGTGCGCGCGCTCTTCCTGGTCGGGCCTTCGCGATGAGCCGGCCCGTTCCGAAACGCGAAAGCGGCGCGGCCCTGCTCGCCGTCCTGCTCCTCGTCGCGGTCACCGGCGCGATCGCCGCGGCCGCGATGGAAGGGCTGCGCCTGTCGCGCGCGGTCTCGGCCAACGCGGCCGCGCTCGATCAGGCGCGCGCCTTCGCCGACGGCGTCGAGCAGCTCGCCTTGCTCATCGTCGACGATCAGATCGCCCGCAGCCCCGGCCGGACCACCGGCGAGGGCGGCTGGAACGGGGCGCTGCGGCGCATGCCGATGCCCGGCGGCGCGGTCGCCGAGGTGCGGATCCGCGACGGCGGCAATTGCTTCAACGTCAACAGCGTGGTCGAGGGCGAGGCGCAGAGCGCCCTGATCCGCCGTCCCTCGGGCGTCGCCGAGTTCACCGGCCTGATGATGGCGCTCGGCGCCGGCGAAGCGGAGGCGCGCCGCGTCGCCGAGGCCGCCGCGGACTGGGCCGATAGCGACACGCAGCCCGGTCCCGGCGACGCCGAGGACGCGGCCTACGCCTCGGGCGCCGAGCCCTACCGCACCGCCAATGCCCTGTTCGCCGAGCCCGGCGAGCTGCGCGCCGTCGCCGGGATGACGCCCGATCTCTACCGGCGGCTCAGCCCCTGGCTCTGCGCGCTGCCGATGAGCGATCTCGCGCCGATCAACCTCAACACCCTGACCCCCGACCAGGCGCCGCTGCTGGCGATGCTCGCGCCGGGCCAGCTCAGCCTCGAGCGGGCGCGGGCTGTGATCGCCGCGCGCCCGGCCGGCGGCTGGGGGAGCCAGGTCGAGTTCTGGCGGCTCGACGCGATGCGCGGGCTCGCCGTCCCGCTGGACGTCCAGCTCCAGCCGCAGCTCCGCACGCGCTGGTTCGCGCTCGACCTCCGCGTCCTGGTCGGCGAGTCCGAGCATGACGAGACTGCCCTTGTCGACGCGCGCCTGCAGCCCTCGCACGTCGTCTGGCGCCGCTGGTCGGGATAGCGTCAGTGTCTTTCTAACCGCTCATCCTGAGTAGCCGTTGAGCTTGCCGAAATGGCGTATCGAAGAACGATCCCTCGATACGGGCCTTCGCCAGGCTCAGTCCCTAATCAGGATGAGCGGAATTGAATCAACCTGATGCCAAGGCCACGCTCGCTCGCTGTCACGAGCCTGTCATCTTTCGCGGGAAAACCGGTCCCATGATGAAGGGCCGCCTGCTGTTGGTCGAGGACGATCCGGCGCTGACCGATCTGCTGCAATGGCATTTCGAGCGCGAGGACTTCAAGGTCGAGCACACCCCCGACGGCGAGGAGGCCCTGTTGCTGGCGACCGAATCGCCGCCCGACATCATCCTGCTCGACTGGATGATCGAGGGCATATCGGGGCTCGAAGTCTGCCGCCGCCTCAGGCGCCAGCCCGAGACCGCGAACGTGCCGATCATCATGCTCACCGGCCGGGGCGAGGAGACGGACCGGGTGCGCGGGCTCGAGACCGGCGCCGACGATTACGTCACCAAGCCGTTCAGCCCGCGCGAGCTGGTGGCGCGGGTGAAGGCGGTGCTGCGCCGCGTGCGGCCGGCGCTGGCCGGCGAGCAGCTCCGCTTCTCCGACCTCGAGATGGACATTGTCGGCCACAAGGTGAAGCGCGCCGGGCGCACGATCCCGCTCGGGCCGACCGAGTTCCGGCTGCTGCGCCACTTCCTCGAGCATCCGGGCCGCGTCTTCTCGCGCGAGCGGCTGCTCGACGCGGTCTGGGGCCGCGACCGCGACATTGAGATCAGGACCGTGGACGTGCATATTCGCCGGGTGCGCCAAGCGATCAACCTCGACGGCCAGCCCGAATTGATCCGGACCGTGCGGTCCGCGGGCTATTCGCTCGACGACGACGCCGCCTAGACGGAGCGGATTTCCGCATGCCAATGCTGGAAAAACCGTCGAGCACCGGCGACCGGCACGCGCCGCGCGCCGCTTTCCGAACGCGCTTCAGAGAGCGGGGGGTGATTTCCAAATCCGGCGAATCCGGGAAGTGTAGGAAATAGAAATTCCGCATGGGTTATCCGATTTCGTCGTGCCTCCTCGCGCGCGCGCGCGATCCGCATGTGTAAAGCGTGTCAACTTTGCAGCCTTCCGGAGCACAGCCTGCTCAGTTCGCGGTCGACGCGCGGGAGCCTTTATGGCGGCCGCGGGACTTGGGGCGCGCGGCGCCGGCGGGATGCGGGATGTGCAGATGCGGGGCACGCAAGATCCTTTCGTTGGACGGACGGGGACTGGGGATTGGAGACTCTGGATTTGGCCAAGCGCGGGGCGCGAGCGCCGGGCGCTGTCGGCACCCGGACGCCGATCATGAAAAAGCGCCCGAATCGGCTGGGCCGCGGGCGCAATGCGAATCATCGATTTCGGTCACAATATCCCAAGCGATTCGGCCTGTCAAGAAAAATCCGACATAGCTCGGAATTTTCTTGAATTGCTTCCACTTACCAGTCGAACGTTGAGCCGCCGGGTTCGGGGCCGCCCTCGCGCTCGAAGGCCCGGCCATTATCTCGCTCGCGGCGATCTCCGCGAGCAGCTTCGTCGACTGATCACGGTCTCGCGGCCGTTCAGGATGCTGTCGCGGAAGCGAGGGCCACGGACTGTCGCCGAAGATTAGGTTCTTCCGGTGACCGGGGCGGGCGGCTTGGCCGCCGCCCACCTCGTTATTCACGCGGGGTCGGACGGCAGCGGAGCTCTGGCCGCAGCGCAGATTGCCCGGACGCTGTTCCGGACCGCAGAAACAAAAACCCGATAGAGGCAAAGGCGGCAGCCCCCGCCATGGAAAGGATGAAGAGCGCGGCCAGGGCCGTCCCTGCGCTCGTCCGCGCCGCCAGCAATGCGAACAATCCGGGCATCAGGGCTCTGCTTAGTCCGCCGGCCCCGCCGATCGCGCCGTTCAGCCTGCCGATCGCGCTCCGGTCGCAAATCTCGGCGGGCGCGTTGCCGCGAACGATCGTCAGCAGCCCGCTGGAAACGCCGAAGGTGACTGCGAAGGCCCACAGCCAGGCGCCGGTGCCGGCCGAGGCAAGGATGAGGATCGACAGCGCCTGCAGAAGGAACACGATGACACCGTGGCCGAGCGCGGAAAGCCGTCCTGACAGACCCCAGATGATGAAGCGGCTGAGTATCTGAAAGGGGCCAACCAGGGCGAAGATCCGGGCGGCCGCGAAGCCGGTCATGCCCCGCTCGATCAGCAGCGGAAGAAAATGGATGGTGACCGTGGAGAAGGTCGCGGTGCTCGCGCCGAACGCGGCGACGAGCGCAATGGTGGAGGCATTCCAGCGTAGGGGGGCCAACGGAATGTCCTCCGTGAACGGCGTTTCGCGTGCCGCTCGCACGTCCGGCAGAAAGCGCAGGTAAAGGATGCATGGCAGCAAACCGACTCCGCCCAGGATAAAGGCGGCGAGGCGCCAGCCCAGCTGCTCGACCAGGAATTGTGCGGCCGGCACGAAGATCGTGCCCGCGAGACCGGCAACCAGGGTAACCCTGATGATCGCGCGCGGCGCATCCGTCCCGAGGTAACGGTGGAGCAGCGAGAAGGCCGTGTCGTAGAGACAGGCGCCCTGACTGATCCCGATGCCGCAGCACAGCAGCAGGAACAGCCAAAGGTCTCCGGTGAGCGCGAGAACAAGCAGCGACAGACCGCCCGCCAGCTGCCCGACAAGCAGGGCGCTTTTGCCCCTGCCGCCGTCGATCCGGCGGCCCACGGCGGGCGCCACGACGACGGAGGTCAGGAGCGCCGCCGACAGACCCCAGAAGATGATTTCGCGGCTCCAGCCGAGCTCGGCGCTGATCGGCGCAACGAATACGGGCAACGCATAATAGAAAGCGCCCCAGCTCAGCAGCTGGCCGAGCGCCAACACGCCCGTCAGAAAATCGCGAGGCGCCGCCACGCCGCCCGCGCCGGTCATCACGGACAGGGCCGGCAAGCAGGCGCGGGCACGGCCGGCGCCGCGATGGTTCGCCTCCCTCGATCCGGCTGGAGCCATTCGGTGACCGAATCGAGCTGGGCGTAGCCCGCCGTCAAAGCGAAGTTCGGCGCGCGCCCGTAGCTCTTCGCTCCGACGATGAAGAAGTCCCGTTCAGGATGCGAGAGCTCGGCGACACCGTGCGCGGGGACGGTGTTGCAGCTGTGCTTTTCCGGGTCGATGAGCGGGGCCAAGCCGGCGGGCGCTTCCCACCGATGGTCCGTAGCCGTCCAAAGGTCATCACTCAGTGAATGATCTGGGCGAAAGCCCGTCGCGACAAAGGCGACATCCGCCTCGATCGCCCAAGGTCGCCCATCGGGCCCCGTTCCTGCCGCGGTTACACAGAAGCCGGTTTCGCGCAGCGACGAAACCGAAGCACCCGCAATCGTCTCGATGCGTCCGCTCGCCGCCGCTGCCTCGGCCCGCGCTTCGAGCGCCGCGCGCCCCGACCCCTCCGGATAGACCTTTGCACCGGGCACACTGACGGAGCGCCGCACCCAAATGATGCGCTCCGGGCCGTTGTGAGCGGCCAGGTCGAGAATGGTGGTCATTCCGGAATGACCCGCACCGATCACCAGCACGCGCTTGCCTTGAACAAGCCCGTGGTCCGCAGCGCTGCCGAGATCGGGGATGCCATAGCGGATGCGATCAGCACTGGTGCATTCCGCCTGCATCAGCCGCAGCGGCGTGCGCCAGTTTCCTGAAGCGTCGATGAGAGCCCTGCCGGGGACCGCCTCACCCTGCGCAGTCGACGCAATGAAGGGCATTTCGAAGCGCATCCGCGCCGAATACTTGTCCAGACCGCAACGTCCGTATCGAACGACATCCATGTTCAGACGCAGCCTTGCACGGATCGCGGGATGGCCGGCGAGCGGAGCGAGATAGCGCTCGATCAATTCGGCCCCCGTGGGATAGCTTTTTCGGTCGGGGATCGGCCAGTTCAATTCCTGGAGCAAAGCTGCGGCGTCGGCGTCGAAGCAGTCCTCCCAAGGCGAGAAGAGACGCACGTGCTGCCATTGCCGCACCGCCCAGGCGGGCTCGCTTCCGGCTTCCAGAACGAGAAACTCTATCCCCCTGCGGGCGCATTTCGCTGCTGCCGCCAGTCCTATGGGCCCGGCGCCGACGATAAGAACGGGATGACGCGAAAGCGTGGCGGCTTGCATAATGAGCCATGATCATGTGACGGAGCGTCCATGAAAACCTCCAAAAGGCATGGCCTGCTATGAGCCTGGATCATGATAGGTTCAAAGTGCCGCTCGCCTCGCTTCGGGCCTTCGAAGCCGCGGGCAGGCTGGGAAGCTTCACCGCGGCCGCCCGGGAGCTTGGCCTCACGCAAAGCGCGATCAGCCGCCACGTTCGGGCGCTCGAGGACAGTTTTGCCGTCAAGCTGTTCGACCGGCGCGGGCGCGGCATCATGCTGACGCCGCCAGGCGAAGCCTATTTCAGGCCTGTGACGGAGGGATTGCGGCTCATCCGCGCGGCGTCGCACGAGATGCAGATGCGCCGGCGTCATGCCAACCGGCTTGTGGTCTCTCTCCTGCCCTCCGTCGCTGCCTTGTGGCTCGCTCCTCGCCTCGCGGACTTCACTGCGCGGCATCCCAACCTCGAGTTGCACGTCCATGCCAGCCGCAGCCTGATCGATTTCGATCTGGACGAAGTGGACGTCAGCATCCGCTACGGTTTGGGAAAATGGGAGGGCACCCGATCGGAGCGCATCGCCACCGAATATCTGACCCCGGTCTGCTCGCCCGATTTCGCCCGCCACCATCGGCTGGGCGAGGATCCCACCATTCTGCTCCGGCTGCCGCTTCTTTCGGACGACCTCGCCGATGATTGGGCGCAATGGTTTGAGGCGGCTGGGATCGAGGGCAGCCCTGCCTTGGCGGGGCCGCGTCTCAACGACAGCACCAGCCTCTATCATGCGGCAGCGTCCGGCCTAGGCGTAGCGCTCGGAAGGTCGCTGCTCATCGAACGCGCTTTGCGAGGCGGCCAGCTGGTCACGCCGTTCGAAATTCGCGTGCCGGCAACCTTTGCTTATTGGCTGGTGCTCCCCGATCGGGGCGAGCCGGCACCTGCAACGCGGCTTTTCATGCAGTGGGCGCGTGAGCAAATGCTCGCGGGCCTCGGCACTTCGTAGACAAGGCGCCGGCCTAAGCGCAGAGGTCGGCAGTGACCTGATCACTCCCTTCGCGTCTGCGATACGGCTCGAAAGCGCCCGCGAGCCGGCCGATCGGTCCGAGCCGGGTAGTGCCTCAGTTTGAGTTTGGTTCTGCTGCTTGCCGAGGGTGGCTCCTCCACCATCGACGCGCGGCCATTCACCACATTGAGATAAAGTTCCTCGACGTGCATATTCGCCGGGTGCGCCAGGCGATCAACCTCGACGGCCAGCCCGAATTGATCCGGACCGTGCGGTCCGCGGGCCACTCGCTCGACGACGACGCCGCCTAAGCGGGCGCTCCCATGAAGCTCATCGAGAAACCCTCGACGGCCCGCGATCGCCGCGCTTTGCTCCTCGGCGGCGCGGTGATCGCCCTGCTCCTGCTCTATCTCCTAACGCGCGGCGGCAGCGCCCCGCCGGCGGAGGAGACGGTTCTGAACGACCTTTCCCCCACGATCCCCGCCACGCCACCGCCTTCGCCGGCCGTCGCGCCCCAGGAGTTGGTCGCGCCGCCGGTCGTCGTCGCCGCGGCGCCCCCGGTCGACGTGTCGCAGCTTCGCCTGGTCGGTCTGCTCTCGCGCGGCGCCGTGATCGCCATGGCCGACGGCAGCCAGCGTTTCGTGCCCGTCGGCCGCGAGATCGTGCCCGGCGTGACCCTCAGCGGAATAGACGTCCACCAGGCCATCCTCGCCACGCCATCGGGCGAGGTCCGGCTCGGCTTCGACAGCGCCGTCCAGCCCCAGGCCCCAATCGTCGTCGCGCCTGCGCCCCAGCCGCCGGTCATCCGGCGGCCCTGAGGGGCGCGGCTGCCCCGGCCGGATCAACAAAAAATGCCCGGGCGCGGCAGGGCGCCCGGGCAGTCGTGGTCGGCGACTGATCAGGCCGCCTCTTCGCTCCTCGGTCAGAATCGCACGGCGATCTCGCCGCCGAAGGTGCGCGGCGGATTGAAATTGCCATAGTGGCCGAGGGTCGCGGCGTTCGCGGCCGACCGGCGGCAGATGTGGGTCTCGTCGAGGAGGTTGCGGCTCCACAGCGAAAAGGTGACGTGCGCCCCGTTCAGCATCGGAACGTCGGCGATCGCGATGCGTCCGTTCACGACGAAGCTCGAGTCGGTGCGCACTGCCTCGTTCTGGAAGCTGTACTGCGGATCGGCATAATTGGCGTCGAAGTGGATGCGGAGCATCGCGCCGTCATCGCTGATCGGCGAGTGCCAGTCGATCGAGCCGGACAGCGCGTTCTTCGGCGTGTAGACGACGAACACCTGGGTCGGGACGCCGAACAGCGGCCCCGGATTGACGTTCGGGGTCAGCGGAATGCGGGTGTGGGTGTATGCGTAGGATGCGCCCAGCGTGAGGTTGTCGGTGGCGCGGATCGTCAGGTCCGCCTCGACGCCGCGGATCTTCGAGACGCCCGGCGCATTGGCGGTGTTCTCGGTGTGAAGATTGAAGGTCGGGTTCGGAGTCGTCGTGCCCGGCAGGAACGGGTTGGTGTCGA
>Ga0070686_100000793_pt1 | contig 18295 bp, 15 predicted proteins | sample KBSS23LmetaG_FD_65654 | JGI IMG/M metagenome (GOLD analysis project Ga0070686, IMG submission 65654) | Switchgrass rhizosphere microbial communities from Kellogg Biological Station, Michigan, USA - KBS S2-3L metaG | ecosystem: Host-associated > Plants > Roots > Rhizosphere ... | reverse complement strand
GCTGCCGCAGCAGGCGAACCGTGAACCGCGCGACGCCGATTTCGAGATCGACGGCAAAGGCATGTACGTGATGCCCGGCTTCGTCGACATGCACGTGCATGGCTCGACCGCCGGCAAGGCGCCGGATCTGGGCTACGCCTACAAGCTGTGGCTCGCGCATGGCGTCACGACGGTACGCGGCGTGTCGCTGTCGTCGGCCGAGACGAGCAGCTCGGAGAAGAACCGGTCGGCACGAAACGAGATCGCCGCGCCGCGGATCTTCAACTATCAGACGCTTGGCTCCGGCTGGTCCGAAGGACCGGTCAATTCGGTCGACAAGGCGCGCGCCTACGTGCGCTGGGCGGCGGCGAACAACATCGACGGCATCAAGTTCTTCAACCGCGGCGACGAAACGCCGGAGATCGACGCGGCGGCGATCGATGAAGCGCACAAGAACAAGATGGGCACCGTGGCGCACTTGTCGCAGAACAACGTCGCGATCTTCAACGCGCGCCAGGCGGGCGACGCCCACCTCGACACGGTGACCCACTACTACGGTCACTTCGAATCGCTGCTCAAGGACAAGACCATCCAGGACTTTCCGGTCGGCTACGACTACAACAACGAGCAGGATCGGTTCGGCGACATCGCGCGGATCTGGAATCAGACCTACGAGCCGGGCTCGCCGCAGTGGATCGAGTATCTCGAGCACCAGAAGGCGAACCACGTCAACTTCGACCCGACGTTCAACATCTACGCCGCGTCGCGCGACCTGATGCGGGCGCGCAACGCCGACTGGCATCAGACCTACACGATGCCGCAGCTGTGGAACTACTTCCAGAGTACGCGCGACAACCACGGCTCGTACTTCTACGACTGGACGACCGAGAACGAGGTGGCCTGGAAGAATTTCTACCAGCGCTTCATGCGGCTGATCAACGACTACAAGAACATGGGCGGCCGCGTCACGACCGGTACGGATTCGGGATTCATCTGGAAAACCTACGGCTTCGCCTATATCGAGGAGCTCGAGCTGCTGCGCGAGGCGGGCTTCTCGCCGCTCGAGGTGATTCGCTCGGCGACGATGTGGGGAGCGAAGACGCTGTACGAACCGAAGGGCGAGACGCCGCCGATGGGCATGGTGAAGAGCGGCCTGCTGGCCGATCTGGTGATCGTCGGCGAGAACCCGCTCAGCAACCTGAAGGTGCTGTACGGAACCGGCCACCTGCGGCTGAATCCTCAGACGAATCGCCAGGAGAAAGTCGGCGGCGTCAAGTACACGATCAAGGACGGCATCGTCTACGACGCGCAGAAACTGCTCGCGGAAGTCGCCGCATCGGTCGCCGAGCAGAAGCGGACGATCAAGACGACGACGACGTCGCAGCAGTAACGGTCACTCACGCCGGCCGCGGCCCCGCGGCCGGTTCTCCTATCAAAGCTCACCTCTTCCGCAACCGCGCTCAGCAATTCGCGGGCGATATGATCGTCGGGATTGATCACATTCAATGAAGGAGACACCCACACGTGACCGATAAAGATGTCACTCCGACCCACGACAAGAACGCCACTCGCAGCGTGAGCGAGAGCGAGAACCCTGCAATCCCCGCCCCCACACCAAAGCGCAGCCGTCCGAGGACGAACCAGGACTGGTGGCCGAATCAGCTGGATCTTTCCGTTCTTCATCAGCACTCGTCTCTCTCGAACCCGCTCGGCGTCCGTGGGTAGGTTTGGGCGCCTGACGGCCACGAGGTCTAGCGAAAAACTGCCGGTAATCGCCGCGCGTCCTCGTCGGACAGCTCGATCGAAGTTGCTCCGAGTGCTGCGGCGAGGTGCGCGGGATTACGGGGGCCGATGATCGCGGCGTCGACGCGCGGGTGGTGAAGCACCCACGCGACGGCGAGCGCCGCCATCTCGACGCCGCGCGCGCGCGCGTGTTCCGCGATCGTCTGCAAGCCGCGAAACACCGCGTCCCGCTCGAGATGGCGGTACGGTTCCGGCCGGAGCGTCATCCTCGAGCCCTCGGGATAGGCGCCGGCCGCGGTGTACTTTCCCGTCAGCCAGCCGCCGGCAAGCGGGCTGAAGGCGGTGAAGCCGACCTGCTGATCGGCGCACAGCGGGAACATCTCGCGCTCGGCGTCGCGATCGAGCAGGCTGAACGAGTTCTGCACCCACTCGAAGCGGCAGATCCGTCGCACGTCGCTGATCCACAGCGCCCGCGCCAGCCGCCACGCCTCGATGTTGCTGGCGCCGACGTAGAGCACTTTGCCGGCGCGCACCACGTCGTCCAGCGCGCGCAGCGTCTCGTCGAGCGGCGTATCGGGATCGGGCTCGTGAATCAAGTACATGTCGAGGCGATCGGTCTGCAGACGGCGGAGGCTGTCGTCCACCTGCTGCAGGATGTGACGCCGCGAGAGCCCGCGATCGTTCGGTCCGGGGCCGACCGGATTGAACACCTTCGAGCTGAGAAGCAACTGCTGCCGCACGGCCGGACCTTTGGCGTGGAGCCATCGGCCGATCCAGGTTTCGCTGCGGCCGCCGCCGTAGGCGTTGGCGGTGTCGAAGAAGTTGATCCCCGCGTCGCAGGCGCGATCCATCAACTCGAAGGCCTGCGACTCTGTTTCTCCCGCGCCAAAGAACGCCGGCGCCGAGCCGATGCCGCCGAAGTTGCCGCAGCCCAGCCCGAGCCGCGACACACGAAGCCCGGTCGATCCCAGCCGCCGATACTGCATGGTTCGTAGAGCCTACCCGATGTAGCATGACGCCTCTCATCGGGCACCCTGAAAGGGTGCCCCTACGAGGAAAGCGACGTGCGCTGGGATTTGATCGCAGCCTCACTGATCGTTGCGGCGACCGGCCATCTGTTCGCCGCCGATCGTCCAGCCATCGACAACGCGCAGGTGCGTGTCTACCGAACGACCGTCGATGCGCTCGGCAGCATCGAGCATGGCCCTGGCGTGATCGTCTCGCTCGACGCGCGCGATCTCGGCAAGGCGGTGTGGGTGGACGATGCCGCGGCGGCGGGACAGGTGCCGATGCGCGGCGCCATCGTCGTGGTGCAGCCGCGCGCGAAGCGGCCGCCTTCTCCGCCGACCGGGTCGAAACCCGGTGATGCGCCCTTCACCGGCATGAGCTTCACGCCGCTGTTCGACAACGATCGCGTGTCGGTGCTCCGCGCCCGCATGGAGGTCGGCGCCCGCGAAGGCCTTCACACGCACGCCGCGGACACGATCGTCGTTCACCTCTCGGGCGGCGAGATCGAGGACACCGCCGACGGCAAGACCATCGTCAATCGCTGGAAGCGCGGCGACGCCGAGTTCGAGGCCTTCGGCTCGAGCCACTCGGCGAGGAACGTCGGCGCCGCCGTCGACGTCGTCCTCGTCGCGCTGAAGCCGTGACCGGGCGCGCGCGATGCTGAACCAGACAGCCGCACCCGCGACGTTGGCCGGCTCGCGCGGCCTGATCCGCATCCTCGGAATCGGGTTCGGCCTCGCCGTCATCGTCGGCAGCACGATCGGCATCGGCGTCCTGCGTACGCCGGGGCTCGTTGCCGGCCAGCTGCCGAGCCGCGGCGCGATCCTGTCGGTGTGGATCGTCGGCGGGTTGTACACGCTCGTCGGCGCCGCGTGCCTCGCCGAGCTGGGCACGATGCTGCCGCAGGCGGGCGGCTATTACGTCTACGCGCGGCGCGCCTTCGGCGACACGGCCGGCTTCGCCGTCGGCTGGAGCGACTGGATCACCTACTGCGCCGTGCTTGGCTACGTCTCGATTGCGATGGGCGAGTTCACGGCGCTGCTGCTGCCATCGCTCGCCGGCTACGAGAAGGCGGTGTCGATGGCGGCGCTGGCCGGGCTCGCCGGGCTCCAGCTCGCGGGTCTGAAGGTGAGCAGCCGCTTCCAGGAAATCACGACCGCGGTGAAGTGCGCCGCGTTCCTGCTCGTCGTGGTCGCGGCGATGCTGTTCGCGCCGTCCGTTCCCGCGTCGGCGACGGCGGCCGCGCAGACGGCCTCGTTTGCCGGGTTGATCGTCGCGCTGCAGTCGGTGGTGATCACCTATGGCGGCTGGCAGAGCGGCCTGTATTTTTCCGAAGAGGACCGCGATCCGGCGCGCAACCTGCCGCGGTCGATGATCGGCGGCGTCGCCGCGGTGATCGTCGTCTACCTGCTCGTCAACGTCGCCTTGCTGTCGCTGCTGCCGATCGCCGATCTCGCGCGATCGACGCTGCCGGCCGCCGATGCGGCGCAGGTGCTCGTCGGCCGCCGCGGCGGCGAGATCATCACGATTCTCTCCATCGTCTCTTTGCCGCCGATGCTGAACGCGATCCTGATGATCGGGACGCGCATTCTGTTTGCGATGGGGCGCGACCGCCTGCTGTGGTCGCGCGCGTCGGCCGTGAACTGGGGCGGCACGCCCTCGGCGGCGATGATCGCCACCACCATGGTCGCGCTCGCGCTGATCGCGACCGGGACGTTTCAACGCCTGGTCGCGGTCGTGGCGTTTTATCTCGCCGCGAATTATGTGGTCTGCTGCCTGGCGCTGTTCGTACTGCGACGGACACATCCCGGGCTGGCGCGGCCATTTCGCGCCTGGGGCTACCCATGGTCAGCGGCGGTCGTGCTGATCGGCGCGGCGGCCTTTCTCGTCGGAGCGGCGATTGGTGATCCCATCAACGCCGCAGCAGCGGTCGTGCTCGTCGCGGCCGGCTTCGTCATCCGCGTGATCGTGTAGGTGCGGGCGTTCAGCCCGGTTGCTTTGATTTCGCGAGCGACCGAAACGGCAGCAATTTCACGTGCGCGCTAACTCTTTTTCGTACCGCCATACCTCCAGCGGAAACGTGCCGTTCGTCGTCTCCAACTGGTTGACGATCGTGCCGGCGCGGCGCCAGCCGCGCTTCTCGTAGAAGCGCGCCGCCCGATCGTTGCCGATGGCGCACGCCAGCCAGGCGACGGCGACGCCGCGCTCCGAAAGGCGCGCTTCCGCATCGTCAATCAGTGCGACCGCGGCGCCGCGGCCGCGCCACGCTGCCGATACATACAGCTGATAGAGCTCGTCCCCCTTCAGCATCGCGAAGCCGGTTGCGGCGCCTGGCGCGCCGATGGCTCTCACGTCCGCGATGCCCGCGCTCATGCGGTCGCGAAAGCTCGCGAGCGTCCGCCGGCGCGTCAGTTCCGCCGGCACGATCAGTTCGTGTGCATCGCGCCAGCCGTCGAACCACAGCTTCGCCAGATGATCGATTTCGGTCTCGTCCGCCGGCCGCACGCGAAAGGACTCCCCGGTCATAGGCCCTCTGCAAGAAATCGCGGCGGGATCGTTCTAGGGCCAGAGGAGCTTCCGGCATGGCCGATCCGCGCCTGTATCAGATTGGCACGCTTGCGTCCCTGCTCGTCTACGGCATGGGATGGCTCGACTTCGACATCACCGTGGGCCGGGTCGCGCTCCTGATCGGAACGGTGCTCGCCGCGCAATGGGCGTGCGATCGGGTCGCGCATGTCGCGCAGCCGTTCCACCTCAGCGCCCGCAGCGCGTTGATTTCCGGGCTGTCCCTGTGCCTGCTGCTCCGCACCAATCGCGCTGAACTCGCCGTCGCCGCCGCCGTCGTCGCGATCGCGAGCAAGTTCCTGATCCGCGTCGGCGGCAAGCATGTGTTCAACCCGACCGACGGCGGCATCGTCGCCATGCTGGTGTTGACGAACCAGGTGTGGGTGTCGCCGGGGCAATGGGGCGCCGCCGCGACGTTTGCATTCCTGATGGCCTGTGCGGGATCGCTCGTGGTCACACGCGCGGCGCGGTCGGACGTCACTTACGCCTTCGCCTTTTTCTATTGCGCGCTGCTCTTCGGCCGATCGCTGTACCTGGGCGAGCCGCTGACGATCCCGCTCCACCGGCTCCAGAGCGGCGCGCTGCTGCTGTTCACCTTCTTCATGATCTCCGATCCGAAGACGACGCCGGACTCGCGCGCCGGCCGCGTGCTGTTCGCCGCGCTGGTGGCGTTCGGCGCCTGGTACGTGCAGTTCCGGCTGTTCAGAACCAACGGGCTCCTGTGGTCGCTTGCCGCCTGCTCGACGCTCGTGCCGCTCATCGATCGCATCGCCCCGGGTGCCCGCTACGTGTGGGTCACGCGCCGCGCACCGCGATCGCCAATCCCCGCGCTGCGGGTCGCTTAGAAGGAGCAGACCATGAGACGAATCCTGTTCGCCACGGCGCTGACCGCGATACTCGCCTGGTCGACGCCGTCGATTGTCGCGTTCTGCGGGTTCTACGTCGCCAAGGCGGACACGAAACTGTTCAACCAGGCCTCGCAGGTGGTGCTCGTCCGCGACGGCGATCGCACGGTGATGACGATGGCGAACGACTTCGAAGGGGAGCCGAAGGAATTCGCCGTGGTCATCCCGGTGCCGACGTTCCTGAAGCGCGAGCAGATTCACGTCGGCGAGAAGGCGCTGGTCGATCACCTCGACGCCTACTCGGCGCCGCGGCTGGTCGAGTACTTCGATGAGAACCCGTGCGAGATTCGCCCGATGCAAGAAGCGTTGCGGATGTCGGCGGCGGCGCCGGCGGCGTCCCGGATGGATGTGATGCAGCTGGCCAAGGCTCGAGGCGTGACCATCGAGGCCACCTACACGATCGGCGAATACGACATCCTGATCCTCTCCGCGCAGCAGAGCACCGGGCTCGAAACCTGGCTGCGCGAGAACGGCTATCGGATTCCGGCCGGCGCCTCCAGCGTGATTGCCAGCTATCTCAAACAGAACATGCGGTTCTTCGTCGCGAAGGTGAACCTCACCGAGCAGGCGCGGCTCGGGTTCACGTATCTGCGGCCGCTGCAGATCGCCTACGAGTCGCCGAAGTTCATGCTGCCGATCCGGCTCGGGATGGTGAACGCGAAGGGCGCGCAGGATCTGTTCGTCTACGCGCTGACCAGGAACGGCCGCGTCGAGACGACGAACTACCGGACGACGAAGCTGCCGGCGGACATGGAGCTGCCGGTGTACCTGAAACAGCCGAAAGAGTTCGCGGCGTTCTACAAGGCGATGTTCACGCGCCAGGTCGAGGCGCAGGATGGCCGCGCGGTGTTCCTCGAGTACGCGTGGGACATGAGGTGGTGCGACCCGTGTGCCTCCGATCCGCTGACGGCCGACGAACTGCGCAACCTCGGCGTCTTCTGGGGCGACGGCGGTGGTATCCGCGCGGCGAACGTGTTCCTGTCGCGCCTGCACGTCCGCTACGACAACGCGCACTTCCCGGAGGACCTCGTCTTCCAGGAAACCGCCGACCGCGCGAACTTCCAGGGGCGCTACGTGCTGCGCCACGCGTGGACGGGCAGCGACAGCTGCGGCGCCGCTGCCGCATACCGCCGCGACATCCGCGATCGCCACGCGCGGGAGGCCGAGCAGCTGGCGCGGCTGACCGGATGGCCGGTCGACGACATCCGCCGCAAGATGGGCCCCGAACTCCCCGCGCCGGCGGCCGACGGCTCGTGGTGGGAAAGACTGTGGAAGAAGTGATAAACAAGCGCTTCGTAACTGCGGCGGCCTGACGCAGCGCAGGCCTTCAGGCCTGCAAAAGGGCCGCGCCGGCAGCCCTGAAGGGTGCGCTACGGTAATTTTGAAACGGACGTGAGCGCTTATTCCGCCGATCTCGAGCTGGCGCGGTTGTGTGCCGAGGGCGACGAGCACGCATGGGAGCGGTTCGTTCGCGAGTATCGGCCACTGCTGTACCGTGCTGCTGACGCGCTCGATCGGACGCAGGGCGCGCGCGAGATCGCCGATTCGCTCTATGCCGATCTCTACGGCATCGGCACGAGCGGCGGCGAGCGGCAGTCGCTGTTTCGCTACTACCAGGGCCGCAGCAGCCTGGCGACATGGCTTCGCGCGGTGCTCGCCCAGCGGTATGTCGATCGCGTGCGCGCGCAGAAGAAAGCCGAGCCGCTGCCCGACGAGGATGCCGCGCCGGCGCGCGGCGACGACACCGACCCCGATCATCCGCGCTACGTCGGGCTGGTTCGCGACGCGCTCCGCCGCGTCGTCGCGCGGATGAGCCCGCGCGATCGGCTGCGCCTCGCCTGTTATTACGTGCAGGGGCTCACGCTGGCCGAGAGCGGCCGCGCACTGAAGGAGAGCGAGGCGACGACGTCGCGGCAGCTGGCGCGGTCGCGGCGTGAACTGCGGCGCGACGTGGAAATCGCGCTGCGCGAGGATGCCGGGTTGAGCGACGATCAGGTCGCGGTCTGTCTGTCGTCGGTCGCCGACGATCCGGGGCAGCTGGACTTGAAACAGGTCATCTATGAGTGACGTGCCGGTACGACTGCTGCGGGAGACGCTGCGCGAAGGCGCCGCAAGTGCGCCTTCGGCGGCGTGTCTCGACGCCGACACGCTCGCCGCGTGGTCGGACGGCGCGCTGAGCGCAGCCGATCGCGCCGCCGCGGAGTCGCACGCTGCCAGCTGCGCGCGCTGCCAGGCGATGCTCGCGGCAATGGCGCTGACCGCGCCGCCCGCACCGGCACGGCACTGGTGGCGCGCAGGCACGTACCGGTGGCTGGTGCCGCTCGCAGCGGCCGCAGCGGCCGTGGTGTTGTGGGTTGCCGTACCGCGCACGCCGGTGGCGCCGCCGGCGGTGGCCGAGCGTACGGCCACGGTTGCCACCGCAGCGCCGGCGCGCGTCGAACAACGCGCCGCCGATGGGACGACGGTCCGGCAAGAGCCGGAATCGCCGCAGTCGGTCCGGCTTTACGCGGACACTGCGAAGCCCGTCCGGGTAAAGCCGGACACGACGACACCGGTGACCGCGCCGCCGCCTTCGCTGCCTTCAGCGACGCCAGTTGGCGTGGACACCTTTGCGTTGTCCGCCGTGCCGGCCACGCCACCGTCTCCCGCCGCGCCGGCGCAGCCCGCAGCGGCGCCGCAAGCCGCGTCGAGCGCGGTCGCGCCACCACCGCCGCTCGCGGAAGCGATCGCCGTGGTGCCAAACGCGAATGAATCCGTTCAGCTGCGGCGCGACCGCACGGCGGTGGCGCCGCAGGCGCTGGCGAAAACATCAGCGGGCGCGCCGGACATCGTGTCGCCGGATCGCAACGTGCGATGGCGGCTCAGGAATCCAGGCAGCATCGATCGATCAATAGATGGCGGATTGACCTGGCAGACACAGGCCACGGGCGTTGCCACGCCGCTGGTGAGCGGCGCCGCGCCGACGCCGACGATCTGCTGGGTGGCCGGCAGCGCCGGGGTCGTCCTGCGATCGACCGACGGCGCGACGTGGCAGCGGGTCGGCTTGCCCGACGCGATCAATCTGACGGCGATCCGCGCGTCGGACGCGATGAACGCGACCGTGACCGCTGCCGACGGCCGCATCTTCACCACCGTCGACGGCGGCACGACGTGGAGATGAAACCGCTTCGCGGCTGCCGCCGGAGAGTCACCGCCATCGTGTTGAGGAAGGTGTGAACTCGCGCCGGAACCGCGAAGCCACGAAGAAGAACGAAGATCACGAAGATCTTTTTAGGGGCAGGCCTGAAGGCCTGCGCTACGGTGACGGACGTTCAGCCGTGAGCCTCACCCTCCGCATCCATCTCGAGCGGCGGCGGCTCCTGGTCGACCAGGTACTCGAACTGCTTGCGGAACTCGTCGAGCGACATGCCGACGGTGGCGGCAAACTTCGCCAGCTCGTGCGGATCGTCGAAGTCGTCACGCCGCAGCCGGATCATGTAGCGCCGCGCGATCGCATAGCGCGTCGAGTGCGTGTCGACGAGCCGGATCCTGGCGCGGCCGGTCTGGCGATCGATCAGCTCGGGGAACGGAATCGGCACGAAGTGGCCGCCCTGCATCGAGATCATCGCCGCGTTGCCGCCGGCGAGGAGGAACTGCACCGCGCAGTAGCCGAGATCGCGCGTGTACTCCATGTCGAACGGGATCGGATCGGCGCAGCGGAGCTCGTAGCCGATGTTCTTGGCGACGAGCGTCGCCTTCATCCGCAATTCCTTCAGCCGTGCCGCCACCTGAACCTTCAGGATCTCGCCGATGTTGACCTCGGCGATCCGCACGTTGCCGTGCGCGTCGCGCTCGACCTCGTCGAGCGCCGCCAGGTCCGACGGATCGACGTCGAGCACGACGCCTTCGGCGATCATCGCGACGCCGTCGCGCCGGCCGTAGCTCAGGCGCTTGATGATCGCGCCGACCAGGGTGTCGACGATCGTCTTCAGCCGCAGCGGCTTGTTGAACTCCTCGGGGATGAGCGTGAGCGTCGTCCCGGCCGCCTTGCCGATGCCGAGCGCCAGGTGGCCGGCCTTGCGTCCCATCGTGATCACGAAGTACCAGCGCGACGTGGTCTTGGCGTCGACCATCAGGTTCTTGACGATGTCGGCGCCGTAGTGGCGCGCGGTCTGGAAGCCGAACGTGTCGACCGTCGGCGGCAGGCCGAGATCGTTGTCGATCGTTTTCGGCACGTGGACGACGTGGATACGTCCCTGCGCGCTCTCCTCGAGCTTCATCGCGGAGTAGGCCGTGTCGTCGCCGCCGATGGTGAGCAGTCCGGTGACGTTGAGGCGGAGCAGCGAGATCACGACGTTCTCGAGATGCTTCGGATCGGCGGTCGGGTTGGCGCGTGAGATGCCGATGTGCGAACCGCCGCGGAAATGGATGCGGCTGACCGCGTCGATGGTCAGCGGCGTGACGTGCTCGATGTCACTCTGCATCAGCCACTCGAAGCCGTCGCGCACGCCGACGACTTCGAGCCCTTCGAGCGCGGCGCGGATCGTCGCCGCGCCGATCACACTGTTGATGCCGGGCGCCGGGCCGCCGCCGACGAGAATCGCGAGCTTCTTGTGCCTCTCCACGCCAGCTCTTAGCTACGGCTGCAGCGCGAAGGCGTACAAGGCATCGCCAGCGCCGACGACGATGTACTGACGGCCGTCGAGGAGAAAGGTCTGCGGTCCGTTGGTGGTGTTCGTGCCGAGGCCGGCGTGCCACAGCGCTTTGCCGGTGGCGGCGTCGTAGGCGACGAAGTTCGTGCCGCCGTCGTTGCCGAACAGCACGCCGCCGGCGGTACTGAGCAGCCCCATCGGCCCGCCGGCGCTGCCCGACGCGGTAAGTGCGAGCGGGTGGCTCCAGCGCACTTTGCCGGTTTGATAGTCGATGGCTTTCAACGCGCTCGCGACGCGGCCGACGCTGCGCTCCGCTGCCGCCCATCCCTGCGGGCGCGGGTCGGTGTCGGTGAGATACATGATGCTGTAGGCCTGCTGTGTGCCGACGTAGAACAGTCCGGTGTCAGGGCTGAAGCTCGGCGGCGGCCAGTTGGTGGCGCCATTGGTGTCGGGCGACACCAGCGTGCCGGGAACCGACGCATCCTTGGCGCGGTTGCCGATCGGCTGCCCTGTGCCGTTGATCTCTTTCGTCCAGTTCGCCGACTCGATCAGCTTCGACGTGAGCACGTGCGCGCCGTTGGTGCGATCGAGCAGGATGAAATGGCCGTTGCGGCTCGCCTGCGCGACCAGCTTGCGCGGCTGACCGTTGATCACCCCGTCGATGAGCACCGGCGTCTGGGCCGCGTCCCAGTCGTGGGTGTCGTGCGGCGTCACCTGGTAGTACCACGCCATCTTCCCGGTGTCGGGATGGAGCGCGACGATCGAGCACGTGTACAGGTTATCGCCCGGGCGGCTCTGTCCGGTGAGCACCGGCTGCGGGTTGCCGGTGCCGATGTAATAGAGGTTGAGATCGGGGTCGTAGGTCCCGGGCAGCCACGGCATGCCGCCGCCGCTCGACATCGCGTACTCGTCGGGCCAGCTGTTCGCGCCCGGATCGCCGGGCCGTGGCGTCGTGTTCCAGCGCCACACCACTTCACCGTTCTCCGGATCGCGCGACTCGAGATAGCCGGGGATGTCGAGCGCGTCGCCGCCGACGCCGACGATCACGTTGCGGCCGACGATGATCGGCGCATTCGACGAGAAGTACTCGCGCTTCATGCTGGCGATTTCGTGATGCCAGCGCTCCTTGCCGGTGCGCGCGTCGAGCGAGACGAAGTAGTTGTCGGGGGTCAGGAAATACAGCCAGTTGCCGTAGATGCCGACGCCGCGGTTGCCGATGTGATCGCCGCCGCGCGTCTTCCAGGCGAAGTGCCAGTTCTCGCGGCCGGTGCGGGCGTCGATCGCCCACACGTGATCGGGCGCGGAAAAATACAGCACGCCGTTGATCATCAGCGGCGTCGACTTGACGACCGGCGGCGCCGCCGGCGGCGCCGCATCGGGGCCCTCGCCGCCGACGATCGCCGCGGCGCGCTGGGTGTTCAGCCGGTAGACCCAGGCCAGCGTCAGGCTTTTCACGTTGGCGGTGGTGATCTGCTTCAACGTGCTGTAGCGCCGGCCGGAGTAGTCGCCGTGGTAGGTCGGCCACGAATCGACCGCCGGCCTGGCGATCGTCGCCGGATCGAGCAGCAGCGAACCGGTCTGTGCCGCCGCCATCGCGAACAGCAGCGCCGCGATCGTCTTCAGCATCATTTCAGGCCCGCGAGATACGCCGTCACGTTGTGCATGTCGGCATCGGTCCACTTCGCCAGCTGATCGACGTGCGCCTGCAGCGGATCGGTGACGACCACTCTCGGCGCGTCGCCGCTGCGCAGCCAGGTCCGCGTCTGACCGGAGGCCGGATCGTAGATGGCGACGTCGAAGTCGGTCAGCCGGACGACCGCGCCGGTGATCGATTCGCCGCCGGCGATGGTGACCGTCGCCTTGATCGCGTTGCGATCGAGGTGCGCCGGTTCGGGCGGCCTGTTCGGCGCGGCGACGGCGCCGCGCGGCAGGACCATGCGATTCTGCAGGGTCGGCGGATCGTATTTGGCGCCGATGCGGTGGAGATCGCGCTGCGGAGAATGGCACGTCGCGCAGCGCCCCTCGCCGTTGAAATAGGCTTCGCCCGCTTTGGCGTCGCCGACCAGGACATCGAGAATCCGGTACGCGCGGCGATTGGCGTTGGCGCGGATCGCCGAGTGCAGAAATACGGCCAGGTCGGCCATCTGCGCGTCGGTGAAGTCGAACGCCGGCATGCCGCGATCGGGCCGGCCGACGCGAAGGAATTGTCCGAGCTGCGTGCCGCCTTCGTCGGTCTGCACCAGCGCCGAGCGGGTCAGGTCGGGCCCGCTCGATCCGCCGCGGGCGTTCGCGCCGTGACAGAAGCCACACTGCGTCGACAGCAGTTGCTGGCCGCGCTCCACCGCCGCCGGATCGAATTCGCCGGCCGGCGGCTGCGCCGACAGGTTCGCGGCAATCGCCACCGCGACACACACGATCGTCGTCGTGACGGGCCGGATCATGCGCACACCTTATCGCAAAACCCGCGCGGCGCGCGCGGATCGGCATTACTCTTCACGCATGCCGCGCATCTCCCGACGTCAATGGCTGGGCTGCGCGATCGGTGCGCTGGCGGCGCCGCGCTCGCTCGCCGCGTTTGCCGATCGGGTGGTGAAGAACGGACGGCTGAAGCAATCGGTGTCGCGCTGGCCCTATCAGGCGATTCCGCTGCCGGAGTTTTCGCGCGCCTGCGCCGATATCGGGCTGACCGCGATCGACCTGCTCGAAGAGGCCGATTGGCCGATCGTCGCGCAGTACGGCCTGGTCTGCTCGATGGGCTACGCCGGCGGCGGCACGATTCGCGACGGCCTCAACGTCGTCGCCAACCACGATGCGATCGTCGCCAACTTCGCCAAGAGCATCCCGCATGCCGCGCAGCTCAAGGTGCCGAACGTCATCACCTTCTTCGGCAACCGCCGCGGCATGCCCGACGACCAGGCGATCGCCAACTGCGTCGCCGGCCTGAACCGCGTCAAGAAGATCGCCGAGGATCACGGCGTGACGATCTGCGTCGAGCTGTTGAACAGCAAGGTGAACCACCCGGACTACCAGGGCGATCGCACGGCGTTCGGCGTGGCAGTCGTCAAGGCGGTCGACTCGCCGCGAGTGAAGCTGCTCTACGACATCTACCACATGCAGATCATGGAAGGGGATCTGCTGCACACGATTCGCGACAACCACCAGTACATCGCCCACTATCACACCGGCGGCGTGCCCGGACGCCACGAGATCGACGCGACCCAGGAAGTGAACTGGCCGGCGGTGTGCCGCGGGATCGTCGAAACCGGGTTCACGGGATACGTCGCGCACGAGTTCGTGCCGACACGCGACCCGATCGCGTCGCTGCGTGAAGCGGTCGCGTTGTGCGACGTGTAAAACGGGCAGCCCTAAAGGGCTGCGCTACACCACGTAGCGCAGGCCTTTAGGCCTGCCGTACCATCCGAAAACGCCCGCTGTCAGTATTCCGAGAACATCCGCTGGATCTCGGCGGGGTCCGAGGTCTTGGTCAGCGCGAGCATCAGCAGGACGCGCGCTTTTACCGGCAGGAGATCCTCGCCGGCGATGAACCGCCGCTGCTCGTCGGGCGTCAGCGCGGTCGCGGCGCGCTCCTCCGGCGGCTGCGCGTTGCCGCCGCGGCGCGGCGGCGCGATGCGGCCGCTGCCGGTTCTCGTCGTGGTGACGACGATCGCGCCGTGCTTCACCGCGTAGTTTTCGCCGTCGCGCTGCGTGCCGCTCGTCGCACCTGCGCCGGCGGTCGCGACGACGATCCCCTTCGCGCCGCGATCGACGGCAGCCTGGATCAAATCGCCGTCCGCGCCCTGGTAGACGAGGATCACGTCGACGCGCGGCAGCGTCGTCACCGCCGTGAGATCGAACTCGCTCTTCGCGGTGTGGCGCTTCACCGGCATCCGATAGAAGACGACGCGGTCGGCGTCGACGACGCCGAGCACGCCGTAGGGCCGCGACTGGAACGTGTTCAGGCGCAGCGCATCGGTCTTGGTGACCTCGCGCGCCGCATTGATCTCGTCGTTGAGGACGACGAGGACGCCTTTGCCGCGCGCGTCCGGCGAGGCCGCGACGCGAAATCCCTCGAGCAGGTTTGCCGCACCCTCGTAGCCGAGCGTGCTCGGGTTGCGCATCGATCCGACGACGACCACCGGCTTGTCGCTGCGTACTGTGAGATTGAGGAAGTAGGCCGTCTCTTCGAGCGTGTCGGTGCCGCTGGTGACGACGATCCCGGCGAGATCAGTATCGGTCGCGAACAGCTCGTTGATCCGCTTCGCGAGGCCCAGCCAGTTGTCGAGCGTCAGCTGGCTGCTGGCGACGTTGGTGAACTGCTCGTACTCAGGCCGGGCGAACTGCTCGACGCCGGGCATCGCGCCGACCAGATCGGCGGCGGTGAGCCGGCCGCCGGTCCGGTTCGAAATCGTGCCGCCGGTTGCGACAAGGCGGACCCGCGGCACGTTCGCCGCCGCCGTCGCCGGGCGAGGTACCGGCTGCGGCTGCGCCGCCATCGTCTGAGCTACACAGAAGATGATCGCGAGCAGCGCGACGGTCCGGCTAAAGCCGGACACTACGGGAGCATGCCTCGAACCATCTTCGGTAGTGTCCGGCTTTAGCCGGACCGTGATCGATTCACCGCGTCGACGATTGCGTGTCGCCATGGAACGGATCCAGGTGCCAGTCGAGGAAGGTCCACACGCGGTTCCATGAGTCGCGCTGCTCGCGCGTGTTCTCGGGCTGCCACGTCTTCGGATCGACGCGGCGATCGAAGGTGTGACCGCCGGGCGGGTTGTCGTAGATCATCGTCTCCGCCAGACCCGGCTTGCGGGCGCGGAGCGCGTCGACGAGCTGCATGTCTTCTTCGATGTTGACGTCTTCGTCGTTGCGGGTGACGCCGACGTAGAGCGGGATCTGCAGCTTGTCGACGTTGTAGAGCGGCGAGCGGTCCTTGTAGATCTCGTGGCGCTCGGCCGGCAGGCCGCCATAGCGGTTCGACGGATCGATCGCCTGGTGCTGCCGCTCGACGCCTTTCCAGGCGAGCCGCTGGAACAGGTTGGTCACCGGCACCATCGCGACCGCCGACTTGAACACCGCCGGGTTCCGGAAGATCGACAGCAGCGTGATCATGCCGCCGTGGCTCCAGCCGATGATGCCGATCCGCGCCGGGTCGACGGCGGGATACTTCGCCTTCAGCACCTCGACGGCGGTGACCACGTCGTCGACCTCGGCGCCGCCGTAATCGATCGCGTCGAAGAAGTTTTTGCCGTAGCCGATGCTGCCGCGGTATTCCGGGGCGATGACGATGTAGCCTCTGGCGGTCGCTTCGCGGATGTATGGAATGTAGTGCTCGTAGAGATGACCGCGGATGTTCTCGTGGACCCAGACCAGCGCCGGATGGCCCTTGGTGCCGCGCAGCTTGAGCGGCTCGAAGACGAACGCGGGGATGTCGAGGTCGCCGGCCCGGCTACGGTAGGTGATCTTCTCCATCTGCATGACGCCGGCGCTGGCGGCACGCCACGTCCGGTCGGTTTCGGCCTGCTGCTGCAGCATGCGATCGAAATCGGGCTGGCGCGGCGAGCTGCCGGACTCCTGGCTGCGGAGGGGAATGGTGCCGACGGCGAGGACGACCGTGAGCGCGGCAACGCGCGCGGCTGAGGCGTACATGCCTCCGATCCTACACCGTGCCTGCGGGCTTGGCGGCGCGCGCATGGGCGCGCGTCAGCCACTCGAACAGCTGGTGCGCGGCGTCGACCGGCGTCGTCCCGTAAAACGGCATCAGCGCGGTCGGAACGCCGGGCACGCGCACCATGTAGGCGCGCCAGCGATCCTGCGAAACCTTCACGACTTCGATCAGGTAGGGACGTCCTGCAATCGATTGTTCGTAACGATGCACGGCAGCACTCTCTGGTGGCGGCGTGGGGCGCAGACTCGCTGGGAACGCGTGAGATTCTATGCACAAGTGTGCGGCGCACAAGCGAAACGCCGCGCGAAAGCGCGTGCACACCTGTCCGCGCCGGGTGAAAAAAAATTTCGGCTGTCGGTCCATCCACAGCTTATGCACGAACGTTCAACAGGTTTTCCACAGCTTGACCCGATGTGGCGCGCACACTACGCTTTTAGTGACGCTTTCGTCATCGCCGTCACCCGCGGTACCTGAGTGATGTACTCCCGATCGTTGGCCGCTGCGTTCCTCGCCGCGGCGCTTCTGCTCCCCGTGCACGCGGCCGCCGCCGACGATCCGGTACTGCTCCGCGTGTTTCTGAGCGACGGCAGCTCGCTGGTCAGTTACGGCGAGCCGGCGCGCGTCGGCGATCGCGTGGTCTTCTCGATGCCGACGGCGGGCGGCGCCAACCCGCCGCTGCATCTCGTCAACCTGCCGGTCGCGCGCGTCGACTGGGAGCGCACCAGCCGCTATACGACCACGGCGCAGGCGACCCGCTACATTGCGACGCAAGCCGACGCCGATTACGCCGCGCTGTCGAACACCGTCGCCGCCACGCTGGCCGATGTGGGGCGCGTCACCGACGCGCGGCAGCGGCTTGCGATTGTCGAGCGGGCCCGCGAGACGCTCGCCGACTGGCCGAAGAACCACTACAACTATCGCCAGACCGAAGTGAAGCAGATGCTGGCGATGCTCGACGAGGCGATCGCCGACCTTCAGGCGCAGACCGGCCGCGGCCGGTTCTCGCTGACGCTGTCGGCGTTCGCCGATCCGCCGCCGCTGCCGAACGAGCCGCTGCTGCCGCCGCCGACGCCGCGCGAGGCGATCGAGCAGGTGCTGCTGGCGGCGGCCGTCGTCGACACGGCTGCGGAACGCACGTCGCTGCTCTCGTCGGCCGTCGCCGCGCTCGATCGCGACAAAGATGCCGTCCCCGCCGAGTGGGCAACCGAGACGCGGACCGCGACGGAAGCGGCGGTCCAGGCTGAGATGCGGGTCGACAAGCGGTACCAGATGTTCACGACGCAGGCCATGGCGGTCGCGAACTATCGGGCACAGCAGGGCGACGTGCTCGGGCTGCAGCGGCTTCTGCAGACGATTCCGCATCGCGACGGGCTGCTCGGCGGAAAGCGGCCCGACGCGGTGGCGGCCCTCGTCGGCGCGGTTGAAGGCAAGCTCGACGCGGCGCGGCAGCTGCAGCTCGCGCGCGATCGGTTCGCCATGCGCGCGCCGGTGCTGCGCGAGTATCGCAACGAGATCCGCACGCCGATCGACCTGTTCGCGCAGCTGAAGCCGGCGCTCGAAGCGGTCAAGGCACTCTCCGGATCGTCGCCCGACGCGCTGGCGCTGGTCGAGCGCAACGTCGCGCGCATCCTGACGCTCGCCTCGGCGATCGTCCCGCCCGAGGAGGTGGCCGCCGCGCACGCCCTGCTCGTCAGCGCCGCGCAACTGGCCGGCAACTCCGCACGGATCCGCCGCGAGGCGACGCTCGCCGGCGACATCGCCCGCGCCTGGGACGCATCGTCGGCCGCCGCCGGCGCACT
>Ga0070686_100000790_pt1 | contig 18326 bp, 12 predicted proteins | sample KBSS23LmetaG_FD_65654 | JGI IMG/M metagenome (GOLD analysis project Ga0070686, IMG submission 65654) | Switchgrass rhizosphere microbial communities from Kellogg Biological Station, Michigan, USA - KBS S2-3L metaG | ecosystem: Host-associated > Plants > Roots > Rhizosphere ... | reverse complement strand
CAACGCGACGGCAATGGGAATCCGACAGGATTGTTGATTGCGCGTCCGAATGCCACCATCCTTTACTCCTCCCTGGCCAAGGGTCCGAAACTTCCACCCGAGCGCCAAATGAACTCAACGCGACATTTCATGCGCGAACTCAATCGGCTTGGATTGACGAGCATCATCGACGCGGGCGGTGGCTATCAAAATTACCCGGAAGATTACGCCGTCATTGACGAACTGCACAAACGCGGTGAATTGACCCTTCGCATCGCTTACAACCTATTCACCCAAAAGCCGAAGCAGGAGCGGGAGGATTTCGCGCGTTGGATCAAAATGACCAGCCCTGGAGCGGGTGACGACTTCTATCGTTGCAATGGAGCCGGCGAGATGCTGGTTTTCTCGGCGGCCGACTTTGAGGATTTTCTGGAACCTCGGCCGGACCTCGCGAAGTCCCTCGAACTTGACCTCAAAGAGGTGGTTAGTCTTTTGGCCGGCGCCAAATGGCCGTTCCGATTGCATGCCACTTACGACGAAAGCATCACTCGTTTCCTCAACGTCTTCGAGGAGGTGAACCGTGACATGCCGCTCAATGGACTCAACTGGTTTTTCGACCATTGCGAGACGATTTCCGACCATAACCTGGAACGGGTAAGAGCTCTCGGAGGCGGCATCGCAATTCAGCATCGCATGGCTTTCCAGGGGGAATACTTTGTTGACCGCTATGGGAAAAAGGCGGCTGAACGCACGCCTCCCATTCGTCGGATGCTTGAGCTTGGCATCCCTGTGGGCGCAGGGACGGATGCCACGCGCGTCGCAAGTTACAATCCGTGGGTCTCGTTATACTGGCTTGTCACCGGTAAAACCGTTGGCGGGCTTTCATTATATCCCGAAAAGAATCTGCTTAGCCGCGAAGAAGCTCTCCGTCTCTATACCCAAGGCAGCAGTTGGTTCAGCAATGAGAAAGGGAAGAAGGGCGCTATTGCCGGGGGCCAATTGGCTGATCTCACGGTGTTAACCGACGATTATTTCTCAGTGGCCGAGGAGAAGATTAAGAGTATCGAATCAGTCCTTACAATCGTCGGAGGAAAAGTCGTTTATGCCGCGAAAGAATTTCAAAACCATGCGCCGCCGGATCTTCCGGTGCTGCCTGAATGGTCGCCGATCAAGGCCTTTGGCGGCTATGGCGCGCCGCTGGATATTCGCAAAGCAGCCCGCGCTGGCGTCCCAGTGGCTCATCAACACAGCCGCGAATGTCATGAATCGGGTTGCGCGCACGCGCTGCAGCAACTTTTTTCGGGAGCTCATTCAGCGGCAAATCGCAGTGAGGGGTTCTTCGGCTTGGGTTGTGATTGTTTCGCCTTTTGAAATGCAAATCCAATCATTGCTGCCGGCTTGCATCGGGATCATCACGGGCGTGACATCGACAACATGCGTTGCTGACGAGTTGCAACCGCCGACGGTCCAACGACCAGAATACAGGCAACTCCGTTACGACGAGGACTATCGATTTCTGGCCAAACGAGCGGATCGGGACTTCTTTGATCCCGTAAAGTTCGTTCGGCTCAACGAAAGCGGAAACGCATATCTCAGCATTGGGGGCGAGATTCGCGAACGCTACGAGTATTTTGAAAATCCTCTTTGGGGAAGCGCGCCGCAAGATGCCGATGGATATCTCCTCCAACGCTACATGCTGCATTCGGATTTGCACTGGACGGATGCTTTCCGATTGTTCGTCCAGGTTAAAAGCGGAATCGACACAGACAGGACGGGCGGGCCGCGGCCGACGGATCGCGACGAACTTGACCTTCATCAAACATTCTTCGACCTCAAATTCCCAATTGGATCGGAAACGACGTTCACCATCCGGCCCGGAAGACAGGAGTTGGTTTACGGATCGTCGCGGTTGATCTCTGCGCGTGAAGGCCCCAACGTTCGACAAAGTTTCGATGCCGCTCGCGGTATATTCTCCTTCGGCGGTTTACGGATCGACGCGTTCGTTGCCCGGCCAGTCGAGACGAATCCTGGCATATTCGATGATAATCCGGATCCGCATTGGGCGCTTTGGGGTGTGTATTCAGTCTTTCCTGCGCACGCGCTTCCTGGCGGAAAAATCGACCTCTATTATCTCGGTTATGAAAACGAACGTGCCCGCTTCGACCAGGGGACTGCTAACGAAGAACGCCATTCCCTGGGAACTCGCCTCTGGGGTCAACCAAACGGTTGGGACTACAACTTCGAATTTGTTTATCAATTCGGACACTTTGGGCGCGGCGATATTAATGCGTGGACCGCGGCATCAGATACCGGCTACACATTCCAACAGGCGCCATTTAAGCCTCGAATCGGCCTGCGCGCCGACATCACCAGCGGAGATGCCGACCGCAAAAATTCAAATCTGCAAACCTTCAATCCTCTTTTCCCGAAAGGTTCCTATTTTACCGAGAGCGCTCTGATCGGACCCGCCAACCACATTGATCTGCACCCGTCGGTTGCCTTCCGATTAATCGACGACCTGACCTTGACGCTCGAAAACGATACGTTCTGGCGCGAAAGCCCTGGCGATGGGCTCTATGGGCCCGCAGTCAATCTTCTGCGTTCCGGCGCAACCAGCCGGGCGCGTTATGTCGGAACGCAACCTTCAATCATGGTCGAATATCAACCGAATCGGCATCTCTTTTTCGCCGCCAACTATTCCCACTTTTTCAGCGGGCGCTTCATCAAGGAGAGCGGATCCGGCGAAGACGTGGATTACATAACGGCCTGGGTGACATTCAAATTTTGATTCATCGCAGACGAACACGTCCACAGCGCTTTTGACGGTCGCAGGTGGGCTGGTCCTCACCGCAATGGTCGGACGATTCTTGCCCATCGGTGCCGCAGCATCCGGCGCAGCCTCCGTTTGGAAGAGCTGGGAAGGTCGGAGAGGCAAGTCAAGAGGCGCCGAAAAGGTACACGAAAGGTACAGAAAAGGTGCAGAAAACCCGCTAAAAAAATTACAACATGTTCCGGCGCAACATCTTATGAAAATGCTGTACCTTTCAGAATTTTGGCCCCCCCTCTCCCTTGACCGTCAGCGAATGGGAATCCGCGGAATGCACTGCTGCAAACGCCCCAGGTCGCGATCGCCCGTGGGGACCGCCGGTTGGTTTTGAATCCAGCCCTTGGTATTTCTGGCGATGCGAATCGTGTTGGGTTCGAGCCAATGCCAAAGTTCAGCATGGCCATCGGCGAAGCTCATGACAGCGCCGTTGTTGTGGCGGATGGAAACGAAATCGACCCACGTCATGATCGGCGGTTCGTTCAGATAAAACCGGCTGTTCTCGATGCTCCCTTCGCTTTCATCGATGAAGACGAGAGCTTTCTCGGGCGGCGGCGATTTAATCTCCGAGCTCTTATGCCAGCACGTCACATCCCAAAGCTCGGGCACGTAATTCATATACATGCTCATCGAGACGCTGCGCACGCGCGGAATCTTGCCCTGGTCTAGAACCGTCGATTTGTCCGAAGGACATTTGTAAATTTTGGCGGTCTTGTTGTACGGATAAAGACAACCCGCTTCGATGTTGGCGGTGTTCGTATCGGTGTAGGCATTCCCTTTGATCCACGTGCGCGCGGTGGCGCTCCAGGTCTCGCGCGAAGTGCCGGCCGCGCTTTCGTTCGGCGGCAAATTCTCGTTGTTATCCTCGTAATACATCTGCCAGCAGATCTGCAGCTGGCGGTAATCGCTCAGGCAAAAAGTCTGGCGTCCCTTTTCCTTTGCCTTCCCAAGCGCCGGCAAAAGCATCCCCGCGAGAATCGCAATGATCGCGATAACCACGAGAAGTTCGATCAACGTGAAGGCGCGCTCGGTCGCCGATTGAGATTGGGGCGGAATCTTCAACACCCCGAGTATCGTCGATTGGCTTGCAAACTCAACTCCAGGGAATACGGTTCGTTCAGGAGCATTTATGAAAGCACGCGTTTTGGGTTTGGTGATGGTCTTTTTTCTGGCGCCGATTTTAGGCGCGCAACCAGCCAACGATCGAGTCCCGCCGCCGCGCACCATTATGGTGACGGGCAACGGTGAAGCCGCCGCCGCGCCGGACCAGGCCGTGGTGCGCCTGGGCGCCAGCGCCCAAACCAACGAAGCCGAAGCCTCCCACGCGCGCGTCAGTGAAATCATGCAGAAAGCCCTCGAGGCCATCGAAAAAGTCGGCGTGCCGCGCCGCGCGATGCGAACGACCGGCCTCACTTTGCAACCGGTTTATGCTTCGGAGCGCACGCCCAATCCCGGCGAAGGGCCGCGCGTCACCGGCTTTCGCGCCGCGAACACCATTCAAATTACGCTCGATGATCCCAAGCTCGTTGGCAAAGTGATCGACGCAGGCATCGCCGCGGGCGCCAACGAACTGCAGGGAATTACGTTCGGATTGAAAAATGACCTGGCGCAACGCACCGCTGCGTTAACTTCGGCCGCGCAGGAGGCGCGCGTGAAAGCGCAGACCCTCGCAAAAGCGCTCGACCTCGAACTCGGCGCCATCCGCGAAGTGAGCGAGGGCGGCGTCCATGTCGTTCCGCAAAATGAATACTTCGGCGGCGCGCGTATGATGGCCGCCCAAGGTGGAATCCGGACGCCGGTCGAACCTGGCGAAGTGCGCGTGCAAGCCAGCGTGACGATCCATTACGATTTGGGAACTGCGCCCCGCCGTTGATTCAAGGTGTGCGATTATTTCCGCGTCAGAAGGTAGGGTCCGCTGTCCGCAGCGGACCGCGCCGAAGCCCAGCGCTCTCAATGATCCAACGATTGACCAAATTCAAATAACGCCAACTCTCGACCTAATCCTACCGCGCCGTTGATCGTTCCATGAACGATTTGTCATTTGCTTCGCGCAGAGCGGCGCTTCAAACTCATTGGCAATCGCGAGCAAATAGGGACGTGATCGCATGCGCATCGGATGATACAAAAAAACAGACCGCCATGGCCGGCTTCAGGACGCCTGGCCTTGCCATTATTTTTCGCCACGGCCTTTTTCGCGGCTTCGCAATTGCTACGATTTTCCCTGCTCGGGCTTTTCCCGCCGGCCAACGCGCCCGGACGGGATCTGGTTAAAGCGATCCTCGTCGGCATTCATCTCGACCTGGTCGTGGCGCTGGTTTTGTTTTGGCCGCTGGCCTGCGTGGTCGGGTTGGTTTCCGAAAAACGTTGGAACGGAAAAATCTTTCGCGGATTCTTATCCATCGGCAGTTTTGTCGGCTGGTTCGCCTTGATTTTTCTTTTGGTCGCGGAAGGGTTTTTCTTTGATGAGTTCCAATCGCGTTACAATACCGTCGCGATCGATTACCTGATTTTCCCGCACGAGGTCTTCGTCAACATTTGGGAGGTGTATCCCGTCCCGACGGTTATTGCGATCGTCTGCGCCATTGCCGCGACGCTTGTTTGGCTCGGTTGGCGGCGCGTTCGAAAAGTTGAAAGCCTAAGCGACTCAATTCCTCCCCGAATGGGCTTAACCGTTTGGACGATCATGGCGCTCATTTTGGCCTTCACCGTTTTTCGCGACGAGACCCGTTTCAGCCGCGAACGCACGGTCAACGAAATCGCGAGCAACACCTTGATTTCGGTTCTTAATGCGTGGGTCACGCGCAATTTGGATTACCCTGCGTTCTATCCGACCATGAAACGGGAGGAGGCGTTCGCGCGCGCGCGCAAATTGGTCGCGACGCCGGATGCGACATTTACGGCCGACCCGAATTCGTTGCAACGCCATATCGAAGGTGACCCGTCGAAACCCCGCCTCAACATGGTCCTGTTGCTCGAAGAAAGTTTAGGCTCCGAATTTTGGGGATCGCTTGGGCGCAAAGAGCCGTCGTTGATGCCGAAGATGGACGCGCTCGCGTTGAAGGAAGGCGTTTTGTTCGATCATCTATACGCCGACGGCAACCGCACCATTCGCGGTTACGAAGCGGTGTTTTCGAGTTTTCCGCCGTTGCCCGGGGATTCGATCGTCGCGCGGGATCGTTCGGAGAATGTCGAGACGATCGCACGTGCGATGGGTCGCGACGGTTACGACACGACATTTATCTATGCCGGTCGCGGCCTTTTCGATGGGACCGGGGCCTTTGTCAAAGCGAACGGGTGGACGAATTTCGTGGAGCTGAAGGATTTCAAAAAAATCACGTTCAAAACGAGCTGGGGCGCCTGTAACGAGGATTTGTATGATCGCGTCTTGGAAGAATGCCGCGATCGATTTCAGCGCAAACTTCCATTTTTTGTGACCAGCATGTCGGTCTCGAATCACAAACCGTACACCTATCCAACGGGCCGCATCGAAGAGAATCCGATGAAACATAGCCGCGCGAATGCCGTGAAATACACCGACTACGCCCTCGCGCGTTTCTTCGAGCAGGCGCGCAAAGAACCTTTTTGGACGAACACTATTTTCGCGGTCGTGGCCGATCACGGCGCGCGCGTTTATGGCAGCCAAACCATCCCGATTCGCAGTTACGAAATCCCCGTCGTTCTGTTCGGCCCCGCCGTCGGTCCGACGCCACGCCGCGTCACGACGCCCGGTTGCCAATTGGATGTCGCGCCGACCCTGCTTGGATTAATTGGCCGTCCCTACGACAGCTATTTTTTCGGACACGACTTGTTGAAGTGGCCCGAGCTCCCCGGACGCGCGCTCTTGCATCACAATCGTTCGATCGGAATTTTTCGCGACGAAAGCATGGTGATCTTTAGCCTCAACAAAAAAGTGGAATACTTCGTCGGCGATCCCAAAAAAGTGCAGATGCATCGCACCACCGAGCCCAAGCCCGAATTCAAAGTTCTCGAAGAAGATGCGACCGCGCTGTTCCAGGTCGCCGACGACCTTTACATGAACCGCAAGTTCAACGTCGCTCCGTCCGCCAATCCGCCACGATAAGTTTAATTTGTCAATTGGGCCGGGCAATTCTATCTTGCCGCGTATGCTAAGCCTCCTGAAAGGACGCCTCTTTTTCGTCCTCTGCGCCCTTGTTGTCGGCGCGCCCGCGGTGTTTGGACAAGCGGCGCTCCGAATCAACGAAGTCCTGGCCAATAATCTTTCCTTCGTTTCCGGCGATGGCGTCATCAGCGACTGGATCGAGCTCAGCAACACCTCCGCCGCCACGCTCGACATCAGCGGCGCCACCGTGACCAACGACGAACTCGATCCGCTCAAGTGGACGATTCCCGCAGGGACGACCATTCCCGCGAACGGTTTCATAGTCATCGCGTGCGATTCCGAACGCCCCGGTTCGACCGATGCCGGTCCGTTTTTGAACACCGGCTTCAGCATCAGCGCGACCGGCGGCGGAATTTTTATTTACGCGAATAACTTTGGCGCCCAACTCGACGCCGTGCATTTTGGCCAGCAAGTCGCCGATTTTTCGATCGGCAAAGTTGCCGGCATTTGGAAGCTCTGCAATCCAACCCCCAAAGCCGCCAACGTCGCCGCGACCCTCGGAGCGCAAAGCGGCCTCAAGATCAACGAATGGTTCGCCAACGGCTCCGTGGACAACGATTGGTTCGAAATTTTTAACACCGGCAATCTCCCCGTTTCCCTCGAAGGCTTGTATCTGACCGATCTGTTGTCCGACAAAACGAAATCCCCCGTGCCCGCGCTCACCTTCGTCGGCACCGGCCTCGAAGCCTTCATCAAATTCATCGCCGACAGCAAACCGACCAAAGGTCCCGATCACGTGAACTTCGGTCTGGCCCAGGGCGGAGAGGCGTTGGGAATTTTCGACGGCCTCGGCACGCGCATCGATGGCATCACGTTTGGCGCCCAGGCCGTCGATGTTTCCGAAGGCCGCCTGCCCGATGGGGGAACGACCATCACGACATTTCCCGGCAGCGCCAGCCCCAGGGAACCAAATTATCGTCTGCTCACTTCCATCGTCGTCAACGAATTGCTCAGCCACACCGACCCTCCCATCGAAGACGCCGTCGAGTTCCTCAACGTCACCGGTTCCCCCATCAATATTGGCGGCTGGTATCTGAGCAACAAAAAATCCGACCTCAAGAAATACAAAATTCCCGCCGGAACCACCATCCCCGCCCACGGGTTCAAAGTCTTTTACGAAAATGCCTTCAACGGCCCCAGCGCGATCAGTCCCTTTACTTTCAACTCCGCGCACGGTGACCAGGTTTATCTTGCGGAAGCCGATGCCTCCGGAAATTTGACCGGCTATCGCGTGGGTGAAGATTTCGAATCCGCCGAGCACGGCGTTTCCTTTGGCCGCGTCGAAACCAGCGTCCCCGGCGACCACAAATTCGTCGCCATGTCCTCCCTGACGTTTGGCGTCAGCAACCCCACCTCCGTCGAAGAATTTCGCACTGGAACCGGAGCCCCCAATTCCGCGCCGAAGATCGGTCCCATCGTCATCAACGAGGTCCATTACAATCCCGCCAGCGTCGATGGCAGCGACAACCTCGATGACCAATTCATCGAGTTATACAATATCACCACCAGCGCCGTTCTCCTGTACGATCCGCTCCACACCACCAATCACTGGCGCCTTCAAAACGGAATCAGCTTCGTCTTTCCCTCCGGCAAATCCATTCCCGCCGGCGGATACGCTCTCGTCGTCTCGTTCAGCCCGACGCTCGATCCCATTGCTGCCTCAAACTTCAGGGCAAAGTGGCATGTCCCGAACACCGTCGCACTATATGGTCCCTTTCTCGGCGATCTCAACAACGACGGCGACAGCATCGAACTTTACAAGCCCGATCCGCCCCAGGACCCGCCGCATCCGGACGTCGGTTACGTCCCGTTCATCCGTGTGGACAAAGTCAACTACACCGACCGCGCCCCGTGGCCCCCGGGCGCCGACGGTCTCGGGCCCTCATTGCAACGCCGCAATCCCCTCACCTTCGGCAACGATCCCATTAATTGGGACGCTGCCGATCCGACGCCTGGAGCTGTGAATTCGGCCGCCTTGCGCGACACCGATGGCGACGGCATGACCGATGTTTGGGAAGACCAATTTGCTTTCAACAAAAACGATCCTTCGGACGCCGCGCTCGACACCGACAACGATAAATTCACGAACCTCCAGGAATTCATCGCCGGCACCGATCCGCGCAACGCCGCCAGCCGTTTGCAAGTGAAGGGCATCGTCCCCGCCCAGAGCGACACCGTTCCCCTCACCATCACCTTCACCGCCGTCGCCGGAAAATCGTATTCCGTCCTGTATCGCAACAGCATGTCGATCAGCGCGAGCTGGCAGAAACTGAAAACCATCGATCCCCAACCCAGCGACACCGACGTCACGGTCGAAGACCCCACCGCCTGGGGCAAAACCGACCGCTACTACGAAATCGTCACCCCCGCCGCCAACTAATCGAATCGTCACAGGTGCGACAAGGTAGGGCCCGCTGTCCGCAGCGGGCCGCGCCGAAGCCCAGCGCACACGAACTCCCATATTCCGCTGACAACAGCCAACACTATCTCGCCACACCCACTTTTGGTGACACCCGGACTCGATAGTAACTGAAAAGAGACGTTGCATTGACCCTACAACTGGCGTAAGGTCCACCAATCTGGCAGTTGTCAGCCATTTGCCTTGTGCACCGGGAACGCTTTGTTCCCATTCAAAAGATCTGACGCCCGGAAGGTTCTGTCGTTTCGATGCTTGACGCACTGTCGCGTCGTGGCATCGTTGCGGGCTATTTTTTAAGATTTTTTGAATACTGAATCCGTCGCAGCATCCGATTTAAATATGGCTAAACCATCGGCGAAACAGTCGGCCGCTTCCGCAAAGACCTCCAAATTGCGGAAACCGTCCAAACCTCTGCCTCCAAGGAGCTCCTCGCGGCCGTCGCACGCCGAAAGGCGCGATAAGTCCGGCAGCAAGGATTCCGACTCCCGGGATTCGCAACGCCCCACGCGCCTCGAATTAAAGGGCATCGACGCCGCCCACGCCGCCGCCAATGGAAATGGCAGCGGCAATGGAGCCGCCGGCGGTCCCGCCAAGGAAGGCTTCGATCTCACCGAGAAGGTCAAGGAACTCGTTCGCCTTTCCAAGGAACAAGGTTACCTCACTTACAACGACATCAACGATGCGTTGCCCGAGAACATCGTCACCGGCGATGAGCTCGATGAAATTTACACCAAGCTCCACAACCTCGATGTCGAGATCGTCGATCAGGCCGAAGTCGATGTCGTCAAACAGCCCGAGCCCGAGGAAGAAGAGAACAAGGAAGACGCCAAGATGCGTCTCGATATTCTCGACGACCCCGTCCGCATGTACCTCAAGCAAATGGGCCAGGTCCCGTTGCTGACCCGCGAACAGGAAGTCGAAATTTGCAAGCGCATCGAAGAAGCCGAAAACCAGGTGCGCAACATCATTTACAGCTTTGGCTTCACCGGCAAGGAACACATCGCCCTCGCGGAAAAATTGATTTCCGAACCGCCGAAAGAGCGTTTCGACCGCGTCATCGTCGATAAAAAAATCGACAGCCGCGATTCGCATCTCAAGGAACTGCGCCGTCTCGTCAAGACCGTGCGCAAGTTCGACCAGGAAGTGGATGACAAGTATGCCACCTGGCAGGGCGCGGTCGGTTCCAACCGCGAGAAAAAGACCCACAACGAATTCTCGAAACTCGATACCCGTTTGCAGCGTTCGTTTCCCAAATTCTTCTACAAGCAAAAAGTGCTCGAAGAAATGGCGCTCGTCGCGGACAACATCCACGAAAAAATCCAGAGCAGCCTCAAGCTGATCGAGGAACTGGAACATCAGCGTCCCAGCGAACAGCGCAAAATGTTGATCCAGGGCGAACAACGCAAAATCAAAGCGCTCGAAGAATTCGTGCGCATGCCGGCCAAAGATTATTTAAACGCGCACGGCCAGTTGAAACATTTCGGCGACAAAGCGCACAAAGCCAAAACCGAAATGGTCGAGGCCAACCTGCGCCTCGTCATTTCCATCGCCAAAAAATACACCAACCGCGGCCTCTCCTTCCTCGACTTGATCCAGGAAGGCAACATGGGCCTGATGAAGGGTGTCGAGAAATTCGAATATCGCCGCGGCTTCAAGTTTTCCACCTACGCCACCTGGTGGATTCGCCAGGCCATCACCCGATCCGTCGCGGACCAGGCCCGCACCATCCGCATCCCGGTCCACATGATCGAAGTCATCAACAAGCTCATGCGCGTGCAGAAGCAGTTGGTGCAGGACTACGGCCGCGAACCAACGCCCGAGGAAATCGCCGACGAAATGGAGTTGCCCGTCGAACGCGTCCGCGCCGTTCTCAAAATGGCGCAGCAACCGATCTCCCTCCAGAGCCCGGTTGGCGACAGCGACGAAGCGAACTTTGGCGACTTCATCGAGGACAAAAAAGCCGAGAACCCGATGGACATGACCAGCTACAGCTTGCTCAAGAGCAAACTGGCCGATGTCCTCAGCAGCCTCACCGAACGCGAACGCAAAATTCTCGAACTCCGCTTTGGCCTCACCGACGGCTACGCGCGCACCCTCGAAGAAATCGGCAAACAATTCAAAGTCACCCGCGAACGCATTCGCCAAATCGAAGCCAAGGGCCTGCGCAAACTCCGCCACCCCACGCGCATCCGCCACCTCCAGGGCTTCCTCGAATCCGAAGACGCGGCTTAACCTGCGGACGATATCGCTTCCCGTACGTTGTCCCGCCTTTAGGCGGTTCGGCGTGCGCGATTTATCCTTTCATTCAACGCCCGATTCCCTCATATATCCCGGTTCCGCTTCGCCACGGCGGCGGATTTGTAAGTCATGAAACGAACGCATCATTGCAATGAACTGCGCCCCGCGCACATCGGTCAAACCGTCACCCTGACCGGCTGGGTCCATTCGCGCCGCGATTTGGGCGGCCTCATCTTTTTGGACATCCGTGACCGCGAAGGCCGCACCCAATCCGTTTTCGATCCGTCGGATTTGCCCAAGGAACTCTTCGATCGCGCCTCCAGTTTGCGCAGCGAATCGGTCGTCCTCGTCACCGGCAAAGTCCGCCAGCGCCCCGAAGGCACGAACAATTCGAAAATCCCCACGGGCGAAGTCGAAGTCATGGCGACCTCGATGGAACTTCTCAACCACGCCGAAGTCCTTCCATTCCCCGTCGATGATCCGGAAGTTTCCAGCAAGGTCAACGAAGAGCTCCGCCTCAAATATCGCTACCTCGATTTGCGCCGGCCCGAGATGGCCCGCAACCTTCGCCTCCGCAGCAAAGTCGCGACCGCCACCCGCGTGTTTCTCGACGAACAAGGTTTCCTCGAAGTCGAGACCCCCATTCTTTTCAAGAGCACCCCCGAAGGCGCGCGCGAATTCCTCGTCCCCAGCCGCGTCCATCCCGGCCAGTTTTACGCGCTTCCGCAATCGCCGCAGCAATTCAAACAAATCCTCATGGTCGCCGGCGTCGAACGCTATTTCCAACTCGCGCGCTGCTTCCGCGACGAAGACCAACGCGCCGATCGCCAGCTCGAATTCACCCAGGTCGATCTCGAAATGTCCTTCATCGAACGCGAAGACATTTACGCGCTCATCGAAGGCCTCCTCAAACGCGTTTGGAAAACCGCGCACAACATCGACATCACGACCCCCTTCCGCCGCATCACCTTCGAAGAAGCTCTCAACCGTTACGGCATCGACAAGCCCGACACCCGCTTCGCGATGGAGATCGTCGATTTCACCGAAGAATTTCGCGCCAGCACGTTCAAAGTTTTCAGCGGCGCCATCGCCAACGGCGGCGTCGTCAAAGCGCTCAACGCCAAAGGCCTCGCCGGCGCCACCCAGGGCCAGATCGAAACCATGACCGAATACGCCAAAAGTTTTGGCGCCAAAGGCCTCGCCTTCATCAAAGTCGAAAACGGCGAATGGAAATCCCCCATCGTCAAATTCTTCAGCCAAATCGAAAAGGATGCGCTGACCATCAAATTGAAAATCGAGGAAGGCGATCTCATCCTTTTCGCCGCCGATCAATGGCTCAACGCCTGCGAAATCCTCGGCCGCATCCGCCTCTATTGCGCCGAAGTTTTGAAAAATCAGGGCAAACTCGTCATCCCCACCGATCGCTACGATTTCCTTTGGGTCATCGACTTCCCGCTCCTGAGCTTCGACAAAGAACAAAACCGCTGGTATTCCAGCCACCATCCCTTCACCGCGCCCGTCGCCGAAGACGTTCCGCTCCTCAAGACCGAGCCGAAAAAAGTCCGCGGCCAACATTACGACATCGTCGTCAACGGCGTCGAACTCGGCGGTGGCTCCATCCGTATCCACCAACCCGCCGTCCAAAAAACCATTTTCGAAGAAGTCCTCCAAATCCCGCCCGAAATGGTCGAAGCCCGCTTCGGGTACATGCTCGAAGCCTTCAAATATGGCGCGCCACCCCACGGCGGAATCGCCCTCGGCTTCGACCGCATGATCGCCATTCTTTGCGGCACCACCAGCATCCGCGACGTCATCGCCTTCCCCAAAACCGCGAAAGCGACCGACCTCATGACCGACTCCCCGGCGCCCGTCGAACCCAAACAACTCCGCGACCTCCACATCCAACTCAAGGTCCCCCAAAAAGAAGATCCAAAGCCCTAACGCCGATTTGGCGCAAGTTGAAATTGAGCCGTTGAGGCTCGCGGCCTCTCGCTAGGAAACAGCCCAAAAGGTAGGGCGCGCTCTCCGAGCGCGCCGCGTCGAAGCCAGCAGCGTGCTTATCCTTTCGTCGTAATTACGCTCGAAGCTTCCTCTCCGTCGGAAGCGCCTCGTCAGCTCGGCGCTGCTCACAAGGTAACGCACCCACCCTTACTACGAATTGCCATCAGTCAAATATGGAGTGCGGCGTGAATCGCCGCTTTCATTTTCCGCGAAATCGACGTACTAATATTTTAGCGCCAACCAAGCGAACCTGCTCCCCATCGCAAGTCATTCGACTCATTTTTCGACCTTGTGCTGCGGTCATTCCTACCGGTAGGATCAGCCATTATGAAACAAACCGTTTTGCGGGCAATCTTCTGCCTGCTGACTGTGAACTTCGCCTGCGCGGAATTGCTGATCGGTGGGGCAACGGAGGCGCGACAAATCGTGGTGGAATCCAACGAGGTCATCTTCATCACCGGCATCATGGTCCGAAGCGGTCCCGAGATCGAATCGTGGGGATTCGTTGTCGGAGGCCGAACCAATAAACCCAGCCAACGATTGCTGAACGTCGAAATTTCCAGGCCGATTGCGCTCGCGGGGCCGCTTCAGTTTTTCGTCCAAGGCCCCGTCGCGATCTCCTACCAGCGCATTTTCAATGCGGAAATCAAATCTCTCTTCATTGATCCGAGCGGAACGTACACCATCGACGTGCCGGCTGGGAAAAGGTTGAAGTTCCTGTTTCATGGCGCGGCCGCAGGCGTCGCTGGAGCGAACGGGCCGGTGCAATTTCTTTTCTTGGTCAAGGACGGCGTCGAGACCGGTCCTTATTTTCCCACCGGCGAGCCGGAGTTGGATGGTCCCCTCCAAATTCATTTTAGTGGCGCGGACAACACGAGCGGCGTCGCGGACGCGCGCCATCCATTCCCCTTGTCCTATTACATGACCGAAAATGCGGCGATCCTGCCGGGCAGCCTGGCGCTGAAAGCCCCCACCGGAACGTCCATCATCGCGATTGAAAAATCACAGGATTTAACCAACTGGATATCCTCGGCGCTGGTTCCGACCTCCAACGACACTTCCGCGTATTATCGGATTCGCACCATAAGGTAATCCGTCGGCCTTGTTCAATCGTCCGTTGCTTGTGTGTCAAAATCGACACCGGCAAATCTCCCTTGCGGCCGTCCCCGCCTCCGTCGCGCCAAAACTCGACTCTCAAAAAAACACCTCTCCAAACCCAACTGCCCCCACCTTCGTCCAACCAACTCCGCGACCTCCACATCCAATTGAAGGTCCCGCAAAAAGAAGAGCCAAAACCGTAACGGAGTTTGTTTCGACCGCTTCGTAGCGCAGGTTTTTAACCTGCCGTGCCGCAGGTTTAAAACCTGCTTCCGGCGCTTCGATGAGCGCCGCTATCTCCGAAGAGTTTGCCGAATTCCTCAACGGTAATTTAACTACCGGCTTCGAAGCCTACGCCGATGAAGACAGCGCTGACGTCGGCGCCGCCGTTCAACGCGATGGCCACCTCAATCTCTGGTGGGATTAAGAAGGCCAATTGCTCCGGTTTGTTTGTTTTCATCCTCGTTCTGTAAATCGTGTTCGAGGCGGTGTTATTTCCTCCGCTTACGCGGGGTTTTGATCCAGCCCCACTGCGACCGATCCTAGGTCCCTCCGGGCTTCCTGATCCGTTCCCGCCCCGATTTACCAATCTGGCGCCGAGCCTAAATTCCAGCATGGAATACAGGGGAAAATACACCAATCCAGTTTACCCATATTACTTTGCCGATCCCTTCGTCTGGAAGCACGAAGGCGAATACTTCGCGGTCGGCACCGGCCCCATCGCCGAAAAAGAAACCGCGGGCGAAACCGATTTCACCAGCTTTCAAATGGGCGATCGCCATATGGCCTTTCCCTTACTGCACTCGCTGGACCTCATCCATTGGAAACTGATCGGCGGGGCTGTGCAAGTTGATGAACCGTTTCAAGGCGCAACTTTCTGGGCGCCCGAAGTCGCCTACGACGGCAAACACTTCTACCTGTACTACTCCGCCGCCAAAGTCGGCTTGGAACACCAACTTCGCGTCGCCCGCAGCGCCTTCCCCACCGGACCCTACATCGATCAAGGCCCTCTCCTGCCTGAATCCGATAAATGTCCTTTCGCCATCGATGCCCACCCCTTTCGCGATCTGGACGGCTCCTGGTATCTCTTTTACGCGCGCGACTTCCTTGATCACGGCCAGGGAACCCGCGCCGGCACCGCCATTGTCGTCGATCGCCTTGTCAATATGACGCGCCTTGCCGGGGAAAGACGTACCGTCCTTCGCGCCCGCAATGATTGGCAACGCTTCCAGAGCAATCGCCTGATGTATGGCGAAATCCACGACTGGCATACCCTGGAAGGCCCTTTCGTACGAATTCATGACGGCAAATATTATTGCTTTTACAGCGGCGGTTGCTACCAGGGCGAAGGGTACGGCGTCGATTTCGGTGTCGCCGACTCCGTCTGGGGCCCTTTTTCCGACCATGGCTCCGAGAACGGCCCGCGCGTCCTTAAAACCGTTCCCGGCAAAGTCATTGGACCCGGCCATCACTCCATCACCGTCGGACCCGACGACACCTCCGAGTACTTGGTTTACCATGCCTGGGACTCAAAAATGCGCGCCCGCCGCATGTGCATCGACCCCCTAGTGTGGGAATCAGGAATTCCCCGGTGCCTGGGCCCCAATTAACTGTGCTTTTCCAAGCCAAACAGCGTTTCGACCATCGTTTTAACCCCATTTTTATTGGGCTTTACACTTGTAATGGTTTCCCTGATGCGCATCAAAAAATCTTTTCTTTTTCACTTGCGCCATCGCCACCCTCCTGCTAAAACATCGCGCAACGAGCAAGTGTTCTTTGGGTTTCGACCGTTGGAAGCCCGCCCATTTGCGAGTAATAAAAAACAAAAAACAGAAAGTAGCGCATGAAAAAACAAACAATCGCTCGCCTTGTTTCAGGATTAAGCCTGATGGCAGTCGCGAATTTCGGTTCTGCTTCGGCAGCCATTCTCACCGTCGATTCGCCGATCGCCGCGAATTCGCAATTGGCCGCAGCGCAATTGGTCGATCTTTTGATCCCAAACGCCAGCAGCTTGGTTATCACTCCTGGCACTGAAACGATGGCCAACGTCGGTTCAACGGCAACGAAATGGTTGAGTGGTGATGCCACCGCAAGCGCGATCGGCACCTTTGCCAACGGAAGCTCGGTAAATAATCTCCCGTTTTCAAGTGGCGTCGTTTTGACCACAGGTCGCCTTCGCGGAACGGATGACCAAATGAACCCTTTGAGCGATGATTATCTCCAAGGGAACACTGGTATCCTTGGTGGAAATGACCACCCGCGCACCACGCAGGATTGGCAGAGCGCGACTGGACAGAACCGCCGCAGCGCTTCGCTCGCCACGGAATTGGGTATCCCGACCAACCAGACACAGGATTCGGCCAGTTTGTCCTTCAATTTCTCGTCGCCCACAGCAACTTCCATTTCCTTCCAATACATGTTCGCTTCGGAGGAATATGCCGAATATGTTAATTCCGGAAATAACGATGCTTTCGCCTTCCTTTTGAAGGATATCACGGCGAACGGTCCGGTAATCAACTTGGCAAAGATCGGGAGCCAACGCGTTTCTGTTAACACCATCAATAACGGTGTTAACAACCTCGGCCCCGCGACGAACGGCTCCTATTATAGCGCAAACCCCGATGTTGCCCCAGTTTACAATCTGGAATTCGATGGGATGGCTGGCGGATACGATGCGGCCAAGCTGTTTGCTTCCTCCGCGATCATCCCGACCCATGAATACCGGATCGAAATCGTGATCTCCGACATTGGTGGCGATGCTCTCGGGGATTCCGCCGTGTTCATCGGTGCCGGAACGTTTGTGGACGCTCCGCCGCCTAGTGGAGTTCCGGAGCCGTCGACCTACGTCGGCGCTTTGGCCCTCGCTGGTTTGGTTGCACGTCGCTTGCGCCGTAAGGCCTGAGCTGCCAGATAGTTAGCTACTTTTGTTTAGGGTGATTGGCTTGCCAATCACCCTTTTTTTTGATTTCTCGGCATCGCCCGGGAGATGGGCCGATTGGCCGCGCTCGGGACGCGAATGGATTTGGGTAGAAGTCCATTTTCTTCAGCAGGATGCAAATGGCGACGGTTAACTTGGGACGCGATGGTCACTTGAGTGTTGCGAGGAATCTGGACCACGCGGGCAACGTCCACATCGAAGGCATTTATTTCCTTGCGACTGGTTGCCAGGCCCTGTGCCTCATGGCGTTTTGGCCGAGAGCTCTCCAGCCTCATGGACGTGAAAAATTGAATCGGGCGCTCGATGCTTCAATCCCGATCCGTAGCTGAGCGCCACAATTAAAGTAAAGCGTCTTTACGAAGGCGCCCTGAGTCCGAATTCGATTACGAACTCTTCGTTTCAGTTAGGGCGTTGCGGTCAGCGAACAACTTCGCCGTTCGGGGGCTGGGCAGTCCTCGTCCGCCTCAAGTCGTTCCCTTTGGCGTCGGCGATTAAATTGAGTTCGCGCATGGCTTTTGAAGCGGAATATGAGTTTTTTGCTTGGCATCGGGGAAGAGCTCAGTCATTGATTGGGTGTGTCTAGGCACAGTTCATGTTAGCGCAACTTAAGGGTTTGTTTTCCAACGACATTGGGATTGACCTGGGGACTGCCAATTCGCTCGTTTATGTGCGAGATCAGGGCATTGTC
>Ga0070686_100000788_pt1 | contig 18361 bp, 19 predicted proteins | sample KBSS23LmetaG_FD_65654 | JGI IMG/M metagenome (GOLD analysis project Ga0070686, IMG submission 65654) | Switchgrass rhizosphere microbial communities from Kellogg Biological Station, Michigan, USA - KBS S2-3L metaG | ecosystem: Host-associated > Plants > Roots > Rhizosphere ... | reverse complement strand
CAGACGGGATGTTGCCACACTGTCCAGTTACGGTTTGATAAGCCAAGAGGGCAAAGGCCACCGCCTCAAACACCTTACTGTCCCACCCCAGGGCTTCAAATGTGGTGACCGGAACCGGGGCGAAGACCGTTGCGAGATGGCTCATGATCGCACGATTTCGAACTCCACCACCACCCACCACCACTTCATCGATCTCACCGCTGATCCACCGTCGCGAGGTTCCCACCGCTTTGGCCGTCCACATACTGCAAGTCGCCAACAGGTCCTCGATCGAAAGGCTGCGTTGTTGCTGGATCGCGATCAGCTCCTCAATGAGATCGGGACCGAATGCTTCTCGCCCGGTCGATTTGGGCGGCCGCTTGGATAGAAAGGGATGGGCGAGCAGCTTGCCCAACAGTCGTGAATCGACCCGCCCTTTCAATGCCAGCTTTCCATCACGATCCATCGACAACCGCCCGTCGGTCACACGCACCATAAGACTATCCAGCACCATATTGGCCGGCCCCGTATCGAATGCTTGCACCCCGCTGAGGTGCCCCCCTTTCGGCACATACGTCACGTTGCTGATGCCTCCGAGATTCACCACCAACCTTGCATGACGCGCATGCTTCAGAAGCAGCGCATGTGCTGTCGGTGTCAGTGGAGCCCCTTGGCCGCCTGCGGCGATGTCACGCGAACGGAAATTGGCGACAGTGGTAATCCCCGTTCGTTCGGCAATTACGGCTGGCTCGGCGATCTGGAGGGTAGAACGAATGGCGCCGACTCCCGGCGCATGGATACCATGCGGAAGATGGTGCACGGTTTGGCCATGAGAGCCGATCAATGCCACATTACTCGGTTGAAGGTTCGCCTGCCGAATCACGAGCAGCGCCGCGTTTGCAAACCATTCACCGAGCAGCGCATTGAGGTGACACACATCTGCGACCGTCCCTGAAACTGACGCGGAGAGAATGCGTCGCCGTAACGAGCGTGGATAGGCCAGTGTGTATGCCGCCAGCGTCCGCGCCTTCAGCGAGCGGTCTCGCCCTGTAATGTCCACGAGTGCCGCATCGACGCCATCGCCGGATGTTCCAGACATGAGTCCCACGATGTACATCCTCCGATCCCTCCAGTGATCGCTTCGCAAGAGCTGTAGGACCGCTACGCTAATGGAACAATCCTGTGGGGTCAAGCAGGGAAACATCGCCATCAAACTCCAGCAAGAAATGCAGATCGTTGCGTTGACAACAAGGGGACCCAATGTTACCGTCCTCGCCCATGCTGAATCTCCGACTGGTGCATCTGCTCTGGGCAGTCCTCATCAGCTACGGTTTGCTCGCCGCACCTCTGGCCCATGCCGCCTCTCCTCCCGAGCCCCTCAATATTGTGGTCACGATTCCTGTCTTGAAGGACCTTACCGAACAAGTTGGCGGATCCCACGTACGGGTCACCTCCCTACTGACCGGCTATGAAAACGAACATACCTATTCCCCCAAACCGAGCGATCTCGTCGCCGTCCGGAAAGCCCGGCTGCTGTTCGAAGTCGGTATAGGCCTTGAAGTCTGGGTCTCCTCGTTGGTAAAGAATGCGGGCAGCGCATCACTCCGAGTCGTCACCACCTCCAAAGGCATTGCACTTCTTCGCGATAGGCCAGACCATCACGGCGCGGCTCATGCCGGCGAAGGGGACGAACGAGGGAATCCTCACGTATGGCTGGACCCTGAGAATGCAATGACTATGATGCGGCACATCACGGAAGCGCTCATTCAGGTAGACCCGGCTCATGCGACGGAGTACCGAACCAATCAGGCCTCCTATCTCCGGAAGCTGGACCAGCTTCGAGGAGAACTGAGTGAGCGGGTCACACGCGTGACCGACCGGCGATTTATCGCTCATCATCCGGCCTGGCCGTACTTCGCAAGGCGCTTTGGCTTTCAGATTGTCGGAACGATCCAACCCCAACCCGGCAGCGAACCATCGGCGCTCCACCTTCACGAACTTATAGCGAAGATCAAAAAAGACCGGATCAAAGTCGTGGTCTCGGAAATTCAGCTGAGCCAAAAGATTCCCGAGCTATTGGCCAAAGAGACCGGCGCGCGCGTGGTGGTGCTCACCACTCTCCCGGGAGGCCTCCCGCACACAGAAACCTATCTCGACATGCTCCGTTATAATGTGCTCCAATTGGTCAACGCGCTAGACGAGGCCTAGCGGGTGTTAGGCATGGGTTTCAGCGGCTTGGACTGAGAGGAGTCCTCACCGACGTGGTAAGTCAGTCGCCCCCGATCATTCACTTCGACCATGCCACCTTCGGGTTCCCTGGGGTGGTTGCACTTGAGGATATCTCGCTTGAGATTAAATCCGGCGAGTTCGTGGGGGTCATCGGGCCCAACGGGTCCGGAAAGACGACTCTCTGCCGCGCGGTCCTCGGTTTGATTGCCCCACTAAAAGGCCACCTCAGAATTTTCGATTGTGCCTGTGATGAGCTACGCTGCCACCACCGGGCCAAGATCGGCTATCTGCCTCAGAAGGGAGTCGTTGATCGCAACTTTCCCGTCACGGTACTGGAAACCGTCATGATGGGACGGTACGGCGCATTGGGTCTGTTCACGCGGCCATCAGGAAAAGATCGCAACATCGCGTTGGCCGCCCTGGCTCATGTGGGGATGGAGGGGCATCGAGACAGCGCACTGGGTTACCTCTCTGGAGGACAGCAACAGCGGGTATTCATCGCCAGAGCGTTAGCCCAGCAACCACAAGTATTGTTGCTCGATGAGCCGACGACTGGACTGGATATCACGACGCAGCACAATGTCGTCGAGTTAGTGCAACATCTGCACGAAGAGTTAGGCTTGACTGTCCTCTTGATCACCCATGACATCAATATGATCCGTTCGCGGGTGGACCGGCTCGTCCTTCTCAAGACCCGCCTCTACGCCGCAGGGCCACCTGCCGATGTCCTGAAACCAGAAATCCTCAGCCAGGTCTATGGGAAAGACCTGGTCATCACGGATCGGGACACCATCATCGTCGAGGACTACCACCACCACCATTGATCATTCGATACGATGCTTGAACTATTCACGTACGATTTCATGCAACGCTCGCTTCTGGCTGCGGCGTTGGTTGGCGCCTTATGCTCGACGATCGGAGTCTTTGTCGTCCTACGCGGGCTGGCGTTCGTGGGAGCCGGCACGGCGCATGCGGCGTTTGCAGGAGTCGCGCTAGGCTTTTTAATGGGCTGGCCACCGCTTCTCATGGCCATGCTCTTTGGCCTCGCCACAGTCTGGATCACGGGATGGGTGGAAGAAAAAGGCCGGATGAAACTCGATGTCTCCATCGGGATTCTCTATACCGCCACCATGGCCCTGGCCATTCTTTTCATCGGCCTGATGAAGACCTATAACGCCGAGGTCTATGGCTACCTTTTCGGGAGCGTACTCGCTGTGACCAGCGAAGAGCTGCGCACGATTGCAGGACTCAGCATCGTCGTTATTGGTTCGATCGTTCTCTTTTCGAAGGAACTGTACTTCATAGCATTCGATCAAGAAATGGCCGAAGCCTCCGGGGTACCAGCCCGGCGCATATTTTTCCTCTTGCTGACACTGGTCGCGCTTACGGTAGTGGTGTCACTCAAAACCGTCGGGGCGATCCTCGTCTTTGCGATGATCCTGATTCCGGCTTCCACCGCCTACCAATTGACCCATAGCCTCTCGACCCTGACCTGGTATTCAGTCCTCATCGGAGTCACCTGTTCAGTCGGGGGAGTACTCATCTCCTCGTACTGGGATATTCCATCCGGTCCTGCCATTGTGTTGCTCGCCACACTGCTGTTTTTTGTGGCAGTCCTATTTTCTCCCAAGAGACAACGGCGGGCTTTCGCCGTCAATTGATTTCGGCTCCGTGTCACGTTGTGCCATCTGAGTCCTCATCCATTCTTATGTTGGCTTACTCTCTGTCTGTAGGGCTACCGATACAAAACTGTGTCGGCAACGAATCATTGTTTCACAGCCAGAACTGGATCATGACTGCCCCCTCAATCGCCCAGGAAACGTGATGAGCCTATGCTATTTATATTGATTGAGTAGTTCCGTTCATCAGACTAGAATCGACACATCCAATGGAAATCTGGGTACAAAACTTGCTTTACCAGGTCGGAAGTAACGTGTCTCTGTAGCCAATTTACATCATTACATCACGGAGGGGTTATTTATATGGGTGTCCTTATGGCTCGTTGGGGTTTAGTGGGATTCATGGTGATAAGCTCGCTCGTCCTAGGCAGCCAGGCAAGAGCGGAAGACTGGAAGGCGCAAGATGGCGGAATAGAGCCAGGCAAAGTCGTGCTCGGCATGCGTGCAGGATTTGCCCCCTTGACCCAATCGTTGACCGCCAATACCTCAACCGACGTAGGGTCCTTGGTCAATTTCGAAGCAATGTATAGCCTCAATAAGTGGCTTTTAGTCGGGATGATGTTGGAGTGGGAACGCCATAGCGTGAATCAAGAACGGCCCGCCCGGGACTTAGGCCATCAAGACACCATATCGGTGCTGCCGACAGTCGAAGTGCGCCCGGTGCGATTTGGCCCGATCATCCCCTATGCCAACATGAGCTTCGGGGTGAATGTGAATAGTTTCGGTGAAAATACCTCGACTCGCATCTCCCCCAGCAACAATTTCGCCTGGCGACTCGGCTGGGGCGCCGACTACATGCTCACCAAACAGTGGGCGCTGAACACGGAAATGGCCTACAAGCGCAATGACGGACACGCGACGGTGAACGGAAATCTCGACAACGACTGGAATGCCTCGTCCTTCGGCTTTCTCTTCGGTGCCAAACTTTTCTTTTAGGTTCTGAATATCCAGGGAAGAGGTACTGGCGTGGAGCTCTCCGTACTTGGAGGGTTCCACGTCAGACACGAGAGATGGCCGGAAGCAACGGATCTCCGAATCGAAGGGAATCCGTTATTCCTGTCGGCCTTGTTTGGATCGGCTCCACACCATCCCGGTCTGTTCCTTTGAGCTAAAGCCGAGCTTTTCATAAAACTTCGGCATGCGTGTACAGAGCCAGAAGAGTTCGACTTTCTTGAGGCGAGGGTGATCCAAGATGCGCTGGACGATCTCGGTGCCGATCCCTTGGCCCTGGTAGGCCTTATCGACGATCACATCCCAGATGGTCGCTCGGTAGACATAGTCCGTGAGTACCCGTCCAAACCCGATCAGCACGTCACCGTCCCAGGCCGTTACGGCGACATTGGTATGGCGCAACATTTCACGTGCGTCCTCAAGGATCCGTCCTTTGGCCCACGGCGCCTGCTGGTAGAGGCGGACCAGCTTGGCTGGGTTGAGGTCTTTCTTCTCAACGAAGGTGATGGCGGGCTTGAGGCTTGGGGGCATCTTGTACTAGATTATCTCCCAGGGACAGTAACCAAGATCACGCGGAGTGTACGAGGAACATCATGGCAACGCAAGTACGAACCTGTCCTAAGTGCGCGCAGTTGATGTGGCTGAAGGAAGACCAGTACGAACAGCTGGATGAGGAAACCATCCGTGGAAAGTGTCCTCAATGCGGATCGACGGTTCGCTTCAAGCTCGTATCACAAGGCGAAAACGCAGCGGGCCCAAAGATGGGGCATTGAACCGGTAAGGGGTAAGGCGTTAGGGATGAGGGATTTCACCTGACGTTTCACGCCTCACGAGCTTGCTACATCCCCCGTCCTGCGCCATCGAGCTCCGGCTTGTTTCCTGGTAGAATTTTATTCAGAGCGGATCGATACTCGCTTGTGTGCTTCTCATCGAACCGTCCGATGTCGATTTCTTTATCTCGCTGCATGAGTTCCAGTTGATCGAGCACCGAGAGGAGCGGCTGGACGGAGCCGAGTAATCGACCAACCTCAAAGGCTTCCAGCGATTCCACAAACAATTCGTTCAGGCCTTTATAGGAAGTCCCGGCGCTCTGGCTCCGGAACCGAGAGACGATTTCCTCATACTTTTCTATTGCCTCAAACTTGGGCTTCACGCCGGTCGGCACCGCCGACAGATGAATAATCGGCGGCAGTTTGGCCGCGTAGATCTTCAGCTGAGCAACCAATCCACCCATCACATCTAGCACATCGGCAGTCTGCATGAACTCATCCTTCGAGCCGGGATGGCTTACGTCAAGTTGAGGAGCCTGTCAAGGTTTTCTCGCACCGTGAGGAGGTGTGAGACCATCGAGGGCCTGAACTGCCTGCTCCATATCGGGTGGAAAGGGCGTTGTGTACTCGTGAAACTCACCGGTGGAAGGGTGACGAAAGCCCAAAGTTCTCGCATGCAACATGACGCGGGGGATTTCGACGTTCTCTACCGTGCAGACCTTCTTGCCGCCATAGGTTTGATCTCCAAGAATCGGATGCCCCAGGGATGTCAGATGGACGCGAAGCTGGTGAGTCCGGCCTGTACGTGGGTGCAACAACACGTGGGCGGCCAGTTTTCCGAAACGATGGTCGACCTTGTATTCCGTCACGGACTCTTTGGGTCGCGCCGTATGGGCAGAGAATTTCTTCCGTTCCTTCCGATCACGGCCGATCGCCAGCTCGATCAACCCATGTCCCTTTTTCGGTACGCCTGAGATCAGCGCTTCGTAGACTCGCGTGATCGTGTGCTGTTTGAATTGAGCCGAAAGCGCACGATGGGCTTCGTCTGTTTTCGCAATCACCATCACGCCGGATGTATCCTTGTCCAACCGATGAACCAGCCCTGGCCGTTCTTTCCCGCCAATCGTCGATACCGTGCCGCCGGAGGTTTGAAAATGATGGAGGAGAGCGTTTACCAGCGTTCCGGCCCAATGACCCGGCGCAGGATGGACCACCAATCCAGCTGGCTTATTGAGGAGCAGTAACACGTCGTCCTCGTAAAGAATCTCGAGGGGAATCGACTCGCCTTTGAGTTCCAGCGGTTCCGCCTTTGGAATGTCAAAGGCGATCGTGTCGCCAGGCTTGATCTTTTGACTGGGCTTGACGACCTGACCGTTGATTCGCACACGCCCCTGTTCGATCAGTCGTTGCAAGGCTGACCGTGATAATTTGGGCTCACGATTGACCAGAAAGATATCCAGCCGTTTCGGCGCTTCGCCGGCTGTCACTACAAACTCGGTCACCATAGACAAATCGCCTTCACCAGCACGTTCGGACCACGCTACTGTAGCGCGAGGTTCAATTGCAATCGGAGAGGCCTGTCTGGTCACCACGGTCTCCGATCCTATTGCCTCTCCAGCTGATTCAGGCTAACTGACAACCGCGAGGACGGTTCGAAGCTGAAACGGGTCTTCAGTTTCCTTTCGCACATGGGAGTTGGGATTGTCCTTCACTGTGCACATCGAACGAGCACAGTCTGATGGTGCGCATTTCGGGAGCATCGGATCAGCACAGGCGTCGTTCGAAATGCTGGTCTTGTGTGGGTGGTGCGAGAGTTAGGCGTGCCCGGTCTTGCGGGTGCGATCGGCGATCTTTTTACGGAGGCGGGCTTTTTCAAGACTGATTTCGGCTTCTTTGACTTCAGACGGCAAGCCGCCAGCCTTGAGTCGTTGCTCAGCCTTCTCGACTGCGGCTTGGGCGCGGCCCACGTCAATGTCTTCGGCCTTTTCGGCAATCTCAGCCATGATGGTCACTTTGGTTGGTGTGACCTCCGCGTATCCCCAGAGAATCGCCATGTGGTTGGTCAAATCTCCGACGCGATAACGAAGTTCACCGATGCGCAACGTAGAAAGAAAATGACAGTGTCCCGGCAATACGCCGAACTCACCCTCTGAGCCCGGAGCAATAACCTCATCCACCTGCTGGCTCAAGAGCAACTTCTCCGGCGTCACAACCTCTAATAAAATCTTCCCTGCCATGTCTCCTATTTCCTTACTTCCACTCAGGAAGCGGGAGGATCGATGCGTCCTCTACTGCGCGCGTCCAACGAGGGTCTTCCGAGACCGCGCGTTGCGCGAGCAAGGAGGACGCTCGATTCGCCCGCTTCCTATACCTTCACCCCCATCTTTTCCGCCTTCGCAATCACTTCTTCGATGGGGCCGACCATGTAGAACGCCTGTTCTGGGAGATGGTCGTATTTGCCCTCGAGAATTTCCTTGAAGCTTCGCACCGTGTCTTTGAGCTTCACATACTTACCGGGCGAGCCGGTAAAGGCTTCGGCGACGTGGAACGGCTGTGAAAGGAAACGTTGAATCTTCCGTGCACGGGCCACGGCCATCTTGTCGTCTTCAGACAATTCGTCCATGCCGAGAATGGCGATAATATCTTGGAGGTCTTTATACCGCTGTAAGACGGACTGGACTCCGCGGGCCACCTTGTAATGATCTTCGCCGATCACTTGCGGGTCGAGAATACGCGAAGTAGAGTCGAGCGGGTCGACGGCTGGATAGATACCCAGCTCGGCCAGTTGTCGCGACAATACGGTGGTCGCGTCCAAGTGGGCAAAGGCCGTGGCCGGCGCCGGGTCGGTCAAGTCGTCTGCCGGCACATAGACCGCTTGCACCGAGGTGATCGATCCACGCTTGGTCGAGGTAATGCGTTCCTGTAGCTGCCCCATCTCGGTGGAGAGGGTGGGCTGATAACCGACTGCGGACGGCATGCGGCCGAGCAATGCGGACACTTCTGAGCCGGCTTGGGTAAACCGGAAGATATTGTCCACAAAGAGCAGCACGTCCTGGTTCTCTTCGTCGCGAAAATATTCGGCGACGGCCAGTCCGGTCAACGCGACGCGCAGACGCGCGCCAGGTGGCTCGTTCATCTGGCCATAGACCAACGCAGCTTTTGACTTGGTGAAGTCCTTCGGATCGATGACTTTCGATTCCTGCATTTCGTGCCAGAGGTCGTTGCCTTCACGGGTCCGCTCACCGACCCCGGCGAACACCGAGAATCCTCCGTGGTGCAAGGCAATATTGTTGATGAGCTCCATGATGATGACGGTCTTGCCGACACCGGCGCCGCCGAAGAGGCCGACCTTGCCGCCCTTGCTGTAGGGCTCTAGAAGATCGACAACTTTGATGCCGGTTTCGAGGACTTCGGTTTTCGTGTCCTGATCTTCGAGTCTTGGCGCAGGCCTATGAATGGGATACGTCTTCGTCGTCTTGATCGGGCCCATCTCGTCAACCGGTTCTCCCAGTACGTTGATCAGCCGGCCCAATGTCTCGCGGCCGACCGGCACAGAGATCGGCGCCCCCGTGTCTTGCACCTCCATCCCACGCGTAAGACCGTCGGTGGTAGACATGGCGATGGCGCGGACTCGGTTTTCACCGAGGTGCGATGCGACTTCAAGGGTTATGCGAACGGCTGGTGTACCGGCCGCCTTATTTTCTTCCTGAGTCACTTTGAGAGCATTGTAAATATTGGGCAGTTGTCCGGGAGGAAACTCCGCGTCCACCACCGGTCCGATGACCTGAATGACTTTTCCTGTACTCACGGCTCACTCCTTCTTCAACGTGGCGGACTATTTCAGCGCCTCGGCGTCGCCGACGATGTCCATCAATTCTTTTGTAATGGCGCTCTGGCGGGTCTTGTTGTAATGCAACGTCACTTTCTTGATCAGTTGTCCTGCGTTCCGTGTTGCGCCGTCCATCGCCGCCATTCGAGCGCCATGTTCCGCTGCAGCTGATTCAAGCAATATCTGCAAGCTCGGCATGTCTAGATCTCTTCGTTATCAGCCGTAGGTACTTCCAGGCTCTTCGACGTCCGCTACTTGCCGCCGTATCCCATCTTTTGTTTAAAGGCCGCGATAATTTCTTTTAGCCTCCCGGCGACCTTATCATCGATCTTCCCAATGCTCGCGAGTTCTTTCTTTAGCTCGGGATGATGCTGTTGCACGTAGTGCAGCAAATCGGCTTCAAACTGTTGCACTTTGTCAATCGGGACATCGTCCAGGTATCCGTTGACGCCGGCATAAATCGAGAGCACTTGATCGGCAACCGGCATGGGTTTGTATTGCCCCTGCTTGAGCAACTCCACCATCCGAATACCGCGTGCGAGCTGCATCTGCGTTGCTTTGTCCAGCTCGCTGCCGAATTGTGAGAACGCAGCCATTTCGCGGTACTGCGCGAGGTCGAGTCGAAGGGTACCGGCTACCTGCTTCATCGTTTTGATCTGAGCCGAACCCCCGACGCGGGAGACCGAAAGACCCACATTAATTGCGGGGCGAATACCGGAGTAAAACAAATCGCTGCCCAGATAGATCTGTCCATCGGTGATCGAAATGACGTTGGTCGGAATGTAGGCGGACACGTCACCGGCTTGTGTCTCAATGATCGGCAGTGCGGTCAGGCTTCCTCCCCCAAGCTTGTCGCTGAGCTTGGCCGCACGCTCCAACAACCGGGAGTGCAGATAGAACACGTCTCCCGGGTAGGCTTCGCGGCCCGGAGGACGACGGAGCAAGAGAGACAACTGGCGGTAGGCTACTGCGTGCTTGGAGAGGTCGTCGTAGACGATCAACGCATGTTTGCCGTTATCCCGGAAGTATTCGCCAATGGCTGCACCGGAGAAGGGGGCAAGATACTGCATGGGCGCCGCATCGCTGGCGGTGGCTGCCACCACGATGCTGAAATCCATCGCGTGGTTCTCTTCCAGCGTCTTTACGACGCGCGCCACGGTTGAACGTTTCTGGCCGATGGCGACATAGATACAAAAGACGTTGAGGCCCTTTTGATTAATAATGGTATCGACGGCGATGGCGGTCTTGCCGGTCTGCCGGTCGCCGATGATCAACTCACGCTGTCCGCGACCGATGGGGATCATGGCGTCGATGGCCTTGATGCCCGTTTGCAAGGGTTCGCGCACCGATTGGCGTGTATTCACCCCAGGCGCCACGACTTCAATCCGAGACGAGAGCTTCGATTTGATCGGGCCCTTGCCATCGATGGGTTGGCCGATGGCATTCACCACACGGCCGATGAGGGCTTCGCCGACCGGAATCTCCGCAATACGTCCTGTGCGCTTGACCGGATCGCCTTCCTTGACCCCAACATCATCGCCCATGAGCACGGCGCCCACGTTATCTTCTTCAAGATTCAGCGCGATCCCGTAAAGACCGCCGGGGAATTCGAGCATTTCGCCGGCCATGGCGCCGTCGAGACCATACACCTTGGCAATCCCGTCTCCGACTTGAATGACCGAGCCCGTTTCCTTGACATCGACTTGCTTGTCGAATCCTTTGATTTTCTCTTTGATAATCGAACTGATTTCTTCTGCCTTGATCTGCATGGCTACTCCTTAGTCAACAAACTCTGCATCGCTTGTAACCGCCCCAGCACGGTGCTATCGACCACCGTGTTGCCGAGACGGATCTGCATGCCGGCGAGATAGCGGGCATCCGTGTGATAGGTAACTTCAACTTGGCGCTTGAGCATTTTGCGCAAGCGATTGCTGATTTGATCTTGTTCACCTGGGGGTATGGCTGTTGGCGAGAACACGGTGACTTGCTGGGTGCCTTTCGCCGCGTCGGCAAGTTTCGTAAAGGCCTCGGCGATTTCAGGGAGAAAGCCGACGCGATTTTTCTTCACTAGCTGTTCGAGAAAGGCTTTTCCGACTGGAGGACACCCCAAACGCGAACCGAGTTCTGCAAGGACGGCAAGTTTGTCTTCAGCGCCAAAAGCCGGGGAAGCCACGACATGGCGCAATGCGACCGAATCCTTGATCGCTTGACCCAATCCCGTTAATGCCACACGGGTTTGTTCGATGGTGGAGACGTCGAGCAACTCAAAAAGCGCTTGTGCATAACGTCGCGCCACTGCGGTCTTAATCACTATATGGGTCCATTCGCTCTGGTTTTTGACAACGGGGGAAGCCTTCGTGGCTCGCACGAAAAGCGGCTTGCCAAGTTAGCATTGGCGGATAAGGACTGTCAATACGAAGGTGTGGATGATGGTGAAGAGAGAGTCATTGAATGATGCCCCCGCCGAGGACACGGTCGTTTCGATAGAACACCGCCGATTGGCCTGGGCTCAATGCGCGTTGCGGCTCACCAAAGACAATACGAAGGGTGCCATCTGAACAAGGATGGATGGTTGCAGGTGTGGCTGGTGTGGCATATCGGACCTTGACCTCGACCTCTGTTGATCCAGTCAGAAGTGAGGAATCGAAGAGATTCAGATCTGCGACGGTACACTGACTACGACGCAGTGACTCTTCGGTTCCAAGGATGACAGTATTGGTGAGCGGATGTACTTGCTGTACATAGAGCCTGCGCCCGGCCGCAATCCCGAGGCCTCGTCGTTGGCCAGGTGTATAAAAGGCGATTCCTTCATGGTCGCCTAAATATCGCCCTTCATAATCCAGAAAGGCCCCTGGTTTCTTGGCGGCAGGCGCTTCCTTCTCGATAAAAGTTCGATAATCGCCGTGGCTTACGAAGCAGATTTCCTGACTTTCCTTCAACTCGTCTGCAGGAAGGCCCAAGGACTCAGATTCCTTCCATACGTCCGTCTTCTGCATGCTCCCCACAGGAAAGAGAAGGCGAGGGAGCCAAGACTGACGAAGACGATAGAGGAAATAGCTTTGATCTTTCTTGGAATCGGATGCGCGGTGAAGAGTCGGCGCCTCCTGGGATTCGCCAATGCGAACATAGTGGCCGGTGGCCACAAAATTGAATCCGCGTGCGTCCGCAAGCTCGATGAGACTCCTCAGTTTGACGCGCTCATTGCACCGGACACAGGGATTGGGCGTTGTGCCTTCGAGATAGCCGGCAACGAAGTCTTCGATCACGCCGGCACGAAAGGTTGCTCTGGTGTCGACCACTTCGTGCGGGATCTTCAATGTCTGCGCGACATACCTGGCAATGCCGACCTTGCAGCACCCACGTTCCTCCCAGCGCTTAGAGACTGCAACTGTTTCGTCTTCGTGCTCCCAGACCTGAAGCGTGACGCCATGAAGGTCATAACCCTGGCGAACCAGAAGCGCTGCGGCGACAGAGCTATCCACTCCACCGCTCATGCCAAGGAGAACTGTAGGGCGAGACATTAGGCCGCTATTGTACTGAGGAGACGGGAAAAGGGCTAGAGGGCTGTTCCCTCAACCTAATGGGTGGCTGCAACAAGGCTGGGAGCCACGTTGACCGAGAGGGCGCGTTCACCGCTCAAATGATGAACACCCATGTCACACATGCCATGGAAGCGAGAGCCTTCTTCGATCGCAATGACTGGGGTCCGGATATCGCCAACAAGTACGCCGGGGTTAAGAATGTGAATCTTTTCAATGGCAGTGATGGTGCCGTTGATCTTGCCGCTATTCATAAGTATCCCGGCCGATACAATACCCTCGATCACGGCGTGCTCTCCGACGATTAACGTTCCGGTTGTATGTATCTCGCCCTCGACGTGTCCATCAACTCGGACGGTGCCATCAAAACTTACGACGCCCTTGAAGTCCACGCCCTTCCCTAGGAGCGTAATGTTCTCGCTGCCCTGTTCAGCTTGCTGACTCCGTTCTTTCGATGCCCACATGATCGCCTCCTCACACTCATCCCGCCCATGCATGGCGCCTCGCCACACAACCAACGCGCAGGATAAATACCTAAATATTAATATTCCCCCTAACCATTGGCTCGCTTAAGGCCAGGGGGCATGATCATTCCGACTGGATGCAGGGAGGCGTCCCGAGGGAGCTCACGCACCCCGTGAGCCATCTCAAGTGCACCGTTGAATAGCACGCCATCTTCCATTGAAAGGACCGGCGTCTTGACGCTCCCATTCATTACGGCCGGGGCCCGGAGTTTGATGCACTCTTTTGCAACGACCTCACCGGTGATCTTTCCTTTGGACACGATTGTTCCGGCGGTGATTTTTGCCTGGATGACGGCGTCTTCGCCGATTAGCAGCATGCCATCAGTATGAATTTCTCCGTCGAGATATCCATCGATTCTAACCGTTCCACTATAGGAGATAGTGCCCTTGAACTCAACACCCTTTCCCACAAAGGCACTAATGTCCTCGGGCTTGTCGGAAATTGAGCTGGCAGCAACCATGGTCACCTTCTCGCCTTCCTGCTCATTGAAGCTTACCTCTTCTTTTTTTTCCTGCCCCCACATGAACGCGTCTCCTCGAGTCGGTGACTCCACTATTCCGTCGTAGTTGAGATGCTGTTATGGAAAATGCTCGATCAGCGTGAGTATTGTCACGCATACGTAGAAGCAACAAGTGTGCCTCTGTCTCTCATGATTTGTACGAGGCAAGAAGTGGAGTGTGAACTAATTTAAAAGCATCTCGAGAATCCCGTCGAGCTCCGGGGCAGAGAAGTAGTGAATGACGATTTTCCCGCCGCTCTTTCCTTTCCGGATCATCACTTTAGTACCCAATCGTTTTTGCAATCGTTCTTCAACATCGGACCAGGGTGTTCGTCGTAATTCCTTTGTCCCTCGCTTCTTTCCCGTCAGTGAGGATTCTATAAACGTTTCCGTCCCTCTCACCGAAAGGGCTTTTGAGATCACAAGCTGTGCGACTCTGAGCTGTTCACGCTGACCAGGAAGGCCGAGAATAACTTTGGCATGTCCCATGGAGAGCTGATTCGATTCAATCAGCTGCTGGATCTCTGAAGGAAGATTTATTAGACGTGCAACATTAGCGATCGAGGATCGATCACAGCCGACTCGCCGCGCAATTATGTCCTGAGTCAGTCCAAATTCGTTCATCATTCGATGGTAGGCTCGAGCCATTTCCATGGGATTAAGATCGGCTCGCTGAAGATTTTCCACCAGCGCCAGGACGACGGCTTCATCGTCTCCGCAATTGCGAATGACGGCTTGAATCGTTTCTAACCCAGCATCCTTCGCCGCGCGCCACCGCCGTTCACCGGAAATGAGTTCGTATATTCCGTCGCCCTTACGGCGCACTAAAATTGGTTGCAGCAATCCACTTTGCTTCAATGAAGCTGTGAGTTCTGTCAGTTCCTGAGAAGAAAACGATTGTCTCGGCTGATATCGGTTCGGCACAATCGCATCGATCCGCAGATGTTGAACATCCGGCAATTCCGGCATCGACACTGGCTTGGTGGCAGGCAGTAGTGCGTCGAGCCCTCTACCGAGCGCTTTTTTCTCCATGACTCACAAACTCCTTTGCTAATGACAAATAAGCTTGAGATCCTGCAGATGCGACGTTATATAACATGGCAGGGCGTCCGTAGCTTGGGGCCTCCGCCAGTGTCACATTGCGAGGGATCACAGTGTTGTAGACGACTTCTTTGAAGTACTCACGAACTTGTTCAACGACTTGACGCGCCAACGTATTCCGCGCGTCGAACATTGTCAAGACGATCCCTTCCAATTTGAGCTCAGGGTTAAAGGATTGACGAACTCGATCGATGTTTCCGACCAAGCGGCTTAATCCTTCCATAGCATAGTATTCACATTGAACCGGGACCAAAATGCTCTGTGCTGCGACGAGGGCATTAATCGTCACAATGCCCAATGTAGGAGGACAATCGAGAAAGATAAAGTCGAATAACGGGTTCACGTCTCGCAAGAAATGCTGAAGCAATTTTTCCCGCTCCTCAATATTCACCAGCTCCACTTCTGCCCCAGACAAGTCAGCATTTGCCGGCAAAAGTGACAAACCGCTTACTTCTGTGACTTTCACAACATCATGAAATTTCACATATTTAATAAGACAGTTATATACAGTAGTCTGTAGGGAACGGGGGTCGATCCCTAGTCCACTTGTAGCGTTCCCTTGCGGATCCATGTCCACAAGCAAGACACGCTTGCCTAGGAGCGCGACACCAGCGGCAAGGTTAACGGCCGTTGTCGTCTTTCCTACGCCACCCTTCTGATTTGCAATCGCTACAATCTTTGCCATAATTTGAATTAATTTAATGATTCTTTATGTATTCATCGATAATGTTCCACGTGGAACGAATACATATATAATTGATTATATTATTAATTGTCTCTCTCAATCACTGTGACGACTCTCTTGCCAGATCCTTGAGGAAGAATAAGATCTGTTTCGCTCACAAGATGAAACTCTTCTCCGATCTCCTGTTTCTTGATCCTCTCTGTTCGATACAAGACGACTTTCCCTTTTGAAGTCAGCAATGCAGGGAGGTGTTTCCTTATTTCTTCATACTTCAAAGCCCTTACTACGACCATATCAATAGCATCGCTGAGAGGCTGCTTGGTAAATTGTTCGATGGTGCCACAAAATGTAGACACGTCCTGAAGCTTTAACAAGCCAATCACTGAGTTAAGAAATGAACACTTTTTCTGAACTGGCTCTACGAGGGTTAGCCGAATATCAGATCTCATGATTTTAAGAGGAATGCCAGGAAACCCTCCCCCAGATCCCACATCGAGTACCATGCCATTCTTTGGAAAACTTGTCGCGACAAGCCCAACGAGTGAGTCCACAAAATGTTTGTTGATTATTTTCTTAGGGTCGACGATCGCCGTAAGATTGATCGCCTTATTCCACTCAATGAGATGAGCGAGATAGCGCATGAATTGTTCCGCATGGATTTCCCCGACTGTTAGCCCAAGCTCCTTGACGGAACGAATCGTGAATTCGCGCAATTCTAGTTCATGTTCCACGTGGAACAATTACGTGAATCAGCAGATGAGGTCAAGATATTCCGGAGTGGGTAGTAAAGATCTCCGAGCCTACTCGTCTAGGGTAAGACTTGCAGAACACTATCTCGGCTAGATTCTTCCTTGTATTTTTCAAGGGCCACAAGGAGAAGCGAAATGGCTGCTGGTGTGACTCCTGAAATTCTTGATGCTTGACCAATAGAAGCAGGGCGAACCTTTTTAAGCTTTTCACAGACCTCTCGCGAAAAGCCAAGAGTCCCATCGTAATCAAAGGCGATTGGGATGGGTTTCGTTTCAAGTTTTTTGAATCGACCAATCTGTTGAAGCTGGCGCTTGATGTAACCTGAGTACTTGACTTGTAGCTCTACTTCATCAGCGGTTTCAACGTCTTGTAAGATATCAACTCCAAGCGCCTCCAACAAAGTTTTATAGTTTGCTCCCTGGCGCCGCAAAAGTTGGGCTGCGGTGCAGGGCCCAGAGATCTCCTCTATCTGAATATTAGCCAGGCGTTCACGAAGAGCTTCGGTGAGTTTTGGTCGAAGTTGTTCGAGGCGAACGAGCTCTGATTCAATGGCTTTCTGTTTAACCTGAAACCGTGCATAGACCTTGTCACAAATCAACCCAACTTCCCGTCCGGCATCAGTTAATCGAAGATCAGCATTTCCATGGCGCAATAATAGGCGATATTCTGCTCGTGACGTAAACATGCGATAGGGTTCACGCGCGTCTTTCGTAATAAGATCGTCAATGAGTACACCAATATAGGCCTGGGACCGGTCAAGCACCAATGGCAATTTTCCTCGAAGCTTCAGAACCGCATTGATTCCAGCCATAAGGCCCTGAGCCGCTGCCTCTTCATATCCGGATGTTCCATTGATTTGTCCCGCGTGGTATAGACCGTCCAGAAACTTAGACTCCAAAGTCGGGTGCAATTGCCGTGGAGGAAAGTAATCGTACTCAATCGCATAGCCAGGTTTGAGCATGGTGGCCTGCTCTAATCCTGGAATCGTTTTCAGAATCGCGGCCTGCACATCAACCGGTAGGCTGGTTGAAATACCGTTAGGATAGAACTCACGGCTCTCCAATCCTTCCGGCTCGACGAAGATCTGATGACGTTCTTTGTCTGCAAAGCGTACGACTTTATCTTCGATCGACGGACAGTACCTCGGTCCCACCGATTCAATGATGCCGCTATAGAGTGGCGATCGGTCCAGATTGCGCCGGATCAACTCATGCGTCGCACGATTGGTATGGGTCAAATGACAGGGGAGTTGGCGGTTCTCAATCCGGTCGGTCCGATACGAAAAAGGCGGCGGTGGATCATCTCCCGGCTGAGGTACCATCACAGAAAAGTCAATGGTCGTTCCATCCAAGCGAGGAGGCGTGCCGGTTTTGAGCCGGCCCACTTCGAACCCCAGGTCTCGCATGCAGTCGGACAGGTGTTCGGCGGATGCCTCTCCGGCTCGTCCTGCAGGAAAATGATTCAAACCGATATGGATAAGTCCCTTAAGGAATGTACCTGATGTCAGAATAACGGCCTTTGCCTGAATGTGATCGCCACTGTCTGTCACCACGCCTGTAATCGCGCCGGCATGCGTCAGTAAGCGATCGACCATTCCCTCGCCAATCGTCAGCCCTTCCTGCAGGCGCACCGTTCGTTGCATGGCCTCCCGATACAGCTTCTTGTCGCATTGGACGCGGAGGGCTCGCACCGCCGGGCCTTTACTTGTGTTGATGAAGCGGAACTGGATGCCGGCTTGATCCGTATTCCGCGCCATCTCCCCACCCAGCGCATCGATTTCCTTTACGAGATGTCCCTTGGCAATTCCCCCGACCGCCGGGTTACA
>Ga0070686_100000787_pt1 | contig 18369 bp, 30 predicted proteins | sample KBSS23LmetaG_FD_65654 | JGI IMG/M metagenome (GOLD analysis project Ga0070686, IMG submission 65654) | Switchgrass rhizosphere microbial communities from Kellogg Biological Station, Michigan, USA - KBS S2-3L metaG | ecosystem: Host-associated > Plants > Roots > Rhizosphere ... | reverse complement strand
ATAAAATATATTCAAGACCTATTAGAGATGATAGAGTTGGGTTTGTTGTTGTATGGCGATGAAATTCATGAGGAAAAATTTGATATTATAAATCGTGTCGGGCATATCTATGTTTGGCAAGAATTAGAAGAATTAAGAAATAAAAATGAACCCATGTCTTGAATTATAGAGATCAATCACTATAATCTCCTATAACGATCCGAAACTCAAGGATTGTTATCAACCCTTCTAGGAGATTATATTCCACAATGACAAACGAAAGCCAAGTTGTAAAGGTCGAAAAGTATCTTCGTAAGTTCGCTACCAAGGGCCGTTCCGTCTCGGTCGGCAAGATCGCAGCCGCTGCCAATATCAATAAGGAAAATGTGTACCGGCGTGTCTATGATCTGAAGAATGACTACAATCTCAATATTCAGAGCTTTCAGCGTATCAATGGTAAGACCCGACAGGTCGAAACTGCATATTCGCTGGCTGCGTAAAAATATACGGACAAACCCATAAAACGTGATTTTTGGAATCTATATAGTTTTGATTCCTCAAGCCACGTTTTATGGGAGAGTTTATGCAAATCTCGATCAAGTCTGATGACCTAAGAAAAGTAAAGCTATTTGTTGCCACCCCAATGTACGGGGGTCAATGTTTCGGTCTCTATATGAAGTCGTCTCTAGACCTACAGAGCATGTGCTGGCAACATGGCATTGATCTACGTTTCTCATTTCTATTCAATGAGAGCCTGATTACAAGGGCAAGGAACTACCTTGTAGATGAATTCCTTCGTTCCGACTGTACACATCTCTTATTCCTCGATTCTGATGTTCACTACAATCCCCAGGACATTCTGGCCCTGATAGCCCTGGACAAGGACATTATCGGTGCCCCCTACCCCAAGAAATCCATCAACTGGCGTAATGTCAATGCTGCGGCTGTCCGAGGATATGAAAATGCTATCCAGGCTCATAAAGAGGGTAAAGAGTTCAAGTTCGATGTGGGTCAGTTAGAAAGTCTTGTCGGTGAATATGTCTTCAACCCGGTGCCCGGAACAACCCAGTTCAAGGTAGTCGAGCCTCTAGAGGTTCTAGAGATCGGCACTGGTTTTATGATGATCAAACGCCACGTTTTCGACAAGTTCAAGGCCGAGTATCCACATCTGAATTATAAGCCTGATCATGTGGGACAGAATAATTTCGATGGTTCTAGATATATTCATGCATACTTCGATACTGTGATTGATCCTGATACCCATCGATATCTCAGCGAGGACTATATGTTCTGCCAGTACTGGCGGGCGATTGGTGGCTCAGTATGGTTATGCCCCTGGATGAAAACCCAGCATTTGGGTACTTATGCATTTAGTGGTGATATGAATAAGGTGGCAGAGCTAACTGGTAACTTGTGAAAAGCACACTTTTGATTATGTAGCCAATTGAGAGGAATAACATATGTTGATGAGCTATAACAATGATCGTAGGTCTATCTGGTTTTCTTGATTCGGGAAAAGGTACAGTCGGTGATATACTAAGGGATAAACATCGTTTTGCGAAGAAGTCCTTTGCCGATCCTCTTAAAGACGTGGTGTCTACAATATTCGGTTGGAACCGGGCTTTACTGGAAGGCGATACCAAGGACAGTCGAGAGTTTCGAGAACGCAAGAGTAAGCGATGGAGTCAGAGATTTGGTTATGATGTGACACCCCGTCTTATGCTACAGAAGATGGGAACAGAAGGTGGTCGTGATGTTTTTCATCCTGACATTTGGCTTTATGCTCTTGAAGACCGAATTCAGCATGACACTAATGTTGTTGTGCCTGATGTTAGGTTTCCTAATGAAATCGCCTTCCTGAAACGACTAGGTGGGGTTACGATAAGGGTGAGGCGTGGTAATGAGCCTGTCTGGTGGGATACTGCTCTCGACCAGAATAAGAATAGGTCTTATTATGAAGATGCTCATGTGAAATGTCAGATGACAAAAAAATATCCTCATGTACATTTTTCCGAATGGGCTTGGATTGGTCAAGAGTTTGACTATATCATTGAGAACAATTGGACGCTCGATGCCCTGGAGAAAACTGTAGATTCTATCATAAAGAACTATCTCTAAGAGAGAAGTGTGAAATGAAAATATCCAAAGAAACTCTAAAAATGTTCAGGCATTTTATGAAGTTCAATCCTCATTTCCTAATCATCCCGGGAAATATCCAGAGAACCATGAAGACAGATTTCTCTGTTATTGTAGAGGCCGAATTTGAGGAAATCTTTCCAGAAGAATTTGGCATCAGTGATTTGGGTATTTTCGTCGGAAGCGTCCTGGCCCTGGGCGAGCCTGATCTGGCATTCAGTCCTGAGTTCGTTACAATTGGCGATGGACGTTCCCAGCTACAATTTCGGGCCAAGGATAAACGTGGTCTGATCAAACCTTCCTCTAAAGGTGTAGACCCCGAGAAGCTAGGCAAGGTGGATTTTAGCTTTAGTCTCAGCGAATCTACAATGAAAAAGATCATCGATATAGCCACCTTAAATGAACTGGAAAGTCTGACCCTGGTAAATAGTGGGGGGAAGTTTCGAATCAAGAGTTCCAGTTCAGGAAATAATAATAAGATATCTAATGTCTTTACCGTCGATATGCCCAAGGTCGAGGCCCAAGACTTTAATATCTTATTTCGAACAGAAAATTTGAGTGCCTGCCTGACCGATGATTACGAAATATCTGTTACCGAAAATGGTCAATCGGTCTTCCAAAACAAGAACAAGAAGATTAAGTACTACATAGCGCCAGAGCCATAGAGCTATGAAACTTATTCATCCTAGTATCATAACAACCATCTTCTGGCCTACAGTCCTCAACAAATATGGAAAGGAAAGAGTTGATTCGTACAATCGACTCATGTATAGGTACGCTTCACGCACTACCAAGGCAAGACGACACTGGTTAACTGCTGAACAAGACTTTTGCATCTCACTCACACTAAGGGAAAAATACTATGACGGTAACACCTAAGACCTATGTTGATATCAACTCTCTATCAGACACAGACAAGAAGCGGGTGAAGAAGGCCATTAGTGAAATCAATGATTCGCTGACCCGGGTAGCGGCCGAGCGAGACCAGCAGAAGGTTATTCTGGATGATATCGAAGAAGACCTGGGTGTTGAAAAGAAGCTACTACGAAGGCTTGCTAAGGCATACTTCAAGGCCAATTATTCCGAGGAAGTTGAGGCCGATGAACGGTTTGATACCTTCTACAATGGTATTCTGAAGGGAACGGTCTGATGACAGCAAATGAAGCAGATAATTTTGCAAATCGCCCAACGGTTTATTATAATGATATATCTGATGGAATGGTGAAGGGAAATCTTATCAAAATACTTGATAATGGTTATTTTCTCATTTGGTTTCCTGATAGTGGAAACTTTAGGAAAGTAAATTATGTATTGGTGACCACAAATGCTCCGAAATAATGAATGGCTCTGGACAGAAAAATATCGTCCTCTTAAGGTCGCGGAATGCATTCTTCCTGACCGCCTGAAGAAGCCATTTCAGGCCATCGTCGATTCCAAACAGATCATGAATATGATGCTGACCGGCAAGTCAGGAACCGGCAAAACGTCAGTAGCCATAGCCATGTGCGAAGAAGTGGGTGCGAATTACCTTCTCATCAATTCCTCTGACGAAAGGGGAATTGATGTTGTCCGTTCCAAGATTGTGGGGTATGCCGGGACAAAAACTATAGAAGGAAGTCAGAAGGTTATCATTCTCGATGAGGCCGATTCTATCACGGACGATGCTCAGGACGCCCTGAGAGGCACCATCGAGAAGTTCTCCAATAACTGTACCTTCATATTTACCTGCAACTATCCATCTAAACTGATGGATGCCATTCATTCCAGGTGTGTGCAGGTGGAATTCTCATTTAATAGAGAAGAAAGACCACTACTGGCTGCTCTATTCTATAGAAAGCTAGAACAAATTCTAAAGACAGAAGGGGTTGGATATGATAAGCTCGTTCTACAGAAACTTGTCGAGAAGAATTTCCCAGATTTCAGGCGAACTATTAATGAACTACAACACCTATGTCGTGGTGGCGAACTTAGTTCCTCTGCTCTTGCTGATATTATTGGGGTCAAGACCCTTCAGGAACTAGTGGGGTTTCTAAAAACTAAGAACTATAATTCGATACGAGAATGGGTGACCAATAATTCTGATGTCGAGACCAGAAGAATCTTTCGGGCCATATATGATTCTCTCAATAGGTTCTTAAAGCCCGAGAGTGTTCCTCAGGCCATAGTCATTCTTGGTAAATATCAGTTCCAGGCCGCATTCGTGTCAGATCAGGAAATCAATCTCGATGCCTGTCTGGTCGAGTTAATGTTTGACTGCGAGTTTCGCTAATGAAACTCTTAAGACTTCCTGCCCTGGACCTGCAACAGAGTGCTACTTATCGTTTCGACACACCCAACAAGGATTATTGGGCACTATACTATCTTTGTTGTGGTGTCTGCGCAAACATGGTTCATATGGAATTGAGAGATGACCACTAAACTAAAGAGGGCTTGTCCCACATGCGGTGCTGATACACAAAATCTTCATTGGGAAGAAGATCATACTTGTCCATACCAAGAAGATATAAACGACGACTATGAAACCCTTTGCAATTGTTGTAATAATTGCCAACATGAATGTTTAATGGACATATGACCACTAAGAACCTATTCAAAGATATCATTCCCTCGATCATGACCACTGGTAAGGTCGAGGTGACCGAGGACAATAAGAAAGACTATGTGCCCTTTGTCGTGAACAGGGCACTTTCCTTTCATTTAGATTGCCTTCTGGCCGCCAATGAGATGAACAAGCTTCCCGGCCTTGAACCCGTTATGCAATATCATTATCTGATGGGGTCAGTTCGTAAATACAAGAGGCCATTCAAGAAATGGTTAAAACGTGAAAAGAACGATAAGCTAAATAGTGTCAAGAAGTACTATAACTTTTCGACCGCCAAGGCTAAAGAAGCTTTATTATGTCTGACAGGTGAGCAATTAGATGAGATAAGAAAAGAAACAGAAGTGGAATAAATATGTTGGACATTAAGGAACTTGTCGAAGTTACCCTACCAGAGCCAGACTACTTTCTAAAAGTCAAAGAAACCCTTTCCCGAATAGGCGTGGCTAGTAAGAAGGACAAAACTCTCTACCAGTCTTGTCACATCCTTCATAAGCAAGGGAAATATTACGTCATTCATTTCAAGGAATTATTTCTGCTCGACGGAAAGCAGTCAGATTTTTCCGAGGATGATAAGGGCAGGCGTAATACTATAGCCAATCTTCTACATCAGTGGGAACTGGTCAATCTGGTAGACGAGCTAAAGTCACAGAATCCTGTCGCTTCCGTCTCAGAAATCAAGATCATTCCCTTCAAGGAAAAGCCTGATTGGAAGCTAGTTACCAAGTATAATATAGGAAAAACGCGAAAGGTGATTTGATATGAGTCTACACAACCCAACACTAGGGGTCTTTAAGCTAAATCCACAAGTCAATCTGCCCATATTTCAGACCGAGCAATCGGCCTGTTTTGATCTGTGCTATTCCCCTTTCGGTAAGAATTTTGTATCTGGGTTTGATCGATATAATAACCCGGTAACAAGAGAAATCAATATGACGACTGGCCGGTTTAGTATTTGTCCTTTCGACAGATTATTGGTTCCTACCGGCGTTATCTTTGATATACCGAAAGGTTACTCGGTCAGAATTCATGCCCGGTCGGGTCTTTCCCTTAAACAAGGTCTGGTCCTGGCCAATGGCGAAGGTGTCGTCGATAGCGATTATGTCGAGGAATGCTTTATAATGCTACTAAATATGTCAGAGAATACTCAAACTATCGATAATGGCCAGCGTCTTTGCCAAGCCGAGCTAATAAAAAATGGAAAATATACACTGTTAGAAACCAAAGAAAAGCCACAATTGAAAACTTCTCGTAATGGTGGTTTTGGTTCGACAGGAACAGGAGCAATAGTATGAATAATATAAAGTGTTCCAAATGCGGAAATTATCAACCATGTGGTCGCCCCACATGTCCTCGTTGGAAAGAAAGTGAAAAGAAAAATAAAAAACAAGATAAAGATGATGGTGGGAATGGGGATATGTTGGCTGTTCTTGCTGCAACCATGATAGTGACGAGTTTTTAGATGCCCGGTGCTCATCGCGAACAAGACGGACGCTATTGCCAGTCTAAAACCACAGTCACGGGGCAATCGACCGTCTTTGTGAATGGTAAGTTATGGGCAGTAGAAGGGGATCAAGAATCTCATGGTCAAGGAGAATTACAGGCCGAATATGGCCAGAAGAACATCTACATCAATAATAAACTGATCATATGTGCACCCGGGGATAAGGCCGGGGGTGATACTGAAAATCATCCTGTGGCACCTACAGACCCTTCTGAGGGGTCTTCTGACGTGATTGTATATGATGGTGGCGGTGGTGCCGGAACAGGAGCATAATTATTACAGGTAAATTTCTACTTCACGAAATCGTCAGATCAGGAAATGCCACGGCCAGGGTTAAGCAATTCGAGGTCGCTAATAATTTCATTGTCCTTATGGATATCAATGGAACGATAGGTGTGGGTTCTACTATTGTTGGTGATGAGTCAGGTGCCTCGATGACCCTGATATCGTTCGATGATGAGGCCACTAATTATGATCTCTATGTCTATAATCCATGGGCAGATATATTTCCTGTGGCCATCGTGCAGGATAATGGAGCATGGATCGCAGAAGATAGACATTTCACGGGTCTGTCCAGCCAAGATTATCAACCCGATTATGTTCTGGTGGAATCATGACCATAGCATTAGCAAACACATCATCAAGATGGACAGATGTAGCCAATGTTTATACCAGCATTGGTCATAACGTATATGCCACGTCCTGGGCCACTGGTTCATATGTTATAAAATATCTGTTTAATGATGTTGTTATCTACACTCTTGATGAGGCAGGAAATGCGAATTTTAAAGGAAATGTCAGTGCATCGGTAATTTCGGCTAATACCTTATTAGTTAGCACGTTAAATGTGTCAAATCTTGTGGTTGGTGGAAACACTATAACTTCTATACCAACAGATGTGGTTAAAAATAACTCAACCACATTTATAAATACAGGTTATACCGTTAACTCATTCAATGCAGCTTCTAATTTAGCAGCATTTGGCACATGGACACCAGACCCGGCCAATGGGAACTATCAGATCGCCAATACCAATGGGGCACTTATCATAGCAGCACCGGCCGCGAATTGTGCCATAGATGTTCTTATCATAAATGGTCCGACCACTGGTGCGATCACCTTTTCTGGCTATACTGTGGGGTCTACGACAGGCGATTCCTATACCACAACAGCAGTAAGTAAATTCATGCTTTCCATAAGAAAAATAGGAACTTGGGCAACATATGTATGGAAAGCTCTACAGTAAGGTGTTGACAAGGGTTCCATACTAGATTATATGATCTAAAGAATATAGGCCGCTGCGGGCGGGAGGTGTGGTCATCTCGGATGCCTCATAAGCATCAGAACTGTGTTCGATTCACAGGCGTCGCAACTTCAAAGAAGGTGAAATAATTATGTACGTCAATATCATCGGTTCCAATAATTCCCACCTCACCCTAGATTATCTGGCCAAGTACGGCAATGGCGATACCTTCATCGAGACAGGAACGTATCTAGGCGATACTGTTCAATTGGCTCTCGATGCCGGGTTCAAGACCATTCATTCGGTGGAAATCGATAATGAGCTATTCGCCACTGCCTTGAATCTGTTTAAGGACCGGCCCGAGGTTCATATCTGGCTGGGTGATTCTCTATATGAACTAGAAAAGATTTTATCTATAGTCGAAGGACCGGCCACCTTCTGGCTCGATGCCCATGCTTCTGGCGATCTTCCTGGCGGTAAGTCTGGCGGTTCTCCTGTTCTTGACGAACTCAGACTTATCGAAAAACATCCCTGCAAGGACCACACCATATTTATCGATGACCGACGACTATTCGGTTCAAAGGAATGGTCTGGTGTCAAGGAACAGGATGCTGTTGATATCATAGTAAAGATGGACCCCTTGTATAAAATATACTTACTCGATGGACACATTCCAAAAGATATTCTCTGTGCATCAAAGAAGGATGGTTTGTGATGATAGACTTATTCGCCGGGGCATTTATGTTGACTATAGCTTTCCCAGATTTACCTATAAGGCAAGCCGAAAATCCGTATGGCCCGAAGGAATTTAGCACATATCAGGACTGTATGACTGCTGGGTCTATATTGGCCACATGGATGTTTCAAACTTATTATTATGAGATAAGATGTTATAAAAAAGATAGTGGGAATGTTGTTAGTCTATGGAGTGGGGGCACGAGAACAAGGAAATAATATGAAATCAGCTACCGTCTTAACACCTACTATTGGACATGATACTCTTGGTAAATGTATTCAGAGTGTCGATAATCAAGATTACGAGAACCTTCAGCATCTAGTCGTTATCGATGGACCAGAATATTTCGATGCTGCTATGAACGAAACTATGATCTCTCATGAGAAAAGTAGAACACAATTTACAGTGACACCAGAAAACACTGGTGGAGTCTTCCCCGGCTATTATGGACATCGCATCTATGCAGCCTATCCCCATCTCCTCAACTCTGATTACATTCTATTTCTCGATGAGGACAATTGGTATGATCCCAACCATGTTTCCAGTCTTATTGAGTTATGCGAACGAAAAAACTATGATTGGGCATTCTCTCTTAGAAACATCTATACCAAAAACGAACAATTCCTAGACCCGGATTGCTGTGAGAGTATCGGTCTCTGGCCAATCTATTGGTCACTAGGACACGAACAAAATCAATTCCTGGTCGATACTTCCTCTTATTGTTTCAGGCGAGATTGGCTCATTAAACACTGTCACCACTGGCATTCGGGCTGGGGAGGCGATAGGCGCTTTTTTTCTATCATCAAGGAACTATGCATCAGCAAGGCATTTGTCTCTATAAACCCCATCTCTTATGGTACTACGGGCCTACATACCCTGAATTACCGTCTAGATGATGTCCCGGAAAAGAAGTATGGTTCTCTCGATTTCTTCAAGAAGGGAAACGATATCATTCGCAAACATTATGGTGAATATCCTTGGAACCGACCAGTACCGAGCATACAGGGAAAGACCTTTGAATCTATAGATGCCATGAAGAATGATATTATAAAAATCAAACAACACTATGGAGAATAGAATGTCGAAGAAAGATTTGATCATCGGGGGATGTTCTGGCTATGATTGGTCCCAGCTTCAATATTGGGTCAACTCGATCAGACGATCTGGTTTCGATGGTGATGTCGCCCTGGTGGCAACCAATATCACCAAGGAAACAATCGACAAGTTGACCTCACAGGGTGTTCTGCTTGAACTATATGGAAGCCAGGACAAGCACGGGGGATTTACTGCAAATGGTGGTGAGGCCCATGCCCCGCATGTGGCCAGATTTTTCTATATCTGGAATTTCCTGAACCATAACCAGGACAAGTATCGATATGTCATCACGACCGACGTGAAGGATGTTATCTTTCAACGCAATCCTTCACTCTGGCTCAACAATTATAGCATTGGACTCAATGGATCAGAACTGGTCTGTAGCTCAGAGGGTATGAAATATAAATCAGAACCTTGGGGTGCCAAGAACTTCTATGATACCTTTGGTCCATTCTTCTTCGAAAAGTATAAAGACAATCTGATCTACAATGTTGGTGTCATCGCCGGAACCGAGACTTATGTGCGAGACCTGTTGTTGATGATCTTCCAGATGTCAATCAATCGGCCAATCCCTGTCGTAGATCAGGCCGTCTATAATTTCCTCATCTCACAATCGATGTTCGATGATGTGGCATATAAGGTAAGGAATAATAATCTTTGGGCTATCCAGCTAGGCACGACTATTCATGCCATCGACTCTGGTTCTGGTGATATCGGTCTGGAAGTTCAAAATGATCAATCAAAAAGAATCATATACCAGACGAACTATATCGATAAGCAGCCCAAGATTCTAGATGATGGAATGGTGGTTGATGCTCCTTTTAACGAGGCATTCACTATTGTCCACCAGTATGATAGAGTTCATGGCCTGAAGGAAAAACTTGAGGGTAGATACGGTGACTGACATTACTTTCGGCAACCCCGATTATTATACCATCAAAGAAAAAGAATCCTTTGGTATGTGGCCCGATCTTGCCCTACCGGCCTGGGGCATTCTTCCCTATCTAAAGCGCCTTCCCGAACCAGTATCGGGCATTCTGGTGGGTGTGGGTAAAGGCGAGAATGCCCATGTTCTTTCCAATAATCTGAATATTAAAGAATTATGGGGAATAGACCCATATGTTCCTTATCGAGATATCGATACCGACCGAACTCAAGAAGACGTGGATAATTATTTGAAAACTATGGAAAAAAATCTAGAAGGATATAATTTCGGCTTAGTATCTGGGACAGGATTGTCTGATGATACCTATGATTTTCTTATGATCGACACCCAAAAAACAGTTGCAGAAGACCTGGAATTGTTCTATCCTAAGCTACGAAAGGGTGGTTATGTCTGGGGTGGTCTCAACAATCTCTTGGTAGTCATGGACGGTCTCAGAACCTTTCGTGACAAGAATAAGGTCCGAGTGCCTATCAATCATTCCAAAAACTTCGTCTGGTTCTGGAGGAAAGCATGAACCCGTGGATTCCGGTAACAGTTGTGGTTTCGATTTTTATTATTGTATGGGGAATTTCTATATGGGTGGAAGTTTCCAATTTTCCAGAATACGAACAATATTGTTTCCAACGTGGTTGGGTTTATGAAGGGCGACACCAGTGTCTAGACGAAGGAACTGGCGAATATCATCAGTTTAATCCCGCGACAGCATTGAGACTCTATAGACCATGAACACCTTCTTCATCAATACTGCCCTCAATGTCAAGCGACTCTCGGTCTATGATAATGATACCAGATTTTCCCAACTGATGGGAACTCTCGACAGCATCAATAGGTATGTTCTTGGTAATAGGAAATATATATTCGATTCTTCACCAGAAGAACCAGACCTAGAAAAAGTCAGAATTCTTGAAGCTGCTGGCGTGAATTTCATGTATTTTGGTGCCGATCCGGTGGTGAAGGCATATTCTGATGCTGGTTTTCGTAGTCTGGCCGAGACTACTTCATTCAAAATGTTTCTCAAGCAGGTAAAATATCGAATAGAGCCAGGAAGAATCTATAAACTTTCAGGTCGCTATCAACTGAATGAAAATTGTTCTATGGCTTTCCAAGGAAGCGATCTTACCGATTCGTTCGTGTTTTCTAAAGCTCTCGATAGCTGGATGCATCCCCATGCCCAGGCCAGGGCCGGAGTGTCGAAACTGTTTCGTTTGAGGTTCTGGCATATGGACACTTCTTTGCTGGAATTCTTTATTTCAAAACTTGACTTTATATATCAGGAATGCCTTGATCATCACATAGATATCGAACATGCCTACTATAAGGTTCTCAGTCCTTTCGATAACATAAAAGAAGTGAACAAGATCGGCGTCGAGGGGTATATAGCCCCTTCCGGTGAATGGATAGAAGAATAAAGGGAGAATTGTTATGAACGAGAAAATGAAGCATCAATGGATCGATGCCCTGCGTTCTGATAAGTTCAATCAATGTGGACATTATCTCAAGGTCTTCCTTGATGAAAAAGACCCGACCAAATGTTCTCATTGTGCTGTTGGGGTGGCATGTGAACTGTTCATTCCAGAGAAGTTTACGGCTGTGGAAGGATCGTCCTTTAATTTCTTCAGAATTGAACACAGCTATGCACATCTGAAATCTGTTACTGGAATAAGTGTAGATATGTTCAAGAAGGTCATTCATTGTAATGATACTGGTGGGTCCTATGAAGACTGCGCCAAGGTGATCGAATCATTCGAGGCCGTATGATGGAATTCATTCTCAGTCTAGGATTTCTCATCTTGTTTCCTGGAATTGGATATTTTAAAGACGACCCGAAATTACTGATAGCTGCTGCTGAATATCTTCGAGAAGGAACAACTGTATGAAAAACGTCCTAGTTACCGGGGGCTGTGGTTTCATTGGCCATCATGTCATCAATGCTATCATCGAGAGAACCGACTGGAATATCGTCTCTCTGGATCGTCTCGACTATTCAGGTAATATGAATAGGCTGCACGAGATCATGAACGATTATCCCCAATCGACACAAAAGCGGGTCAAGATCGTATTCCATGATCTGAAGGCCGAACTGAACCCTCTGATCACCAATTTCATCGGTCCTGTAGATACGATCCTACATCTGGCCGCAGCCTCACATGTGGATCGTGCAATCACCCACCCCATGGAATTCGTAAATGATAACATCATTGGTACGGCCAATCTATTGGAATACGCACGCAGACTTCATGGCCTTCATAAATTCCTCTACTTTTCTACGGACGAAATATTCGGGGTGGCACCACCTGGGGTCGAATATTGTGAGAGGGCACGCTATAATAGTACAAACCCATATTCAGCAAGCAAGGCCGCAGCCGAGGAACTCTGTGTAGCCTGGGAAAATACCTATAAAATCCCTATGGTGGTCACCCATACGATGAATGTCTTTGGGGAACGCCAGACACCCGAGAAATTTATCCCTCTCTGTATCCGCCGTATTGCCAATGGCGAGAAGATTTCGATCCATGCCGACAGCACCAGAACACAGGCAGGTAGTCGTTTCTATATACACGCCACAGACGTAGCCGATGCCCTGCTCTTTATTCTCCAGAAGAACCCGGCCGGATCGATGGACTATGGTGGGGCCAAATGCAAGAAATTCAACATCGTGGGCAAAGAAGAAGTAGATAACCTGACCGTGGCCCAGATGATCGCCCGTGCACAGGATAAGCCTCTTATTCATGAAATGGTCGATTTCCATACCTCACGTCCCGGTCATGATCTGAGATATGCTTTGTCTGGCGATCTTATGCGGGAACGCGGCTGGGAACCTACAGTATCGTTCCAGGAACGCATTTTCCAGGTCACAGATTGGTATATTCAAAACAGAAGGTGGTTAGACCTATGATAGAAGTATTATCACTATTGGTTACAACATTATTTATGGTTATGATGCTCAGTATGCTATGGGCCGCCAGATCATGACAGAACAAATACTCGAATGCATCGCCTGTGGTAATAAAGAATTAGTTCCCCTGCTCAATCTGGGCGATCAAGCCCTGGCTAATTCCTATCTCGATAATGCCGATGATAATGAACTGACATATCCTCTGGCCACCAATCGCTGCACCGAATGTAACCATGTGCAACTCACTCATAAAGTAGACCCCAATCTTCTATTCAAGAACTATCTCTATGTCTCTGGCACGTCCAAGACCCAGCTAGAATATTTCGATTGGTTTGCTAATGAATTTCATCTTGATGGTAAAACCGTCCTCGACATCGGGTGTAACGATGGAAGCCAGCTAGATGCATTCAAAAAAATTGGTTTCGAGACCTATGGTGTTGACCCGGCCGCGAACCTACACCATCTATCGATTAAGAACCATAACACTCTTTGTAAGTATTTTGATGGTTCTGAGTTTGATGATAAGAAATTCGATCTTATCGTATGTCAGAATGCCTTTGCCCATAACTACGACCAACTCGAATTTCTTCTGAATATGAAGAAGAAACTTAATGGTGCTATCATCATTACCACGTCACAGGCCGACATGATTCTAAATGGTGAGTTTGATACGATCTACCACGAGCACCTTTCATTCTATAATACACAATCAATGCAAGCTTTGTGTAGTAGAGCCGGTCTATTTCTTTCTGAGGTAAAGAAACATCCTATCCATGGTAATAGCTATATCTTTGTTATCACTAAGTTCAATATAAATGGAAAGCTACCCGGTTCTGTGGATAAGATGATCCGGGCCGAAGAGAATTTAGGTCTCTATCATAATGATATCTACCAGACCTATGTCGATAAGTGTAAGGAAGTGAAGACATACTTCAGGTTCTTTATCAAGAAGTATAGGAACCAGGGCATTCCGGTGGTGGGGTATGGTGCCCCGGCCAAGGCCAACACATTTATGAATTGGGCCGGTATTGGTCCAGACTTCATCGTTGATGATAATGAACTGAAACAGGGGAAGTTCACGCCCGGTCTGAGAATTCCTATCCTATCCTCTCAGAAACTCATAGATATGACTGAGGATAAGGTGGCATTCATTCCTCTGGCCTGGAACTTTTATGATGAGATCATTCCCAAGATCAGGGCCTTACGACCATGCACTGCCAATGATACATACTTCCGTTACTTTCCTAGAATAGAGGTAACGCGGACAAATGGATAAGCCAACCCTGAGAATAGGTTTCGTTGACTATTTCAAGCCCATGGATACCTTCTTTATGGAAACCCTGGCTACCGATTTCACCATAGTCAGAGACGACCAGGACCCGGACTATCTCTTCTTCTGTGACGAGAACTATGGTGTCAGGAATAAAGAGTATGATAATAAAAAGTGTGTCAAGATTTTCTATACCGGCGAGAACCGAAGGCCCTGGAACTATTCCTGCAACTTCGCCATCTCGTTCGATCACCTGACAGGAAACAATGTTTATCGCCTTCCTCTCTATGTTCTGGATAATTGGTGGTATAAGAAGAGCCTAGGCCTGGAAGATATTCGAGATATCCATAGGAATAATTATGCCGCTGATAAGACCGGGTTCTGTTCGTTCGTTGTTCGTAATGGCCATAACCCGGTCAGAAATGATATGTTTCATAAGCTCTCGGAATATAAGAAAGTGGATAGTGCCGGGGAATGGCTGAATAATACAGGATATATTCTTGACAGATCGCCAGGAAAGTTCCATACATCGAAGCTCGATTTCCTCAGAACAAGAAAGTTCAATCTCTGTTATGAAAATGGTCAATGGCCCGGATACGTCACTGAAAAACTCTATCATGCTCTATACGCTGGTACAATACCAATATACTGGGGAAGCCCGACAGTTGGTCTCGATTTCAATCCTGATGCAATCATTTCGAGACATGATTTCGAGACAGACGAAGGAATGATCGACTGGATCATTCGAGTGGATGAAGAAGATTGGCTATATGATGATATCGTCAATAAACCAATTTTCAGATATAATGAGTGGTCCAGATTAAACTACTTCGATCTGACCCGTTTCAACAGATGGTTCATGGAGAATGTATATGGTTCTTTTGAAAAAAACGCGGCATAGTTTCATGCTAAGGCATATCGCAGGATTCAAAGAAATAGCCTGGGGATATCATTCCTGGTTGGCCAATGATATTAGTGAATTGGTTTATAATAAGATATTCGAGGTAGAAGACAAAATCAAAGAGGGGTTGTATAAACGATGAATATAGGGGTACTCTTCTATGGAATTCTAATGGGCGGTGGCGGGCGAACTGGTTCTGAGCGAGACTATCGCCATTGCTGGCCCAATATCGAGGAAATGCTGATAACCCCCTTCATCGACCAGGGGCATAAGGTGGCCAAGTTCGTCTCAACATATGACCGTTTCAATAAAAAAGAAGATCGTGATGAATTTGTGAATATAGTGAATCCCACAAAGGTAGTCTTTTCAACATTCGAAGGTTCTGACCCCTTCACAGCCAAAGGAAGTTCTTTTGAGGCTCTTTATAATGTTCCAGAGCTTGATGTTATCATAATGTCCCGCCTCGATGTTCACTGGACCAAGAAGCTGGCCGACGAGAATATCGATTGGTTCAAATTTAATTTCCTTTTCCGAGAAAAAGGTTGGTGGGAGAGTAATAAATTCGCCTGTGATAATCTATATATCTGGCCGCACATCATCACATCATGGGTTAAACAGGCCATGCACGAGACCTATACATTCCCACGGGGAAAGCCCCTGGTCGATACCCATGCCCTTCCTATCAAACTAGGACAGTATGTGCCAGAAAACATGATGCACTTCATTTCCGAGGAACATTTTATAAGTGACATGAATCCTTACTATACTTGTTGCCGAAATGGTCTTCCTGAACACGAAGATAGATTTAAATACCTACATCCCGAGGTTAAGGAAAGATTCTATAAATGAAGACAGTGATCGAGGTTGGTGCTAATGAGGGTCAGCACACAGAAGGTTTTATCGAGAATTATGATCGAGTTTTCTGCTTCGAACCAATCCCTCAACACTATGCTAATTTGGTGAGGAAATACGGACATCTGGAGAATTTCTATGGTATTGCTGCCGCTATCGATATTGACAACGGTTGGAAAACATTTCACCTCTCAGAGTATCGGGACTGGGGATGTTCATCACTGCATCAATTCAAGCCCGATATACACGAGCATTGGTCTCGTGAAGATTTCAATTTTACTAGAAATATACAACACATGATGTGTATGCGACTAGATTGGTTTATGAACTATTATGGTATTGATGAGGTCGATTACCTCCATATCGATGCCCAGGGCAATGACCTGAATGTGCTTAAGAGCCTGGGTAATCGTATCTATAGCATCAAGAGGGGCGTCTGTGAGGCTGCCGGTAATGTCTCGCTCTATGATGTGGACAATACCAAAGAAACTGTGGCGGCATGGTTTGATCATTTCGGCAAGCTATTTACTCTAGATATTCAGGATGATGGTGCTGATGGTAATGAGGTCAATATATACTTTGAGAGGAACTATTGAAATGAAACCAGTATTCAATAGCGATGATCTTATGAACCCTATTTTCTTAGTTTATCAATCTATGAAAGGGTTTCCGTGGGGAAAATTAGAACTAGACACATGTCTTAGATATGTACTGAATCAATTAAATGATGAATAAACTATTTCTGTTCGATCTTGATGGTGTTCTTATAGATTCTAGAGAACTTCATTATGAGGCCCTGAACGATGCCCTTAATCTTTATAGCAGTGATTATGTGATTTCCCGAGAAGAACACCTGAGCATCTATGATGGTCTGAGCACCACCAAGAAGCTGGAACTTCTCACCAAAAATAAGGGTCTTTCGACTTCCCTCTATAATAATATCTGGGAACTGAAGCAGAGAAAGACCTTCGACCTGATCGAGAAGAAGTTTAGACATAACCCCAAAATCTGGAAGATGTTCAATCAGATCAAGACCAAGGGTTATAAAATCGCTGTGGCTTCAAACTCAGTCAGAGAGACAGTAAAGCTATCTCTCCTGAAGATCGGCGTTATGGAATTCGTCGATTACTATGTTAGTAACGAAGACGTTAAGCGCCATAAGCCCTATCCCGAGATGTACTGGAAATGTATGATCGCCATGAATGCCTTGCCTAGGGATACAGTTATATTCGAAGATTCTCATATAGGGCGACAAGGCGCATTGGATTCTGGTGCCCATCTTATACCCATCAAGGACACGAACGATATGACCCAAGAAAAAATAGAAGATGCCTATGATGTTCTACAAGGCATTAAGAAGAAAAATGTCCAATGGAGAGATAAGAAAATGAATGTTCTTATTCCTATGGCCGGGGCCGGTAGTCGATTTGCTCAGGCCGGGTATACATTTCCTAAGCCTCTTATCGAGGTTCATGGTAAGCCCATGATCCAGGTCGTGGTCGAGAACTTGAATATTGATGCTCATTTCATCTATGTCTGCCAACAAGAGCACTATGATAAATATAATCTCAAGCAACTTTTGAATCTTATCACGCCCGGCTGTGATATTATTCCAATATCACCATCAACTAGTTATGTAACCTCAACTGTCGGAAAAAGAATTTTTATAAATGAAAATGGATTGACAGAAGGAGCGGCCTGCACTACGTTGGTGGCCTCTAAATTGATCGATAATGATAGTCCTCTATTATTTTCTAACTCTGATCAGTTTATCGAATGGAATTCAAACGAGGTTCTCTATGCCTTTACAGCCGATGGTGTCGATGGTGGAATCCTTACGTTTGAGGGGACTCATCCCAAATGGTCTTTCGCAAAGATTGGAAGTGATGGGTTTGTTTCAGAAGTTGCCGAGAAAAATCCAATCTCAAACTTGGCCACTTGCGGAGTTTATTATTGGGCTAAGGGACGGGATTACGTTAGATATGCTAGAGAAATGATCGATAAAAATATTCGAGTAAATAATGAATTTTATGTGGCTCCGGTCTATAATCAGGCCATACAGGACGGAAAGAAGATCAGAACTAAGAACATCGATAAGATGTGGGGTCTCGGGACACCATCTGATCTAGAATACTTCATAAGGAACTATAAAGGAGAAATCTAAAATGAATGGTATTGGTTGGGCTGTAAAGCAAATGCAAGATGGTCATAG
>Ga0070686_100000784_pt1 | contig 18408 bp, 16 predicted proteins | sample KBSS23LmetaG_FD_65654 | JGI IMG/M metagenome (GOLD analysis project Ga0070686, IMG submission 65654) | Switchgrass rhizosphere microbial communities from Kellogg Biological Station, Michigan, USA - KBS S2-3L metaG | ecosystem: Host-associated > Plants > Roots > Rhizosphere ... | reverse complement strand
CCCTGCGTCTTTTGCGGCGGCACCCGCGCCTTCCGCGCCCTCGCCAGCCTCCACATTGCCGAAGCCTTCCGCTGGAACCCGTTCGCCACCCTCAGCGCCTTCGTGATCTTCGCCTGGTTCATCGCGTGGGCGGTGATCCCCCAACGCCTCAACCAGATGACCCGCCGCCTCGAGCGCCTCCGCCTCTGGCCCTACCTGCTTCTTCTCCTCGCCTTGAACTGGATTTATCTTTTCTGCTTCCTGCCGCGCTAAGGCGGTTCAGCGCTCCATTCGTTTCGGGGCAGAATAATTATGCACTAATTAACCCATATCCCCATTTTTTCCTCTCGAAACGACAAAAAACAATTGGAATTCAAAGACTGAAGTGAGGTTCCAGCCTATTTTCTTGCAGGTTTTTTAATTTTGATTATGTTCGAATCGCTATGAAACAAGATGCCTTGAAACAATACGTTTCGCTGCGCGATTCAATCTTCGCTGAGCGAGAGGAACTAATCACACGTTTGCGCGAGATCGACGAAGCGCTCGGAGCTATGGGCTTGCGAGGCCGCGATACTTATTATGGCCCGCGCACGCCAACGGGACGGGTGCGCAATGAGTTATCGCTCAAAGAAGCCGTGGCCAAAGTCATCGCGGGCAAAGCGCTGACCAAGCATGAGATTCTCGATGCCGTTCTGCGCCTCGGTTATCAATTTTCGACGGATGATCCGTTGAATTCTCTGGGTGTGATTCTTTACGGGCGCAATCCGAAATTCAAAAACGAGAACGGTCGCTTCAGCCTTCCGTAAGTTTCAGCAGGTTTAACGCGGGCGCGCCGTCTCAAGGGTCGAGGCGCGAACATTACAAAACTTTAATAAAGGCGCGACTGGACAGTTGCGCCTTTTTTTCGCATTTTACTCTTTCGAGCGTCTAACGCTGGGCCCCTTGACAGGCGCTGTATATCGGCTTTTGTCATTTTGGCCAGGTTTGAAAAGCTCGAAGGAAGAGTGTGTTTCCGGCGTCCAAGCATTTCGTCGGAATGAATCAAAACGGAATTGGAATGATAAGAGTCCAAAACTTAACGAAAAATTTCGGACCGAAAATTGCGGTCAACGGTGTTTCGTTCTCGGTCGAGAAAGGGGAAGTCCTGGGCTTTCTCGGACCGAACGGCGCCGGCAAATCCACGAGCATGCGGATGATCACGGGGTTCATCCCGCCAACCGCGGGCTCGATTACGGTGGGCGGCTTCGACATGGTGGATAATCCCATCCCCGCCAAACGCCTCATTGGTTATTTGCCCGAAAACGCGCCCGCTTATAACGACATGACGGTGTCGGGCTTTCTCGGTTTCGCGGCGGAAATTCGCGGACTCTCGGGCGATGCTAAGAAAAAAGCGGTGAATCGCGTCCTGGAAATGTGCTTCCTCGAATCGGTGGCGCATCAAAGCGTGGATACGCTTTCCAAAGGTTTTCGCCATCGCACCTGTTTCGCGCAATCGATTATTCATGATCCGGAAGTGTTGATCCTGGACGAGCCGACGGATGGTTTGGACCCAAATCAAAAGCACGAGGTGCGGACGTTGATTCGGCGGATGGGTGAAAAGAAGGCGATTATTTTTTCCACGCACATCCTCGAGGAAGTCGATGCGGTTTGTTCGCGCGCCATTATTATCGATCGAGGACAGATCGTCGCGAACGGCACGCCGAGCGAGTTGCGGGCGAAGTCGGATTTGGCGGGCGCGGTGCTCGTGCGCGTCAGCGGCGTGGGCGCGACGGAGTTGAAGGATAAGCTCGGCGCGCTGGGCACGGTTCGCAAAGCGATTGTCATCGGGGAAAGCGGCGGGCATGCGCAGGTGCGCGCGTATCCGAAGGGCGCCGGGGTGAATGGAGATTTGGCGCAGGCCGTCTCGGATTTGGCACTGCGCGAGAAGTGGAAGTTGGAAGAATTGCACACGGAGGAAGGACGCTTGGACGAAGTTTTTAGAACGATCACGTTGCCGGAAACGGCCGTGAGCGCGAAGGAGGTGGCATCGTGAACCCATTTGGACATGTCGGCACGATTGCCAAACGCGAATTGTCCGGCTACTTCGCGTCGCCGGTCGCGTATGTTTTCATCGTCATCTTTTTGTTGCTGACCGGCTTTTTTACGTTCATGGCCGGCGGCTTTTTCGAACGCGGCGAGGCGTCATTGATCGCGTTTTTCCTGTGGCACCCGTGGCTTTATCTGTTCCTGGTGCCGGCGGTGGGAATGCGTTTGTGGTCTGAGGAACGCCGCATGGGCACGATGGAATTGCTGCTTACGTATCCCATCACGGCATGGCAAGCGATCGTCGGAAAATTCCTCGCGTCGTGGGCATTTCTTGCGCTGGCGCTGGCGTTGACCTTCCCGATTTGGTGGACGGTCAATTATCTTGGCAACCCGGACAACGGCGTGATCTTTGCGGGCTACGTCGGCAGCTTGATGATGGCGGGCGCGTATCTCGCGATCAGTTGCATGACGTCGGCGATGACGCGCAACCAGGTGGTCAGCTTTATTTTGTCGGTCGTGATCTGCCTGTTGCTAATCCTCGCGGGCTGGCCGCCGGTGACGCGATTGGTCGATCAAATTACGGAGAAACCGTGGCTGGTCGAGTCGGTCGCGGCTTTCAGCGTGATGACTCATTTCGAAGGATTTCAACGCGGCGTGGTCGATTCGCGCGACGTTGTCTTTTTCCTGGCCATGATTGGATTCTCGCTCTTCACCACGAGCGTGATCATTCGCAATCATCGCGCCGGTTAACCCCAACTGGAGATTTCAAATGACAAAGAAGAGCAACATCGAAAGCTATTTGTTCTCGGTCGTCGGGGTGATCGCCATGTTCGTGATCCTCGTCGCCGTTTACATCGTGTCGCACATTGCGCCCGCGCGCATCGACATGACGGCGGAAAAATTGAACACGTTATCGGGCGGCACGCGCGCGATTTTGAAGAAGCTGGATACGCCGGTCCAAATTCGTTTCTTCTGCACGCAGGGAAAAGAGATGCCCGTCGAACTCAAGACTTATGCCCAGCACGTCGAGGATCTGCTCGATGAATATAAAAAAGCCGGCGGGAAAAATATCGAGGTGCGGAAGTTGAACCCGGAACCCGATTCGGACGCGGAAGACGCGGCGAATCTCGCAGGGGTCGAAGGTCAGCAAATGAGCAATGGCGAGAAACTTTACATGGGCATCGCGATTAGCATGCTCGACGCGAAGGTCGCCCTGCCCTTCCTCGATCCGCGCCGCGAACGCCTGCTCGAATATGACATCTCGCGCGCGATCGCCAACGTGATGACAACGGAGAAACAGGTCGTTGGCGTCATGAGCGGTTTGCCGGTCATGGGCCAGCCGATGAATCCGATGATGATGCAGATGGGACAGCGCGGGCAGGACCCGTGGGTGTTCGTGAATGAATTGAAACGCGATTTCACGGTGCGCGAAGTCCCGATGACCGTGGATAAAATCGATGATGACGTGAAAATTCTCGTCGTGATTCATCCCAAGGCGGCGACGGATAAATTGCAATACGCGCTCGATCAATTCGTCCTGCGTGGCGGCAAAATGATTGCCTTTCTCGATCCATTGTCGATCGTCGAAAGCCAGAGCATGCCGCAGCAACAACGTTTCCAACAGGCGGCCCAGGGTGGTTCGAGCCTGGACAAACTCACGAAGGCGTGGGGGATCGAGTTCGATTCCAGCAAGGTGGTTGCGGACATGGAATACAAAACGCAAATGGGCCGTGGCCCGGGTCGCACCGAGACGCAGCCTGCCGTGCTTTCGTTGAATTCCGCCGCGATCAATACGAACGATGTCGTCACGAGCCAAATGGACAGCTTGTTGTTCCTGTGGTCGGGTGTTTTCAGCGGCACTCCGGCGGCGGGTCTGACGAAAACGGATCTCGTCAAAACGAGCCCGAAGTCGCAGTTGATTGATCGCTTCATGGCCGAGTTTTCGGGAGAGCAAGCGACTAAAGATTTCGTGGCCTCAGGCAAGGAACAAATTCTCGCGATTCGTCTCGTCGGCAAATTCAAGACCGCGTTCCCGGATGGCAAACCAAAAGACGCGACGCCGAAGGAGGATGATAAAAAGGAAACCCCGCCCGCCGCGCCCGAAGCCGGTTTGAAAGAGTCGGCCAAGGAGAGCGCGGTCATATTGGTCGGCGATACGGATTTGCTTTACGATCAATTCGCGGGCCAGGTTTTCGATTTCATGGGTCAGAAAGTTTTCAACCCGCGCAATCATAACCTGAGCTTCCTGCAAAACGCCGTCGAACAATTGAGCGGCGACAACAATCTCATCTCGATCCGCAGCCGCGCGATTCAGAGCCGGCCGTTTACGCGCGTGCGCAAAATGCAGGCGGAAGCGGAGGATCGGTTCCGCAGCACTATCAAGGATCTGGAGAAAAGCGTGCAGGAAGCCCAGACGCGTTTGAGCGAATTGCAACGAAACAAGGAACAGGGTCAGCGCTTTATCATCTCTCCGGAACAGCAGAAGGAGATCGAGAAAGTTCGCGAAACCCAGGCGAAAGCCAACAGGAAGCTCAAGGAAGAACGGAAGAATTTGCGGCGCGAAGTCGATTCGCTCGAGAACCGATTGAAATGGGAAAACATCGTCGGGATGCCCTTGGTGGTGACCGTCTCGGGGATCGCGCTGGCGCTGATGAAACGTAGAAAGACCGCGGCAAAATGAACCGAAAACAATTTGTCATTTTATTGCTGGCAGGCGTCGTCGCCGGGTTGGCCGGCTGGAAAGTCTCGAAGAGCAACAAGGAATCGTTCGCCACTTCGGAAACGGGCGGCGGACGCAAACTCCTGCCGAATTTTCCAATCAACGACGTGGCGCATCTGCGCATCAAGCAGGGCGCGGGCGAAGTCAATCTCGTCAAGAAGGACGATCTTTGGCGCGTCAAGGAACGCTACGATTATCCCGCGAATTTCAGCGAGCTCGGCGATTTCCTGAAGAAACTTCAGGACCTGAAAATCATCGAGGACGTGCAGGTCGGGCCTTCGCAAATGGGCCGGCTCGAATTGACGCCGCCGGATAAAGGCGGCGGCTCGAACACGGCCACGCTCGTCGAATTTAAAGACCCCAAGGACGCCACTCTCAAGTCAGTGTTGCTGGGCAAGAAATACACGCGCAGTTCCGGCGAAGCGTCGCCCATGGGCGGCGGCGATATGCCGGTGGGGCGTTACGTGATGGTGCCGGACGGCGCGAACAAAGTCTGGTTGATCAACGATCCACTCTCGAATGTCGAGACCAAGCCCGAACAATGGCTGAACAAGGATTTCTTCAAGGTGGAGAAATTGAAGAGCATCGCGGTGACGCATCCGGGCGGCACGAATTCATGGACGCTCACGCGCGACAAGGAAGGCGGCGACCTCAAGTTGGCTGATGCGAAGGAAGGCGAAAATCTCGACACCGGCAAAGCTTCCGGCGCGGGCTATGCGCTGTCATCCCCGAGCTTCAACGACGTGATGGCGCCCGACGCGAAGGCGGAGGAGACCGGTTTGGATAAACCGATCACCGCGAAATTGGAAACCTTCGACGGCTTCGTTTATACCGTGAAACTCGGCAAGCCGATGAAGGAGGATGCGTATCCGATGAAGGTTGCCGTCGAAGGCAGCTTCGCCAAAACGCGCGAGCCCGGCAAAGACGAAAAGCCTGAGGACAAAGAGAAGCTCGACAAGGAATTCAAAGACAAAACTTCCAAGCTGGAAGAAAAGCTGAAAACGGAAAAGAGCTACGAGAAGTGGACTTACCTGATCGCGAAATGGTCGGTCGATCCGCTTTTGAAAGAGCGCAAGGATTTGCTCGCGGAAAAGAAGGAAGAGAAAAAGGATGACGCGAAAGCGGCGCCGGGCGGGCCGGGCGGGGCTGATCCTTTGAAGGACATCATTCCGCAGCTCAACCTGCCGAAATAATGCGGGTAGGGCGCGCCTCTCCGAGCGCGCCGTCGAGCGTACTAGAGCGTTCAAGAAACGCGGTGGCTTCGAGCGTAACAACGATGCGGAAACTTAGTCGGTCGTGCGCTTCGGCACGGCGCGCTCGGAGAGGCGCGCCCTACCAATTTTAATCGTCGTCGTCTTTGGCGCCGTCGGTGATGGCCCACGTTGGATACGGCGCCGAACTGCCGCGCTGGGCGGCCCATAGGATCCGATTCAAAGTATCCTCCGGGCATGCATCGACGACTTTGAAGTTCAAACGCGCGCTGATGATGGCGTTTTTGCGAAGAACCGGATCGTTCAACGCTTTGGGCTTGGGATTCAGTTGATCGAGCGGAATGTTCGTCGGCACGGAATCGAACGCGGCGAAGTTTGGCGCGTCGGTGAAACAATCGAACATCGGCGTGGCGGAACCATCGAACTGGTTCATCGGCGGCATCCCGAGAATTTGTTCGATTGTGCGCAAAATGCTGATCGTGCTGAATTGCGTGCTCACCACTTGTTTGCGCTTTGCATACGGGCTCGCGACGTAGGCGGTGGTTCGGTAACCGCTCACGTGATCGAAGCCATCCTGCGGATCGTCTTCGATCGCGAAAATGGCCATGTCCTTCCAAAAAATCGAATGGCTGAGAGCTTCGACGATTTGGCCCATGGCGAGATCGTTGTCGGCCACATAAGCGGAAGGCGTCGGCTCGTTCGCTTTCGTGCCGCTCGTGTGATCGTTCGGGAGACAAATCAAAACCAACTGCGGCATGGCGCCCGCGGCCTGCCATTGCGCGAGTTGATTGGTGATGTAGCGCGCGCGCCAGACATCCGGCACATTTAAATCCCAACCGATATAATTCGTCGGGGTGAAGGGGCGAATGGATTCGATGCTCGGGCGGCTCGCGACAATCGCTTCGCCTTTGCCCGTTTTGAATTCCTCCCAAAAATCCAGCCAGCTTGGCGAACCTTTGCGCTTCTTGTCGGCCCAATGAACCATGGGCGCCGCGAATTCGCCGAAATTCCAAATCGAAACGCGATGGCGCAGGGCGTTGTCCCAAATAAAACCCGACGGCGCATACGCGAGGGCATCCTCTTCGTCTTCACCCATGCCGTCCGGATAACTGCGCGGCCAACCGGCAAACGAACGCTCGATGTAATCCGTCGAGAACGCCGTGGTGCTCCACTGATGCCCTTCAGAACTCAGGATTCCCGCGCAATACGTATTGTCGAGCAGCGCGAATTCCCGCACGAGCTTGTGCTGATTCGGCGTCACGTGCTCGCCAAAAATGCAAAGACTCGGGTCGCCGTTGCCTTCCTTCACATCGCCGAGAATTTGATCGAACGTCCGATTTTCTTTGATGATATAAACGACATGCTTGATCAGACTTGGCTCGCCGATGCGCTCCGGAATGGCGACGGGCTTGCGATTCGCGCGCGGGCGTTGCGCCGATTCGGAAATGGCGTCGCGATGATAATTTGCATAGACCATTTCGGTCAGCTTTCTCAAATCGCGGCTCGCCGGGATCGGCGCGATGGATAGCGATCCGCTGTATTGGTGCGAATTGAATCCTTGCTCGCCGCTTTTGGAATCCTTCTTTTTCGCGCTGGGATGCCCTTTGATATTCGCAACGTGCAACACCGATCGCTTCGCATCGAACACCAGCGCGCCGGGAAACCAACCGACCGGGAAGAGGCCGAGCATGGTCGATTTTTTGCGGGCAGGATTAAAATCCACGACGGCGATCGCGTTCTGAGTTCCGTTCGCAACGTAAAGCTTTTTGCCATTGGGCGAAAAAGCGAGCGCGTTCGGTGAAGCGCCAAAAAGATCAGCCGGGTTCGCCTTGGTCCAAATCGTTTCGACGACCTGGTCCGTTTTCGTGTCGATGACGGAAAGATTATCGCTCGCGGCATTCGCGACGACCAGCCAGCGATTCGAAGGATCCATTGCGAGCGCGCTGGAATGGAGATGCACCAGGATTTCCGACTTCGTTTGGCCGCTCGCAAGATCGATTACGGTGACGGAACCTTCGTTCGCGATGTATCGGACCGGGTCCACTTTGACAAGGGTCCCCCGCCCTGCCGGTCCGGTGACATCGCCTGCTTGCGGCCGGCGTCCGCCCCAATTGCTTACGTACGCTTTGCCGCCCACAATCACCAAATCGAACGGAGCCACCCCAACGGGAAAACTGCGCACGACCTTCGAAGTCGCCAGGTCGATTTCGAGCAATTGATTGGAAAGATTTCCGCACACATACAACTTCGAACCATCCGCAGACAGCGCGAGCCCGGAGGGGATTTCCTGTTTGCGACGGGGTGCATTGGCGAGCGGCAACGCGATGGAATGCGACGGCTTCACTTTGCCATCGGCGACCTCGAACACCTTGATGCTGCCGTTCACATTCGCGAGATAGATTCGCGAACCGTCTCGCGAAAAAATCAGGCCGGTGAAGCTGAGCTGCCCTTTGGTGTCGGGTTGAAGAATGTTCGCCGAAGAAACATCCGGCAGCGGCTCGTTCTGCGCTTCGTTGGGCAGCGCGACTTTTTGGAGAATCGCGCCGGTGGCCGGATCGAGCACATAAATTTCGCTCGTCTTTCCGGAGGTCACGAGAATCCGGCCATCCGGCGAAAGTGCCAGCGCCTGCGGACGCAAACCCGGCAGATCGACCTGCACGCCGATTGGCGTCACCGTTTGATTCACCGGCAAAACAATCCGTCCCGGGCCGCGCCCGACCAATTCCCGATTCGGCAGCGGTTGCGCGGCGTGACCAAACAAAACGGCGGCGCCGACAAACAAGCAGATCAATAACCTCATGTGTGGAGAGAGAATAGGCGGTGGCCCGGCGCAGAAAACAAAAAAGCGCTTCGGTTGCCCGAAGCGCTTTTTGAAAAAACCGCGATTATTTCGCGCCGAGGACAGCGTCTTTGCACGCCTTCGCGACACGGAACTTCACGACTTTTTTGGCCGGAATTTTGATTTCCTGGCCGGTCGCAGGGTTACGACCCATGCGCGCCTTGCGGTTAACCAGAACCAGCTTCCCGAGGCCCGGGAGGGTAAAGCTGTTCTTCGCGTTTTTATACGCGAGGTCGGCGATGGTTTCGAGAACCTCGCCGGCGGTTTTTTTGGTGATCCCGGTTTTCTCCGCAACCGCAGTTGCGATTTGTGATTTCGTCAGAGCTTTGGCCATAGTGTGTGTATATCTGTGTTGGTATCCAAATCAGCCGTCGCGAAAAGTTAAGCGGCGCCGAAAAAGGCGCGCAAGGACAAAATGCGATATTTTTCGAGGAATTTTGCGGTTCCCAAAGCGCTCGCGTCCGCTCTTTTCGCTTCACACCGAACCCCGGACCGAACAATCATTGCGTTGTCATGAAACGTAATCTCCTAGCGGCGATCATTTTTCTTCAGGTCGCGCTCAACGTTCCCGCTGCCGAACCCGCCGATCCTTTCGCCAAATGGGAAGCCGAAATCAGAGCGTTCGAGGCCTCTGACAAAACGAATCCACCGCCCAAAGACGCGATCCTTTTTGTCGGCTCATCGAGCATTCGCTTTTGGACCAATCTCGCCGAATGTTTTCCCGATAAGAAAACGATTCGGCGCGGCTTCGGCGGATCGAAGATGCCGGACGCGCTGCATTTCGCGGATCGCATTATTCTCCCCTACAAACCGAAACAAGTGGTCGTTTATGAAGGCGACAACGACCTCGCTGCCGCCCGCAAACCCGAAGAAATTGTGGCCGAATTCAAAACGCTCGTCGAAAAAATCCACGCGGAATTGCCGGCCACGAAAGTCTGGTTTCTCTCGATTAAACCGAGCCCGAGCCGCTGGCAATACGAAGCGATCGCCCGCCAGATCAATTCGGAAATCGCAACCTACGCGCGCGACACGAAGAACGTCGGCTACATCGATGTTTGGGACGCGATGCTTGGACCAGACGGCAAGCCGCGCGACGAGTTGTATATTAAAGACAAACTCCACATGACGCCGAAGGGTTACGAAGTTTGGACGGCGATCATTTCCAAAAAACTGTGAACCAATGCCATGTTTAAGCTGACCAACAAAATCGCGCTCGTCACCGGAGCCGGTTCGGGCATCGGCGCCGCCATCGCGGAAACATTTGCCGACGCGGGCGCAACGGTCATTGTCGCGGATCGCGACTGCGCCGCCGGCGAAGCGGTCGCCAGGAAAATTGGCGGCGCAGCCAGATTTCTCGCCTTGGATGTCGCGAACGAATCGCGCTGCAACGAGATCGCGCAGGAAGTCGGACGCCTCGACATTCTCGTCAACAACGCGGGCATCGGGCACGTCGGCACGATTTTGCAAACGAGCGGCGCGGATTTGGATCGCCTCTACAACGTCAATGTCAAAGGCGTGTTCAACCTCTCGAAATCGTTTTTGCCCGGCATGCTCGAACGCAAATCCGGCGTCATCGTCAATCTCGCGTCGATCGGCGGCATCGTCGGAATTCGCGATCGCCTGGCTTATTGCGCGACCAAGTTCGCCATTGTTGGCATTACGAAATGCATGGCTCTCGATCACGCGAAAGAGGGCGTGCGCGTGAATTGCATCTGCCCTGGCCGCGTCGAAACTCCATTCGTGAGCGCTCGCCTCAAGGAATATCCGGACCCCAAAAAGGCCTACGAAGAAATGGCTTCGACGCAGGCGTTGGGACGCATGGGGCGGCCCGATGAGATCGCCGCCGCTGCTTTGTACCTGGCCAGCGACGAAGCGGCTTTCGTGACCGGAACCGCTTTTCTTATTGACGGAGGCTGGAGCGCTGGGAAATGAATTACACGTGGCAAGACTCATCTATCTAAACGGACCTCATCCCGGGGTGGCGATTGAGTTGAAAAAAGGCCTCAATCGCATTGGCCGCCATCCGGCCAACGATATTCAAATCATCGACCCCAGCATTTCGAGTTTTCACTGCGAAATTCAAGTCTCCGATGTCGGCGCGGCGTTTCGCGATCTCGGTTCCACCAACGGCAGCTACATCGAAGGCAAACGCGTCAGCAAAGAAATGTTGAGCTCGGGCAAAACGCTGCGGCTTGGGCTGGTTGATTTCAAACCGGAAGTTCCCACGACGAATGTTTCGATTCCCGACCGCCCCAAAGTCGAAGAAGTGTTCGCAAATTTTCTCGAAGACGGAACGGCTGCCTGTCAGAAACACGCGCAGGTGGCGGCGACCTTCCAATGCCTCAAGTGCCAGAAGACCTGGTGCAACGAATGCGTGCGCCGCACCGGCCTGGTTGGCTCGCCGCGCGCCACCATTTCCTGCCTCGAATGCGGAGCCATCTGCACGCCGCTGACTTATTCCGCGCCCAAGAAAAAGAAAACGTTCATCGACCGCCTCGGCGACACCATGCGGCTCATCAAACCGAAGTGATTCCCGCCGGGACCGCCACGCTCCAGCGTGGCGAGTTCATGTTCGCGCCACGCTGGAGCGTGGCGGTCCCGGAGTTCACCGCGGATCGGGTTCAATGTTCAGCTCGCCCGCCGCATCGAGCCGCTGGATTTCCACCGTGTAACCCTGCCGATACGTTGGATATTTCAGCGTCACGCCCAGTTCGATTTTCATTTTCCGATTCTGCACCTTCTTGCTGGTCAGCGCGCGCTTGCGTTCCGCGTCCGATTCCTCGCCCGCAAACGGCGGCATCCATTTACCCAAAGTCTCCGCCAGCCAACGATAAAAATTCAAGAGCGCCACCGGCTCGTCATCCGTGGCGTTGTAAATCTCCCCCGCCCGTCCGTTCTTCAACGCCGCGATAATGACTTCCACCAGGTCGTCGCGATGAATCATGTTAATGATCCGTTCTCCCTTGCCGGGAATCCGCGCTTCATTTTTCAGGAATTGCTTAAAGAGATGTCCGCGCTCCGGGCCGTAAATTCCCGAGACGCGCAAAACCACACCCGCCGGCAAAATCTCTTTCTCAGCCTCCACCAACAATCGACTCGTCTCCGTCGTCGGCTCAGCGGGACTGCTCTCCTTGACGGCCGAACCATCGTTCTGCGCATAGACACTCGTGCTTGATGTATAGACCAATTTCTTTACGCCGCGTCCCTTCGCCCACGCCGCCAGCGCGCGATTCCCTTCCACGTAAACCCGCCGATATTCCTCCGCGCCGCCTCCGCTCGACGACACCAAATTCACCACCCAATCGAAATTTCCCGGGATCTGTTCCAGCGCGCCGGGTTGCGTGATGTCCAGCGCGATGGGTCGAATCCCCAACGCTGCGAGCTCGGCGGGATTGCGCCGCACGCCATAAACCTCGTGGCCCAATTGAACCAATCGCGCGCCCAATGGCGCCCCGACATATCCACAGCCAATGATCAGCGCGCGCATTATTTTTCTTTCTTTTGTTTCCGCCCCACCACCACCGAAGCCACCACCGACAGCGCAATAATTCCCGTCACCAAAATCAACGAAAGCGTCGTCGGCATTTTATACCACGGGCTGGCGAGCATCTTGCCGCCAATCACACAAAGAACCAGCGATAATCCGATTTTCAGATACCGAAAATAATCGATGGCGCCCGCGAGCACGAAATAGAGCGAGCGCAATCCCAGGATCGCGAACACGTTCGACGTAAAAACAATAAACGGATCGGTGGTTACCGCAAAAATGGCCGGAATGGAATCGACCGCGAAAATCACATCCGTCGTTTCCACCATTAACAAGACCAGCGCCAGCGGCGTTAAAATGCGGCGGCCATCGACTTTGATCGTGAACTTCGAATCCACAAAACGATCGCTGATCGGAAAGAATTTGCGCGTGATCCGGATCGCCAGATTTTTCTCCGGCTCGACCTCGCCATCTTCATCGCTCAAGAGCATTTTGAGCCCGGTGAAAACCAAAAAGCCACCCATGAAATACAATAGCCAATCGAACCGTTGAATCAGAGCCGATCCTCCCCAAATCAACAAACCGCGCATCAACAACGCGCCGAGGATGCCCCAGAACAGAACGCGATGTTGAAACTGCAGATGCAGGCCGAAGTACGCGAAAATGACCGCAATGACGAAAACATTATCCATCGAGAGCGAAAGCTCGATAATGTAGCCGGTGAGGAATTGTTCCTTCTCCTCGCGATCCCACGTGTGGACAAATTCGGGCGCGATGAACATCCCGAAGCAGACCGCCACCGTGATCCAAATGGCGGTCCAGGTGAACGCTTCGCGGAAGCCAACGACATGTGCGCTTCGGTGGAAAACACCGAGGTCCAGCGCCAGGAAGATCAAGACCGCGACGACAAAGATGGCCCAATGCCAGGGTGTGATCGCGGATTGCGCAAGCATCAGTTCGTCATTGGTCCCTAAACACGCGCCTCGACCGAATTATCGACCGCCACGCGCGACCCGCCGATTTCCGGACGCTGCCCCTTATGCCACCAGAGCACCAGCGCGCTGGCAATGTAGATCGACGAATAGGTGCCCGTCAAAATACCAACCAGGAACGTAAACGCAAAGTCGTTGATCATGCCGCCGCCGAATAAATACAGCGACAACGTGGCGATGAACACCGTGCCGGAAGTAATGAGCGTCCGGCTCAGCGTTTGGTTCAACGCTTTGTTCATGATTTCGCGGAACGTCCCGCGAATGCCCAATTTCAAATCCTCACGAATACGATCGAAGATCACGATCGTGTCGTTGATCGAGAACCCGATGATCGTCAGGATCGCCGCCACAATGGGCGCGTTCAACTCACGGCCCGACAGGAAGAAACAGCCCATCGTCATCAAAATGTCGTGGATGATCGCCACAATGGCGCCGACAGCGAACGAAAACTCATAGCGCATCGCGACGTAACACAAAATGCCGAACATCGCGAGCAGGGACGAGATCAAAGCCGATTGCAGAATTTCCGCGCCAATGGTCGGGCCGACCTGGTCGGTGCCGATGACCTTCAATTTCGCCTCCGGGAAAGAGGTTTGCAGAGCCTTCAGCGCGACAGGGCCCTCCTTATACGGCACCGTGACAAAAATCCCTTTTCCTTGTTGGAGCGAAATCTCCTGGTAAGAGGCTTCCTTGATGCCAGCCTTCTGCAACGACTCACGCGCTTTGTTATCGTCGATGCTCTTCTCGTAGGTCAGCGTCAACGAATCGCCGCCGGCAAAGTCCACGCCCATCACACCATGGCCGCGCTTCACGCCATAAACCAATCCCACGATGATGATCATCCAGGACAATATGAACGCCGGCTTGGCCAGCTTCATGAAGTCGAGATGCGCGCCCTTGACGAGATGCAACATCGGCAGCGATTTCAGCCAACCGCGATCGAGCATGAAATCGAAAATCAAACGCGTCACCACCAGCGCCGTGAACAAGCTCGCCGCCACGCCGATCGTCAAGCTGACACCGAAGCCCTTCACCGGACCCGTGCCGTTGATGATTAGAATCACCGAGCTGATCAGCGTCGTGACGTGCGAATCGAAAATCGTCGAGAACGCTTTGCTGTAGCCCACGGAGATGGCGCCTCGCATCGATTTTCCTGCTGCCAATTCCTCCCGCAGACGTTCGTAAATCAGCACGTTTGCATCGACGGCCATACCCGCCGTCAGAACGATGCCCGCGATACCCGGCAACGTCAGCGTCGTACCGATCGAACACAGCACGCCGAGCAAAATGATCAAGTTGACCAACAGCGCCACATTCGCAATGGCTCCAGCGATCATGTAATAAACCAACATGAACACCGCCACCGCGACGACGCCGATAATCGAACTGCGCACGCCGCTGCGAATCGAGTCCGCCCCCAAAGACGGTCCAACACCGCGTTGTTCTTCCACTTTCACCGGCGCTTCGAGCGGATTTTCCAACACGTTCGCCAGCGTAAACGCCTCCTTGATGTCGAAGCTCCCGCGAATCCGCGCGCTGCCGCCCGTGATCGGTTCCTCAATCACCGGCGCGCTATAAAGCACATTGTCCAACACGATCGCCAACCGCCGTCCGGTGGCCGCGCGCGTAATATCCGCAAACATTTCGGACCCCGCGTTATCGAACGTCATCGTGATCTGCGGCTCATTCGACATCGGATCGCGGTACACACTGGCCCGCTTGACATATTTACCCGTGAGCCCCTTTTCCGAACCCCGCTTCACCAGCATCGGAATCAAGGTTTCGTGACCCTGTTTGTCTTTCCGTTTTTCAAACAGCTTCTCATAACCCGGAGCGCCCAATCCCTGTTGGATTAATTGATCGCTTTCCGGATGCACCAAACGAAATTCCAGGAACGCCGCCTGTTCGATCGTGCGTCGCGCCGCATCGATGTCCGCCTCGGCCAAACCGGGAAGTTGGATCAAAATCCGGTTCTCGCCCTGGGGCTGCAAAATCGGTTCCGCCACGCCGAACTTGTCCACGCGTTTACGGAGAACTTCGATCGCTTGTTCAAGAATGGCCTGCTTGTCACCCGCGTTCACCGCGTTGGTCCCGGTCGCTTTCGTCGTATCGACGCCCACGAGGAACGAGGTGCCGCCCTGGAGATCAAGGCCAAGCTTGACCTTGCCGGCGGCTTCACGCTGCAGGCGATTGAGCACCAATCGGTTGTAATCCATGCCCTGGACCGGCTTGATCGAGGGGAAATACTTCGAAAGGTCGTTCGTCCCTACCGCCACGCGCAAATCCTGATATTGATTGCCGGTCGCAAGTTTCCTCGCCTGCTCAACGATGGCATTGAAGTTCGTATCCTTCGAGGTCGCCGATTCCGTGAACTCGACGATCAAATCCTTCTTTTGAGGCGGGTAGAACGAGTAGATGGCCCAGGCCGTAACGAAAACGACGATGAACCATTTCAGTTTATTGTTTCTCATTGAAATCGAATTTTAAGAGGCTGCCGCGGCTGTCCCGGAGCGTTCGGTCACTTCCGTGATCGCGGACTTGAGCAGTTCGAGTTTGGTGTCGCCCGAGCGAATGGTCACCGATTTATCCTTCACCGAAACCACCGTGGCGAGAATCCCGCTGGAAGTAATCACTTTGTCGCCGGATTTCAGAGCCTTTAAAAGATCGGCATGGTCCCGGGCCTTCTTTTGGTTTGGACGAATCATCAACACATACATGATGACGATCATGAACACCATCGGCCCGAGAAACCCGAGCACACCGGCGCGCGGATCCTGCACCGTCGCCGGAGGGGCGTCGGCGGCCAGAATCAGCAGCGCAAAATTCCCAACAAAACTCATACTTTCCAGATTTAAAGCGGATAAATCTATGCGGGGACACCTTTTTGGCAAGGTTTAACTCCCTGAATTTTCCAGAACGGCTTCGCCCATTGCTTTTCCCACCCCATTGAAACTGTGGGCCCCAATCAAAAACCTCCCGGCGTCCAGACGAAAAATGGCCCAAAGAAACTGCTCACCCTCGCCTCTCCCCTGGCCGATCAAGGCTGAGGGGGAGAGCCAGAAGCAAGGGTGAGTAAAGTGTCCGCCGGGGCGTTGGCCGCCAGCAAATAGGAATAGCCGTCGCGTGAAAAGGAGACGGTGTTTAGGCGTTTCTCGGATTTGAACTGAGCCTCGGCCGAGGGCGCTTGGGCGGGCGCGGCGTTTCGATCGATCACGAACACGAATAAGGTTTCCTTCGCCGGCAAGGTGTAACAAATCATCGATACGGGGTGATTCTGCCAGGTCAACCGCCCTCCGCCTTGCACCGGAATTTTCTCCAGGTTCACCGGCATTTTGAAATCGCTCGCGCCACCGTGCGCGGCGATAAATTGTCGCACAGCCACCGGGTTATTCGTCACGATATCCATCTCGTAGGTGCGCAACGCGAAATTCACCATGCGCGAACGAAAGGCCGCGAATGATGCGTCCGGCCTGGGACGTAAAAAGAGGAACGTGCCGCCAATGATCAAAGCCAGAGCCGCCGCCCACGCCAGCCACGGCCCCATCCGAGAGCGCGGGGTCACGACCTTTTCCACTTCCTCCGCCACCAACGCGCGCAAAATCGATCCGCGCAAATGGGGCGGCGCTTGAATCCCGCGCATATGCCCGCGCGCCGCTCCCTGGAATTTCGCCTGGGCCTCAAGCCACGATCTCAATGCGGCATCGTTCGCGGCCAAACGAAGAGCTTCCGCGACTTGCGGATCGGCCTCATCGCCGCTCCCGCGACGATAAGCAACCAGGATTTCTTTCGCTTCGTTCGCGGTCATTGGGCCCCCTTTGACGTTGGAGCTTCGAGCAAGAGTCGTTGCAGCTGCCCGATCCCGCGCGAAATCCGCGATTTAACCGTGCCCAACGGAACTTCCAAAATTTCCGCAATCTCCGCGTAGGAATGGTCTTCGAGAAAAAACAAGGAGACGGCGGCTTGAAATGCTGGATCGATCCGTCCGAGAGCCAGCATCAATCCGGGGCCATCCGCGCTTTCCAACTGCGGCGGCACCAGCGGCAATTCGCCCTCGGCCTCCTCCAACTCAGATTGCGGGAAACGGATCATTTTTCGGCGGCGTCCCAAATACTCGCGGTGCAACGTGGTAAAAAGCCAGTTTTTGGCCTTCGATTTATCCCGAATCTGCGAACCGCTCCGCGCCAGAATCAGGAACGCCTCCTGAGTCAGGTCGCATGCGTCGGGCTCGTTATGCGTCAGGCTGAAGGCAAAACGGAAGAGCCCCTGGTAGTGAAGCTCCACCAGTTTCTCGACGTCGAGCTCATCGGCCATACCGCTGCATGCTACCAAATCAGAGACGCGACGCCCCGATTTTGTTCCCTTAAAAATAATTTCGGTTTCGGGGAACCAAATTCGAGGGGCGTGCATCCTACCAATGGCGGTTATGGTGTTGGAGAGCCGCCCGGTCAAAAGTTCCCACACCTGGACCGGGCGGCTTGTTCGCCCACGGCCCATTGTTTATTGGCATGAAATTCCCGATCCAACGCAACGGAGCCCGGAACTCGCTTTCCAATTGGACGGTGGGACACGTTCTGCGCATCGACCGCCGCCGGACTCGTCGCGGATCGTTTTTGGACCTGAGCGCCGCGCGCGTGAGCCTGCCTGTGAGGCGTTCGGTGACACGATGCACGCGGCGGCGCTTTTGAATTTTCCGCCGGGACGGCCAGCCTGCCCGGCGAGGGCCCTCTGGCGTGGCGCGAACGAGCCCGGAAAGATTTCTGCGCTGACTGGCCATCGACGCAGAAGTAGTAGAAGGCCGTTAGAGTCCATGTTCACAGCCCGCTCATGGCCCAACCGTGAGCGGGCATTTTTTTGCATCCATTGCCATCCATTTCAACTTGTCGGAAGGCGTTTCCTTCCGTACTGTATCCGAGCCTGTGCAACAGGCGCTGACCCAATCAGAGCGTATGAAATTCAACCACGCCTCCTCCCCTGCCCGCCCAAAGGGTTTTACCTTGATCGAACTGCTCGTTGTCATCGCGATCATCGCGATTTTGGCGAGCATGCTTTTGCCTGCGATGGGCAAGGCCAAAACGAAGGCCCAAGGCATCGTCTGCATGAACAACACCAAGCAGTTGATGCTCGCGTGGCGAATGTATGTCGAGGACAACAACGAT
>Ga0070686_100000781_pt1 | contig 18419 bp, 18 predicted proteins | sample KBSS23LmetaG_FD_65654 | JGI IMG/M metagenome (GOLD analysis project Ga0070686, IMG submission 65654) | Switchgrass rhizosphere microbial communities from Kellogg Biological Station, Michigan, USA - KBS S2-3L metaG | ecosystem: Host-associated > Plants > Roots > Rhizosphere ... | reverse complement strand
CAGGATCAAGCCGCGCGCGAAGTTTTAAAAAGCGGCACGAGCGTGCGAGCGCTCGAAGATCTTTTGGCCGCGCGTAAAACGACGCCCGCCCCAGCGAACATTGCCACCATCAACGGCAAAACGGCCGCGCGCTTCACCCCCGACCCGCATCTGGGCGCGATCCAGGAACGTTTGCAGCAACGGCTCGGTTCGAAGGTGCTTTTGCGTTATCGAAAAGGGAAGGGCGCGATCGAGGTCCGCTTTTTCAACGATGACGATTTGGAACGAATTCTTCAATTGCTGGGCGTCCCGGCGGAATGATCGGACGTCCTTTTTCAATTTGCCATGCCTGAGATGAACACCCCGGAACTTCGCGAGCGCGTTGCCAGCGCGCTGGCCGAATCCATCGACACCGTCCGCGCGATGACCGCGTTTGTCGGGCTCGATGGTTTCGTTGATGAGATCACGCACGCGGTCGATACGCGCCAAAATGCGAACGAATATACGCGCCTGCAACTGATCGCGGATTTCGGCGATCGCATCAAACAGGCCGCCGGCAAGAGCACGAACATCGAAATGGTGAACCAGAAAACCAAGCTCGGCGGCAACGGCCCAATCATGGCCAATGCCCTTGCCACGTTTGGCCTCAAGGTCACGTATGTCGGCGCGCTCGGTTATCCGAATTTGCATCCGGTTTTCAAACCCTTCGCGGCCCGCGCCGACGTGCATAGCATCGCCGAAAGCGGCCACACCGATGCCGTGGAATTCCAGGATGGCAAAGTGATGTTGGTCAAAAGCGATTCGCTTCGGGACGTGAATTGGGCGAACATCCAGGAACGATTCGGACGCGATCGATTTCAAACCGCGTTCTGTCAATCGACGCTGATCGGCTTCGTCAATTGGACGATGATTCCCGCGATGAGCGATATTTGGGAATCATTGCTCTCCGAATTTTGCCAGCGTCTTCAAGGGCCGCGCCGCCGCATTTTCTTCGACCTGGCCGATCCGCAAAAGCGGTCGGCGGAGGACATCCAGCGCGCGCTCAAATTGATCCATCGCTTCCAGGAGTTTTTCGATGTCACGCTGGGCCTGAACGAAAAGGAGGCGGGTGAAATCGCGGAAGTTCTCGGCGTCGCGCACGGCGATTTTTCGCGCGACGGCCTCGCCAAAACGGGTCGCGAGATTTATTGCAAATTGAACATCGATGCGCTGGTGATTCATCCCGTCACGTATGCGTTTGCGGTGCGCGACGGCGCGGTCGCGGCGGTTTCCGGACCGCGCGTGGCGAAGCCATTGATCACGACCGGCGCCGGCGATCATTTCAATTCCGGCTTTTGCCTGGGGCAATTGCTCGGGCTCGAAACCGCGGCGTGCGTGCTGCTCGGCGTCTCGACCAGCGGCTACTACGTGATGACGGCACAATCGCCCACGCTTGCCGATCTCATTGAAATGTTGCGTCACTGGCCCACCTAACATGGTTTTACCAATCGTTAAATATGGCGATCCGGCGCTGCGGCAAAAAGGCGCGCGGATCGAAAAGATCACGCCCGAAATCAAGGAGTTGATCGCGAACATGTTCGACACGATGAAAGCCGCGCGCGGGGTCGGATTGGCCGCGCAACAGGTCGGCGTCGCGTTGCAACTTTGCGTCATCGATATCCGCGAGGTCACCGATCGGCCCTCGACGCTCGAATTGAACGGAAAATCCAGCGACCCGAATGCGTTTATGCCGCTCGCGCTGGTGAATCCGACCTTCAAAACATTTGGCGATCCCGTGGCCGGGCCGGAAGGTTGTTTGAGTTTCCCGGAAATTTACGCCGATATTTCGCGTCCGCCCGAGATTGAAGTGAGCGCGTCGAATGAGAAGGGCGAGCCGCTCGAATTTCGCTGCGGCGGCCTGCTCGCGCGCGCCATCCAGCACGAGCATGACCATCTCCAGGGAATTCTGTTCATCGACCGGATGAAGCGCGATGACAAGCTGGATTACAAAATCGAGATCGACGCCATCCAGGCGGAAACCAAAGCGAAGTTGAAGAAAAAATGAAACGCGATTTCGTTTCCATCGCGCTCGTCACCGTCTTCGTCGCCAGCTCCGCGACTGCGTCGTGGATGTGTTATTGGTTTCTAAAATCCGCGCGCGACCTGCGCAACGTCCAGGCCCAAATCGCGCGCAACGAACAGCGGCGCGCCGCCGTGCAATCCCTCGCGTCGGACCTCGCGGAATATTCCAAAATGCATCCGGCCATCAATCCGCTGCTCGAACAAATCGGATTGCGCATGCGCGCGAACACCAATTCCCCGGGAGCAAGGCCGTGAACGATGAACCGACAAAAAGCGCCGTCGATCCCGTGACCGAATTGCGTCGCTCCCACGAATCCCTGCGGACCCTTTTCCAATTGGCCGTCCTGTGCGGAATCGTCTTGAGCATGTCGGTTTCCTTTCTCGTTTTCAAACAAGTCGCCGCGATGCGCCGCCAGTCTCTGGGCCTGCAAACCATGATCGACGACCACAATACGAACTGGATTCCCCGGCTTCACATCGCCCGCACCAACCTTGAAGCCTACGCCATCAAAGACCCCACCCTGGCCCCCATCGTCCAAAAATATTTCGCGACCAATCAGCCCGCGCGATCCACACCGCCCCCGACCCGTTAACCAACCTCTGGCCCCGCAATCGCATACAATGTTTCCGGCGCCTCCGCCCGCACATTCTCGCCCAAATACATCCGGGTCAGAGTGCGTCGTGCTGTAAAGCCGTTGGTTTTGGCCCAGTGGATGGCGGGGCCATTATAATCGGGAATGTCCCAAACCACATTGAGGTTGGAGATTAATTCACGCACGATGGTTAATCCCTCATCGGCTGTTTCAGCCACAACAGGCCCTAAATAAGCGGCATTCGAACCCGCGCGAATCATCCCGAAACCGTGTTCCGTTATTTTCGAGAGACTCCCAGACGAGAGCGCGGTTAAAAGCGCGTAACGGTTCGCTCCGATTGCGCGCTCGTCCCACTGCGAGATTTTTCGCAGGTCCAGTTCCTCCGTGGGAACGCAGACGAAATCCACTCCGGTTTTGGTCCAACGCGTGAGCGACCATTCGTCGCGGAATCCCAGCGAATCGTACAACTTCTTTCCCAATGGGGTGGCATCCAACTTGATGCAGTTCACCTTGTTGTCGCGCAAGTAATCGATGGCCCGTTGCAACAGCGCCCGTCCGATTCCCCGCTTCCGATATTCAGGGTGAACCAGGGCCATTCCAATCCAGCCGACCGCAACGCCGTACCGAATCGTCGTAATCGTTCCAACTGAAACTCCATCCCATTCGGCGATAAAGCACCCGTCGGGCTCCAGAGCGATAAACGGAAACCAATCGTCGGTGGTCTGATTCCAACCTTCCATTTTTCGAAGAGAGTCCGCGAAAATAACGTCTCTGACTTTGAGATGGCGAATCGAAATCATTTGGCGCGCGGGTAGATGAGCTTGCCGCCGAGGTAGGTTTTTTCGACTTTGGTTTGGACGAATTTTTCGGCGGGGCAGGTGAGGAGGTCGGTGTCGAGGACGATGAGGTCGGCGAGTTTTCCGGGTTCGAGGGAGCCGACTTTTTCGTCGCAACGCAGGAGGCGCGCGTTGTTGATGGTGTAGAAGCGGATGGCTTCTTCGCGGGTGAGCGCTTCTTCGGGATGGAGCGGGCGTTCGAAGTTTTTGGCGCGACGCGTGATGGCGGTTTGCATGCCGAGAAACGGATTGTAGGGATTGATGGAACGAAGGGAGCCGATTTTTTGCATGTGATCGGAGCCGCCGCCAACGGTCGCGCCCGCGGCGAAGATGCTGTGCAGCGGTTGGAAATAACGGAGGCGATCGTAACCGAATTGTTTTTCGAGCGTGCGCGTGTCGAGATAAAGCCAGGCCGGTTGGATGTCCATGCAGACACCAAGGCGCGCGGCGGTTTCAACAGCTTCGCGGCTCATGAAGTTCGAGTGGCTGATGCAGGCGCGCACGTTGCGCACGGGAGTCTCTTTGTTCACCTCTTCATACGCTTCGAGCAGCGTATGCACTGCTCCGTCGCCCACGGAATGCGCGGTGAATTGCAAGCCGCTTTGAACGGCAGCGCGTACCATCGGGATGAGGCGCTCTTTGGGGATGAAAAGAACGCCGCGATAATTCGGGTCTTTGATCGAATAGATGTCGCTCACGCCCCAGGGTTCGCGCATGTAAGCGCTGCCGGTGAGCATGCCGCCGTCGAGATACATTTTGATTCCAATTATGCGCAGCGTGTCATCGCCGTTTTTGAAGAGCGGGTGTTCAGCGACGCGGCGAATGCGGGCTTCGATGTCGGCAAGCGGCCCGATGCTGGACATCGAGTGCGAAGCGTTCACGCGCACCGTGAGCGCGTGATTATCGTGCAGGCGTTGAAATGTCGCGAGCGCATCGACGCTGGTGTCGCGATCGCCAATGCTGGTGAGGCCGACCGAATTGTAATCGGCCAAAAGTTCCTGGAGGCGCGCGGCTTTTTGTTCCGGAGTCGCGGCGCGGCGCGAGGATTCGATTTTCACATAGCGCGTGCAATTGCGCAAAATGCCAGTCGGTTCGCCCGTGATGGGATCTTTCTCGGCGAAACCGCTGCCACCGTCGCTGACTTTAAAATTGCGATCGATGCCGCTGATTTGCAGCGCGCGCGAATTGAGAGATGCATCCGGACCGGTCGCAAAGAGCACGGGATTTTCGGGCGCAGCCTGGTCCAGTTCGGCGCGTGTGGGATAACGTTGTTCACTCAAACGAGTGATGAAAATCTGGCGAATCTCGATCCACTCGCCGGGCTTGGTGTGTTGCGCGCGCTCACGAACGTAGGCGAGCACATCCGAAAGTGTTTCCATGTCGGGAATTGGATGTTCGGCCTCGGTCATGCACGCCTCGGCGGGATGCGCGTGCGAATCGATCAACCCAGGCAAGACCATTTTGCCGCCGAGATCAATGACCTCGGTTGAAGCACCCCGATCCTTCATCACTTCCGCATCCGCGCCGATGTGAAGGATTTTTCCATTCGCAATCGAGATGGCTTGATGGACGGCGAATTTCGAATCCACCGAAACGACTTTGGCGTGGCGTAGAATGAGGTTAGCCTCCGCGGCAGGGGTGGCCAGCGTGAGGGCGACCATGGCGATCGCGAAGAGGTGGAAAGGGGATGGCTTCATTGGAATTGGCAGTGATTGATTGAATGCCGGGGGCAGGGATGGGTCAATGGGATTTCGATCGCGGTCTGGAAAAGGATTATGTGAAACGCCTGGTAACGTTACATGGAACGGGCGTTGATTTGGAAAAGGTTGGGCAAGAAACGGAGTTGGGGAATTTGAAGTGAAACGGGGCAGATGGCCAATTTTGGATTGCAGATTGGGGAATTGGGAAGGGGGTTTTAACCGCGGATATTTCGGATGAGAAACGGATAGGGGAAAGGCGGGAAATGTGGGATGACGCGTCGGGATGTGGGATTGGAAGGGCTTAGGGCTGGAAAATCCGGGATGGGATGGGAGCGCATCCGGGACGGGCGGTAGGATTTTCGGTTTCGCAGAAAAAACAAAGGCGTTAAAGGCGTTACAAGGCGTTACGAAGTGAAAACGGCTGGCAGCAGGGTGGGGAGTGCGATGGGTGGCGACGGGCCGCTGGGGATCGTCCACGCCTTGGCGGGACGGAACTACGTGCCCGGAGGAGAAACAGGTTGGATTGATGGGTGGATCGAACATGGTGGTGGCGATTTGTTTTTTGATGGGTGGAAAGAGGAGGCGTCCGAGGGTTCCGGCCTTCGATGGTTTTTGCGGGGAATTCGAATCCGATTTTCCGGAGGCGAATTGCGCGCAAACGCTTTTTCTTTCGGTTCGGCTGGCATTGGTCCGAACGGATTGAGGATGGCGTTTGTTTGGGGAAAAGTCAATCGCTTAACAGGGCGCGGGCGCGTCTCGGGCGCGATTAAAAGTGGGTGAGATTATTGTGGCGGCGAATGGCGCTCATTTAGTCGTGTGGACTCGAATGCGCCGGGCTTCGGCGCGGCCCGCTGAGGACAGCGGGCCCTACCTTCTCACCCGGATTTAATTGCACCCGCGCGTCTCAGAATTTTGAGGGTCGTCCCATAGGCTGCGCTGGGCGGGGCGCCCAGCGCGACAGGCGAGGCGCCTGTCCTACCCATGGCAAGGGAATTCCTGGACGTGTCAAAAAAATGAGATGCGCCCTTTCGGCGAGGGAGGGAAGTTTTGGTTTGCGCGTGGGGAGATCGCCGGTATGGTATCGGCTCCAGGGCCCACGGAATGTGGACTTACGAACCCCGCCAGGGCAGGAATGCAGCAACGGTAGTTTGCTCTGCATTTGCCGTGGTCACCCTGGATTTTTCTTTTTTCGCGAGATTTGCGTGCGCGCGGAGGTGATTGGTGGGAGTGAGTCGTCTTTACGCTCGGCGGCGCGCACGGATGACGCGCCCTACCTTGCGGGTTTTTCTTCGCGTTGCTTTTTGAATTCGAGTTCGTCGAACCAGAAGTCTTCGTTGGGGACGTCCATTTTGAATTCGGTGACGGCGCTGTTTTTGTCGAGGAGGAATTGGAGTTTGCCGTCGCCGAACCAGGCGAATTTTTTCTGCCACTGGATTTCGAAGACGTCGTGTTGCCAATGGACGAGGTTGGCGACGAGTTCGGGGTTGGGCAGGAGGCGGAGGACGAGTTTGCTGTTTTCGTAGGTGATGGTGGCGTCGCCATACATGGGGCCGCCGAAGCGTCCGGCATATTGGCCGAGGGGCAGGGAGGGTTTGGTGTTTTTGATGCGTTTGTCGGCCTGGGCGGTTTTATATTTTTTCTTTTGTTCGCGGGCGTCAGCGGCTTTTTTGACGTTTTCGGCGGACCAATCGTGTTCGTGGTGGCCGAGCATTTCGTCGAGGACCCAGCCGGCGACGGAGTTGGGGAGGCCGGTCATGCCGTTGCTGAGGACGACGAGGCCGATTTTCTTTTTGGGAACGAGGATGGTGTGGGAGAACATGCCGTCGTAGGCGCCACCGTGGCGGGCGAGGAATTCGCCGTGGTAATCGGCGAGGAACCAGCCGAGGCCCGCGCCGTTGATGGAGAGGTCGGCATCTTTGGCTCCAGCGTCCGCGGAGAAGGGCATGGGGTTGTGGAGGGTCCACATTTTCCAGGTTTGGTTGGAGGTCCAGAAGGTGTGGTTGTTAAGTTGGCCGGCGTTGAGTTGGAGGCGGAGCCATTGGGATAAATCGGCGGCGGAGGAGATGACGCCGCCGGCGGCCTGGGTGCTGTCCCAAGCTTGCCAGGCAATGGGATGGGGTTTGCCGTCGTCGTCGGCGCTGTGGGGAGTCGCAACGTCCGGGCGGGATTTGAGTTCGCTGACGGCGAGGGCGGTGTTGGTCATGTTGAGGGGCGTGAGGATTTGGTCGCGGATGTATTGGGACCAGGTTTGGCCGCTGACGTGGGCGATGATTTCGCCGGCGGTGATGAAGGCGATGTTGGAGTAGCCGTAGCCGCGGCGAAACGAATAGCGCGGGGGGAGGTAGCGGGCGCGTTTGATGACTTCTTCGGCGGAGTAAGGGGTGTTCCACCAGATCAGATCGCCGGAGAAGGTGCGGAAGCCAAGGCGATGGCAGAGGAGGTCGTCGATGCGGGTTTCATGGCTGATCCAGGGATCGTTGAAGACTTGGAACCAAGGGAGGTAGGTTTGGACGCGATCGTCCCAACTGAGTTTTTTTTGGTGAACGAGAATGGCGATGCCGGCGGAGGTGAAGGCTTTGCTGTTGGAGGCGATGGCGAAGAGGGTGTTTTCGGTGACGGGTTCGGGCTTGTTGAGTTCGCGCACGCCGTAGCCGCGCGTGAGGAGAACGTGGTCGTCCTGGACGATGGCGATGGCGAAGCCGGGGATGTTCCAATCGGCGAGCGCTTTTTTGCAGTAGGCGTCGATGGCGTCGAGGTCGGCCGCGTGCGAAGGGAGCGAAAGGAGGAATACGAATGTGAGGAGTGTAAATCGAATCACGCGAGAAGAATTAACGCAAAGGCGCGAAGACGGAAAGAGGCAAAGAGGGGTGGGGAATTAATTTGAAATCGAAAATTGCAAATTTGTTATTGGTTATCTGGAGGGATCATTTTTCCATCTCATGCTTAAAGTGTGCGGGCCTCGTTAAAGATTGTTCCAGCCGTGGGTCTGGACGATGGCGCGGCCTTTTTGAAGGACGCGACGGACGGCGGCGAAGGCGGCCTGTCCGAACTTTCGCTCCTGGTCGGCGGCGGCACGGGCCGACCGGTAGATCGATTTGACTTCAGCTGCGGTGAGCGGGGGCGGGGAAAGGTATGAAAGTTCGTGGTCTGACATCCGACGAAGCGCCTCCCGGACGACTTCGCTCTGGTTGTTGAAACGCCCGGACCGCACAAGGTGGGTGATGATTTTTTTTTGTCCTTCAGCGGGCGCGAAGTCCATGGGGAAAAGGTGGCCAACTATCGGCCATGGGTCAAGCGGGCGATGGAAAGGCGGCTATGCGATGAGGTCTTTGATGACGTTGCCGGCGAGGTCGGTGAGGCGGGTGTCGCGGCCCTGGGAGCGGATGGTGAATTTTTTGTGGTCGATGCCGAGGAGGTATAGGAGGGTGGCGTGGAGGTCGTTTACGTGCATCAGGTTCTCGAGGACGTTGTAGCCGAAGTCGTCGGTACGTCCATAGCTCAAGCCGGGTTTGATGCCGCCGCCGGCCATCCAGATGGTGAAGGCTTTCATGTGATGGTCGCGGCCGGTGCCCTGGCTCATGGGGGTGCGTCCGAATTCGCCGCCCCAAATGACGAGGGTGTCTTTGAGGAGGTCGCGGGCTTTGAGGTCGTTAATGAGCGCGGCGCAGCCCTGATCGACTTCGGCGCAGGTGGTTTTCATGCCTTGATCGATGGTGGCGTGGTGATCCCATTCGCGGTGGATGACCTGGATGAAGCGGACGCCGCGTTCGGCAAGGCGGCGGGCGATGAGGCAGTTGGCCGCGAAGGAACCGTCGGGGCGGGTGAGCCCGTACGATTTGAGGACGGAGCGGGGCTCTTTGGAGAAGTCCATGAGCTCGGGCGCGGAGGTTTGGAGGCGGAAGGCCATTTCGTATTGGTTGGCGCGGGCGGCGATTTCGGTGGCGTTGGCTTCGGGATTGAGAGACTGGAGTTCGTTGATGGCGGAGATGAGCGCGCCTTGCTGATGTTGGGTGGTGCCAGCGGGACGTGTCAGGTAAGGAAGAGCTTCGCCGGAGCTGTTGAAGTGAACGCCCTGGACGCTCGCCGGCAGGAAGCCATTCTGCCAGATGCGGGAGGGGATTGGTTGGTTGGGATAGTACGCGCCGTTGGACATGAGGACGACGAAGCCGGGAAGGTTTTCGGATTCGGCGCCGAGTCCGTAGTAAACCCACGAGCCCATCGAAGGCCGGCCCTGGAGGATGGAGCCAGTGTTCATGATGCCATGCGCGGGGTCATGGTTGATGGCGTCGGTCGTCATCGAGTGGATGATGGTGAGGTCATCGGCGACGGAAGCGGTGTGGGGCAGGAGGGAAGAAATTTCGTGGCCGCAATGGCCGTGGCGCGCGAAGGAGAAGTTCGAGGGACGGCAAACGAGGCGGGCGGATTTTTGGAGTTGCGCGAGGGGAACGCCGCGAATGAGGGATTCGGGGATGGGTTGGTTGTGACGTTTCTGGAGTTCGGGTTTTGGATCGAAGGTTTCAAGCTGGCTTGGGCCGCCGGACATGTAGAGGAAAATGACGCGTTTGGCGCGCGGCGGAAAGTCGAGTTGGGCGAGGGCGCCGGGAGTGGGAGCGGCGTGGGCGTTGCGCAAGAGCCAGTTTGTTTTGGGCTGAAGCGCGGCAAGGCCCAGGATTCCAAGGCCCATGCCGCGTCGAAGAAAGGCGCGGCGACCGAGGAGGTCCTGGGCGAACGGATGCATGTTTAACAGGGTTGGTGGCCCCAGTCGTTTTCTTTCAAATCTTCTTCGTAGGCGGCCATTTGTTCCTCGGCGGTCGCCTCTTTTTTGGGCGGCGATTCGGCGGGCGGCGCGGGCTCGATTTTTTTTGGGTCAGGCGGATTGGTCATAATGCCGTTTCTCCATTAAAGTGTCACAGTGAGCGACGAAAGTGAAGATGTTATCGGGCGGCGGCGCCTCGGCAAATTGCGCGAGGGATTGCTGGCGTTGCACAAGTCGTTGATCGATTCGGAACGGATCGGCTACGAACAAACGTTCGGCACGATTCAATCGCCGAATGAATTTTTGCGGCTGCTGTTGAACGATCCGTGGTTCACCTGGCTGCGGCCGTTGTCGGCGTTGATTTCGCGGCTGGACGAAGCGTTGGATGCGGAGGAGCCGGTGACCGCGCGAATGGTGGACGATTTTTTGGCGGAGGTTTCGACGCTGTTGACGACGGACGAAACGGGGGAGGGATTTGGGCGACAGTATTTCGAGGCGTTGCAGCGCGAACCAAATGTGATCATGGCCCATGCGGCGGTGGTGCGGTTGAATCGGGGCGGTCATTGATTCGATCAGTTCGCGCCACGCTGGAGCGTGGCGGTCCCGGCCGCGGCGTTGCGCAGAACTTTTCCGGGGAGGGCGCGGGTTTGTTGGCCGTGGGCAATGACGGGGACGCCGTTGACCAGGACGTAGTCCATCCCTTCGGAAAGTTGATTCGGTTTGTCGAAGGTGGCGAGATCGCGAATCGTTTCGGGATTGAAGATGACGATGTCGGCCCACATCCCGGATTTCAAAACGCCGCGATCGGTGAAGCGCATGCGTTGAGCGGGAAGCGACGTCATTTTGCGAATGGCGTCTTCGAGCGTGAGCTTTTTTTCTTCGCGCACGTATTTGCGCAGGATGCGCGGGAACGTGCCGTAAGCGCGCGGATGTGGATGTTGCGCCCCCAGGCGGCCTTCCGGAGACGTGCCTTGCGAATCGTTGTCGAATGAAACCCACGGTTGTTGGACGCCGAGCGCGACGTCCGGCTCGGACATGCTGAAGCGCGCGGCCTGCACGAATCCCTGGTCTTCGATGAGCAAATCGAAGAACGCTTCGAGCGGTTCCTTTTTCCATTCGGCGGCGATCTGCGCGAGATTTTTTCCCTGCAACGATTTCAATTTCGGATTGTTGACGACGCCGATCAGGATCGCTTCGGGCCCGGGTGTGCTGAGCCATTCGTTCTCCCAATCTTTGGATGGCTTCAACATTTCGTCGCGAATGCGCGCGCGGGTCGCGGGATCTTTGAGGCGCTCGATCATTTTGGCCGTGCCGCCGTCGTGGGCCCACGGTGGAACGTAGGCCGCGAGGCCATTGAAGGAAGCGGGATACCCGTAGGTGTCGGCGGTGACATCGAGGCCTTCGGCGCGGGCGGAGCTGATCTTTGCAACAATCTCGGGCATGCGGCCCCAATTCGGTTTCCCAGCCGCTTTCAAATGCCAGATCTCCACGGGAATTTTGGCTTCGCGTCCGATTTGAAACGCTTCGTCGAGCGCTTCGATGATGGTGTCGCCTTCGTTGCGAATGTGCGTTGCGTAAAGGCCTCCGTACTTCGACGCTTCTTGCGCCAGCGCGATTAGCTCCGGGGTTTTGGCGAAGGTGGCGGGCGGATAAATCAGCGCGCTCGAGACTCCCATGGCGCCATCGCGCATCGCGTCGCGAACAAGTTTGCGCATCTGGTCGAGTTGCGCGGGTGTCGGCTGTTTGTCATCGACGCCGAGAACCAATCGACGGACCTGGGCCGCGCCGACGTAAGTGGCGAAGTTGATGCCGATGCCTTGCTTTTCGAGGCGTTGAAAATATTCCGCCAGCGAATGCCACGTGACTTTGAGGCGGTAATGTTCGTGAAATTCATGATCGGCCTTGATCATGTCGTCGGTCAGGGGCGCAATCGATTCGCCTTCGCCGGTGACTTCGGTGGTGATGCCCTGGAAAATTTTCGAAGGCAACGACGGTTCGATCAGGAGGGTCCATTCGGATTGGCCCAGCATGTCGATGAAACCGGGCGCGACGACTTGTCCGCGCGCATCGATGGTTTGTTTGCGCGGCGCATCGATGAGTCGTCCAATCGCGGCGATTTTGCCCGCGCGCACACCGATGTCTCCTGAATACCAGGGCGAACCAGTCCCATCGATGATGTGGCCGTTCGTGATGACGATATCGAACGCTTTGTCAGCGGCAACGCTCGCGCACGCCATCGCGACGAGCAGGAGGACTCCCAGGAATTTCATGCTTAGGCGAAGTTTGGAATAAAAGATTCGCGCTGGAAATCTTGAAATGAATTGCCTCCGCGAAATGGAAATCATTCAATGCGACCGTGCAGTTCGAGTTCAACTTCAACCCTTTCAAACGAGCTTCCGTCGGCGATTCGTTCACGGTTGGCGGACGCGAGGTTGCGGTCGAATTCGTGCGCAATGAAAAGGCGCGGCGGTACATGTTGCGCGTGCGGCCGGACGGATCGGTGCGCGTGACCGTTCCGCGGCGAGGATCATTGAAAGAGGCGCGGGAATTCGCGGGCCGAAACGTCGCGTGGATCGAGAAGCAATTGGAACGGGTCGCAGCGCGCGCGGCCCGGAAAGAGCAGGAATGGAAACTCGGTAGCGAAATTTTGTTGCGCGGTGAATTGCTCCGGATTGAGCCCTGTGGAGATAATTTCGTTCGCGTTGGAACCGAAGTGATCCCGGCGGCCTCGGATTTACGCTCGGCGATCAGCGCGCATTTTCGCCGACTGGCCGCGCGCGAAATGGAGCCGCGCGTGGTTGAGTTAGCCAGTCTCCATGGCTTGGTGGTGCGTCGCGTCACCATCCGAAATCAACGTTCGCGCTGGGGCTCCTGTTCACGGCGCGCGACCATTTCGCTGAACTGGCGATTGATCCAGGCGCCCGCGCATGTACGGGACTATTTAATTCTCCACGAACTGATGCACCTGCGCGAGATGAACCATTCCGCGCGCTTTTGGCGCCAGGTCGAAGCGGTGTGTCCGGAATATCAAGCAGCTGAAAAATGGCTCCGCGAACACGCTGAGTTATTGCGCTGAAATCAGCAACCATCGCCGCCGCTGGGCGGGCTGCAACTTCCCGCATCGACACTGCCGCTCGAACTGCAATCGCATCCTGTGTTGATGCTCGAACTGGTGTCGCAGGGAGTCGTTGGCGTTGAATCGTGATGATGATGATGGTGGGGATGCGTGGAATCGGGGGTGTGGTGATGAATGCTCAGTGTTTCATCCGGAAAGGCTGTTCCGCCGACAATTGGATTCTCGGCCGGCCAGGTTGAAGCGGAGGAACGTTTGAGGCGCGGCCCTCTGGAAAAACTGCGGGTCATGGCGCGGAGAAACAGCAGCAGAAAGACGCCGCCTCCGATGAGGACCATCAGAAAGTACAGGAGAAAGATTCCCTCCATGGAGGGAACATCAGGAATTTCGGCGTCGGAGTCAAGAAACGGAGCAGGGCGGACGCATCTAATTGGACCGTGTTTTCCGCAGAAAACCGTTCGGGCGGGGCGCCCAAACGGGACAGGCGAGGCGCCTGTCCTACCCAAAATGCTTGGAAAAGCGCGCGTTTGATGCGTTTGCCCTGAGAAACGGAGTTCGGGTTATGGAGGCAGCGGCGCGTTCCTATTACGCCCCGGTCAAATTGTCAGGGCGCGCAAGGCTTGCCGCGTTGATCCAGCGCATTAAACTTCAGGGCATGAACGTGTTTGTGACGGGCGGGGCGGGGTATATCGGGTCGGTGTGCGTTGAGGAATTGATCAACGCGGGGCATCAGGTCACGGTTCTGGATAATTTGAGCGAGGGCCACCGATCCGCGGTGGACAATCGGGCCTGTTTCATCCAGGGCGATCTCGGCGATCCGGGGGTGATCGGGCCGGCGCTGAAGGATGCGAAAGCGGAAGCGGTCATTCATTTCGCCGCGCATGCGCTGGTCGGCGAATCGATGACCAATCCCGGCAAATATTTTCGCAACAACGTCGCGCGGGGTTTGGAATTGCTCGATGCCTCCGTCCAGGCGGGCGTGAAGAAGTTCGTTTTCAGTTCGACGTGCGCCACCTACGGCCCGCCCGATCGCGTGCCGATGACGGAAGATTTGCCGCAGCGTCCGATCAATCCTTACGGCGAATCGAAATTGATGTTCGAGAAGATGCTCAATTGGTATCGCCAGATTCACGGCCTCGAATTCGTTGCTTTTCGTTATTTCAACGCCGCCGGCGCGAGTGAAAAATTTGGCGAGCATCATCGCATCGAAACGCATTTGATCCCCAACGTTTTGAAAGTCGCGCTCGGGCAGGCGAAGCAATGCGAAATTTACGGCACGGATTATCCGACGCCCGACGGCACGTGCATTCGCGATTACATTCACATCGCCGATCTTTCGCAGGCGCACATTCTCGCGCTCAAGCCGGGCAAACAGGGTTTCTTCAATCTGGGCAACGGCGAGGGTTATTCGGTGCGCCAGGTGATCGACACGTGCGAGCAGATTTCGGGGGTCAAGATTCCGCGCGTCGAAAAGCCGCGCCGGCCGGGCGATCCGCCGCGATTGGTCGCGGCCGCCGATCGCGCGTTCAACGAACTCGGTTGTAAGCCGAAATTTCCCAAGCTCGAAACCATTGTGCAAACCGCCTGGAAATGGCATCAACAGCATCCGAACGGTTATCCCGATTGACGCATGCCAGGAATCGATCTGCATTCACCGGAGCATCCGCAGTTCCCGCGCGAAGCGGAACAGTTGCGGAATCCCGATCGCGCGCCGACCGAACACGAGCGCTACATTGCCGAAGTTTTTTCGCGCTTCGAAAAATTTCCGAACTTCGCCGAACTGCCGCCCGCCACCGAGGAAGAGAAAGCCCAGGCCCTCGCGCGCCTCGACGAATTGATCGGGTTGCCGCCGGAAATTATCCAGGACCAGGATGATCGCGTCATCGCGATGTGCGCGACGGTTTCCGAACACCCCGCGGTCTTCGGCGAGACAGGATATTATTTGGCCGCTGAAATCATGCGCGCCTGCCGCACGATCGAGACGAGCGAATTTCGCCGGGCGTTCGTCAAGGATTACGAACCCGCCGTCGAGGGCGTCCGCAAATATCTGCGCGAGCTTGCCGGGATGCGGCGCCGCGCGCAGAAGGCGAAATATGATCCGACCGTGGTGCCGCCGGGTCGTTGGGGAAATCCCGAACGGCGCGCCGCCGCCCGCGAACAGATGGAACTGGTCCAAAATCTTCCCGATCACGCGATCATGGAAAAATATTGGCGCATGCTCGAAATCGTTTGCCAATTTCCGGACCTCTTCGAGCGCGAACAATTCGAGAAGCTGAAGAAAAACGCCGGCATCGAAAAAACGTGGCAGGCCCATCTCGCCAAGGCGCGCGATGACCTGAATTTTTATCGCGCGGTGTTGCTGAGCGCGGTTGCTTTGCGCGAAGTCGTTCAATCCTCCACGAAAGTTTTGAAGGAAATCGCCGGCATGCGCGCGCGAACCTGACTTAGCTTTTCCGCGAACGCGCCAGGAAACCTGGATCGGTTCCGCTCAAATCGTCGCGCCGTTGTTGCGCAATCACCGCGCCGTAAACGCGCACGTCGCGAATAAACATTTCGAGCCGTTTTGCAAACGCTTCGCTTTTGATTTCGCCGCCGATGACATCTTCGCGATCCGAAAAGGCCATCGCGTACGGCATCGACCACGCGTAGCACTGCCGCGCGACGGTGCGCAAATGATCCGTCACCGTCAGCCCTTTGTCGTAAGAGCCAACCAGCGTCGCGAACAGTTTGCCCGCGAATTCCTGCCAGAAATGGTCGAGGAAATTTTTCAGCGGACTCGCAATCGTTCCATGATAATCCGGCGAGCCGAGCACGATCACGTCCGCGTTTTCGACGCGCGGTTTCAGGTCGAGATAGACGGCGCCTTTGTAAGCCGTGTCCGGATCGAACAGCGGCAACACTTCGCGCGCGAGATCGACTTCATCCACCTCGCAACCCTGTTCGCGCCACGTTTTCGCCGCGGCGCGGGTCACGACGCGCGTCGAAGAGCGATCGTTTAAACTCCCCGCGACCACCAGGATTTTCAATGCGGCCATCGTTAATAGGTCGGCACGCTCGAATCGATTTCGTTCGACCACGCGTTGATCCCGCCCTTGACGCTCTTCACGTATTTATAGCCGCGCTCCTTCAACAAATTCACCGCCTTGAGCGAGCGCGTCCCGCCTTTGCAATGCAGGTAAATCGTCTGGTTCGGATCGAGCTCCGTGAAGCGTTGATCGAGCGTTCCGAGCGGAATCAACGTCACGCCCTTAACGCGCGCGATGTCCCATTCATCCTGATCGCGCACATCGATTACGCGAATGCCGAGATCGGGTTGATCGAGCGCGCGCTTCATGTCCTGCACCGTCACTTCGTCCGGATTCGCCGACGGTTGGGCCGATTCCGGTTGAATGCCGCAGAACGTTTCGTAATCGATCAACTCCTTGATCGTCGGATTCTCGCCGCAAATCGGACATTGCGGATCGCGCCGCAATTTCACTTCGCGGAACTTCATGTCGAGCGCATTGAACAACAGCAGACGACCGATCAACGTCGTTCCGCGTCCAAGCGCGAGTTTCAAAATTTCCGTTGATTGAATGCAACCGATGATCCCCGGCAACACGCCGAGCACGCCGCCTTCCGCGCAGCTCGGGACCATCCCGGGCGGCGGCGGTTCCGGATAAAGACAACGATAACACGGCCCGCCCAGATGCGGCGCGAACACGCTGGCCTGGCCTTCGAACCGAAAAATCGATCCATAGACATTCGGCTTGCGCAACAACACGCACGCGTCGTTCGTCAGATAACGCGTCGGAAAATTATCCGTGCCATCGACCACAATGTCGTATTGCCCGATGATCTCCAGCGCGTTCTCGCTGCTGATGCGCGTGTTATGCACGACCACTTGCGTGCCCGGATTGATCCCTTGAATCGTTTCGCGGGCCGAATCCGTTTTCGGACGTCCCACGTCGGCGGTCGAATGAATGATCTGCCGTTGCAAATTCGAATAATCGACCGTATCGAAATCGAGCAAACCGATTTTGCCAATTCCCGCCGCGGCCAGATACATCGCGATCGGCGAACCGAGTCCCCCCGCGCCGATGCACAACACACTCGTCGCGCAAATCTTCTTCTGCCCGGCCATCCCGACTTCGGGCAAAATCAAATGCCGCGAATACCGCCGAATCTCATCGTTGCTTAATTCCATAACCAAATCCAAATGTCTGTGGACCCTAAGCCAGCATGGCCCAACCCGAAAGTGGAAAGTTTTTTCGCGGCCGACCGCACGTCGGTGAAAGTTCCGAGGGAGGGAGACGACGCTTTGAAAAAAGACGAAGCGGCCGACCGCTTCGAATTAAAGGGGTTTCCAATCCGCGTGCTGGTAGTGGTTCCACATCCAGACGAAGTCGGTGTTCTTGGCGTCTCCGCCGGCCCAGTAAAAGCTATCGATTCCCTTCGCAGAATTGCGTGCGGCAACGATTGTCGCTGGGTCGTGCCAGCGGTGGCCTTCGACATGTCCATCGGCGACGCCGAAGGTGCTCCAAGTCGAATGAAAAACGGCGAATGTATCCACCCAGCCCGGCGGCGTGGTATTCAAGACCCAGGTGCCGAGGTTCGCGCTGCGGGGATCGGATTCCTCGACGAAGACCATGGCCTGGGAGGGGCGCGTGATGGCTTCGGTTTTTTTGTAAGGAGTCGTGCCGCCCCAGCCGCCACCGTTCATGCCTTCAGTTTTGGAATAGCTTCCGAAGGCCCAACCGCTGCCGGGTTTGCGGTAGCGGGTGCGCAGGTCGCCGGGGCATTCGTAGGAATTCAAATTCGAGACATATTTTGAGATGGGCGACTTCGTCAGATTCGTTGCGATGCGGGACATGGCCTGGGCGACGGTTGTGCCGGCGGTGATGGTTGAGCCGGGCCCGATCCAAAAACCGCCGCCGTAGGTATAATCAAGATTTCCGTTTTCCGACGGAAGCGTCGCGAGGATTCGATCGCCCGCGTCGGTGTTATACATCGAAAAGCCGAGGATGAGTTGCTTTTGGTTGTTGAGGCAAACGGTGCCGTATGCTTGCACTTTGGCGCGACCGAGCGCGGGCAATAGCATGGAGGCGAGGATCGCGATGATGGCGATGACGACGAGCAACTCGATCAAGGTGAATCCGCCACGGGACGTCGCCGGGCTCTTAGTGAGGGTCATGCTCTGGATTAAACGCCTCTCGCACGCGAAGTCAATCCAGCGAAACGGGGGACATCGAACGCAGAAGGTAGGCGCGGTCGCGCTGCGACCTCGGGCAGGGGTTTTGGCAGTGGCCATTGTTTTAGAATTCTCCGAACTGGTGGGTCTCTCGTCGCAGCGCGACGAGCGCTACCTTTTAAGCGCGGCTTGTGTTTTGGCGGGACTTCAGGTAAGTCGTCTTTTAATGAACCGCCGCAAATTTCTTCACG
>Ga0070686_100000779_pt1 | contig 18447 bp, 16 predicted proteins | sample KBSS23LmetaG_FD_65654 | JGI IMG/M metagenome (GOLD analysis project Ga0070686, IMG submission 65654) | Switchgrass rhizosphere microbial communities from Kellogg Biological Station, Michigan, USA - KBS S2-3L metaG | ecosystem: Host-associated > Plants > Roots > Rhizosphere ... | reverse complement strand
CGCCGATTCGCGGCGCGCGCGTCGGCGTCATCCTGAGCGGCGGCAACGTCGATCTCAGCCAGATCGCGCAGTGGCTGCCGCGCGCGTGAGATGGGCGTGGATCCTCGTCGCGGCGTTCGTCGTCGCGGCGGATCACGGCGCCGCTAGAGGCGGAGCGAATCACGGTCCGGCTGAAGCCGGACGCGACGGGCAGCCGCAGCAGGAAGAACCGGGCTCACCGCGGGCGCGGGCGCCGCTCACGCTGCTGCAGATCAACGACGTCTACAACACCGCGCCGATCGACGGCGTCGGCGGGCTCGCGCGCGTCGCGACGATCAAGCGTCAGCTCGCCGCCGACGGCCGTTCGCCTTTCCTCGTCCTGGCCGGTGATTTTCTGTCGCCCTCGGTCGCCTCGAGCGTGTTTCGGGGCGCACAGATGATCGCTGCGCTCAACGCCGCGGGGCTCGATCTCGCCACGCTCGGCAACCACGAATTCGATTTCGGCGACGACGTGCTGATCGAGCGGATGAAGGAAGCGCGGTGGCAGTGGGTGGTCGCCAACGTGATCGACACCCGCACCGGCCAGCCGCTCGGCGATGCGGCCCCTTACGTCGTCAAGAGCTTCGGCGCGTTGAAGGTCGGCTTCCTCGGCCTGTGCCTGAACACGTCGGAAATCAGCAACGACAAGCTGACGCACACGCGGCTTCGCGATCCGCTCGAGGCGGCCGCCGAATACGTGCCGCGGATGAAACGCGACGGCGCGACGGTGATCGTCGCGGTCACCCACCTCGCGTTCGCGACCGATCGCGCGCTGGTCGAGCGGATTCCCGATGTCGACCTGGTGATCGGCGGACACGAACACTACGTGATCACGTCGACTGTGAATCGCGCCCTGATCAGCAAGGCGGGCACCGACGCGCGCTGGGTGGCGCGGATCGACGTCAACCGCCGGGCCGAGGGGGCGCTCGAGCGCTTCTATGAGCTCCTGCCGGTGACCGGCGCAATCGCCGACGAACCGGACACCGCGGCCGTGGTTGCGTCGTACGAATCGCGGCTGGGCACCGAACTGGAAGTCGTGGTCGGGTCGACGACCACGCCGCTCGACGCGGTCAGCGTGCGGCTGCGCTCGTCGGAACGCAATGTCGGGAACTTCGTGGCCGATGCGGTTCGCGCCGAGGCGCGCGCCGATGTCGCGATCATCAACTCGGGCAGCATTCGCGGCGACCGCGTCTATCCCGCCGGGCCGATCACGCGGCGCACGATCCTGTCACTCCACCCGCTTGGCAACGTGATCTGCACAGTGCGGGTGCCGGGCAGCGTGATCGTGGCCGCCCTGCGCAACGGGGTCGCGCGGTTCCCGGCGACAGCCGGTGCGTTTCCGCAGGTCTCCGGGGTCACCTTCACGATCGATCCGGCGGCGCCGCGCGACGCGCGCGTCGCCGACGTGCGAGTGAACGGTGAACCGCTCGACCCGGCCCGACGTTACGTGGTGGCGATTCCCGACTACATCTTCAAGGGCGGCGACGGCTACACGATGTTCGCGGACGGCGAAGTGCTCGTCGCGCCGGAGGCGGGCAATTTGATCGTGACTGCGATGGCGAAGTACCTCGCGGCGAAACAAGAGATCTCACCGGTCGTCGAGGGCAGAATCACCGTACGGTGATGGCGGGCCCGCGGCCCGTCTCAAGCCGGGACTACGGGAATTTCGGTGCAGGCGTGGCGGTCGCGCGTGCCACTGTCGTCGCTCTCGCAATTCGCACACGCGCCCAGTACAGCCGTGTACCGAGCAGCAGCGCGACGACGACGCCGTAGGCGGCCGGGCGGCTGATGTCGGCCTTCACCAGCCACCAGTAATGCACCACCACCAGCACGCCGGTGGCGTACACCAGTTTGTGCAGCCGGTTCCACGCGCGGCCGCCGAGCCGGCGAATCATCCCGGCGGTCGACGTCAGCGTGAGCGGCAGCATCGTCAGCCACGCGCTGAACCCGATCGTGATGTAGGGACGCTTGGCGATGTCCTCCCAGATCGCGGCGGCGAGATGCCGCGCGGTCGACCACGCGATGTAACCGTCGGGAAAATCGACGAGGCTCGCGAAGCGGTCGACGACGATGTAGGTGAGAAAATGCAGCGTGCCGTAGAAGAAGGCGAACAGGCCGGCCATGCGCCGGAATCGGATCGCCTGATTCCAGCCGCTGATTCGGCGCAGCGGCGTGATCGCGAGCGTGATGCAGACGAAGCGCAGCGCCCAGATGCCGGTCTCGTTGGTGAGGTCGCTGAGCGGGTTCGCGCTGAGATTGCCGGTCAGGATCGCCCACACGAGCCACCCTGCCGGCGCCAGCGACGCGACGAAGAGAAGCGGCTTCAGGCCGAAACGAACAGCGCGATCAGGAATGGGCACGATGTGATCGCTCGCCTGAAGCCTTCCCGCCTGGTCCCTTGATTAGTAGTTCTTCCGCAGATCCATTCCGGTGTACAGCGACGCCACCTGGTCGCCGTAGCCGTTGAACATCAGCGTCTTGCGCATCAGGAACTCGCCGATGCGCCGCTCCGTGGCCTGGCTCCAGCGCGGATGATCGACGGTCGGGTTGACGTTGGCGTAGAAACCGTACTCGTTGGAGGCCTGATCCTGCCAGGTGTTGAGCGGCTGCTTCTCGACGAACTTCACGCGGACGATCGACTTGATGTGCTTGAAGCCGTACTTCCACGGCACCGCGAGCCGCAGCGGCGCGCCATCCTGGTTCGGCAGCACTTCGCCGTACAGCCCGACCACCAGAATCGTGAGCGGGTGCATCGCCTCGTCCATGCGCAGCCCTTCGACGTACGGCCAGCGCAGCACCGGCGACCGCAGGCCGGGCATCTGCTTGGCGTCATTCAGCGTCTGGAACTCGATGTATTTCGCTTTCGCCGTGGGCTCGCACTTCTTGATGAAGTTGGCGAGCGGGAAACCGATCCACGGAATCACCATCGACCAGCGCTCGACGCAGCGATGCCGGTAGACGCGCTCCTCGAGCGTTTCGCCCTTGAGGACATCCTCGAGGTTCATCGCCCCTTTCTTCGCGCACTCGCCGTCGACGGTCACGGTCCACGGCTCGGTCTTGAAGTTGCGGGCGAGCATCGACGGCGAGTCCTTGTCGACGCCGAATTCGTAATAGTTGTTGTAGGTGGTGATCTCTTCCCACTTGTTCTGCTTCTCGTCGGTGCTGAACGGGCTTTTCTTCACACCTTCGAGTTTGCGGCCGTGCGCCGCGGGCGTCGCCGCCTCGACCCACGCGTCGCCGAGCGCGAGCCCGGTCGCGACGGCGGCCGCCGTGCCGCTCGCGGCGCGGATGAACTCGCGGCGATTGAGATACAGCTTCGGATCGGTGATGTCGGAGCTGCGGATGTCCGGCGCGCGTTTGATGAGCATAGGCTGACCTTTCGACGCCGGCGGCCCGGCGTGGGTTACACCTGAATATGCTCACATTATACGAGCAGCGATGGCGCGGCCGCGAACGCGACGATCCGGACAACGCGAAGGATCTGAAAGACTTCCGATGTCGAACGCCTTCGTCACCCGGGAAGGCGGACATACGCCGCCGCGGAGGTGACGAAGGCGATTCGCTAGATGGCCTTCCGCACCGCGGCGGCGAGGCCAAACAGAACAGTGCCGATGCCCAGCAGCTTTGCGGCATCCGGGACCTGATACGCAGGAGACGGCGACGGTGAAGCAGCGGTCCTGATCGCAATCGGCGCCGCGACGGCGGCAACCGCCGCAGTCGACGCCACGGACGCCGCCGTGGGAACGGCCGCGTAGTGTGGGTACGGAGTGGCGGCGGGCGTCGATTCAACCGACAGCGCGTAGCCCACCGGCACCACGAGGGCGGCGACGAGCGCCGCAAAGATGAGGACCCGATATCGTTTCCGCATTACCCGCTCTCTCACACCGCGACCTGGAATCGTTCGTTGCAGAGCCGTCAGGTCACCACGCGCTGCGCAGCCCGCTACTTCAAGCGATGTGCCATGGCCCGGAAATGATGGTGCGCGTAGGCGCTGCGTGGTTTGTTCGATGCGGCGATTGCACCGCGCGCAGAAACACTTTTCTCAAAGTGACGACCTCGGATCGAGCGAAGCGCCGTGTGTTACGCTCAACCGATGCCGGACGTTCGTGACGACCCGAAGCTCAACCGCACGGCAGAACATTACTCGAAGCTTCTTTCGCTCGCCGTCCACGAATTCCGCACACCTGCCAGCGTCGTCAGCGGCTACCTTCGCATGCTGCAGCGCGACAGCGATCCGACGCTGAGCGAACGCCAGCGCAAGATGGTCGACGAAGCGGGCAAGTCGTGCGCGCGCATCATCGCCATCGTCGACGAGTTGAGTGACATCGGAAAGCTGGACGGCGGTTTGATCTCACTCGCGAAGCAGCCGCTCGACCTGTTCACGTTGATCAAGGAAGTGGCCGAGCTTGTGCATGAAGCGGAGGATCGCGAGGTCCACTTGAAGCTGCGCGGCGACGATCATGGCGCGCCAATCGCCGGCGACGTTCCGCGCCTGCGCGTCGCTTTTGACGCGATTTTCCGCGCGATCCTGCGCGAAAAGCCGGGACGATCCACGGTCATCGCCGATCGCCGTCTCGTCAGCCGCGACGGCCGCACCTCCGCTGTTGTGATTGTCAGCGAGGAGGCGACCGTACAAGAGGCCTACGATCGCGAGCCGGTCTCGTTCTTCGAAAAGCGCGGCGGGCTGGGCCTCGCGCTGCCGCTCGCCGGCCGCGTCATTGAAGGCCACGGCGGGCGGCTGTCGTCGCCGAAGCCGCTGCTCGAGGACGATCCGCTCACGCGCGGCTCGGCGATCATTTCCCTACCGATTACGGAGTTGAAGCGTTGAAGAAACCCTACGTCGCGATCGTCGACGACGATTCCGGGTTCGCGAATTACCTGCGGACCTTTCTCTCGCTGCGTGGCTACGAGACCAGGTCCTACTCTCGCGGCGACGAGATGCTGGCGTCGGTGAAACAGGGCGATCCGCCGGACATCGTGCTGCTCGACGTGATGATGCCGGGAATGAATGGACTCGAGACGCTTCGCGCACTGAAGGCCGCCAAACCCGATCTCCAGGCGATCATGCTGTCGGGCCGGGAGCACGCGTCGACGATCGTCGAGGCGGTGCGCCTCGGCGCCGCCGACTACGTCGTCAAGCCGGACGATCCGGAAGGGCTCGGCGAGATCGCGCTCGATGCGGCAATCAAGAACGCCATCGAGAAGACCCGGCTCGTCTCCGAGATCACCGAGCTGCGCCGGCAGCTCAGCGACGATCAGGATCGCGCCTTCCTGTTCTGGGGCGACAGCCCGGAGATGAAGACGATCGCGTCGGTGATCGAACAGGTCTCGGACAGCGACGTCACGGTACTGATTCGCGGCGAGAGCGGCGTCGGCAAGGAGCTCGTCGCGCGGGCGATCCATCAGCGATCGCCGCGGCGCGATCGCCCGTTCGTGAAAGTGAACTGTGCTGCGCTGCCAGCGGAGCTGCTCGAGAGCGAACTGTTCGGTCACGAAAAAGGGGCCTTCACGGGCGCGGCGACGACGCGGGTCGGTAAGTTCGAGCAGGCCGACACCGGCACCATCTTCCTGGACGAGATCGGCGAGATGAAAGCCGCGCTGCAGGCCAAACTGCTGCACGTGCTGCAGGACGCGCAGTTCACCAAACTCGGCAGCAATCGCGCGATCAACGTCGACGTGCGCGTCGTCGCCGCGACCAACCGCGACCTCGAGCTGATGATGCAGCGCGGTGAGTTCCGCGAAGATCTCTACTACCGGCTGAAAGTCATCGAAGTGACGGTGCCGCCGCTGCGCGAGCGGCGCGGCGAGATCCAACACCTCGCCGGTTTCTTCATGGATCGCTACGCGCGCCGCTACAACCGTCAGGCCCGGCAGATCTCCGACGAGTTGTCGCAGCTGTTCCTGTCGTATGAATGGCCCGGCAACATCCGCGAACTGGAAAACATGATCAAGCGGATCGTGATTCTCCAGGACGAGTCGCTGGTGATCCGCGAGATGTCGCGCGCGCGGACGGTGGCGCCGGCCTATGCCGGGGTCGGCGTCGGCGCTGCGCCGATGCGCTCACCGGTCGAGGCGCCGCCGCAGGCCGGCGGCGACGACGCCGACGACGTGGTCGACGTCGATGAGGAAGAAGTAAGTGCCGATGAGACTGTCGGCGCGGCACCGGCCGGGTCGCGTCTCGCCGACGTCGCCAAGGCCGCGTCGATCAAAGCCGAGCGCGCGATCATCGAGGAAACGCTCAACAACGTGCACTGGAATCGCCGGCGCGCGGCGGAGCAGCTCGGCGTGAGTTATAAAACACTACTCAACAAGATCAAGGAATGTGGCATCAGCCGGAAGTAGTTAGGTAATCGTCTTCCACCAACTCGCGCTCGCGAGCGTTCTCGACAGCCACGTTTTTCCACAAATTTCCAATTCACCCACCGCGGAACAAGTTTTCCGCGGTGGCACCCGCATTGCTCAACAGAACCGCGTGTCGACGGTAAACCTCAACGGTAAATTACGCGTCATGGTCGTCGACGACGACCCATCGATGTGCGAGTTCCTCCGATCGTTCTTGAGCGCCCGCGGTTATCAACCGGTGACGCTCGGCAGCGCCGACGACGCAGTCAAGCACTACCAGAGCGAACGCCCGGCTGCTGTCATCCTCGACGTCGTCATGCCCGGGGAAATGGACGGCCTCGCGGCGCTGGCGGCGTTCAAGAAGATCGATCGTGAAGTTCCGGTCATCGTCCTGTCCGGTCAGGGGCGCACGGCGACAGTCGTGCAGGCGATGAAGCTCGGCGCGTCCGACTTCGTCAACAAGCCATTCGATGAGATGGACCTCGAGGTGCCGCTCACCAATGCCCTGCGGCAGTACCAATTGAGCCGCGAAGTGGGCGCGCTGCGTGAGCAGCTGCAGTCGCAGTCGAAATACCAGATGGTGTGCGGCGATTCGGATCGGATTGCAGAGGTTCAGGATCTGATCGAGCGCGTTGCCGACACCGACGTCACGGTGCTGATTCGCGGCGAGAGTGGCACCGGCAAGGAGCTTGTCGCGCGCGCGCTGTACGCCTCCTCGCTGCGCCGCGACAAGCCGTTCGTGAAGGTGAACTGCGCCGCGCTGCCGGCCGAACTGCTCGAGTCGGAACTGTTCGGCTTCGAGCGCGGCGCGTTCACCGGAGCGATCCAGCACAAGCCGGGCAAGTTCGAGTTCGCCAATCACGGCACGATGTTCCTCGACGAGATCGGCGACATGAGCTTTCCGCTGCAGGCCAAGCTGCTGCAGGTGCTGCAGGACGGCGAGTTCTCGCGCCTCGGCGGCAAGCACGACGTCCACGTCGACGTCCGGGTGATCGCGGCGACCAACAAGGATCTCGAACAGGCGGTCGCCGAGGGCCAGTTCCGCGAAGACCTGTTCTTCCGCCTCAACGTCGTCAGCATCAGCGTCCCGCCGCTGCGCGAGCGCCGCGAAGAGATCCCGCTGCTGTGCGATTACTTCCTGAAGAAGTACTCGGTCCAGTACAACAAGCCGTCGAGCGAGCTGTCACAGAGCACGATGGGCCTGTTCATGGACTACGACTGGCCCGGGAACATCCGCGAGCTCGAGAACCTGATCAAGCGGCGGGTCGTGCTCGGCACCGAACTGCCGATCCAGAAGGAAATCTCCCACGCCATCGCGATGGCGCCGCACCGGGTTACCGCGCCGGCGGCGGCCGCCAGCCATCAGTCGCTGGTCGTCGACCATCCCTCCGCGCATCAGGGCATGCGCTCGGTTGCCGTTGGCGCCGGGGCGGCCCCGCCTCTCGCGCCGATGACGCCGGCGGCAATTGCCGCCGCCGCCGCCCAGGCCGGCAACTACTCGTTGAAGGACATCTCACGGACCGCCGCGCGCGAGGCCGAACGCGAGTTGATTTTCAAGATGCTGCAGCAGACGCGCTGGAACCGGAAAGAGACGGCGGAAATCCTGGGCATCAGCTACAAAGCGCTGCTCTACAAAATCAAAGAAAACGGCCTTGATAAGGCCTCTTAACGACATGACCAGCAGCTCGTTCTACGAAGAGGGCTCGAACGTGCTCACGCCGGGTGCATTCGAGTTCGTGCTCGACGCAGAGCTCAAACGCGCCGTTCGCTCGCAGAACTACCTCACGCTGGTGGTCGTCGAGGCGCGCCGCGAGTGGGAAGGGATGACGGTGACCGCCGACGATGGCACCGTCCAGGAAGTGGCGCAGCTGATCGGTCGCGAGGTGCGCGACACCGATGTGATCGGGCACACCGACAAAGGGACGCTCGCCCTCGTCCTGCTCGACGCCGACTTCGACCACTCGGCGCGGGTCATCGACCGTCTGGTCTCGCGCATCGAGAACTACGAGTTCCCGACGGCGCTGCGCATCGCCGTCGGTGCCGCGTGTTATCCGACGCACGCGGTCGACGCCGAATCGCTCAAACGGCAGGCGCTCTCACGGCCGATCGTGAACTGGCGCGGCGGTCTCCGTTCGTCGTCCGCCGATCAGAACTGAGGACACCATGAGAAACACCGTGATCGCAACCTGGATTATCGCGGCGCTGTCCGCCGGCCTGTCCGCTGCGCCGCTGCAGGCCGCCGCCAAGGACGCCGACAAAAAGCCGGCCGCGGTCCCGCCGACGCTGACCGAGGACTATCACCTCGGCGCCGGCGACAAACTGCGCATCGAGGTCTACAAGGACGCGCAGCTGTCCCAGTCGGTGCAGGTCCGGCCCGACGGCAAAGTGACGCTGCCGCTGATCGGCGACATGGAGGCGGCCGGCCTGACGCCGATCGAGCTGCGCGACCGGATCGCGACGTCGCTGAAGGAATACGTCACCAACCCGACGGTGACGGTGATCGTCGTCGAGGCAACGGCGGCGACCGCCTACGTCATGGGCGAAGTGAATCACCCCGGCGCGGTCAACCTGCAGGCGCCGCTGACGATTCTCCAGGCGCTGGCGCTGGCCGGCGGACTGAAAGATTTCGCCGACGCGAAGAACATCCGGGTCCTCAGGCCTGGCGCCAAAGGCATCCAGACGATCAGCTTCAATTACAAAGAGGCCCTCAAGTCCACCGTCACGCCGGTGTACTTGCGGCCCGGCGACACGGTCGTCGTTCCCGATTAGGCCGACGCGATGACGACGATGAAGCGCGCGTCACGGGTCCTGGTGTCGGCAGTTGCCGGACTGCTGATCGGCGCCGGCAGCGCGGCGGCGCAGGGATCGAATTTCGTCGCACCGGCGACGGCGGATCCGCAGGCGGCCGCCGGCTGGAGTCTGACGCCGTCGATCGGCTACTCGGGAGCGTGGGACGACAACGTGCTCGTCCGCGGCAACGGCGACCTGCCGGCCGAGGATTTCGTGAGCATGATCAACCCGCGCGGGGCGCTCAATTTCAACGGCCGGCGCAGCCAGCTGTCGGGCAGCTATGACGGCACCTTCGAGCTCTACCGCGAGCTGTCGACGCTCAACAGCTACGACCAGCGCGCCTCACTGTTCGCGCAGCGGCTCCTGTCGCCGCATGTCGCATTGTTCGGGCGAAGCTCGCTGGCCAAAGTGCCGACGACCGAGCTGTCGACGTTTGTCGGCGTCCCATTCCTGCGGACCGGGTCTCGGCTCATCGACGGACGAGGCGGCATCGACGTCGCGTTCACCAAACGAACGTCGGCCGTCGTCAGCTACAACCTCGAGTGGGTGGAGTTCGATCACAGCGTCCCCGGCTCGGAGAATCTTCAGGGTGGCCACAGCCAGGGTGCGAGCGCGAGTCTCCGTCACGATGTCGACGCGCGCCTGACGCTCACCGGTGACTACAACTTCATCCACGCGAACGTGGTGGCAGTCAATCAGGCCTTCGACATCCAGAACTGGTGGGGGGGCGCCGAATACAAGCTTTCGGAGAATTCGCATATCTCCGGCGCCGCCGGGGTGTCGCGGCTCGGCGTCACGGAGTTGACCGAGGCGCGCGTCGGACCGGCGCTGCGCGCGGGAGTGGTGCGGAATTTCCGCACCGCCGCCCTCAGCGTGCAATACAGCCAATCGTTCGTCCCGGCATACGGGTTCGGCGGCACCATGCAGAACCAAGAGTTGAGCGGCCGGCTGCAGGCGCCGCTCGCGAGGCGCGTCGTCGCGTCGACCGGCGTCGCCTGGCGACGCAACGACCCATTGACGCAGATTGATCCGCCGCTGCGATCGTTCTGGCTGGAAGGATCGGTCGGCTACGCGGTCACGCCGTTGGTCCGCATCGAAGGGTTTTTCGCGGCCACTCGCCAGACGATCAATCGACCCGGTGGCGAGACCGACCGCAACCGGTTCGGCTTTCAAGTGATCACGGCGAAACCGATGAGGATCCAGTAAATGGAAGACGTCCACGTACACGCACTCGATTACCTCTCCGTCGTTCAGCGCCGCAAATGGTGGCTGATCATCCCCATCGTCGCCTCGATCGGCATCGGCGTGCTGCTGGTCAGGTACTTACCGAAGCAGTACAAGGCGAGCGCGACGCTGGCGGTGCAGGCACCTGCGGTGTCGCCGAACCTGGTGAACCAGAACGCGCCGCTCGACAACCAGGATCGGATCCGCGCCGTGACCCAGCAGTTGATGAGCACCGCCGTCCTGGCCCGGGTCGCCCGCGCCGAAGGGTTGACCAACAGCACCCCCGACGACGCAATGCTGGCGAAGATGCGCCTGGCGGTCGCGGTCGGCGTACCGGAGCCGCTGACGCCGACGAGCGAGCCGCGCCGGCTGGACTCGTTCGTCGTCTCCTACACCAACGAGGATCCGGGCCGCGCGCAGCGCGTCGCCAACCGGCTGGCCCACGTGTTCGTCGACGAGAACTCGAAGACGCGCGAGCAGGTCGCCGAGCACACCTCGGCGTTCATCACGACGGAACTCGACGCCAGCCAGAAGCGCCTGGCCGCCCTCGAGGAACGTCTCCGCAAAGCGAAGGAACTGCACATGGGCCGGCTGCCGGAGCAGACGCAGGCCAACCTGCAGACGCTCTCCGGTCTGCGGACCCAGATGGATTCGACGTCGACGGCGCTGCGCAGCGAGCAGGATCGCCTGTCGATGATCGAGCGGCAGATCGACGGACTGAAGCGTGGCCTCTCGGACGTGATCATCGCGCCGCGTCCGGGCGCCTCGGCGAGCGAAATGGCGACGACCCCGCAAGCGCGGGTCGCGGCGCTGCAGCGGGAGCTCGCGACGGCTCGCCTCACCTACACCGACAAACATCCGGAAGTGGTCCGACTCGAGGGCGAGCTGGCGACGGCGCAGCGGGAGGCCGCGGCCGATCGGGAACGCCCTGAAGCCGACCGGACGCAGCAGCTGCAAAGCGATCCGTCGTATCGCCAGCTGCTCGCCGATCGCGAGGTCGCGCGCATGCGCGTGCGCGAACTGCAGCGCTCCGACGAGGACATCCGCCGGCAGATCACCGTTTACCAGGCGCGCGTCGAGGCCGCACCGAGCGTCGAACAGCAGCTGCTCTCGCTGCAGCGCGACTACGAGCTGGAGAAGAAGCAGTACGGCGATCTGAACGAGAAACTTCACGCGGCGACGATCGCCGAGAACATCGAGCGGGACCGCCGCGGCGAGCAGTTCAGCGTGCTCTATTCAGCGCCATACCCGGTCGACCCGGTCAAGCCGGTGCCGCTGCGCGTCATGCTGGTGTCGATCATGGCCGGCATCGCGGTCGGCGCGGTGCTGACGCTCGGCCGCGAGTACCTCGACCGCTCCGTGCACGACCTGCGCGAGCTGCGTGAAGAACTCGATGTGCCGGTGCTCGGCGAAGTGGCGCGGATCCAGACGGCGTAACGGATCGTCCGCCGAAGCGGCGGACCTGGAGAGAAGAGATGAGCCGCATTCAGAACATTCTCGAGAAAGCCGAGCGCGAGGGCGGCGTTCGGCGGATCGCCACGCTGGTCGAGGCGCCGCCGGCGCCGCGCCCGCTCGACGGCGCACCAGCGGACACCCACGCATCGATCGCCGCGACCGCGCCGATTGCGGTGTCGGCGCCGATGACCGCGACGGCGCCGATGGCGGTGTCAACGGCGGTCGCGCCACCCGAATGGATCTCCGCGCCTGCGTCGACGGCACCGGCCAGCCGCGTCGTCAGGTCCACCGCGCTCGATCCGGCGTTGATCGCGGCGCTGGCGCCCGGATCGGCGACCGCCGAGCAGTACCGCACACTGCGGACGCGGGTGGCCCAATCGGAGCGCGGCGCCGCCGCCGCCGTCATTCTCATCACCAGTCCGGGCCGCCAGGAAGGCAAGACGCTGACGGCAACCAACCTCGCGCTGACGATTGCCCAGGATTGCCAGACGCGCGTCTGCATCGTCGACGCCGACCTGCGGCATCCGCGCGTGCACGGGTTGCTCGGCCTTCCGGACACGCCCGGCCTGGCCGAGGTGCTCACCGGCGAGGCGACCCTCGCCGAGGCCCTCGTGGCGATCGAACAGCAGCAGATCTCGGTGCTGCCGGCGGGCAAACCGTCGGCGCGGCCGGCGGAGCTGCTCGGCAGCACCGCGATGCGGCGGACGCTGCAGGCACTGCGCGCGCAGTTCGACCGCATCATCGTCGACGCGGCGGCGGCGTTCCCGCTCGCCGACGTCGGCATCCTCGCGCCGATCGTCGACAGCGTGGTGCTGGTCGTCCAGGCTGCGGTCACGACCAAGCCGGCGATCCAGAACGCCGTCTCGATCATTGGATCCGACCGGGTCCTCGGCGTCGTGTTGAACGGCACCGAGGCGGCATAGCCGGCGACGGAGCGGAGGGTTTGGGTCATGCGGGTGTTCAACCGTCACGTGTCGATGCGCGGCCTGACGGTATTCGGTTGCGAAACGGTGCTCATTTCGGCGTCGATCGTCGTCGCCGCCCAGCTGCACGGGGCGTTCGATCGTGCGATGAGCGGCCTGTGGAAGGTCGTCCTCGTCACCGCGTTGTGTGAGCTGTGTTTCTACTACAACGACCTCTATGATCTGACCCGCGTGCGCGCGACCCGCGATCTGCTGGTGCGCGTGCTCCAGGGGACGGGCGCGGCCGCCTTCGCGCTCGCGGCCTTGACCGCGGTGATGCCTTCGGTGCTGCTCGGCAACGGCATCTTCGCCACCGTCGTCGGACTGCTGCTGGTTGGCGTGCCGCTGTGGCGCGTCGCACTCAACGGCCTCACCACCGACCCGCACCTGGAAGAGCGGGTGCTGATCGTCGGCACCGGCGCGCTCGCGCAGACGGTCGCCCGCCAGATGAGCGCGCACCAGGACTTCGCGTATCGCCTCGTCGGGTTCATCGACGACGGCGGCAGCGAGCCACTGAGCGTCCGTCAGCACGATGTCCTCGGCAACGCCTCCGATATCGAGCGGATCCTGACGACGCGGCACGTCGACCGGATCGTGGTGAGCCTCACCGACCGCCGCGGTCACCTGCCCTTCGAGGCGCTGCTGCGCGCGAAGCTCGCCGGCGTGCGCGTCGAGGATGCAGTCACCATTTTCGAACGCCTCACCGGCAAGCTGCTCGTCGAAGATCTGCGGCCGAGCGGGTTGATCTTCTCCGACGGCTTCCGTGTCTCGCGCCTGACCCGCGCTGTCAAGCGCGGCTTCGATCTGGTGTGCGCGCTCATCGTGTCGGTGCTCTCGGCGCCGGCGATGCTGCTCACCGCAATCGCCGTCCGTCTCGATTCGCCAGGACCGATTCTCTACTGCCAGGAGCGGGTTGGAGAAAACGGCCGCGTGTTCACGCTGCGCAAGTTCCGCTCGATGCGCATCGACGCCGAACAGGGAACGCCGGTGTGGGCCAGGGACAAGGACGACCGCGTCACCCGGGTCGGCCGGGTGATGCGGCTCACCCGCCTCGACGAGCTTCCCCAGTTGTGGAACGTGCTCAAGGGCGACATGAGCTTCGTCGGACCGCGCCCAGAGCGGCCGTTTTTCGTCCAGCAGCTCGACGAGGCGATTCCCTTCTACATGGCCCGCCACGCGGTGAAACCCGGGCTCACCGGATGGGCGCAGGTGAAATACCGCTACGGCGCCTCGATCGAGGACGCGCGCGAGAAGCTGCGCTACGACCTCTACTACATCAAGCACCTGTCATTGCTGTTCGATCTCACCATCCTCATCGACACGCTCAAAGTGGTCGTCTCGGGGCAGGGCGCCAAGTGAGCACGACCACCGGGTTTGCGGAATCAGGAAACGAGGGAGCGGACGAGACGCTCACCGTCGCGCGCAACGTGTCGACGCGCTACATCGGCATCCTGGTCGAGGCGGTGCTCGGTTTCGTGGTCCTGCCCTTCAACATCGCCCATCTCGGTCAGTCCGCGTACGGCCTGTGGATGCTGACTGCCTCGATCACCACGTATTTCTCGGTACTCGATCTCGGTTACGGTGGCGCGCTGGTCAAATTCGTCGCGCAGTACCGCGCTCGCCGCGACGTCCGCGCGCTCAACGAGATTTTGAGCACCACGTTCGCGGTCTTCGCCACCTTTGGCGCCGTGACCTACCTGGTGGCGATCGTCATCGCCGTTTACATGGACAAGCTGTTCCAGCTCACGCCGGAGCAGGTCCACACCGGTCGCGTCGTCATGCTGATCATCAGCCTGAGCGTCGCCGTCGGCACCGCCGTGAGCGTGTTTGGCGCAGTCATCAACGGGTTTCAACGCTACGACTTGAACAACATCGTCGGGGCGGCTGCCGCCGTTGTCGCGGCGGTCGTCAATGTGGCGGTACTACTCGCCGGATACGGACTGATCGAACTGGTCGCCGCGACCACGCTGGTGCGACTGCTCAGTTATGTGGTGTATCGCGCGAACGCGTACAGGGTATTCCCGTCGCTGCAAGTTCGACTGAGCTGGTTCCGGCGAGAGCGGCTTCGCGAGGTGACGTCGCTCAGCGTCTACATGCTTCTCATAGACTGGGCGAACAAGCTCAATTACTCGATCGACGCGCTCGTCATCGGAGCGTTTCTCGACACCTCGGCAGTCGTGGTGTGGGTCGTGGGCCAGCGGCTCGCGGAAGTCGTGCAGCGGTTGACCAATCAGCTCAACGACGTGCTGTTTCCGAATATCGTCGACCACGACACGGCCGAACGTATGGACCGGCTGCAGGCGATTCTGATCCAAGGCACGCGGCTGTCGCTCGCCACGGTGATCCCAATCGCCGGGGCAATGATTCTGATGGCCGCGCCCCTCGTACACGCGTGGGTCGGCCCGGGGTTTTCGGCCAGCGCGATCTTGCTGCAGCTGCTCTCGCTGACCGTTATCGTGCGCATCGGGACGGCGACCGCCGGCACGTTGCTCAAGGGGGCCGGCGAGCACCGTCTGGTGGCGTTCGCCAACGTCGGCGCGGCGCTCGTCAACGTCGCGATGAGCATCGTCTTGTTGAAAGCCATCGGGCTGGTCGGCGTGGCGATCGGCACGCTCGTGCCCGTGTGCCTGGCGTCGCTGCTGGTGCTGTTTCCCGCCGGCTGCCGTCGGGTGCGTCTGACGCTCGCGCGCGCCGTTGCCGAAGCGGTCTGGCCAGCGACCTGGCCGGCGGCCGTAATGGCGGCGTTCGTGTTTCTCACGCGCCCGTTGGTTCCGGCGTCGATTATCGGAGTCGCGGCGGAAATGGCGGCCGCGTGCCTCGTGTACATGCTCGTGTTTGGGGCGTTCGGACTCAGCCGCGACGAGCGGCGATTCTATCTCGGGAAGGCGTTCCAGCTCCTGCAGCGGACGCCGCTGCGCGTCCGCGCGCTGGAGGGTGCATGAGGGCGGTGATTCTCGCCGCCGGCCGCGGCGGCCGGCTCCGCGACGTCACCGGCAACCGGCCGAAGTGTCTGGCGCGGATCGGCGAACGCACGCTGATCGATCGCCAGATTCGCGCGCTGCGCCGCTGCGGCATCGATACCATCACCGTCGTGGCCGGCTTCCGTGCCGCCGACGTCCGCCGCAGCTGCGGCGCCGGCATCGACTTCGTCGTCAACGCGCGCTACGCGTCGACCAACAGCCTCTACTCGTTGTGGCTGGCCCGGGATCTGCTACTCGACGGTTTCGTGGTGCTGAACTGCGACGTGTTGTTCCACGACCAGCTGCTGCGGGATCTGCTGTCGTCGCGCGACGAAGACGCGTTGTTGATGGCAGCGCCGCGCGGCCAGTCGTATGGCGACGAAGAGATGAAGATTTCGGTGCGGCGCGGCTGCGTCGCCGAGATCGCGAAAACGCTCGAACCGGACGCGGCCGATGGCGAGAACGTCGGCATCGCCAAGTTCGGCGCCGCCGGTGCGCACGTGCTCGTCGAAGAGGCCAACGCGCTGGTCGGCGCCGGGAACGTTCGCGAGTGGCTGCCGCGCGCCTTTGGCGCGTTTGCGCGGCGGCGGCCGCTGCACGTCGTCGAGACGCGCGGCTATCCATGGATCGAGATCGATTTTCCCGAAGACTACTGGCGGGCGTGCGCCGACATTCTGCCCGCGATCGCCGACGTGGATCAGAGCGTCGATCGGCGCCGGGCAGTGCTCGTGCCGGCGCAGGCGGCCGCCTCTGGGAGAACCTTGCACCATGTATGAACGCTTTTACAACCTCCGTGAGCGGCCGTTTTCGCTCAGCCCCGACCCCGACTATCTCTATCCGAGCCGGGTCCACACGGAGGCGCTGAACTACCTGCGCTACGGCATCGAAGGGCACGCCGGCTTCGTCGTCGTCACCGGTGAGATCGGTTCGGGCAAGACGACGCTGCTGCAGACCGTGCTGCGTCGCATCGATCGCCGCACCTCGGTGGCCCGACTGGTCAACACGCAGCTCGATGCGCGCGAGTTGATCGAAGCGGTGATGATCGATTTCGGCCTCACGCCGCAAGCCGGGGTGAGCAAGCCGGCGCTGATCCGCGATCTGGCGCGATTTCTCGTCGAGCAGCGCTCGGCCGGACGGCTCGCGCTGCTGATCGTCGACGAGGCGCAGAACTTGTCGCCGGCGGCGCTCGAAGAGATCCGGATGCTCTCGAACCTCGAAACCGAGAAGTCGAAGCTGATTCAGATCGTCCTGGTCGGCCAGCCGAATCTCCAGGACGTGCTGTCGCGGCCCGAGTTCGAACAGCTGCGCCAGCGGGTCACCGTTCGCTATCATCTCCGCGCGCTCGACCTCGGAGAGACCTCTGCGTACATCAATCACCGGCTGAAGAAAGCGGCGATCGGCACACCGATGGAGTTCTCCGGGCCGGTCACGGAACTGATCGGCCGCGCCAGCCAGGGGCTGCCGCGGCGCATCAACATCATCGCCGACGCGACGCTGCTGTTTGGATACGGCGAGAACCAGCGCAACATCGATGTGCCGCTGGTGCAGGAGGTGCTCGCGGAGCTGCAGGGCACTGGCGTGCTGCCGGTGCTGGGCGAAGCCCCGGAGCCAGAGCCGGCCGTAGCGCCAGGCATCGTCCCGGTCGCCGCTGTTCCGGCGTCCGCACGCGCCGTTGTGCCCGACGCGGCGGCGGCGCACGCGAGGGCCGAGCTGCAGGCTCGCGAGGAAGAGCTCGCCGAACGCGAAGCACGGATCAGCGCCCGCGAAGGCGAGCTCGCCGAGCAGCACCGGATACTCCAGGAACAGTACCGGCTCTTGAAAACATATGCGGCGCAGACGTCTGCGGCGCAGGCAACCGTCGCCGTCGCAGGCGCGGCGCCGTGGCCACCTCCGGTCACCGGTCCGGCCGCTGCCCCACGCGCCGGCGGCAACCCGATCGGGCCGCAGTTCGCGATGTCGCGACGCGAGGCGTCGCCGACGGTATGGACACGGATGTGGCGTGGCCTGCTCGGCTTCAAGCCGCTCGAAGACTAACTGGAGAGATTCATGTCATCTATTGCGGATCGCTTGCTCGCGAGTATCGACAGCCGCCGCGCACGCGTTGGCGTCGTGGGACTTGGCTACGTCGGTCTGCCGCTCGCCGTCGAGTTCGCGCGCCACGGTTCGACCACCGTGGGAATCGATCTCGACCAGCGGAAGATTGAAGCGATCAACCGCGGCCAGTCGTACATCCCAGACGTCTCGTCCGCCGACGTCCGCACCCAGGTCGATGCCGGCCGCCTGTCGGCAACCACCGACTTCAGCGTGGTCGCGGAGCTCGACACGATCAACATCTGCGTCCCGACGCCGCTCAGGAAAACCAAAGACCCCGACATGTCGTACATCGTGTCGGCCGTCGAAAAAATTGCCGCACACCTGCATCCCGGCATGCTGATCGTGCTCGAGTCGACGACCTATCCGGGAACCACCGAGGAACTGGTCCAGCCGATGCTCGAGGCCGGCGGCCTCAAGGCGGGCGTCGACTTCTTTCTCGCCTTCTCGCCGGAGCGCGTCGACCCCGGCAACCCGACGTTCAACACCCGTAACGTCCCGAAGGTGGTCGGCGGCGTCGGCGATGAGTCGACCCGGCTGGCGGCGGCGCTGTACGCCACGGCCATTGAAACGATCGTTCCGGTGAGCTCGCCGCGGGCCGCCGA
>Ga0070686_100000776_pt1 | contig 18507 bp, 17 predicted proteins | sample KBSS23LmetaG_FD_65654 | JGI IMG/M metagenome (GOLD analysis project Ga0070686, IMG submission 65654) | Switchgrass rhizosphere microbial communities from Kellogg Biological Station, Michigan, USA - KBS S2-3L metaG | ecosystem: Host-associated > Plants > Roots > Rhizosphere ... | reverse complement strand
GCCTGTTCAAACTGCTCGCAATTGCCAGCTATCTGATTTCCCTCCTCTGGGCCATCATCGCCCTCTTGATCCTCTACCTTCGCTCCCGCCTCGCTAGCCGCGCGAAAGAGCAAGAACAAATCAGCTCGCACGGATAGACGGCGTCAGCGCGCGTAAATCTTCACCCCGATCCGTTCGAAAACCCACGCCAAAATCAGGAACATAAAAAAGCAACCGAGTCCCACCGGGACCGTAAACACCAGGATGGGATAGCGTCCCGTCGGCAAGTGTGGAATGACGTCACAGATATAAAGTGCGGTCCCACCCACGAACAACACCATGTGTGCCAGCAAAAGCATCCGCCCCGCTAACGTGAATCTCGACAGCGGCGAGTTCGGAGGGGCTTCATTTTCCATAAAAAAGTGTTCCTCGTTCTAGCGGATTTCGACAATTCTCCCAACGAAAACGTAAAGGTAAATCGTGAAAATGCCGATACGTATCGTTGAACCCTAAAGATAATGGCGGAAAGTTTTGAATTTATTCCGCAACTTTGTGTCCATACCGGTGATAATCAAGAGAGCCCCGCGCGAGCGATCTTCATGAGAAATGATTTGTCAATCTCGCGGGGCAGGTGGATAGTCGCAGCGTCCCCCTTACAGGAAATGAAGCGCATGAGCGAAATCGTCAACGACCTTGGATTGCGCACCGCCGAGCCAGTGGCTTGCGGTGTTTGCAGCCAGGCGGGCGTTTACTACGCGCAATTGTATGTGCCCGGCCATGCCGAGCCGATGCGCGTCGCGTTGCATGGGGTTACTTCGGATTCTCAAGCCGCCCAGGCCCTGGAGTCGTTCGCGCTCCTGCGGTCCGGCGATTGCGAATTCGTCGCGGCCTGACCTGGCTTGGAAAATCGAGCCCGCGCAACGCCGAATTTTCGTCGAAATTTCTCCCCGCATTAAAAAAATGTCCTGAATCGTCCCGCCCGTTCGTTGTAGTCATGAACAACGTAATATTGTAGGAGAAATGAATATGAATTCGGAATACATGCTTCTGTTTCGCGGCACGGGTTGGGACAAGAATCTTTCGCCCGAGGAAATGCAATCGCACGCCAGCAAATTCATGGCGTGGTTCGAACGCCTCAAGCTCGAAGGCAAATGCAAAGGCGGCCAGCCCTTGCAGCGCGAGGGCAAAGTCGTCAGCGGCAAAGGCGGTCGCAACGTTGTCGATGGCCCATTCGCGGAATCCAAAGAGGCGATCGGCGGCTATTTTTCGCTGACCGTCGCGGATATGGATGAAGCGGTCGCCATTGCCAAAGGTTGCCCGGGTCTCGATTACGGCCTGCAGGTGGAAGTGCGTCCGGTCGCGGACGGCTGTCCGACCTTGAAGCTCGCGGAAGAGCGCCTGGCCGAGCACGCGATGGCTTGAGCCGTGAGCGACCTCGCGGCATCCAGCGCGAACCCTCCGCCCGCCGGTGAAGTTTCCCGGCTGGCGGAACATTTATTTCGCCACGAAGCCGGCAAGCTCGTTTCGATCCTCACCGGCATCTTCGGCACCGACCGCTTGCAACTGGCCGAAGACGTGGTGCAGGAATCCCTCGCGCGCGCTCTGCAAACCTGGCCCTTCTACGGCGTCCCCAAAAATCCCGCGGCGTGGTTGATGCAGACGGCCAGGAATTTGGCGATCGACGTCATTCGCCGCGAAAAATCGTTTCACGAAAAAGAACCGGAAATCATCACGACCATCGAGCAATGGTCCACCGATACTGACGCCGGGTCGCAGCCGCTTTTCGACAGCGAAATCAAAGATGGCCGGCTGCGCTTGATGTTCGCTTGCTGTCATCCGCAATTGCCCCACGAAGCCCAAACCGCGCTCGCGTTGAAAACCTTGTGCGGGTTCAGCCCGGCGGAAATTGCAAAAGCTTTTCTCACTTCCGAAGCGGCCATTGCCAAACGATTGGTCCGCGCCCGCCAGCGCATCCAGGAATTGAAAATTCCCTTCGAAATTCCCGCCGGCGAAAACTTGGAGGAACGCCTCGAAGTGGTTTTGCACACGCTCTATCTGCTCTTCAACGAAGGTTACAAAGCGAGCGCAGGGGAAAATTTATTGCGCGAAGATCTCTGTTTCGAGGCGATCCGTCTCGCGACGCTGTTGGTCGAACATCCCGCCGGCAATCAGCCGCGCACCCATGCCCTGCTGGCTTTGATGATGCTGAACGGAGCCCGCTTCGGCGCGCGCCAGGATTCCGCCGGGAATTTGCTCCGTCTCAAAGACCAGGATCGCGCCCATTGGAATCGCGAAATGATCGCGCGCGGTTTGTTCCATCTCGATCAGGCGGCCGTCGGGGACGAAGCGACCAAGTTCCATCTTGAAGCCGGCATCAGCGCCTGCCACTGCGCCGCCGAAAATTACGAAGCGACTGATTGGCGCCAAATCCTCGCGCTCTACGACGCGTTGATCGCGGTCGATAATACTCCCGTCGTCGCGTTGAACCGCGCCGTCGCCGTCGCCAAAGTTCGCGGGCCCGCCGCGGGCTTGAAAGCCGTCGATGCCATCGCCAACGCCGACATGCTCGACTCGTATTATCTTCTCTACGCGATTCGCGCCGAATTCGAAATGGAACTCGGCCGCTTCAGCGCCGCCGCCAACAACCTGCGCCGGGCGATGCAGCTCACGCCCATCAAATCCGAAGTGACTTTGCTCGCCGCAAAACTTCACGAATGCGAATCGGCGGAAGGTCAAATCGATCGAGGCCATTCCCAGTAAGAATCGACGACCGGAAACTTTCCGGCGAACGCAAAATCGCGGCCGGTTCTACTTCGCCATCGCCGGCTCGGGCTCTTTGGCTTCGATCGCTTTGGGAGCCTTGGGTTTGCCGCCGGTTTTGCGGACGGGCGGCGCGGGACGATTGTTTTGGACGGTGCATTTGACGAGAGCGCCGCCTTCGGCGGAATTCTCGATGTGCACGCTGGCTCCGATCATGGCGGCGCGGTAATTCATCACGCGCAAACCCATGCCATGCGATTTCTGGCCGTTCACCGGGAGGCCCGCGCCATTGTCTTTGACCGTTAAAATGATCTGTCCGTTCGCGGCGGTGAGGCCGAGCTGAATGCGGGTGGCATTGCCGTGTTTGATGGCGTTATTAATCGCTTCCTGCGCAATGCGGTAAAGGTGCACCGCGGCGGCGTTGTCATACATCTGCACGACCATCGGGACTTTGAACTCGCACTCGACGGCGAAAAGTTTCGTGACACGCGAGGCCAATTCCTGGAGGGCGGCCTGCAAACCGTTCGTCTCGAGCTCCACCGGGCAAAGGCCGCGCGCGAGGTCGCGCGTTTGCTGGATCGTTTCGTTCACCATCGCGGTGATGCGCTGAGCGTCGGCGGCTTCGGGCAGTTTTTTTTCCGCGAGCTTCGCGCCCAGAACTTTGACCATGCAGGCGATGCCGGTGAGATATTGGCCAAGACCGTCGTGAAGATCCTGGCCGATGCGGCGTTGCTCGCGTTCGCTGACGGTCTGAATTTCGCGCTCAAGACGGCGGCTTTCGGTGATATTGATGGCGGCGCCGCCGATCATGATGGGCGCGCCCTGTTCGTCGAGAATGGGAAAGCGCGTCGAGAGCCAATGCTGCGTGCCATCTTCGTGGGAAACGCTTTCGGTCGTCTCGACCGCTTTCTTGTCGCGAATGATCTGGTGATCGATTTGCTTGAATTTGTTCGCGAGGCTCTTGGACCAAAGATCTTCGTCCGTGCGGCCCACCCATTGATCGAGCTTGCGGCGAAAAACCTTTTCGCAAGTCTCGTTCACGAAAACGTAGCGGCCCTGCAGGTTCTTGATGAACACCGCGCAGGGAACGTAATGCATGAAGGAGGCCAGGCGGGCTTCGCTTTCGCGCAGTTGACGCAGCGTGTTGAAGTGTTTGACCGAATAACGAATCGAACGTTCGAGCAGCGCGGAATCGAGTTTATCCTTGCTCAAGAAATCGGCGGCGCCCAGGCGCATGGCCTCCGTATCGACGGTCGGATTCTCCGAGGTGAGCATGATCATCGGCGCTTTGCAACCGGCGGCGAGCGCTTCCTGGAGCAAATCCAAACCGGTCTTCGCGCCGAGGCGGTAATCGAGCAAATAGACGTCGTGCGAATTTTTTTCGATGGCCGCGAGGCCGGCGTCGTAACTGGGAGCCCAATCGATCACGAAGTTGCCGCCGGGAATTTTCGAGAGCTGATGGCGAGTCAGGATGTACGAATCCTGGTCATCGTCAACCAGCAATACTTTGATGGGTTCGGTGGTTTCTTGAGCGCTCATGCGAATTGAACTCGATTACAATACCACATTGCCTCTCGGGTCAAATCAGGGAAAACCCGAAAGACTTTCGGAAGAAGCCGCGCCCCTTGATTTGCAAAGCCCCGGTTAGGCCGGGACTGTGGAGCGGCGGGCGGTTTTTTGGAGGTCGCCGTTGGTTTCGGTTTTGGCCGTCGAGACGGCGCGGAGTTTTTGGATGACGCCGGGCAGGTGTTCGAGGACGTAATCGACGTCTTCGTCGGTGTTGTAGCGGCCCAGGCTGAAGCGGATGGAGCCTTTGGCGAGCGGACGTTTGACGTCCATGGCGGTAAGGACGTGGGAGGGTTCGATGGAACCGGTGGTGCAGGCGCTGCCGCTGGAAACGCAAATGCCCAGGCGATCCAGGAGCAGCAGGATCGCTTCGGCTTCGGTGTGGGCGAACGAAATGTTGGTCGTGTTGGGCAGGCGCGGTTCTTTGGCGCCGTTGCGCGCGACGTTGGGGATCGTTTTGAAAATGCCATTTTCAAGGCGATCGCGCATGGCGCGGACGCGGGTGTTTTCGTCGTTCAGATGTTCCATGGCCAGTTCGGCCGCGCGTCCAAACCCAACGATGTAGGGAACGTTTTCCGTTCCGGCGCGATAGCCGTGTTCCTGGTGGCCGCCCATCAGGTACGGGAAAAACTTGGTGCGTTTCTTGACGTAAAGCAGCCCGATGCCTTTAGGCGCATGAAGTTTGTGGCCGGAGAGGGATAGAAAATCGGCGCCCAGCGTTTTGACGTCCAGCTTCACTTTGCCCGGCGTTTGCACGGCATCAGTGTGACACAACACATGGCGGCTGCGGCAAATCGCGGCGATTTCTTCGATCGGAAAAAGCACGCCGGTTTCGTTATTGGCCCACATGACGGAAACGATGGCGGTGTCCGGTCGAATCTTTTTCTCGAGCAAATGCAAATCCATCGAACCATCCGGCTCCACGGGCATGAAGGTCACCGTATAACCCTGTTTCTGGAGAAACTTGCAGTAATTGATCGTCGCGGAATGTTCGACCGCCGTGGTGATGACGTGGCGTTTCTCCGGTTGCGCAATAACCGCGCTATGAATTGCCGTGTTATTTCCCTCCGTGCCGCAACTGGTGAAAACGACTTCGCGCGGATCGGCGTTGATCAACTCGGCCAATTGCAGGCGCGCTTTGTCCAGGTGCCGCGCGACGTTATGGCCGAAGCCATAGGCGCTCGAAGGATTCCCCCAATGCTCGCGAAAAAACGGCTGCATCGCGTCGATGACCTCGGGCGCCACCCGCGTCGTCGCGTTGTTATCCAGATAAACGGTTCTTTTGGAATCCATACTGCCGGTCCAATAGTGGCCTTTCGCGCTGAAATTGCAATGGCCACGGATTGGCATTGAAACGGCAAAAATTGCGCTGGCGCCGAAATTTTCCCGAAAAACCGCCAGAAAATCCTTTCTTCGGGCTGTCGATTCGCTACTTTTTTGCCCTCAACTGGTTTGTATGGATTTGCCCGGCCTGGAGAATTGCTAACATGAAATCGTCATCGAAATCGAAAACTGCCGCCCCGCTCAAAAACAATTTCCCGAAGCTCCACAACGCGATGTGGCCCGGGCTGGTCGGCAAAGGCAGCCCCGGCGCGGAGCCGTGCATTGGCCTGGATACCATGCTCGATTTGACGGCGAAGGCGGAAGTGGATGGGCAGAAGTTCGATGGGGTGGATTTGTTTTTGTTCGATCCGCATGTGTCGATCGATTCGACGGATGACCAAATCAAGGCGCTGGCGGATAAAATCGCGAAGAAGAATTTGGAGATCGGTTCGGTGGTGGCGCCGGTCTGGGGACCGACCGGTGGCGGTTCAGCGATGGGGAGTGAGGAGGAGCGAAAGAATTTTGTGACGCAGGTGCAGAAGGCGTGTCGCATCGCGAAGAAGTTGCGGCAGCTGGGGATTCGTCCGCATGGCATCGTGCGCATCGACTCAGCAGCGGGAGTTCACGATTGGGCGGCCGATCCGAAGGGGAACACGAAGAAGATTGCGAAGACGTTTCGCGAAGCCGGCAAGGTGGCCAGGGATCATGGCGAACGGCTCGCGGCCGAAGGCGAGATTTGCTGGGGCGGCATGCATTCGTGGAAGAACATGGTGGATCTGCTCGAAGAAGTTGGCCAACCGAAGCTCGTCGGTTTCCAGGCGGACATGGCCCACACGCTGCTTTACACGCTCGGTTACAACGAACCAAAACACCGCCTCGTGCCCGAGAATTTCAAATGGGAACCGGACGCTTTCCACGCCGCGATGAAGAAGCTCACCAAGGCGCTGCGTCCGTGGACGCTCGATTTCCACGTCGCACAAAATGATGCGACCGTTAAAGGCTCCGGCACGCACGACAAGACCGGGCGGCATTGCGTTGTCACCGATCCGCGCGGCAAGTTGAACATCCCGCGCGACGCGGGTTATTGGATGCGCGACGACGCGGGCAAAGTGACGAAGAAATTTAAACACATCTGTTGGGACGGCTGCATGTTCGCGAACGACATCATGACCGGCCAACAAATCTGGAACGACATCCTCGCCGCGATGGTGCAGGTGCGGGAGAACCACGGCTGGCGGGAATAACGAACCACCAACCGTAGCAGCCGAGATGACGAGGCTCTGAATATTTTTCGCGCGACGTGCGGGGGAAAGTTAGAGCCTCGTCATCCCGCTCGGCGGGACTGCTACGAGGGAGATTTTACGATTTATGAAGAAGCTGAATGTTGCATTGATCGGTTATGGTTTTATGGGGCGGACGCATTCCAACGCGTTTCGCAAGGTGAATAATTTCTTCGATCTCGATTATCAGCCCGTGATGAAAGCGGTCTGCGCGCGCGACGAAACGAAGGTGAAGGCGTTCGCCGAGAAGTGGGGTTGGGAATCGACCGAGACCGACTGGCGCAAAATTATCGAGCGCAAAGATATCGATCTCGTCGATATCGGCAGTCCCAATAACACGCACGCGGAAATCGCGATCGCCGCCGCCAAGGCCGGCAAAATGGTGATGTGCGAAAAACCGCTTTCGATGGATGGCAAGGAAGGCGAGAAGATGGTCGCCGCGGTCGAGAAGGCCGGCGTGCCGAACATGGTTTGGTACAATTATCGCCGCGTCCCGGCGGTCACGCTCGCCAAGCAATTGATCGACGAAGGCAAGCTCGGGCGCATCTTCCATTATCGCGCGAAATTTTTGCAGGATTGGACGATCTCGAAGGATTTGCCCCAGGGCGGCGCGGGCCTTTGGCGTCTCGACGCGAAGGTCGCCGGCTCCGGCGTGACGGGCGATTTGCTCGCGCATTGCATCGACACCGCGCTCTGGTTGAACGGCTCGATGAAGGACGTTTCCGCGATGACGGAAACGTTCATCAAGGAACGCAAACACACCTTGACGGGCAAAACCGAAAAAGTGGACATCGACGACGCCTGCGCTTTTCTCGCGCACTTCGACAACGGTTCGCTGGCGACCTTCGAATCGACCCGTTACGCGCGCGGGCACAAAGCGCTCTACACCTTCGAGATCAACGGCGAGAACGCGTCGATTTTCTGGGATTTGCACGACCTGCATCGCCTCCAATATTTCGATCATCGCGACAGCGGCCTCACGCGCGGCTGGCGCAGCATTCATGTGACCGACAGCGACCATCCCTACATGAAAAATTGGTGGGTGCCCGGCTTGCAGATCGGTTACGAACACACCTTCGTCCACCAGGTCGCGGATTTCATCGCGGCGCTCGGCGGCAAGAAACGCGTCCGCCCCGATTTCCGCGACGCGCTCGAAACCCAATACGTTTGCGATTCCGTTCTGAAATCGGCAAAGACCGGCAAGTGGGAAAAGGTCAAAAAATAGCTTCGCCCGACGAGAAAGCCGTCGCGCTGCAACGCAGACTGGGAGCCGCCATCCGGTGGTATTGGTTCCAGAAGTGCGTCGATGCGGTCATTCTTTTATCAATCGTCGCTTGCGTTTTCGTGGGCTACGCAGGACACGTTTTAGAAGCGTGCCTGCTGTTGACGGTCGTGACCATCGTCGCGTCGTGGCGCTTTTTCTCGAACCGATTCGAGAGCACAGGCTGTTCTGGAGAATGGGGGGTCGATGACGATGTGCCACCGGACGTGTCGCATTCCCACGACACTTCGGACTCGAGCTGGGGCGGGGATTCATCCAGTGACGCCGGGAGCGATTAATCGGGCCAAGGGGAATCTCCCGGTCAACCAGCAGACTCATTTAAAGAAGGATCAGGGGGGATTCCGATGGCGCCAGTCGGGGGCGTGAACGAACTTGCTTCCATGTCAGGACTTCAAAGATTTGAAAAAGGGGTAGGAAATCTAACCAGCGTCGGCGAATTTCTGGTCAACGAACATTGTATCGATTGCGATCTGTGCCGGCAAATCGCGCCGGAAACTTTTAAGCGCAAGAGCGCCGGCATGGGCGGCCACTCATACGTCGCGCGCCAACCGAATAACGCTTTCGAACTCAAGAAAGCGACCGAGGCGCTCGAATCCTGTCCCGTCGGCGCCATCCAACACGCGATGGCCGAGATGCTGGCGGCAGCGTGATTCCAAATTGGGCGATTCATTCGTGTTTCCGAAGAGGGGCGCCGGAGCGCGCGCAGTCCAAGACGCTTTCGCGAATTCCAAGGTGTGTCGAAATTCCGCCAGGTCTTGGAGTGCGGGCGCTCGGCGCCGCTTTTTCCATCCGACCCAACGCCTACGGACACACAAAAACTAGTTAGGAGGATTGACCGCAATCCATCCATCCATCGCCGTGTTCGGGAACATCTGGAGCGGAAATAATTTCTTCAACGCCGGCATCGTCGAAACCGGAAATTCCTCCTCCCCCTTCGTTTCCTTAGTTGCCTTCTGTAAAGAAATCGCCCCATAAATCCGCACCTGAAACGCCTCCACCGATTTCCCGCGTTTCAACTTCACTTCGACTTCATTCTTCTTCTCCGGAATGACCCCATCGACAACCTCGACTCCCTCTGGCAATCCATCGAAACGCAATTTCACCGGACCCTCGTAATCGTAACGTTTGCAGGCAATCTTGATTTTCGCTTCACCCTCTTTGGAAAAATCGGTGCGTTCGATTTCGGTGGTGAGAACGACGCCGGGTTTGGCTTCATCGATGGTGAGCCAATAGTCGTACGGGCCGTGAAGCCGGCTAATTTCGGTGACTTCTAAAAGAATCGTTGCGGCTTTTTCAAATCTATTTGTAAGGGAAGCGGAGTCGGGCCCATTTCCAACAGATTCTCCGAGGACTTTTTTTCCGCTATCAAGAAGGCGGAGCCGCGCATCACAGGGACTTCCAATTTCGCGCGTCTTGGCTGTCAAAATAATTTTCTGGTTCGCTGGGACCGAGAATCGGAAAACATGCCTGGACGTGGAGCTTTCAAAGTGTTCCCAAACGGAGGCTGGCAGTCCTGTGTCTCTCGGCTGACCGTCGGGAACACGCAGAAAGGTTCCCGCAATAACGGGAACGTTTCTATAAAGGAATCGCAGGCCCGAATCAGTCACCCAAGGTTTGCCGACCGGCAAAGGAGAGTCTGGATTCGGCGAGGCGTCCGAACGAGAGCGGATATAGAAAAAGAAGTCACTTCCACCAGCGTTGGCAATATCACGGAGTTCGAGTGTGAAAGAACCGCGGTTTGGCGGCGTGAAAACCAGTCGAGGATCGCGACCGGTAATGAAATGGTCATCGCATTGCGCAAGTTCACCATCCTTGCTGTCGAGAATACGGATGATCGGGTCGAGTTTGGAGCCAAGGCGATTAGCGACAACTTCAAAGCAGAGGGGTTTTCCATCGTTGCAGGAAAAGGGAACTCGAATTGTCTCACCCTCTCTTAATGAGCCCATTAAAGACCCTTCCAAGCTGAACACGTTCGTGGCAGGCAGGTCATCGATGAGAATCTGACTTATCGACGACCACCGATCCCCTGCGAGAGAACGACCCGCTGCGATCGTTGGAGCTACGGACGGAAAAAGCAGCAGGTCATCGGTGCCCGAGCCTCTGGGGATTGTGAGGCCGTTCGGGAAGCCTTTCAAACCCGGCACGAAGAGCCAGAGCTTCTGAACTTTTTCGGGTAACGTGACTTTGTTCGTATGGTCAAGGTGGACGACAAAAGGAGTGTCTGCCGCTTGCGAGGTTTTAAGCGTTTCGCCAAGAAGCAAACAGAGGACGCAAATGGCAAAAGCGGCGCCGAGCGCGCGCACTCCAAGACCTCGCGAAAGCAGAGAAAACGATTTGGAAATGGGCGTGTTTGGAGTGGGGATTAATTTAGGAGCGGAAAGTGAAAGCGGTGATGCTCGCCGCACTCCAAATCCTGGCGGGAATTCGATCACGCGAAGATTCCGGTGACGGGCTGCCCTTCGGCGGCGAGGACGGGGCGGTTGCCGACGCCTTTTAAGACGGTGTGGGGATCGATGCCGAGCGCGTGGTAAATGGTCGCGGCGAGGTCGTCGGGGCGGACGGGGTTTTCGGCGGGGTAAGCGCCATTTTTGTCGGAGGCGCCGTAGATAAAGCCGCGTTTGACGCCGCCGCCCGCGAGCAGGGTCGTGTAGCATTGGGGCCAGTGGTCGCGGCTGGCGTTCGCGTTGATCTTCGGCGTGCGCCCGAATTCGCCCATCCAAACGACCAGCGTATCTTTGAGCAGGCCGCGCGAATCCATGTCTTCGAGGAAGGTCGGCAACGTTTGGTTGGTGATGGGCAGATGATATTTCTCGATGATCGGATACATCCGGGTGTTGTTGAAGCCGTGGGTATCCCAACCGCCGCCTTCGGTGGATTGGCCGCCGATATTGTTCGAGAAATAAACGGTGACGAATTTGACGCCGGCTTCGACGAGACGGCGCGCGAGGAGACAACTCTGGCCGTAGGTGTGGCGTCCGTAGGCGTCACGCAACTCCGGCTTCTCGGCGCTGAGATTGAAGGCTTCGCGCAATTTCGACGAGTGCAACATGGCGAGCGCTTTTTCGTAATAGGCGTCCATGCCTTGCGCGCCGGCGGCGTAATCGAGCAGGTGCGATTGGGCATCGACGAGCTTTTGAAGTTCGCGACGTTGTTCGAGGCGTTCGAAGGAAACGTCCGCAGGCAGGCTCAATTCCGGCAAACGAAAATCGGCGGCGTTCGGGTCCTGGGTAAAGAGAAAGGGATCGTGCGCTTTGCCAAGAAAACTCGCGTGCTGGCCGGGCGTCACCGCGCCATCGCGAATCACATAGGGATACGAAACGGACGTCGGCATCTCGCCCACGTTCGGCGCGAGCGCATCGACCGTCGAAGCGTAGGCGGGAAAAAGATCGAGCGTGTCGCGCAAACGAATATCGTCCGTCGGCGGCGCGTGGCCGGTGAGGGCGTAATACGATGCGGAATTATGATTCTTCATCGTATGCGTCATCGAACGGATCAACGTCACTTTGTCCATGACTTTCGCGAGACGTTCGAGCCCCTTGCAAAGATGCAGGCCGGGGACGTTCGACGGAATTGGATCGAGCGGACCGCGAATTCCTTCCGGCGCATCAGGCTTGCGATCGAACATATCGACGTGGCTCGGCCCGCCGAATTGATAGAGGAAAATAACGGACTTCGCGCGCGCGACCGGATTTTTCGGAGCCGTTTCCGCGCGCAAAATCTTCGGCATCGTCAGCCCCAACAGGCCGAGCCCGCCAACGCGCAACGCCGCGCGGCGCGACAGCGCTGTCTGAAAGAAATCAGCGCAGGCAAACGGACGGGCTTTCATGAGCGCAATTGTAGCAGAAGTGGAGAAGGAGGGAAAGGTGGAGGAAATGGGATTTGCTATTTTCAAAAAGCACTGTGCCCTTTTGGGTAATCCTAAAAGCGGCGCCGGAGCGCGCGCACTCCATAACGCTCACGCGACTTCGTTCGTCTCTCGAATTCCGCGAGGTTGTGGAGTGCGTGCGCTCCGGCGCCGCTCTTCATTTTTCCGGCGCTCAAATAATCGGATGCTTCTTCAATGACCCACGCAGCGCCGCGCGCAGCGCACTCGGCGATTTTTTGCTCCACGCAAGATAAAGACTCTCGTTGATCGGAGTTTCCAGCGGCCGAAAAATAACGCCCGGATGGGGCAGGGCGCGCAGCGGTTCAGGAATCAACGCGACACCGCAATTCGCCGCGACGAGATTCAATAAGGTAAAGCCGCGTTGCGCCGATTGCAGAATCTTGGGTCGAAACCCCGCCGCTTCGCACGCGCGCGCCACCACCTGGAACGCCGCCGGATAGCTCGTTTCCGAAATGGTGAAAAAGAAATCCGACGCCAGCGATTGCAACGGAATGGCCGAAAGCCGCGCGGCGCGATGGTTTTTTGGAAGCGCCGCGATAAACGCGCACGATCCAATTTTTTCCTTTTCGAGCCCCGCATCGTCCGCTTCGGAGGCAAAGCCAATGAAGCCGGCATCGAGCCGATTTTTCGCGAGCGCTTCAGCTTGTTCGGTGGCGCTCAGGTCGAAAAGATTGACCGCGTGATCCGGCAGCGCGCGGCGCAATTCTTCCACCACCGGCGGCACGAACGTGTGAAAAAGTCCATACACGTAACCAATATTCACCGCCGTCGAAGTGGAATTCGTGCGCGCGGATTTGATCGCTTGCTCGGCATGATCGAGGAGTGCTCGGGCGTCTTTCAGGAAAGCAGCGCCGCTGGACGTCAGCGAAGTCGCGCGCCGATTCCGTTCGAACAACGGCGCGCCCAGTTCCTCTTCAAGCTGCCGAATCTGGCGGCTGAGAGCCGGTTGGGCCACGCGCAATTTCCCAGCCGCGCGCGTGAAGCTAAGCTCTTCCGCGACGGCCACAAAATAGCGCAGATGCCGAAGTTCCATGCCCGGAGCATACTTAAGCGGCATCAGTGTGGAAGCAATGAAGTATTGGCCGGGAGGGCGCGGGGTGGGCAATATCGGGCAAATGAATTGGACGCAAGTTTTCGCAGCGCGTACCGCGAGCATGAAGCCCTCGGCGATCCGCGAGTTGCTCAAGGTGGCGAATCGCCCCGGCATGGTTTCGTTCGCGGGCGGCTTGCCGGCGGCGGAACTTTTTCCGATCGCCGAGATCGAAGAAGTCACGAAACAGGTTTTGCGCGAGCATGGCCGTCGCGCATTGCAATATGGCGAAACGGAAGGGCTCGCGGCCCTGCGCGATTGGGTCGCCGGAAAATTTTCGACCGCGACGGTGAAATTGCGCCGCGAAAATATTTTGATCACGACGGGCGCGCAGCAAGGTTTGGATTTGCTCGGGCGGGTGTTGCTCGATGCCGGGGACAAGGTGGTCGTCGAAAGCCCGACCTATCTGGCCGCGCTCGGATCGTGGCGTCCGAACGGCGTCGAATTTTTGGCCGCGCCGACCGACCAGGATGGAATGCGCCTCGAAACGCTCGAACCGTTGCTCGCGCGCAAGCCCGTCTTCGTTTATGCGCAGCCGAATTTTCAAAATCCATCGGGCACGACGCTTTCGGCGGAGCGGCGTCCAAAGTTGGTGGAGATGATTCGCGCGCACGACATCGCGTTGGTTGAAGATAATCCCTACGGCGAACTCTGGTTCGAAGAGGAGCCGTTGCCGAGCTTGTTCGAATTGGATGCGCGCACCGGACGCGGCGCGAATGGCGGCCTGGATTCGAACGTCGTGTATCTGGGAACGTTTTCGAAAATCCTGGCGCCGGCTTTTCGCGTGGGCTGGACGATCGCGGAGGAAGCGTTGATCGATAAAATGGCGCTGGCCAAGCAGGCAGCCGATTTGCAATCGAGCACCTTCAATCAATATATCGCGCTCGAAATGGCCCGGCGCGGCCTGGATATTTCGAAGTTGCGCACAGTCTATCGCGAACGGCGCGATGCGATGCTCGGCGCTTTGGAAAAACATTTTCCGGCCGGAGTCACCTGGACGCGGCCGAAGGGAGGATTGTTTCTTTGGGTCACGCTGCCGGAGCGGATCAACACGATGGAACTATTGCCGAGGGCGGTCGAAAACAATGTGACGTTCGTGCCGGGCGAGGATTTTCACGCCGAACATAATGGCAAAAACACCATGCGCCTGAACTTCAGCAACGCGGGCGTCGACGACATTTACGCCGGCATCGAACGCCTCGGGAGCGTGTTCAAAACCGCCCTCGCCCAATAAGGCCAAATTCAAAGCATGCAACGAGCAAAAATCGTGGGCGGGTGTAAATTCCAGTATGGAGACAGGGGTTCACAGTCCTTTTGCGGCGCTCACGTTTATTGTGGCTCCGGCGATGTTGACGAATGCGTCCTGCGTGCTGGCGATGAGCACGATCAATCGCATGCTCAAGACGCGCGAACGAATGCGCGAGTTGTTGCTTGAATCGGAGAAGGATCATTGTCCGCCGGAAGACACGGCGCGCGCGGATCGGCAAGTGGCGCGGGTGGAACGGCAAGCGACCTTGTTGATGCACGCGCTCGCTTCGATTTATGTGGCCCTGGGAAGTTTCGCGCTGGCGACTTTGGTCAGTTTGCTGGGCGCAGCGTTCGTGCAATTGCAGAACCAGGTGTTTTTGCGCGGGACAGCCGCGGCCGGAATTTTCCTGGGCCTGATCGGCGTGAGCGGGTTGGTGTTGGGCAGCGTGAATTTATTTCACGCGACGCAGCTTTCGCTGGTGAATATTCGCGAGGAAGCAACGGTGATTCGTGAGCGGCAGCGAAAGCGCCGCCACGGAATCACTCTTCCGAAAACGGATGGCGATGGACGCGGCGCCGTTGATACCAGCCGATCGCGATGAGGTCATAAATGCCGCGGCCAAGGCGATTGAAAACGCCATATTTGGAAACGCCGGCAACCCGCGCGCGATGATTGATCGGCACTTCGCGCGTGGAATGCCCGCCGCCATGCACGAGCACGGGCAGGAAGCGATGCAGGCCGTTGAAGCCAAAAAGGCCTTCCAGGGTCGAGCGTTTGAAAACCCGAAACGCGCAGCCGGTGTCCGCGAAATCGACGCCCAGCGCGGATTTGCGAGCCCAGCGCGCGATCTTCGAAGAAGCGCGGCGGACCCAGGTGTCTTTGCGTTTGGTCCGCACGCCACAAACGAAATCCGCATTTTTCAATTCGGCGATCAAGCGCGGCAGGTCGGCGGGATCGTTTTGCAGATCGCCATCCAATGTGGCAATCAAAGGCGTGTCGGTGTTGAGAATGCCCGTCCAGAGCGCGGCGCTTTGGCCGGCATTCTTCAAATGGCGCAAGCCGCGCACGCGCGGATTGGTTTTGCGCAAATCCTGGATGCGTTGCCAGGTCGCGTCTTTGCTCGCGTCGTCCACGAGCACGAGTTCGTAATCGATCGCGACGTTTTTCATCGCTTCGCTGACCTCGCGTTCGAGCGGAAAAATATTATCCGCCTCGTCGTAAACCGGCACTATGATGGAGAGTTCGCGCGCCACAATTTTTTACACCCCGCGCGGACGTCGCACCACCACCGCGACTTCCGCTTTATTTTTGGCGAGCATATTCGACGGCAAAATCCCGCGCCAACAAACGTTCGGATACACCACGGAGCCGCGGCCGATGATCGAGCCGGGATTCAAGACAGCGTTGCAACCGATGTCCGTGTGATCGCCGAGCAACGCGCCAAATTTGCGCAGGCCGGTGTCAAAGGGCGCGTCGCCCATATCCACGGTCACGTTCTCGGGAATCAATTTCACGTTGGAAATTTTCACGCCGGCGCCGAGGTGCGCTTTGTGGCCGAGAATCGAGTCGCCGACGTAATTGAAATGCGGGACCTGCCCCCCGTTGAACAGAAATGAATGTTTGAGTTCGCACGAATTTCCAATCACCGAGCCATCGCCGACGATGACATCTTCGCGGATGTAGGCGTTGTGTCGAATCTGGCAATTGCGCCCGATGATCGCGGGACCTTTGATCATCGCTCCGTCTTCGATCACGGTTCCTTCGCCGATAAAAACTTTCGGGCCGATAAAGGCGTGGCCTTCCAGCGTGCCGCGGTTCTCGGGCTTCACGCGCGCGGCGACGAAGGCCTTGAGCTTTTTCAGCGCGTCCCACGCGTATTCGCAATCCTTGAATAAATCCGCGTGTTCGCTCTGGGATAAATCGAATAAATCCGCTGGCGTAAACAACATGGCTCAAGCATAAGAACGCTCCAGAGCCAAAGCAAGCGGCGGACGTTTACCGGGAATGGGGGGGATTCAAGTTATTTGGTGCGCCGCCGATATAATGTTGGCCAGAAGTGTTGTGTACTCGAGTCGAAAAGATTTGCCGCCTGAAAGGCCGCGTCCCGGAGTGATTTTGCGGCGCGCGGTTTTCCTATTGATTTGGGCTGGGCTCATGGTCGCGGGCTTCGGCCGCCTGATCAAATATGAAGGCGCGTCCGCGCCTCTGCCGCCGGCCGCGCAACACAACTCGGATTTTCCCGCCACCAACCAAATGGCGCTCGTCATGGCGTTGCATCCGCATTGTCCCTGTTCGCGCGCGAGCGTCGGCGAACTGTTGAAGATTTACAGCCACGCCCCGGGAAAATTCGCGCTCACCTTGCTCGTTTACAAACCGAAGGACGAATCGGATGACTGGCTGAAATCCCGCACGGTCGATTCCCTCGCGCGGCTGAACCCGCGCATCGTCGTCGATCTCGATGGCGCCGAAGCAGCCAAATTAGGGCTCGCGACCTCCGGCCAAATTCTCCTGTACGATCGCAACGGCGCCCTCCGCTACAACGGAGGGGTTACCTCCTCGCGCGGGCACAGCGGCGACAACAACGGCGAGACGGCGGTGATTGCTTTGCTCAACGGACAATCCTCCCCAACTCTTTTATCAGCGCCCGTTTTCGGATGCTCTCTCTCCAACAAAACTCCATGAACACCGCCGAGCCAAAATTGCTTCCGAAGCCCGAGCCGCCGACGTCGGCGGCCGAACTTTTCCACGAAGCCGAGCAGCGGATTTTTCGGCGCACCGACAAGCTTTTCTTCGTCCTGTTCGCGTTGCAATGGATTGCCGGAATTGCCTTCGCGCTGCTGGTTTCACCCCGCGCGTGGGCGGGCGCCGCCAGTTCCGTCAGCATTCACATTTACGCCGCCGTTTTTCTCGGAGGGGCGTGCTGCCTGGTTCCCATGTTTTTTTGCTGGCGCGCGCCGGGCGCGGTTTGGACGCGCCACATCGTGGCCATTGGGCAGACGGGTTTTTCCTCGCTGTTGATTCATCTCACCGGCGGTCGCATCGAAACCCATTTTCATGTGTTCGGGTCGCTCGCCTTCCTGGCCTGTTATCGCGATTGGCGCGTGTTGATCACCGCGACCGTCGTTGTCGCGGGCGATCATTTTGTCCGCGGCATTTGGTATCCGATGTCCGTTTACGGCGTGCTGCTGGCCGCGCCCTGGCGCGTGGCCGAACACGCGCTGTGGGTCGTGTTCGAGGATATTATTTTGATTTGGTCGTGCCGGGTTTCGCGCGAGGAAATGTTCGTGAGCTGCGAGAAGGAACATCAGAACCGTCGGATTCTCGCCAGCCTCGAAACCATCGTGAAAGAGCGCACCGCCGAACTTCAATCCGAAGTGGTCGAGCGCGCCCGCAGCGAAGAAGCCGCGCGCAACAGCGAACAACGTTATCGCGCGATCGTCATCAATTCGCCGCAGATCATCATGACCATCGACCGCCAATTGGTCATTCGATTCATCAATCGCACGCTCGAAGGATTCACGCAGGACCGCGTCCTCGGCTCCAATTTTCTCGAGTACCATCCGCCGGCGGACCAGGAACGGCTGCGCACCGCCCTGCATGACGTGTTCGAATTCGGCCAGACCCGCACGCTCGAAGTCGTGGGCCCGGGCCCGTCGGGCGCCATCGCGTGGTATTCGCTGACGCTCGCGCCATCGCGTTCCGAGGATAATATTTCCTCCTGCATCGTCCTCGCCACGGACATCACCGAACGCCGCAACGCCGAGTCCGAACTGATCAAAGCGCGCGATCTCGCCGAGGCGGGCAATCGCGCCAAGAGCGAATTTCTCGCGACGATGAGCCACGAATTGCGCACGCCCATGAACGGCGTCATCGGCTTTACCAACCTCCTGCTGGACACGCCGTTGTCGAACGAGCAGGCCGATTTTGCCCAAACGATTCGCGCCTCCGGCGAGGCCTTGCTGAACATCATCAACGACATTCTCGATATCTCGAAAATCGAATCCGGCAAATTCGCGCTCGAATCGACGCTCTTCAATTTGCGTGAAATGGTCGAGGAAGTGGGCGAATTGATGTTGCCGCGCGCCGAGGAGC
>Ga0070686_100000774_pt1 | contig 18553 bp, 16 predicted proteins | sample KBSS23LmetaG_FD_65654 | JGI IMG/M metagenome (GOLD analysis project Ga0070686, IMG submission 65654) | Switchgrass rhizosphere microbial communities from Kellogg Biological Station, Michigan, USA - KBS S2-3L metaG | ecosystem: Host-associated > Plants > Roots > Rhizosphere ... | reverse complement strand
GCCGGAGGTGGACCTACCCCGCCTGCCCCGCCGCCGGGTCGTCCTCCAGTTGGCCCTGGCTCGGTGGTCGATGCCCAGCACGAGAAGATCCTCAAGAAGAACCAGGATATCGCTCGTGGCCGCATCAAGCCCGGCCCAGCCGATGAGGCGACACTCGGAAAAATCGAGAAGTGGATCACCATCGCCCGTCAGAAGCTGACGGACCGGCGAGCCCCGCTCGAAGCCCTCGAAAAATACATGGAGAAGATCACCGGGAAGAAGTTGACCATTGAGCAGCGAGCCCATTTGGCGGCGAGGGTCTACGAAGGATCGGCCGATGCGGCCAAGGCCCGGCTGGAACGGGGCCTGAAGCCGACTTATTCCCAGCTTTCGGCTCAGGACCTCGAAGAGATGGACGCGGTCTGGGAGCATCTCGACGCCTGGGACAAGTCGGAAGCGGCCCGTTTCAACGCCCAGCAAGAAGCCCTGGGCCGAAAACTGCCCGAGGCCCGCTCCCGGATAGATGCCGTGCGCCGGGAGGCCGAGGCTACCTTAGAGGTCCAGCGAGCCAAGCGTGCCGAAGGCGGGGCCGTCAAGGAAGTGATGGCGGCGGAAAAAGAACGTACCCGCCTCCTTGCTGACATGGAGCGGCTGGGGATCAGCACCGAACGCCGACCTTCGCCCGAGCCCGGGGTCAGGCGTGCCAAGCGGGAGACCCAGCGGCTGGAGACCCCCGAGATCTCGAAGACCCACGACGCCTGGACCAAGAACAACATCCGGCGACAAGCAGCCGAGGCTCGTGTGGCCGATGCTCGCGAACGGATCGAGCACGAGATCCAATGGGCCCAGGAGAAGATCGAGAAGCGCCGGGCTATCGGGGCCGAGACCCGAGCCGAGAACGTCCAGGCGTCCCGGAAGACGCCGTCCGGCATCGATCCCCAGCCGCCCGAGACGGTCATGGCCAATCTCCGGCACAAAGTCGGGGACGAGCGGTTCGACAAGATCAAGAAAGCCCTCGATGCGTCCTTCGCGATGCGGGACGAGATGCGAGAGGAGATGGTCGCCTCGGGGATCTGGACCCCGGAGTTGGCCAAGACCCTGATGGAGCGCTTCCCGCACTACAGCCCGATCAAGCTGCTGGAGCACCTGGACGAGCTTGACACCGCAGCCGAAGGTGGGAAGACGTTCTCGATCAGCGGCAACCTGATCCATAAGCTCACCGAACGAGGCTCTGAGGGAGCCCGGGTCTCGGCGGTCGAGTCCCTGGTAGACATGGTCTACCAGTATCAAGAGGCAGCCGCCCGGAACAAGGTCATGAAACGGGTCACCGGCTGGGCCGATGTGCCGGCGATGCAGCCATTCGTGCAGCGGCTCAAAGGCGACGAGCCGGCCCCGAAGGGCTGGGAGGCATTCTCGTCTCGGGTGGACGGCAAGATCGAACGAATCGCCGTGCTCAGCCCGTACAGCGAGGCCCTCAAGCTGAACAGCCCGTTCCAGAAGGGGGCCGGGGGACGCATCCTGAGTGGCCTGAGTACGCCGTTACGAGCCGGGGCCACGGCCCTGCGGCCGGCGTTCATCGTGACCAACGCCGTCAACGACGGGATCGCCAGCCTGCTGCGTTTCACGGTCTCGGCCCCGAACCCGCTCGAAGCCGCCCGAGGGGTGGCCGACCTGTACCAGGGCTATCACGCCAGCTTCGGGATGGCCGGCTACGGCACCCGAGCAGCTACCGGGGCCGTTGTCGGGGGTGGACTCGAAGCCACCCGTGAGGCCAAGGAAGCCTACGAGACCGGGGAAGGGTTCTCGCCTGCCAGGATTATCGGAGCAGCAACGGCCGGGGCCGGGTTGGGGCTGGCCGTGCGAGCGAGTAAGGCCGACCGAGCGGCTATGCAGCGCATGCGGGAGGCCGGGGGATCGATTGGTGAGCGGGGCCGCTGGGGCAAGGACACCATCCCGACGCTCATCCAGCAGCTTCGAGGCAAGAACCGGGCTGTTAGAGTCGTTCGGACGGAGAACGACCTCAAGAGCTACTTGTCCGGGGATCGGCTCGGTCAGCTTCGAGATGCCGCCGGACTCTTATGGGCACGTCCGCTGGAGAACGTCGGGCAGATCGTGGAGACCGCCCCGAGGCTCGCTGCCTTCCGGCGGGCCGAACGGCAGGGTCTCAGCCTCGAAGAGGCAGCCAACGCCGCAAGACGGATCACCGCCGACTTCTCGGCCGGTGGGGCCTGGACGAAGAACGTCAACACCCTGATCCCGTTCCTCAACGCCACTACGCAGGGCATGGTCGAGGACGCCCTGGCGGCTGGCTGGGGGTCCAAGCAGCAAGCGGCCAAGTTCGGAGCGGCCATGGCCGTCGTGGTCCCGGCCATCATCGCGACCGAGATCTGGAACCGGACCGTGGCCCCGGACGACTATCAGGATGTCTCGCGATTCACGCAGGACCACGGGCTGGTCATGCTCTCCCCGGAAGCCCCCAAGGGCGAGGGCAAGCGGGGGCTGCTGTTTATCCCGACCCGGGGGCTGATGGGCTCGATTGTGACGCTGACGAAAGCGGCCATGCACACCTACCTGGGAGACGATCCCCGCACGTGGCAGCGCCTCGCTGCTGACACCGGGATGGCGGCAGTCAACCACATCTCGCCGGTATCTGCTGACGGGATGGGCATCTTGCAGTCGATGACCCCGCCGATGTCGGGGGCGGCGTTCGAGTTGATGGCCAATTACGACTCGTTCCGGAATCAGCCCATCGTCTCGCGATCCCTGCAGACCCTGCCGGTCTCGGAGCAGTACGACGACCGAACCTCCCAGCTTGCCCGGCAACTCTCTCGAACCAATCTGCCGCTGGTCGGCGGGTCGTCTCCGATGAAGATCGACTGGGCGCTGCGGGCGTTCTCCCCCGGACCGGGAGAGGCCGTGCTCGGGATCGCTGATGCGGCCATCCGCCAGACGGGCACCGAGCTTCCGACTAGTATCACCCGGGATGTTCCACGTGGAGCACGCGATGTCCCGCTGGTCGGGTCGGTCTCGGGACGCTTCTTGCGGACCGCCGGGTCCGAACGCCAGAATCTGGCCTACGACCGAGCCGAAGAGATCGCAGCTAGGAACAGACCGGACATGATCGCCTATCTCGAACGCTCCCCGGCCTACCAGCAGGCAACGCCGGACCGGCAGCGTCAGATGCTGCGGTCGATGGAGACGACCCTGCTCGAACAGTCCCGGGAGCTTGCCGGGGTCACGGAGTACGAGAAGCCGAAGGACCTGGGCTTGCCGGAACGCTATTACGGGGTGCCGTCCGGCTCTCGTCTGGAGTCCGAGATCGCCTCGGCTATGGCGGTTTCCCGGGGGAAGCGGACCCCGCAGCAGCAGATCCTGGTGGCCCAATACCGGGCACTCCAGAATCCTCGTTACCCCAAGGCCGCAAAGCAGCAACGAACCGAAGGCACGGAGTTTCGTGACTACGTCGAGACCAGTACGGTGAGGTGACGGTCATGGCAGGCCCGAAAACGATCATTGGCCAATCCCCACCGACGACGACGCCCCCCTCGGGTGTCCCGCTGCCACCAGGACTGGCGGGACAGCCCGGCTATTACGTCATGTACACCTATTCCGACGGCACGACGGAGCTTCGGTTCCACTACCAGGAGAATCCCGGCGGACCGGGGGTTATCGTCTATTCCGGCGTAGATCAGGACGTGGTCGAGGGGCAGCAAGGCAAAGCCCCGGCTCGGACACCGGAGAAGAAGACGCAGGATGAGCGGGAAGAGGCCGAGAAGCAGCGCAACCAGGCCGAGACCGGGTTTGCCGAAACGAACCAGGAGCGGGCCAAACGACTGGCCGACGAGCAGGCCGAGCAGCGAGCCCGGGATCAAGCCGACCGACAGGCAGCGGCCGAGCGCCGCCAGCAAGCAACCCAGGAGATTAACGCCCGGATAGCGCAACAGAACTACGAGCTTGCAGCAGCCAAGTTCGAGGCCGAGCAGAACCAGCCGACGATGCTGTCCCAGGCCGGGACGGAGAATCCATATCTCGTCCGGTCCAATAAAGAAACCGGACAGCTTGAGCAGATTGCGAACCCCAATTACGACGCGGTCAAGGTCCAGGGCGAGCGGCTCCGGCAGCAACTGGCCACGCAGATCCAGGCCCGGCAGGTCACCCTGGACGAGGCCAAGCAGCAGTACACGCAGTGGTTCGATAGCAACGTCAAGATCCCGATGATGCAGTCCCAGGAGGCCCGGGACCGAGCGGCCGAGCAGCGACAGGCCCTCGATGCCGAGGAGCGCCGGCGTCAGTTCGCGGCCAACTTCGGGCTCCAGAAGGGCGAGCTTGGCCAGCGGGCCGGGGCAGCAGCCATGTCGGCCGAGCAGTCCCTGCTGCCCTATCGAGCAGGCCCCACCGAAGCGGCCGAGATGTCCTCCGCCATCAACTCCCTGGCGGCTGGAGGCACGTTAGCCGGACCCAGTGCCTCGGCCGGGATCAACTTCACTCCCGGAGCCTTCCAGTTCGATGCCCCCAACTTCAAGAAGATCGCGGCCGATGCCGCGAAATCGGCCCTCAAGGGACTCACCGACTACAAGCCGGCCGAGGGGCAGTACCAGACGGCCGACTATTCCGGCGTAGGAACCATCAACCCGGCCGGGGCTCCGGCTATTCCGGCCGGTTATGGGCAGTTTCAGGACATCATCGACAACTTGAAAAGTACCTACAATTTCGGTGGTCAGTAGCGGGACCTCCGGGACTGTGCTACCCTAGATCGCGGAGGACGGCATGGCGGTCAACGCAACCCCAGGCGCGGCAGCGAGTCCCGCTGCGGCATCTGGCGACCCCGGGCAGACGGGAGCGAATGCCCAGGGAACCAGCCCGGAGCCGACTCCGTCTTCGAGCCCGAGCCAGTCGGGGCAGGAATCGCGTGGGCCAGACTACTTCCGAGAAGCCTTCAACCGGGTAAGGGGTTACCGTCAAACGGTTGATCAGGCGGCTCGTAATCGAGAAGTACCGGCCCCCCAGGCTCCCCCTGCCCAGACAGCGAAGAGGCCGGAGACGGAACGCAACGGTGCAGCCGCACGGTCAGTCACTGCCCCGGGGAGTGAGCGGCCAGCCCAACGGCAGGCCCCACGGCAGGCCCCACAGCCGAACACTGTCGAGCCCGATCAACCAAACCAGCGGATCACCCTGACCCCCGAGCAGTTTGCCCGGAGCGTGCAGTCGGAGGTGGACCGGGTGCTCACCAAGCGTGAGCAGGATGATCGTGCCCGGAGAGCGAAGGAAGAGGAGCTTGCACTTCGTGAGGACGATCCGTTCGAGTACGTCAAGCGGCTCAAGGAGCAGGAGGCCCAGGCCGCGACCGTGCAGGAACGGACCAAGGAGACCATCGGGTACCTCGAACAACAGCTTCACCACTACGACCGGGGTGTCCTGGACGAGGTGATGCGTGCTGTCCCCGAGAAGGCCCGCGCGACCATCCTCAAATCGGTCAAGGCCGATGGCATCCCGGGACGAGCCGAACTGGTCAAGCACGGCCTCAAGGCCCTGCAACAGTACTGGCAGTACCAGGGTCGGGAGGGTGCTCGCACCGACTTGATGAAAGACGAAAAATTCATCAAGGAGGTCCTGGCTCGGTATGGAGGGTCTCCCGGCGAAGTCGAACCGACCCCTTCGCTTCCACCATCTGCCGCTGCATCGAGACTGACGAGCAACGATTCCGTCAACAACTGGATGCGAACCAGTTCGGCCGTCGTCCGTCAGAATTCGGGCCGGCGTTAGCTGTAAGGGAAGCCTGGGACATGGTGTACAACAGCGTACTCGTCCGGGGAGCGGGACCGACCTATTCGGCCACCCCCGGCACCCACCCACTGATCCCCGAGGACGTGTCCCGGGAGATCGTCAAGAGCACCACCGAGGACTCGGCCGTCCTGTCGATGTTCAAGCACCGGACGATGTCCAGTGCCCAGCAGCGCATGCCGGTCCTGGCCACCAAGCCGCAGGCGTATTTCGTGACCGGGCTCTCTGGCGACCCCCGGGCGGATACGGGCTGGAAGCAGACGACTTCTATTGCCTGGGCCAACAAGTTCCTGGACGCCGAGGAGCTTGCGGTCATCGTCCCGGTCCCGGAGAAGCTGCTGGACGACGTGGACTACGACATCTGGGGCGAGATCAAGCCGGAGATCGTCGAAGCGATGGCCGTTGCGCTCGATGCGGCCGTCCTGTTCGGCTTCAATTCCCCGGCCTCGTGGCCCAACAGCATCGTCGAGGGGGCTTTGGCGGTCGGCAACGTCGTCATCCAGGGGACCGGCATCGACGTGGCCGACGACATCAACTCGGTCATGGCCGCTGTCGAGATCGACGGGTTCGATGTCAACGGGTTCTTCGTCAAGAACTCCATGAAGGCCGAGCTCCGGGGCCTGCGGGACCTCAATCAAGCCTTCATCTACCAGCCGGTTACTGGGGTCGCCAACACGGTCTACAAGGGGACCATCTTCGGCGAAAAAGCCGTCTCGTCTAAGTCCGGCATCTTCGAGGCCGAGATCGCCGGCGACTACGGCCGGACCGATGGCATCAAGGCCATCGCCGGGGACTGGTCGCAGGGCATCATCGGCATCCGCCAGGATCTGACCTGGAAGATGCTCGATCAGGCCGTGATCACCGACGCCGCCGGGCTCGTGATCTGGAACCTGCCGCAGCAGGACATGGTGGCCATGCGCGTCGTGGCTCGCTACGGCTTCCAGGTGCCGAACCCGATCAACCGCATGAACATGACCGAAACCGGCGCCGGTGGCCGCTATCCGTTTGCGGTGCTCCAGGAAGAGGGCGCCGTCATCCCCTAAGCGAGGTGGTCTCTGGTGACCCAGAACCCGACTCAGATGGGATCTCCGGCTATGCCGGAGATCCCCATGTACTACATGAAGATGCGCTCGACCCAGGTCCACTCCCGACTGGGCAAGATGGTCCAGGGGCAGATCGTGCCGATGGATCAGGCCATGGCTGCCCGATTCCTGCGAGCCCGAGCCGCCGTCCAGGTTACCTCCGGCGAGTACGACGAGCAGAACCAGCGCAAGCGGACCCAGGTCTCGGCTCGACAGGACGCCTTCTTCCGCCTCAACCAGCAGCCGGCCCTCTGGGATGCGTCTACCTATCGAGACGTGCTGACCTCATCCGAGGAGGGGCTGCGGCGGGCCTATGATGCCGGGGTCCCGCTGGAGAACCTGCACTACCTGCGAGATCCGGCCGGCAATCCGCTCGATCAAGACGCCGACATCGAGGATATCTTGGCCGCCCGGGCCAATCTCCAGCCGATGATCATGACCGGGCGACAATACGAGGTGCAGGGCGGGCCGCAGCCGCTGACCCCCAAGTACCGCGAGTCGGCCCGGCCCGTCCAGCAGCCGTTCGCCCCACCCCGCAACCCGGGCTCTGAGCGAGAGCAGCGGGCCCAGCGACGCAAGCGGACCCTGCACGGCGACCCGAATGAGCCGGAGCTTGTCGGGACCCCGGTCGGCCCACAGCCGCCTGCGCCACCCCTGAACGCGGATCAAATCGCTAACAGCTAACCAGCAAGGGAGCCGTCGATGGTCGTCATCAGTCCGAATGTTCCCGGTCGGGTCAGGCGAGACGCCCCCACCGGTGATCCCATCGGGGTGATCGTCCCCGACCGGGCTCCTGGTCTGGTCTGGTCGAGCGGGGGCCACTACCGCACGCATCGGTACGGCCTGCTCTACCGCAACCGGCCCGAAGGCCCACCCCTCCAGCGGCGCATCCTGGCGTGGCTGGCCGACCGCATCCACCCGGACCTTCCTCGTCGCTACTACGAGGCCGTCCTGGGTCACGATCTGCACCTCGCGGTCTGGGCCGAGTTGTATGCCCGACACCACCACACCTACGAGCGGGACCCGTTCTTCCCGGAGATGATCGGCTGGACCGAGGACCTCGGTCGGGTCTCCCGGGGCAAGGTCACCACGGCCTTCCGGGACTTCGAATCCCTGAATCTGGTGACCGATCAGACCAGCTACGGCGACTTCAAGTTTCACGAGGTCGGACTCGGGACCACCGCCGAGGCCAACACCCAGACGGCCCTGACGACGACCTCCGGGATTGCCCGCGTGTCCGGGACCCAGACCAACCCGTCAGCCTCCACCTATCAGACCATCGGCACCGTCGTGGGCGATACCGTCGAGGTCTGGGCCGAGCACGGGATCTTCAATATCGTCTCGGGCGGGGTGATGCTGGATCGGTCGCTGCTGGCCCCGACCATCTCGATGCAGCCGGGCGATGCGGTCGAGTTCACCTACGTCCTGACGAAGTCGGCCGAGGCGTAACGATGACCAGCCAGTTTCCCGCAGCCCTGGATGTCCTGTCGAACCCGAACGGCAACGATCCGCTGGCTTCGCCCGGGGGGATTCTGCACTCGGTCCAGCACACCAACGCCAACGACGTGCTCGAAGCCATCGAACGCAAGCTGGGGATCGGGGACTCCGTCCCGGGGGCCACGGCCGGGGTGCTGCGTCGGACGGGATCGGGCGCATCTGGTTGGGGACCGGTACAAACAACCGACTTCGACACCAGCTTCAACCTGGGAACAGCCTTTGCCGTCCTGCTCGATTACAAGGAAGCGACCGACCTCTACAGCGGCTCGACCTGGGCGGCGAACGTCCCGCAGCCGTTCTCGGGAGCCAAGACGTTCACCGTCCAAGGCACCGGATCTCTCGTTGAGATCGCTGTCCGGGTTGGGATCTACAACGGGACACCTCCTGCGGTGGCCGGCGAAATCCAGACCTACCTCTTGATCGACGGTGTGACCCGCCACAATCTCGGCAGCAACGGCAGTAATAGCACCGGCAATCCATTTGCGGGTGCCGGACCGGTCTTCATCAGCGGCCTTACTCCCGGCCCTCATACCGTCCAGGTCTTCGCTTTGGGCAACGGCACCACGAATACGTGGTACTGCCGCTGCGCGACGCAATCGACCCTGGAGTGGTTCCAACTTCAGGTGATTGAGCACAAGGCCGGGATCGGCGTCAAGGGCGACATCGGACCCTCTGCCCAGACGGCCGGTGGGACCAAGCGACAGCTTCAAGACAGCCAGACTGCGGATGTCTCCGGACTGTCGTGCCCGACCACCACTTGGACCACCGTACGGGGGCCGCTCTCGTTCACGGTGGATGACGCGGCCTCGCTGATCGAGATCGACGTCGAGGCCGTGTGCCACATCGGAGCACCGGCCACCAGCAATGTAATCAGCGGTCGAGCCCTGATCGACGGGTCGATCTCCCGACTGACCGGCGGCGCCATCAACCCAGCCAACGGATACCTCAACCCGTTCCAGGGCACGACGATCTGGATCACGGGTCTGGCTGCGGGTTCACACACCGTGACGTTCCAGCTTTATCCCATGGTCGCTGGCTGCTTGTATTACTGTCGGCCGGCGAGTCCTGGGGCGGGTATGGAGCACTTCACGGTCACGGTCAACGAACACAAGCAGGGTGGGCTGGCGTGGGTCTACAAAGGCCCCTGGTCGAACGGGGCGACCTACTCCCTGAACGACGTGGTGACCTATCAGGGGTCGTCCTACGTCGCCTTGCAGACCCACACCAACCAGAACCCGGCAACAGAGTCGGCCTACTGGGGCCTGATGGCGGCAACTGGAGCACCGTTGGTTTGGCGAGGCCCGTGGGCAGCCGGGACCGCCTACGTGCTCAACGATGTCGTGACGCAGGGTGGGGCTACCTACATAGCCACCCAGGCTAGCACCGGCCAAAACCCGACCACCGCCACGACGTACTGGGCGTTGATGGTTTCTGCCGGATCTATGACCAACCCGATGACGACGGTCGGTGATCTGATTGTCGGTGGGACCTCTGGCGTCCCAACCAGAATGGCGAAAGGTCCAGTATCTACCGTCTTGGCTGTCGATGGAGCCGGGGTGCTGGGGTACCGTCAGATTGGTACGGCAGATATTGGCGCCAATGTCATCATGGCCGGCAATATCGGCATTGATACCATCAACGAATTCAACATAGCACCCGGGGCCATTGGCACGAGTGAGCTCAAAGACGGGAACGTCACCACGGCCAAGCTCGCCGCCCGAGCGGCCACGGCCGTGGCGTGGGCTGTAGGCGCCACCGCTGGGCCGGCTGTCCATTCTTCGCACGGTATCGTGGCTATGCCGGACCCTTATGTTGATATCGCTTGTTTGGCCGGAGACATCATCTCCATCACCTTTGAGAGCGCCTGGAGCTCCGACACCCTCAGTGCGCTGAACACGGTTTATATCTATGGCAACGGCGCCCAATTGATCCAACGCACCATGTCCACGCTCACTATCAATACCTATCACCACATCGTGCTTCAATACGCCTTTACGGTAGGGTCATCTATCTCGTATCGGTTTCAACCCTATGCAGGTACCAATGCCGGATGGGTAACGCTGTCCGGTGTCGCTCGTTCAATGAACGTCGTTCACCTCAAGAGGTAGCCGATGCGGATCTCAAAACCGCTCAACCCCGGCCAGTTAGTCCAGGAGCTAGAAGCGGCTTCCGCGATGCCTCCGGGTGGTCTCATGCTCTCAGGCATCTACCCGGACACCGAGTACGACCAGGACATCTGGACGAAGGACGACGAGGGCGAGCAAGCTGACCTCGAACCCGACGCTCAGGCCGTTGTTCTCGCCCACGATTGGACCAAGCAAAGCCGGACGGTGACGTTCGAAGATGCCGAGGACGAGGAGCGGCTGGCGTTGGTCAACGAACGAGCCAGTGAAGACCCGGCCTTTGCGGCCCTGGTTGAGTTGACCCTGGGAAGACCGTAGGAGGGGACATGGTGAACGGGGAGTCGGTGCTCTTCGACAAGTACACCCTGGGAGCGGACCCAACCTTTCGGGCCCGCTGCCAGACCGCCGCCATCCAGAGTGCCACCAACGTCATGGCCGAAGATCCGGCAACGGTCGGTCACGCCGAGCGTACGGCCTACGCCAACAAGGTCATGCTGAACCCGTCGCTGCAGTCGCAGGCCATCAGCTTCGGGATCGCCTCGGCTCCCGGCATCACCGGACCGGACGCCTCGGATAGCGACCTCCAGTTCACCTGTAATAGCCTGTGGAACGCATGGTCAGGCGTGGCACTTGAGACCCCGGCGTAAGTGCTAGCACGCTAGCACGGTAGAGGTAGACCGGTGCCGAGCTACGACGACTCGAGATACCTCTACGACAGCGAAGACCCGCTCCTTACCTATGACGGGACCTACCTGTACCCGGTCCGGACGGGAGTCCAGCCCTCGGGAACGGGACAGGTCACCTCCTATCGACTCGTGCGTCGGACCCTCACGGGCGCACAACCCGTCGCAACGTCGGGACAGGTCACCTCCCACCGAGTCGTGCGACGCACCCTCACGGGCGCCCAACCCGTTGCGGCTTCGGCCCAGGTTACTCCCCGCCAAGTCGTTCGTCGCATCCTCACGGGCGCACAACCCGTTGCGGCTTCGGGGAGTCTGGGGGAGAAAACCACCTATCGGCGCACCCTCACGGGGGCGCCTCCTGCGAGCACCGGCGAGATCCAGACAGAGGCCCTGCACCGGAGACCGCTTCAAGGAGCCCAGCCGGCCGCCACCGGCCAGCTTGTCCCGAGGCTCGTCTCGCTGGTCAAGCTGGCTGGGGCAGAGCTCGCTCCTGACGGAGCGCTGACGGCCCATCGGACGTATAGCGTCCAGCTTCAAGGGACGCAGCCAGAAGCTACCGGACAGATTAGCCGCCATCGCCTCTATAGCCGGACCCTCATGGGACAGCAGGATTCGGGGCAAGCCGGCGGTATCGTTCGCCAGACGGGGCACTATCGCCGGATGCTCGTTGGGGCACAGCCCGAGGCGCTGGGGGCTGTAACTCGCCGCTACTTCCACATCTATCACGTGAGCCTGAGCGGACAGCAGCCCCTGGGATCGGGCATCGACTACGACGAGCCCGGGGTGACCTACGACGATCCGGGGTTTTTGTACGAAGACCAGGATGCCGGCCAGCTTACCTGGCATGCCCGGTTCTTCCGGCGCCTGTTGGGTGTCCAGCCGCCAGCATCGTCCGCTGACATCGTTTGGGGGTGGAACCCCTACGTCTGGGCGCAGTATTACCTGAGTATTACCGACCGGCCGGAAGTTATTCAGTACCAGTACGACCTGGATGCCGACGATCACACGATTGCGTATGATGTGGACGAAGATCTCCTGCACGATCCCGTGGTCTACAAGGTCGCCGGGGTCAAGGTCTACAGCCAGCCACCTCCGGGAGTGAGAGAGCGATCATGACCACCATCGCGATCACCCGTACCCGGAATGGACAGCCGACCTCGGCCGAGGCCGGGTACCTCACCCTGTACAGTCAGGCCGGGGCAATGCTGGTCCCCGAGGAGCTTGTCGTCCCGATCAGCCCGGGGTACTACGTCTACCAGATCAACACCCTGGGGGCTGGCAACTACACGGTGGTCTGGCGTTTCACCAACATGGGGTACGACGACGATGTTGTCACCCGGACCTTCACGCTCGATGCAGCCCAGGCCATCACGGACGGCGTGACCCTGATGCGGATCGAACAGATGGTCGCCCGGCGGATCGGCCCGTATTTCCGATTCACGGCAACCCTGGGATCGACCCTCCAGAAATTCGTCTCGACCCGGATTCAGTCCTCGGTCACGCTCGGGTCCTACGAGGACCAGTACCTGCTCAGGCGGGGGATCACCGAGTCCGGTGCCCTGATCCCGACCTATCAAGTCGATGATCGGGTCCGACTGGTCAAGGAGTACGACCCGACCTCGGGGACGCTCTGGAATGATCGGGCCTGGACGACGAACCCGGACATCAACCTCAAGGAGATGGTCGAGGTGATGTACCTCGAACCGGACCTCGAATTACGGCCGAGCATCCTGGATGCCCTGCGGCGCTGCTTCTTCTGGGATACCCTGGTGATCCAGCAGTCGGGGACGGGTTTGACGGGCATCAACCTGACCCCGTTCGCCCCCTGGATCACACAGCCGGCCCAGATCAAACAGGTCTCAACAGGCTATGCCGGAGCCCTGACGCCGCTGACTTCCTGGAGACTGTATCGCCGGGGCAAGGATCTGTACGTGACCGCCGGAACGGGTCTCGGGGTCGGCGGGCTGGTCATCGACGCGCTGCGACCGGCTCATACCCTGGTCAACGAGGAGACCAGCCTGACGGGACCGAACGACGACCAGGACATGATCTACATCAACCCGGACTATGCCGCCTGGGCCGGGGTCGTCGAGCTCTGGAAGAACCAGCCCGAACGCCTCCAGCCCCTGATCAAGGAAGGACTCCGGACCGACTTGAAGGCGGCAGCGGCCGAGTACACCAAGCACGGTCTGGTCGTCGCCAACCAGTTCCCGGACAAGCTGCGAGTAGACTTCTCCGGGCATGCTGATCTGGCCTACGCCCAGATCGGTAACCTGCCGGAGCCGAGGGTATGACGAGTCCACCCCCCACCACCGTCGCGGGTATCTCGTTATCGGGACGGTTCGCGAATACCCCGGGGTCGAGACGGCGCCCCTGGCCGTACGACATGTACCTGTCGAATGTCCGGGTCATGCTCGAACCCGACCAGGACGGCAACATCGTCTCCGAGGACGCCAAGACCCTCGACGAGACGGCCCCGGTGGACTACACCTACTCGTCGGCCAACCCCTATCGAGAAAGAACCTCGGAGTATCAAGCCCTCTACGGCGGGTTCGGGCAGGCCGTCCAGCCGGAGACCCAGCCCAGACGCTACCACTGGGCCGAGAAGGCCGACCTCAGCATCGACGGGCTCTGGATGAAGGGGCCGGCCTTTGAGGAGCACGTCGAGCACATCACCCCGGCACTCGAACCGAACGAGGTCCGGCAGTTCGTGCCGGCCCTGCGGGCCGGGACCCTGGTCCTGTTTGCTGTGTGCGAGAACGGGGTGTATTTCTATAACACCACCCTCGATGGCTGGGAAGCCAGCCTGACGGTTGGGACCGGGCTTGTGGCTGGGGATATCCCGATGCAAGCCGTGCGCTTCAAGCACCGAGGGACTACTCCGGTCGATGCCCTGTACGTCACGACCTTCACGGGACGGTTCTACCGCCTCAATGGGGCCGGGACCACCTGGACGTTGGCCGATGTTGCAGCAGCCCCACCCCAGGGACCGCCGCTGCCGCCGGGAGAGCCGAGTGGGACCATCGGTGGTGCCCGGCACATCGAACGAGTCGGGGACGAGTTGTGGGTCGCGTCGTCCTATGCCGTCATGAAGTGCGAGGACGACCCGTTCGTCCGAGCCAACTGGTCCGGGGCCATCGATACCCACACCAGCGGCACCCCGGTGGGGGACACCTCGAACCCGATCACGTGGCTCAAACAGGTGGACGACACCCTCTACATCTTCAAGGAAGACGGCCTCTACACGGTCGATACCCAGGGTAACGACCACGAGTTGTTCCCGACCCTTAGAGGCCGAAACAATCCCAACAACGGCCGCAATGCCGCCGTCTGGCTCGATCGGATGTGGTTCTCGTACGGCGACCAGACGTTTACCATCTCCAGCACCGGGCAACTCAAGGCCGATGGCGTCGAGCAGATGCTGGAGAATGCTTCGAGTGTCCGGGGACGCTTGGTCGCGTCATCGGGGCACAACACGTGGTTCATGTACGAGGTCTACTACAACGAGAACGACGACCATAGTTACCTGATCAAGCACGGCACCTGGATCGAGGAGGGCTCGAACCAGGACACCCCCGGGGTTGCCCAGTTTGCCGAGGCCCATCACGGGGCGTTGTATGACTGGCCGGGCCGGGCCACGGCCTGCGAGGTGGTGGCCGACACCGTCACCGAGGCGTCATATTACGGCAACGACAAGCTGTACATTGGATTTGAGGACGGGACCGTCACGTGGTGCTACCTGCCCCGGCACTCCCCGAACCCCAACGGCGACCTGGGCTGTGAGTTCACCAACCTCGACTCCTACGTCTACTTGCCCCAGCACCACTCCAACTTCCGGGCCGACAACAAGCTCTGGCACGCCTTCACCGTCTTCGGTCCCCAACTCACCACCAGCGAATGGTGTGAGGTGCAGTACCGGGTGGACATGAATCCCCAGGCCGATTGGTACCCGGCCTCGACGGCCGATCCGCCCACCCCACCCCTCCGATTCGAGCTTCCGGGACAACGACGGAACCTCGTCGAAGACGAGGCGATCATGCCGATCTTCGGCCGACAGATCGAAGTCCGAGTCAAGCTGTGCAAGTGGCTCCCGGCCGACCGCTACCCACCCCCGGACCCCCCAGTCGATTCCGAAGGCGTGCCCTACGATGCTCATCCCGGGTCCGAGCTCTGGCGAACCCCGGTCGTCGAAGGGATCGCGCTCCATGAGAGCATCCGGCCGGGGTTCTCCCGAGAGTTCGTCTTCTCGATCAAGCTCGGGAGCTACCTGCCGAAGCGCGACGGCACCGTAGATCGACGCCGGGCGGTGGACATCCAGGATGCGGTCTTGAAGGTCTGTGCGATGGTGGGGCCGATCTACGTCTGGCTGCCGACCGGACAGATCGAGCCGATGACGATCACCCACTACAGCGACAAGCAGTACGCCCGGCAGAACGTGCGAGACCTGACCTGGAGCATGCAGATCACGGCCCTCCAACTCCGGACGATCACCGAGGGGGCCCCGCAGGGTTCGGCCCCGCCGCTGGTGACGGGCCTGACCTACGCCACCCTGGAGACGTACACCGTCAAAGAGCTTGAAGCGGTCATCTAGGAGGACGTATGCCCCGGCGAACCACCCAGCATTACCTGGCCGAGCCGACCACCCGGTTTGCCTGGGCGACGGACGACAACGACAAGTTCAACCGCGAGCTTGACCTGTACTACCTGTCCCAGGCCGTCGAGAACCACGACCACTCCAACGGTCGCGGCAAGCCGGTGGGGGCATCTGCCCTCGCTGCGAATACCGTCGATGGCACGATGATCAAGGCATCCTCGATCACCAGTACGCACATCGCGGACGGACAGATCCAGCGGGTCGATCTGGCCAACGGCATCATCGACAACTCGAAGCTGGACGAGCCCCGGGTCAAAAACTCCGGCGATACCATGACCGGAAATCTGACCTTGACCAACGCGGGAGCTAATACCGGACAACTCAACTTCGGGGTCGGGGACCAGTTCATCCGGTTTGACGGGACCAAGTTCATCTGGCAGAGCAACACCGGCGTTTCCAACTGGCACATCGGGGATCTGCGGATCTTTCGCAAAGGTCCGAACACCGCCCAGGGGGCCATCGAGTTCGACAACAACGGCGGTCAGGTGCTGCTCTGGAACGGCACGGCCCTGACCTTCCGAGGCTATAGAGTCATGACCGAGGAGACCCACGCGAACCTGCTCAATCTGGTAACTCCGGTCAACGGCTTGATGATGGTCAAGTCGATGACGGTCATGAACGGCATGGCAACCGCTCACTGGGAACGTGACACCGCGTTCGACGCCCGCATGCCCATCGGGAACGGGCAAAATGCCTGGGGCGACTTCAACGATGGCAGCTTCTACGGCGGTCTGATGATTGGGTTGGCCAGCCAGGGGACGAGCATCGTCGCTCAGGGCAGCTACAACACCAAAAATGGCGTGAACTACTTGATCCCGCCGTCCGTTGGCGTCGTCTTCGCCCGGAGAAAAGCCTGATGGGTTCCGGTGAACGGTTGACGATGAAGGGCTGGGGGCAGAAGCTGTCGGCCGAGGATGTCCCGCAGACCTTGGAGGAAGCCCAGCTTACCGCCATGATCGTCACCTCCGACCGCTTGCTCCAGATCATGACGACCCTGGAGAACCTCCAGGACCGCATCGCTCGACTGGAGCTCTGGATAGCCGAGACCAGCCCCAGCTACCAGCGTTCCCAGCGAAACCGGCAAGCGGTGGCTGCCCTGAAAGGTGTCGAGATCCGATGACCGAGGACGAGCACGACCTGGATCTGGAGATGCTGGTGGCAACCGCCGGACAGACAGAGGTCCGGCGGCTGGAAGGGGACGACCTCTACCTGTGGGCCAAGCTGATCTCCGAGCTTGAGCACCTACAGCAGCGGGTCAACACGGTCGGCAAGAGCCTGCTCGTCAAGCACGGATGTACCGACCCGAGCTTCATCCTGACCGACGCCGGATACATCCTGACCCAGCAGGAGTTTGGGCGTCTGCACAATGAAGCGGGGACCAACGGCACCGGCTGAGTCCTGGTAATGGCTCCCCAACGCCGTATCTCCGTAGAGGCGCCTCGGAGGAGATGCCAGGGTGTGCAGGCGTAGCTGACAGATCGGCATCCCCGGCCGCAAGATGATCATGGCCGGGCCCATGTTGAACAACTCCACGGTCAGGCGTCCCTTCCAGCCCGGATCGACATAGCCGGCAGCCTCGACTTGCAGACCGATCCGAGCCAGCGACGATTTCCCGGTCAGCACCCCGACCAGGGTCGGGGGGATCTCGACCCATTCCTGGGTGTGCCCGAGGATGAACGAGCCCGGATTCAGCACCCAGCCGCCGTCCATCGAGAACGATTCCGTAATGACCGGTGCTTCCGACAGCGGGTCGATCAGCGTGGAGATGATCGTCTTCAAGCCCCGCCCCAGGTGGAGATCGACCGAGGCCGGCTGGATGATCTCCGGGCACGGCTCTTTGATGATCAGCCGCTGGGTGTGCAGATACGACTCGATGTCCCGGTCATTGAGTATCATACCGACCTCGTCAGTCTGTGTCGGGCTCCTCTTCGACATCCCAGAAGTGGGCGCTGCCGCACCACCAGAGCACGGCGAGCACGCCCACCACGAACACCAGCCACACCGAAGCGAAGGCGATCAGGAAGATCCAGGTAAGCCCCACGGTAGCAGCCTCAGCATCCCCTACTCCAACGTTCGCACATCGTGGACACTTCCCGGCCCCAAGGCCAGGACGGCGGCGGTGTTGGTCTCGGTCGGGACCGGCTCACCATCGTCGGGTAGGGTCTTGAACTGCCGCTTCCGCATATCCCGGGTCATGTACTGGGCGCACCCGGCCCGGATGCAGCCGAAGACCTCGACGATCACCCAGAACAGTCCTGCTCTGCCCGGGACTCGGGTCTCGAAGCCGACTTGTCCGTCGTCGTACCACTCGGTCCGGGGCTCGGCCTGCCGTCCCAGATCCCCGATCTTCAGGTAGGCCAGTCGGGCCGTCGAGAAGACCTCCTTGAAGTAGGGGATAGCTAAGTTCTCGGCCGGGACGTGGTAGACCACGTGGTAATGCTCGTCGATGGCCGGCTTCCGACGATGCCCATCGGGGCCGGGACCGTGCTGGCGGGCTCTGCGATTGCGCTCACGAGCGTCCTTGGCTGCTTTGCGCAGGACGGCATTGTTGAACCCCCGGGTCTCGGGGCGCATCCAGGTGGTCATCCTCTATCTCCCGTAGCTGCATCTCCAGGATTGCCTGCTTGACGATATCGTACCGGGTGGCCTGATCCATGGTCTCGTCGTTGGCGTGAGTCCAGGAGATCGTGGCCCCCTCGGCTATCGCTTCGGCCACCAGCAGCAAGCCTGCCAGCGTCTGCGGGGTGTCTCGTT
>Ga0070686_100000773_pt1 | contig 18560 bp, 23 predicted proteins | sample KBSS23LmetaG_FD_65654 | JGI IMG/M metagenome (GOLD analysis project Ga0070686, IMG submission 65654) | Switchgrass rhizosphere microbial communities from Kellogg Biological Station, Michigan, USA - KBS S2-3L metaG | ecosystem: Host-associated > Plants > Roots > Rhizosphere ... | reverse complement strand
CTATGAATATAGGCATTTGGTGACGATTTATGCATAGCGAATAATCACAACGACATGTTGGTTTGAGGGGTCACTGCGAGGTTTCTATAATGCATCTATCAACATGACATAGATCGATAGATGCCGCCTATGACCAGCAAGCCTGGACGCGGCCATTGCATTATGAGATACTGTGATGGGGTTCTCATTATAGATATCAAGAATAGAGGATACTTCTTAACGTGTGGCTATCAATTCAGATCGTATGCGCGTGGCTGTTGCTCGGTGTTGTGTTCGCACTGGGCTGGGCAACGCACGCAATGTTATCTATCAACAATCGTGAGGATGATTATGCGCAGGATATATGTGCTGACACCTCGCCAGAAGCAACAGTTGCAAGCCAAGTTGCTGAACGGTGAATACACTGAAGATGATGTGTTAGAGCTTGTATTGTGGCTGCAGCATCGTGCTTGTGGCTATTGGCCTTAAGGAGTGACTACCATGTTGAAGTTTGTTGTTGGTTTATCAATTGGCTTCTTCATAGGCTGCATTGTTGGTGCAGTAATGGTGTTGAAATGATTGCTTTAGATAAGTTGGTGCGCGTTCGCGGCCCTAACTTGTTGGCGGTTGTCGATGCCGTACAAGCGGGCTGCATTCGTGTGGTGTTCGCAGATACCACAACAGGGCTGTACCATCCGTCTGATCTTGTGCGTGTTCGTGCTCGCAGTGAGCAAGGAGCGTTCTACAGTGAGCGGCAGCGCTTTCTGACTGCGGCGCGTCTTAAGGCTGCCAACGCGCGCCGTTCTCTCAACTTCCTGCAAATGCGTGTTCAGACTGCAACACGTTTAACTCAACTTCGTGAGCTATATTCAAAGGTGCCTCTATGTCTGGGCGTATCGGCTATTGGGTCATTCAATCAGATCATCAGTTATCGCCCGGCTCGAAAGAAGTTGCAGAGCAGAAGATTGTCACGTCACAGGAGGAACGAGCTTGGGACAAGCTTGAGGATCTAATGAAAGATCCAACATGTACTAACATCCGTATTGCGAAACCTAGGAGGGCAGAGAATGGCTAAGCGAACATTGAAAGAGATTGCAGGCAGCAAATACAACCTTGCTGGCGCGCGTGAGCAGATGGGGTTCACTCAAGGGGCATATGCTGAGCATATTGGCGTGTCTCAGGGCACTGTCTGCCGTTGGGAGCAGGACGAAACAGCACCAACACTGGTGAGGCTCTATAACACTCTGTATATGAAGCATGTGAAGAAGGCTCCAACTCGCAAGGCTAAGAAGGCTAAGCGGCTGGCGGTGCGAGCAAAGCTTGGAGCATTGACACCAACAGAGAAAGCAGCACAGGAGACTAGCAGCAATGTCACCGGCGCAGAATGAGCTTAATCGTGCAGTACAGATACTTTTGGATGCGCGCCAGGATCGCAGACACGCGCAAGCGGCTCTTGTTGCTGCTCAACATGCTGAGGATCAGGCACATGTCACACTTAAACATGCATTGGACCTTGTTAAGTTGGATTCAACGGCTGCTGTTGTGCTGCCTGATTTCTCTGAGCGTAGGGTGTTCGGTAGTCCCGCGCTCGATTCGTTTCCAAGCAGAGCATCATTCACATCTGACACAGCACAAGCCATTCTGTCAGACTTCAACGGAGTACGGGACTAACACCCTTGAGGCTGTCGCGCACTATCAGCGCGGCAGCTTCTTTCTCGATGTAGCAGAAGGCTACAGAGTTGGCGGTTGGGAACCCGGCCCGCATGAAGAAACCACAATACGGGTTGGCTATGAGTGGCGAATTAGATGAGTTGGGTACAGAGGACAGGCTGTTAGATGATGACGACTTGTTGCCGGATAAGATCTTGCGTATATCGCACCGCGCGAAGGATGGACATGTTGCTGTTGCTGCTCAGTATCATACGGTTGATGCTCGCGACAACATGTTGGTTCTCTATGTCTATATGCGAGATACGGACGGTTGCACCATGCATCGCCATTATATCTATAGTCCGCGCACGATTGCTTATAATGCTTGGCGCGATCTTGCAGCGGTCGAAAGCTATGAAGTGTCACAGGTTGATGGTGTTATTGGCGTGTTTGGTTGGTGCACAACATTCGTCAACTTCACAGCTTTGCGTGAAGGCGATGTTTTAACCAACGTCCAGAAGGAGAAATACACATATGTTAGGCTCTCATTTGGTCCCAGAAAGGCTCACAGAAAGGCACGGGCAACCCGCACGCAAAAACCGCGCAAAGGAAATACACGTATTAGGCTTTGATTCAGAGACCTTGCAGGGTCCACCTATCACACTTCAGTTTTATGGACAGATGGGGAAACGTTTCAATGGCTGCATCTTCTTGCGTGAGCGCGCAGCATCAACAGTGTTCCTTGCTCAACTCTCAAAACTACCTCCTGGCCGTTACCGGATGTATGGTCACAATCTCGAATTCGACATGCTGTCCATCCTCTGGAATGTTAGAACCAAACTTCTTACAGGCTCTTTTGAAATGCGCATTGGATCATGGGATATCCAAGGACGTTTCACAAAGCCTATCTTTGCAACGTTTCGTGATGGACAGCGCACTGTTGAGCTGGTTGATTCCATCTTATGGTTCCAGACTTCATTAGAAAAAGCAGCGAAGATTGTTTGCCCGGATCTGCCAAAGCTTCAGCGTCCAGCCGGGTTAGGAACGAAGATGTTCAAGCCATCTGATGATGTGTTTGTTGAGTATGCAATGCGTGACGCTGTTGTTGCCTATCATCTTGGCTTAGCAATAGAGCGGTTTCATGAAGAGTTGGAAATACCCTCGCAGATATCTCTGGCTAGCATGGCGGCAGCCTGCTTCCGTCTCAATTATATGCAACGAGACATCTATCAACCTCCACGCTACGAGTGGATGGCCATGGCTCAGGCTTCATATCATGGCGGAGTCAATCGAGTTAGAGAAGGTATGTTTCCGGCATGGCATACCAATGTCACTGCACTTGATTTGTCATCAGCCTACCCGTATGCAATGTCTGGATTCCCTGATTTTGGAAATGCCGCTGCCTACCGATCGTTCAAAAGGGTTAAGCGTCGCACGCCTAACAAGGTCCCAGATCTTGGAGTCTATAAAATCTCAGGCAGTGCGGCTAAGTGTTACTGGCCTGCCTTGTTCGGTCATGATTTCAAACCGCTGCAAGGACGATTTGTTGGACAAGCGGTTTCAGGATATGAGCTTAATATTGCTCTACGGTCCGGCGAAGTAAAACTAACATCGCTGGAGGGTTTCACGTATGACGATGAATCAGACTATAGCCCGTTTGCTGCCTATGTCGCGTACTTCTACAAGATGAAGGCAGAGAGCACAGATCCAGTGATGCGTTACATGTACAAGATCATGCTTAACGGATTGACAGGCAAGTTTATTCAGACTTCGGAGGACTTCACGCTGGTTGATGGCAAGCTGGTGCGTATCCAACGAGCTGGCGGGCTGTATCAACCTTTCATTGCCAGTTTGATCACTGGCCACACGCGCAGCGTCATGCATCCCCTAGAGCATCGATACAAAGCATTGCATACGGCAACCGATGGCATCTTTGCGCCTGGAAGCCACAAGGGAGCCTCAGCGAAGGTGCTAGGTGCTGTGGTGGATGAGGGTCACGGCGATTTGGCTCTCTTCCGTAACAAGCTCTATATTCTCTACAGCGATAAGGAGACTGATTCAACATATCCTAGCGAAGTCTTTGAAGGCCGTCACATTTTGAAATGTGCGCGGCATGGCTTCCAGGGAACGGTTGCAAATCTCGAATCTATGTTGATATCGCAGGTGAGAGAGTATAGGGTTAACAAACCGGTCAAGCTTAAGTCTGCTGTGCGGACCGGTGACGCGCCTAATAAGTTCGTCCGCTCAGCACGCAGATTGAACATTACGGGTGATTTCAAAATCTACCATCATGGCTAGGAGTCGTGTTAGAGGATACAAGTTCATTGACGCACCGCCACGCGCCGATATGAAGAAGAAATCTCCAGACAGCGCGCCGCGTTTGTATCAATGGTTAGTTGATGAGGGTTTCGTTGAACCTGTCAACACTGTTTCTCGGGGCAATCGCTCCAACCGCCGCGACCGTGGGCGGAGTCAAACACGGTCAAGAGGAAGAAGGTAATACAACATCATGGCAAAAGCCAAAGCAAAGTCCAAAGCCAAAGCTACATCCAAGTCAAAGCGTGCAGCTAGCCCAACACTGCCGAACGGTTACAAGGTGATTGGCCGCGCTCCCAACTGGGACGTGCACAAACATCCTGTTATCGAAGGTGAGCGCGGCGAAGCGAAGGAAGTTACTCTCGATGAGGGTACGAAGAAGGAGCGGACCGTTCGCACCTTCATCCTTCAGGATGCTGACATTGGAGCGGTCACGGTTTGGGAATCCGGCATGCTGCGAGACATGTTTGACCAGACCGAGGAAGGCGACAAGGTACGGATTGAGTATCTTGGCGAAGGCACGGCAAAGCGTGGGCAGAATGCGCCCAAGCTGTTTTCATGTGCTGTGGCGGAGTAGTAACCCTGCTCCGTTGTTAGAGTGACAACAGACGGCCCGGTAGCAATATCGGGCCGTTCTCTTTATGAAGCGCAAACCAACAGAGACTATCGAAGCATTTCGCCGTCGTAAGAGGCTTAACCATACCCGCGTATGCTGGTGCATGGGTTGGTGGTTTCCGCATCGGAGCGGCTCGAAAGCATCGCAATACACCCTGGAGACAAGAGGCACTTATGGCTGTTACTACTGATATCGGTTATGACCCATACAACAGCGCAGAACGCACTGATACTGTTGTATGGGTTCCACAACTAACCTACACCGGGGTTGCTATGACACCAGTCCTGGTAGATAAACCAACTTATGAGTTGGAGGTTGGAAGCGGGCCGTTAGAAATTGATATTTGGCAGCTTCGCCAGCTTCCGCGACGGATACGTGAACCCAGCCGTTAGGCGGGAATTCCAATATGCATTGGTTGAGGCTAGCCAACTTCAGTTCCTGAATCCGCCGCGCTAGCTCTACCGGCGGCATTCCTTCAACGTTAATATCTGCCGCGCAGCCTGTCATATGCTGCGATTTCTTTGACCCTCCAACCAACACGTTAAGCCAATCTGGGCGGTAGCCCGAACTAATATGCACTGGCTTGCCAATCATTGCGCGAATAGGTTCTAACACTTCAACAGCCAACCGTGTTAGGTTAGCTATTACTTGTTCAGTTGGCTCGATGATGCGCCCAGATCGCACAGCAACTTGTGAATGCAAGAATTCTGGCAAGTCGAAATGTTCAGATAACATTGCTAGATGCTCCTACCAATGCGCCATCGAACGGGCTGCCGCCTTCAACGCTTGCTGTCTGCATAGCCGTGTCTGTTTGCTGCTCCTTACCCGGTGGAGGCTCAGCAGGCGCAGGCGGGGTTGCAACTTGCTCGTCAATTTGCTCGCCTAGTGCGGATGGATCTAGCGGCGGCATTGGCGTAGGTTGTTGCATTGCTAACTGCGGCTCTCCTTCAAGAGTGTTAAAAATACGATTCAACACGCTAGCGGCAATGTGGATCTTCGGAAATGGGATGCTCATGACTCTAACACCTTTGTCATCAGTATTTTGGGAGTTACTTTGTAACCATGCTTTTCAACAAGAGGCTTCCAACCGGGGCGGCCAACACTTGCCACAACCCTAGCGCCGCGCTTGCGAGCAAGAGACTCAATAGCCAGCAATCCAGACTCGGCAGCCTTTTCGCTCTCTCCTGTAACAGTGAGAATATAACAAGTGAGACCATGCTCAGTTATTCCCCATGTTATGAGCGCGTATGCGCCTGCAGGCAGCGCCCACACTTCAAAGTTGCCACTCTGCAACTCTGCTGCAAATTGTTCGCGGGATAGTACAGCATGGCCAAGTCTTAGCGCCTCTATAGCGTCTCTCAGTTCGTAGGTCTCGGTGCTGCCCCGCCATAACGAGTGTTTGGATTCCATTGTGGTGTTCCTCCGATTGCATCTTGAATGCCAACAGGTTTGAAAGGCTGATTGATGAAGTTAGGATTGCCCCGTCCAGGCACAACAGATGGGCCATAGACTGGCGGTGGAGCAGGCTTCTTAACTTCAGCGGTTGGTACATTTGGCGGCGGATTGAAGTTGATATTCTTCATCTTGCCGCTAATGTAGTCCCGCATAGTGTAATCCGGGGGCAGCATACCGCTACGCTGGGCGAATGCTCCCAACGCATCAGACTGTTGGCCTAACTGGTCCATCTTGCGTTGCACATACTGCGTGTTGAAATTCTTCATATTGAGCGCAATACGGTTCCAGTCTTCCTTGCTAACTTTAAAGTCTTGAGATTTCATGTAAGTTAGAATACCGCCTGCAATGTCCTTGGCTGCTCCACCGAATACCGGAATATGAGCAAGTGCGTCCGTCCCGTGCCCAACAGCATCAAACACATCAGGGGCGTCTTTGTACAATCCATTAACGCCAGTAGAAACTAACTGCGCCAAGATGGCCTTGTTGGCCGGCTTGTCTGGATCAAAGTTTGGATCATTGGCTAGTGCTAGGACTCGTTCCGCTTGTTGATCAATACCGGTTGCTTGCTCAATGTTCTGTTGGTATTGAGCACGATAATCATTCGCTGCGGTAGTAACCAAACTCCTTTGCATAGCATGATTGGCAGCCATGTCTGCATTACGTTGTTGGATGTTGTCTTGCAGGATGCCAGTCATCATTGCCTGCCCCTGTTGAATCATATCTCTGCCGCTCTCATCGCCCGATTGGATACGATACCAACCGTTGGCCGTCATCAGTTTTGCATGGTCTATCAACTTCTGTGTATCAGGATCAGCGGTGCGGCGTATGGAATCCATTTCCTCATATATGCTCCTAGTCTCACCACTGAATTGCCGCGCCTCTCTGGCTTGTTGATCCAGATAGTTATCCCGCATACGTTTGGCAGTCACGCCAGCAATCAACCCTGGAATGATTGCCAATGGTCCCATAACAGTTGCTGCAGCACCGCCATACAACAAGCCTGCTGCTAGTGGCGACATTCCTTTGTATGGTTTGCCTGTTGGGCCTTGCGATGCCGCAGAGACGCTAACCTCTGGCGGCAGATCTGCGTGACTAACTGTCTGTTCGTCTTGTGTATCATCGCTCATGTTTAACCCATCCCACCTTGGCCAGCAGCTTGGAAGTTCCAGGCGTTACCGCTGGACTGATTAGTACCAAACGATTTTGCAATTGCTTGCGCGATCGAACTTGTAAAGTTAGTTGATTCAGAGCTAGACAATGTTGTTGGACTGCCGTAGATACCCGCCAATTTGCTGTAAATATCTAGGTCTGCATTATTGCCTGCCGAGAGAGTTGATAGCAGTGAAGGCAGTGCGCCAAGACCTGTACTTGCAGCGCCAAGGGAGTTGTTAGCTACTGTTGTTGCAGCAGCCTGTTGTTGAGCCGCATTCTGTGAGCGGATCTGCACCGCTTGAGAAGAAAACTGCCGCGCAAGGCTATCCATAGCCATGCCTTGAGCAACACCCTGTCTGCCGCCGCCCAAGTTGCCACTGCTAACAGCATCCGATGTTATAGCTGGGTTGAATTGCTCATTAAATAGCTGCCCAGTATCTTTCTGTAGCTGGGCAATCTGGGCATCTGCAATGGTGTTATCTCCTAAGCTGGCCTTGAGGTAACCGGTACCTGCGTCATTGCCTCCCATCAAACTGTCTAGTATGCCCGTGCCTCCTGTAAACAGTTGTTTTGCAGCCGCTGTAATATCACTAGCGCCCGCCGTTGCGGTGCCTGCCGCTGCACCAGCTTTCTGCATCAGCTGTGTTACTAAGTCAGAGTTGAATACCTGCTGTCCGCTGGCGGATTGCCCACCGCCTATACTGACAGAGTTAGATGCAGAGTCGGATTGATTCCAACCCGATGCCTGCTGTTGGGATTTCCCCATTCCAAACATACCGCCGCCGCTCATATCTCTATACTCTCCAAAGGTTGTGTAATATCACAAAGTTCAACCATTGGCGCTGCTGCCGTCTCTGACTGCGTCGCCGGAATAACATGTTAGTAGTACGGTATCTTGCGAGCCGTTCCGTTGATAGTCATTGTTACGTATCCAGCCGGTGTAGCTGGTAATGCCCCTGCCCCGCCAGCTCCAGGCGCAACTGTCGTTGTTGCTAGACCTGTCCAAGTGACAGCAGAGCCGTTGAACGTAAAAGTTGGGTTAGACGTTGTATTTCCAAACGTCAAACTAGTACAACTTCCTGCAACGTTTCCTAAGTCTATGGCCAATCCTCCAACAACGGTTGGGTTTCCGTTATCATCCATGCAACGAATTTGCAGATCGGCACTAGAACCAAATCTAAATCCCCAACCCCTAACACCGGATGCCTGTCCATCTGCCATAAATACTAGCGGGTTGAAGTTGGTCGCCGTAGTCCTAATAAGCGCTGTTGATGTGTTCCAAGTAATGAAGTTAATACCAACTGTAGCATTGCGAGAGACTGTCATCCAGTCTATGGATGCGTTGCCTGCGTCATTATCAATACGAAAATGATACTGTCCGGCGGAGTCAATATATTCATCCCAACGGCGCGTATCAACACTAGCGCTTGAACATACAAGCTGAATTTGTGCAAAGTTAGCATCTGCTCCGATACTAACTACCGATTGTGTTGCATCTACTGCAGGACGCGCACCCGATATCGCCTGGATACCTCCTTTGAACTTGTGAAGGTTGAGCCATGTTGGAGTTATGCTTTCCAACTGATCTAGCGCAGTCTGAATCTTTGCTAACTCAGAGTTAATAAAGGTGCGCAGATCGCCAATCGCTGGCGTCGGCGTTCTGACATACTTAGTAAGAGCCACTGTACACCGCCTCAATAATGATCCTGTCAACAGTCCATTGTGTTGTGTTACTTTGGTTAATCTCAATTGAGATATAACGGCCCGCAACTTCGTATGGTGTTCCGCCCTTTTGGCGAGCAACAAATGCCCCCCATGTTATACTTTCATCTGTTGAATTCCGATATCCTAAGCGAAATACCATTCCGACAAGGCCATCGCCGGAACCTTCAACGTAAACGCGCGATGTTACTTTGATTTGTTCATCATCATCAAATGTCATATCTTGTCTAACAATACGTCCTAACACTGCAACTTGATCAGCAGTATCCTCAACATACATCTGCAGATTCTGCGCTGTTACAACCTGATACTTGGCGTTAGTGATTCCTCCATCCCACAAGGAGGAATCTGTATCCCATGTTGCAGCGTCAGAATCCCAAGTGTCGTTTGTAACAGTATCCTGCACTAACCCTGTTGTCCCATACCGTGTTTGGAACAGATCCCGTGTTGTCCAGGCGTCGCGCCGCTCATCATAGACATGCGCAATTGTGGCAAAGGTGTTTCCAGCTTCAGGCACGCATACCCAAACCTCACGTTTGCTCAAGTCTCGAATGACAAAGGAGTTGAGCGCGTTGGTATCGTCAATTTGATTTGCGAGATAAGTCTTTATTCTGGAGTCAGCAATGCTCTGAACACGTACGCCATCAAACAAAACAACATCATCGTTACCAACAATAAGATGCTGAGTGTCAAGATCTGCAACACAGTGTGGTGACAAAGTTCCAACATTACGGGAAACCGGTCGAAAGGAAAATATGTTGGTCGGTTGCTGGCCAACATATTCAGCAAGATAAACGCTAGTAGGCTTGTACAGAAGAAGCTGATTACCCAAAGGCTTGCCGCAAACAACACGGCCCGCTGTATCTGCAAGGATCGCAGATCCAGCTTCATTTGACGCTGAAGGTGTCCAACTAGCCGGTAGAGCACCGGGTGCCGCTGCGTCTGACCAAACAACCATGTTTTCAAATGCGCCACTCCCATTAGTTATGTTGAGAGCAAAGACGTGAAAGCGAAAAGCAACAACTGCTTTAGCAACCTGTCCAACAACCCAGCCCGGAACTGTAGCGGCTAAGTGCGCGCCGTTGCCATCCCATGATGCAACAGGATCGCGGCCATTGGTGAACACGGGTATGCCGTTTAGTAGTGTGCTGGACCATTCGTAGGTGTTGGAAATGGCAGTTATAACTGCCATCGTGATATCGTTAGCAACTCCGGCTCTAACGCCATATACCTTGTTGGTTCCAAACACCATCCACCAATTGAAGGTGTTCAAGAAAATGTTGAGTAGGTGCCGTGGATCAGTTGGCGCTGCACCGTAGATTGCGCGCCGTCCTCCTATACGTGATGGAAACCCTTTGCGGGTGTTGCAGTTATGTGCAAGTGTTAGGTATTGGTCTGCAATCTCTGCAGAGTCAATATCCAAGATGTGCCCGCCAGTTGGGCGGATAATCTTCCTCATTTCTTCACCGCTGCAATGATTGCTGGCGCTATCTTCTCAGCGCTACGGCCATAGACATAGCCGGTCAATCCTAACTCTACCAATCCCCAGAGTTTTAGATACTCTGCCTCAGACAAGTTAGTAGATGACCAACCTAACACTCGTGCAACAATAAGTGCTACAAAGGTCAACATAACAACTGGTCTCCAGTTACTAGTTAACCAACTTGAGCTTGCTGCCTCCGTCTTCACGATATCCGCCGCAGCCAAAAATTCCTGTGCGTCCTGCTGCTGGCGCATCTGGTCAATTGCTGCCTTCGCCTGCGCTGCCTGTGTTTTATCAGGAACAAAACGGTCCAATGCGTCTTTGACCAACGCAATAGCGCCGTCTATAACTGGTATCGGCATGTTATTTCCTCTGCTGCTCAATCCGGTCTAGGCGTCTGATAATGTCCGCATACTGTGCTGAGGTTGTAGCCTGCGCGATCTGCCCCGCCAACGCCATACGGTTTGCAGACTCTGCCTTATCTTCAACTTCCTTGAGTCGTGTTGAATATGCTCCCCAAGTAACTCCCATGCCAACAAAGGTTGATAGCAACGCCACAACCGTTGTCACGCCAAGTCGTGCCTCTTTCATAGGGCTTTGCTGAATGGCCTTGTAAATACCAGAAGTTGCTTCAGTCATGACAGCAAAAACCCCACAGTTTTACCAAGCTCAGCGGCAGACCATGCATAGTTAGGGTTAGGCAGCGGATTCCAATCCCATTCAGTGAATCCACCGCCAGAGCCATATACAACGTTAGGATCGTTATATCTGAAATAACGTGATATGCCACTGGCTAACACTATCTCTAAGCAATCGAAAAAGTTTTGAGGCAACCCGGCTGTATTGAACGTGATGCGCATATTACCTGAACCGCCGGTGTCTCCATAGAATGAGCCAATGGTTGCGCCACGGAACACCGGTAAGTTGCATGCGCCCATGTTGAGACCGCCAGGAAAGCTATATCCATAGCGTCCGCCATTAGTTGCAACCGTAACGCGACGCCATTCTCGTTGTCCAGCCAAAGAAGCCTGCATTGCCTGCTGTATACCACTCATGACAAACCAACTCCCCAGACCCTAACATCTGTTCCATTGCTGAGAATACATACAACCCCGGCTGCATTGAACGTGCGCGTTCCAGTAGGCGGAGCACCGTTACCGCCATTCAACCATTTCAGGTTGCCGCTGACTGTTTTGGTAAGCGTGATTGCTGCACCTGTCTCGTTAATGATCGAACAACAAAAATTTGCTGCAAGATTCGGGATGTTAACGTTACTGCCAGCAGTCAACCTAACTGCCTTACCTGCATCGCTAGCGGCTATTGTGTAACTGGCAACCTGTACGTTCTCAGGCATGCCGCGCATGTCTTCAACTGGGCCGGTGACTCCAACAAGCCTATTGAATTCTGTTGGTGTTGGATTGATGGCAGCATTTGCATTAGGAAACGTGCTCTGCAACACGCTCTTAATGAGTCGCAAATGGTCATCGCCTTGCGCCTTTGGATCTGACGCACCTACCGGGTTAGTAGCAACCAACCCGCTGATAAATGTTGCTGATTCTAAACCCATGTTAGTAAGGACTCCGCCACTCGGTATTGTAGGGATTAGCGGACCGTGCCCCGCCTAATAGCTTCTTCATCTTCCTGTTGATTTCATCAATAGTTGCATTGGCGCTCTGAAACATTGCGCTAGCGGCATCATAGTCGCGAGCGCGTTTCCAGATAGAAACCAACACTGCTTCCTTGTACAAATCAGGATATGCATTCAGCAGGGTGTTGCTATCGCCTGCATTTACCAGCGGCGGCGGCAAACCAAAGTAGTGAATTGTTAGAGTATCCCCCGCGCCAGGGTTGCCGGCAAACATAACAGTTGTTGGCCGTACGACATACGCGACTATCTGAGACAAACTTGAATAGGTGCTAACGTTTGTTTCATCAACTTGGTCTAGCGGTAGGCCATCGCTCCTAAAGATGTGCCGCACCAACGTAATGTCCGTTGACGGCAAGTTATAGACTGCAGAGTTAGGCGCAACTCGTTTGGTGTCATCTAACACCGCTTCGAGCGCGTAAAACTCCAACCGCTTGCGTATCAATGACTCTGCCTCAAGCATGAATCTGTCTTGATACGTAGTCTGCAAATCTTCGCGATGCGCATCGCTGAAGGCTGCAGTTAGTATAGTGCTACGATCCATAGGTGCCGGGTTTCCCGATTACGCCGTTTTTAATCACACCGCGCACTAACTTGCCAACGCGGTATGGCTCAGAAAATGGTGAGCGTTCAAATGCCTCCCATGCGGCAGTCATCGCGGCAGGATCTTTGTAGTTATCCAACCCTGGATACAATCGTTTGATTGCTTCAAAGTCCTGCAACGGAATCCGCATTGTGTGACGTGCAAAAGGCGCATGTTGATGAGGTTCGTTCCCTTCACGCACACGTTGAACAGATTCTAAAATGGCTCGCCGCATGGGATTCATATCAACTCTACTCCTATCAGGTTACTGCAAGCGTTGGATCTGCATCGCGCACGCTGAAGTTTGCACGCTCAAGATAGGCTTTCACCATCCAATCAACGTGCAACATCTTGCGGAACGAAAGACCCAACTTGGCCAACGGGTCAACTTTCCATCCATAGAGCAAGCCAAGCTTCCAATATCGCGGATCAATACCAAACACGGTGCAAGCTCCAGTTCCATAGGTCTGTTGCAATCGGTTGGGAATGATCTGCATCATGAAGCCAAAGTCCGTTTTGAAGGCATCAACAAACATCTGCGCCGTCTGAGCAACTCCGTCTCCAGATCCTTGGATGTTCTGAGTTGGTTTCGCTGAGAACGCAGTACCAATCAGGTAATTGGCAATGCGCTTTGTCATGCCAGGAACCGACATGAGAACAGTAGTATTACCGCCCAACGTGTAAACGTTCTGGATCTGGTTAGTGATCTGAACCCATGTTAGCGCAGCCTTTGTACCATTTGTAGGAGCAACAACAAGTTTGGTTCCGGTGTTGAATCCACCAACCGCACCAGTTGCACCAACAGTTACGTTGGTCTTGAGCCAAGCATCAACACCGCCAGTCTTACCAGCGGTTGCGTTGTTGTCATCTGCAACAGAGCCTTGCGGGCTGAGTGCAGTTGCCTCAACATCGCGCCGCAACTCTTGCAGCCGTCGGGCCGTCTGATAACCCATTTCATCAGAGCGGCCAATGGACGTGATAGCTTGCCCGCGCTCCGTCACCATAACCAGCTTTTCGCTGATCTGTGCTTGATTACCAACACGCTTTGCATTGGTAGTATTCGCATTGTTGTTTGCGCTAGATGCATCAGAACCAGACACAACAGCGTTGGTGAGGCTTGGAGCAATCAAAGCATCTTCTGTCCATTCCGAATATGAATTGTCAAAGCCGTCCGTTGCAATCATATCCAGAAACGGTGTACCAATGTCGGAGCAGTCAAAAATCTGATCCAACACATCTTCACGAACTAGACCGCCAGCAAGGACGTTTTTAAGGTCTGCTGCGTCCAAATAATCACTAGGTTGAGCCACGATTGTACCCTTCTGTTAGTCGCCAAAGATTGACCGTATGCGGTCAAGCTGCGTTGGCAACACCTTGCTACTGCGGTTGGATTCGTTAGGCTTTACCGGACCGCGCGCAGACTTCCCGCTAGGGCGCTGCTGCTTAGTTGGTTTGCCATTCTTGACACGCGCCAAAGCATCCTTAATCCGCTTATCTCTAAGGTAGGAGTCTCGGATAAACTTCAACGCACGATGATCTACAACAGTAGACAGAAACTCGGCACCAAAGCCGTAATCTGCCAACATGTCGATTATTCCCGCAATATCCTCCGTGCGGCGTTTTTCGTCTCGCCATTCGGGAATGTGCTCCAAGGTTGCGGCACGTTCACGTTGCATCGTTGCTTCGTGCTTCTGCCGTACCTTGTTAATCATCGCTTCCGAAAGCTGCTCCTTCGGAATCAATGCCATTAGCTCACGCATTTCCGTTTGCGCGCGCAACATTTCTCCTTCCGCTTTCACACGGCGCTGATCAAACTCAACTTGCCGCGTCTCCAACTCAACAAGCTCGCCAACTCTATCCTTCAGCTCTCCCAAGGTTAGCGGCTCTGCGCCTTGAGGCATCGGGATTTTGATAGCGTAGACTTGTTCTGGCGTCATCTTGTGACGCTTAATCAACCCATCAACAGAGTCGATAGGTTTCGATGGGTCATCATCTTGGCTCTCGCCGCTCCCATCTTCGTCAGCAAAAATCTCTGCAAGGCTGAGCTTGCGGGATTCCTCAGCAGGAGGTTGCCCCGGCTTACCCGGCTGCTGCACGAGTTGATTGCTATTGTCTCCAACGGTGCTAGCCGCTGGGCCTGGATTACTCGCCGTCTCTGACGAGTTGTTTTGCTGTGCCATCTATTTCACCTTTAATGAGTTGTATTGCCTGTACTCTGATCCAAAGTTGTTCCCGTTCGTCAACTGTCTTGGATATTCTCCATGCTGCTATCGCGTTTTCCTCCACCTTCTTTAGTATCTGCGGTAGCACCTTGCTTGCTAGAAGGTTGCGCGCGTCCTTTGCCAGTTCCGGCGGAGTCGTTGCCATCTGTTACACCTTTGCCTTGTGCGGCACTCTGAGCAGTTTGTCGGGCCTTTACCATGTCCAACACTCCAGAGACAGCCAACTTGGCTTCCTCTATTTGGGCGCTTAACACGCTGTCGTAATACTTGTATTGCAACTCTCCATCGCTCTGATACTTATCCAACGCAACACGAAGCTGCTCTAAGGCGATGGCCTGTTGCATCATTGCGTCTTGTTTGTTCTGGCTTGCCTGCGCCTGCATTGCTTTATTCTGCAGCGCCTTCTGTGCTGGCGGTGTACGCGGGTCGATGAAATACTTCTCAGGCGTATCGATATCGTTGATGCGCAACCAATCCATTAACGCAGTATAGAACCCCTGGATGTTGACTAACACGTCTTCCATGCCTTGCTTGGCCAACTCTGCCATTGTAGTAATGAGTGTCATCAACACTGCTGCAACACGTTGCCGTTCACCAACCGATGCACCGAGATTGATTAACACAGAATCTCTAACCTGCCAATCACTAGGGTTCGTTCTAACCCAACTATTGCCCCGCTTGAATTGAATAACTTCAGGCCATTGCATACGCAAGGTTTCGTGCGCAATGAGATACATAGATCTTATAAGAGTGTTGGCCAACATACGAGTCATGAAAGCAGCAAGTTGCTCCATAACACTATAAGCGCGATCCAACCCCATGCTACCAACACGGTCATTGAGTTGCATTTGACCTGTTGCCATATCGAGAGTGGCTCCGCCCATTTCCGACCTAACACGCCGCATGTGCTCAATGTTAGCCAGAATGTTGGCGCTAGTGTCTGGTACAGCGAAAGCTGCAACCGCTGCTCTAACATCGCCAATAACCCCTGGCTTAACTCGTATGCTGCCATTGATGCGACCGTCATTAAGGTCAGACTCTTCAACCAACCCGTCAAAATGTGCGGTGCGATTTTTGTTAGTTGCATTCAAGTTATCCTGCAGTGCTCTATTAAGCGCTGTAGATGAATCTTGTACACTCTTCAACTTGTCAAACAAGCTAATTCCAATGAAGGTATGCGGATTTACGATTGCAACACCAGTTGCATAGCATACTAAGTCTGCCTCCGTATTCTCTAACACATAGTTCCCGGAAACGGATACGCGATGAAGTGTTGCACCGCCGTCGCTATCCTCCATCTTCACATAGCATTCATACCACTCGACGGACTCTTGACTGCGATCGAATGGATTAGCAAACGTGTTAGATGACAGGTTGCGCGGTAGCCGTGAATCTGCTACGGACGAATTCAACACGTTGTATTTAGTTAATCGGTTCACCTTCCAACGTGGGAATCCGCGCTCAATAAGCGTAGAGCGTGTTTCAACATGTCGTTCCGCGCAGAATGGAATATCTTCTAAGTCTTGACGATGCCAAAACTTCGGAAACAGAAAATTGTCAATTGGCAGCGCTTCAACTCGGAACTTACGAGTTGTTTTCTTAACTGTAGCGCTAAGCTGGCCTGTGTCTGGATCATAGCTATGCACCGTAGTCTCACCAATCTTGTCTAACACATCTGTGACAACTTCTGGAGCAACATCCATCTTGTTGATAGTCTTGACATGCGTCCTTTCGTCAACATACACCTTGACAACGGCATTGCGTACCAACAAGGCACTTTTGATTGCCGATGCAACTTCCACGAATCCATTTTGACGTTTGAACAACATTTCATGGCAGCAGTCAGTCTCCAGTTGCGCTTGTTCCTCATCAACTTGGTCATAGGAACAAAACTCGGCAATGCGCTTACCGCCCAGCGGCTCTGTCATGATGGCCAAATTGCCATCGACCATGCTAGACACGTCTCCCGATACCATTTGTGAACGGCCCGCTATCTCGTCACCGCGCGCCCGTTGAAAATAGTAGTCATATGCCTGCCTGCGAGACTCAGACAACTCGTCTCCTTCATAGCCAATGCAATTGACCAACAAAGTTTTGATCTTCGCGGCCAATTCAACTTGTTCAGCAGTCTGTGAAGCCATGTTAGATAATACCCTTGTCGTAATTGCGATAGTTCATTGGAGGCAGCGCCGGACCCTTAGAGTACACTTGCGCTGAATGCATGACAGCCAATGCAACAGCTACAGAATCATATGTTAGGTCTTCATCATTCGTCTCTCTGTAAGGAGCATAGGCCATAGCAAAATCTGCAAGACTCTCACGAGCCGCAGACGTACATTGACAGATATTCATCATCGCAGCCGCGTGACCTTGTTGCATATGTTCATCAGCATTCAAAGGAGCGGCAACAACTCCTAAACCATCTAGCGCAGAAAATAACAATGGATCTGGGTTGATAGCATGATGTATCAACAAGTTAGCCGGGTGCCTCCGTGTAACCGCTTGAACGGCATCTGTGAGATTCTGTTCACGGAAGGTGTTGACTGAATGTATGAATCTGTCTTCAAACACGATTGCCGTGATGCCTTCCTTATATACTCCCCAGGCAACACGTTTAAGTTTGTTGCTTGGCTCAGCGCTTCTGCAATCAAGCGCAAGGAGCCTAGCATGCTGGCGATTAAAGACAGCTCCCGCGCTTGCTGCATCTGGATCGCAATAAAACTCTTGTCTGACCAGTCCTGCGTCCATTCCATCGCGTATCTCCTTCGCAATGTCGGCCTGCGTAATGATTGGCTTGCCGTCACTTCTAACAGTGTCATCAATAGTACGCAAGCTGCTAAACCAGTCTTCCAACTGACTAACTGTTTGGAACAACCGCCATGCATGGTTACGTCCTCTGAATGTTGTAATAAACATCGCCCAACCCTTGTTCTCAACAAGGATAGGTCGGATATAATCCCAAGCTGCAGAGTTGCACAACGCCCATTCGGAAAATACAACACCGCAGGGATTAGATCCCACCATGCGGTCATAGTTATCTGATCCTAACATTTGCCACGCAGAGCCGTTAGGAGTGGTGAACGACATTTCAGTATCGTTCTCATCGCGCCTGTCTGGAAAAGCTCGGTTGATAAAGCGCTGACCAGTGCGCGCATCAATACCCTTCCAAATAGCGCGCTTAGCCTGGACATGAAACGGGAACAAATGCCAGTAGGAACCAACACGCTCTAACATACGTCTATGTGTGAAGTCCAAAGCAAACACGTCCTTGCCCGCGCGCCGATGCCACGCTAGAAACATGCGGCGAATACCATCAAGGTAGGCTTGCTCTGCCTCCTGTTGGTGTTGGTATAACTGCAGCTTCGCTACCTTCGCAACAGCTGTCTTCTGCGCTCGACGTGCCATGTAGACCCTTGCGTTGCAGATTCCGCTTGCGATTATACCGCAGAAGTGCTAGGGAATCGAATATGTATTATAGGTACAGCCTATCAACACCAGCATGTTAATAGATGCATTATAGAAACCTCGCAGTGACCCCTCAAACCAACATGTCGTTGTGATTATTCGCTATGCATAAATCGTCACCAAATGCCTATATTCATAGGCTTTCAGCGTGTTGAGTTGCACGATGTTATATTTGAGCTGTGAACTTTGCTTGCATGATGCATATATCTATTATGAATACAATAGCAATAATTCTAATAGAATCAAAGGGTTACATGGGGGTTGTTGGTATG
>Ga0070686_100000770_pt1 | contig 18604 bp, 22 predicted proteins | sample KBSS23LmetaG_FD_65654 | JGI IMG/M metagenome (GOLD analysis project Ga0070686, IMG submission 65654) | Switchgrass rhizosphere microbial communities from Kellogg Biological Station, Michigan, USA - KBS S2-3L metaG | ecosystem: Host-associated > Plants > Roots > Rhizosphere ... | reverse complement strand
GAGGACATTCTCGACGAGGACGAGCCGCACCTGGAGCTGCAAAACTTCTTCCCGTGCCCGTGCCCGGCCTACGGCACGGTGCAGCCGGGCTCACTGATCCCGGTCCCCGAGGTGTTGCAGTACGAGGACCAGCTCGACGAAATCAACGACCTCACCGGGCGCATTCACGCGCTCTCGTCCGCGCTCACCGTGAAAGGTTTTTACCCGGGCGGCGGCGGCGAGTTGGCCGAGGCGATCGAGACCGCGATCAAGATCTCGACGCCGGGCGCGGTGATGGTGCCGATCAGTAATTGGGCCGCCTTCGGCGGCTCGAAAGAGACCATCATTTGGATGCCCATCGAGGTCATCGCGGCGGTGATCACGCAGCTGATCACGACGCGCAAGCAGACGATCGACGACATCTACCAGATCACCGGCCTCGCCGACATCATGCGCGGGTCTACCGACGCGCGCGAGACGCTCGGCGCGCAGGAACTCAAGACCCAGTTCGGCTCGACGCGGATCAAGGACAAGCAGCAGGCGCTGGTGCGCGTGGCGCGCGACCTGGTGGTGATTTCGTCCGACATCATGACCGATGTATTTAATCCCACGACGCTGATCGAGATGAGCCAGACACAATTGCCGACGCAGGCGATGCAGCAGCAGCAGATCCAGCAATTGCACCAGGAGCTGATGCAGCAGCAGCAGCAGTGGCAGCAGGCGCAGGCCGACCCGCGCTTCGCGCAGGCGCAGCAGAGCAACCCGCAGGCCGTGCAGCAGGCCACCCAGGAGTTCGAGCGCGCCATGAAGAGCGGCCAGGCCGCGTTGCAGAAGATCAACGAGGCGCCGACGATCGAGCAGGTGATGCGCTTCCTCAAGGATAACCGCGCCAAGGCCTTCACCTTGGACATCGAGACCGACTCGACCGTGATGATCGACGAGAACGGCGAGAAGGAGAGGCGCGCCGAGTTCATGGCCGTGCTCACGCCGATGCTGCAACAGGTCGGGCAGATGGTCACCAACACGCCGGAGAGTTCGGAAGTAGCCGGCGAACTGCTCAAGTTCGCGATGGCGCCCTACCGCGCCGGCCGCTCGCTCGACGGCGCGCTCGACAACTTGATTGAGCTGATGAAGCAGGAGCAGGACAAGCCGAAGGGCGACGACCCGGTCACCGCGCAGAACAAGACGGCGATCCAGATAGAGCAGATGAAGACCGACGCCGTGAAGGCGCGCGACCAGACCGACGCGCAATTGAAGCAGCAAGAGATGCAGATGCGCGACAACCACGAGAAAATGAAGGTCGCCTCCAACGAGAAGATCAAGCTCGCCGAGCTGAACGCGCGCCAGGGCGTCGAGCGCGGCAAGGCGCAGCAGGATAACCTCAAGCTGATCCACAGCCGCGAGGAGCACCAGCAAGAGATGATCGAGATGGCCGAGAAGCGGCGCGCCGACGCCGAGCAAAACAACATGAAGATCGCCGCGCTACAGGCCAAGCACGCCGCCGACGCGCAGCGCGCGCAGGATCAGCGCGTGCAGCAGGAGCAGCGCTCCAATGACCAGCGCGCCGCGCAGCAATTCAAGCTGATGCAGCCGCCGCGGGGTCAATCGCTATGATGACGTACTGCCGCGCGATGCACGAGCCGATCGTGATCTGGCTGTGGGAGCGCCACGGGCGCGTGTGGTGGAGTTACCTTGTGAGGCCGCAGCCGTGATGACCCAGCGCGCCGCCATCATCGTGCTGATCGCGCTCGCGATGGTGTGCGGCGTATTGGTGATGCTGCACCAGGGGGCGCAGTGATGGGCATTCTCGACGACGTCCTAAAGACCACGCCGGCGCAGGAGTTTCTCGACCAGCAGAGCCCGGCCGTGCGCGACGCGCTGGCGGAGGGCCTCGGCCTGCCCGACGACCCGCGCATCACTGGCTACCGGCCGTTTACGCCGCCGGTGCCGGGCGTGCCCGGCAAGGCACCGGAGCCCTGGGCGCCGGAGGACATCGACAAGATCTTCTCGACTAAAGCGCCGCCGATGATCGCGCCGCCGCAGGCCTCGCGCTATCAGTCGCGGCTCGGGCAGTTCACCAATCAGGCGCGCTACAACATGCCCATGCAGGGGCTAGGCAGCATCATGATGCGGAGGCGGTGATGGCATTCGGCGACTTCGCCCGCCTCGACGGCTATGACCCGAGCGGAACCTTCCCACCCAATGTGCCCGAGGACGAGGCGCGCTGGGCGCGCGAGGCCGCGGCGGCGCGCCTGGCGCGCGGCGTTGCGCGCTCCGACGCGGGCGAGCTGGGGTCGACTGCGCAGCAAATATCGAGCGGCTTCCTGCGCGGCGCGCAGGGTCTAACCTCGCCGGTCGGCACACTGGTGGACGCTTCGTCAGCGCGCGTTGGCGGCGAGGGACCGATTACCGAGGCCGATGCCGCCGCGCAGAACCGCGTCGGCGAGGGTGTGGCGCAGCTCGGTTGGGCGCTAACGCCGGTCAAGAACCCGTTCGGGCCGTTGACGCAGGTTGAGATGCGCGGCGGAGAGCTGTTCGCAGGCGGCCGTAAGCGCGCTCCGCGACCGACTTATACGACCGAGGCCGCGCCGATCGACGCCAATCCGCGCGCCACGATCGGCGGCAACATGCCGCCGCCCGAGGCCAAGTTTCCGCAGTATGCCGAGCAATACCCGCCGGTGGGGCCGCCGGCGCCGGCCTTTGATCCCGAGAAACAGAAGGCCTATTTTGAAAAGGCGGCGACGCCGGAGACGACCGCGTTTCTCAAAGAGCGCGAGAAGATCAGCAAGGCTATGGCGAAGAACGGCTATACGCCGATGTTCGACCCGGCGCAGCGTTACCACGTAGACCCGAGCAATTACCCCGCCAACACCGACACGCTTGGCATCGTCCCGGCGAAGCAGGAGACGATCGACAAGCATATGGAAAAGATCGGCAGCGAGGCCTCGCGCGAGCGATTGCGCGCCGCCTACGAGCGCGGCACCACGATCCCCAATGCCGACAATTGGTACGCGATGGGTCAGCTCGAAAAGGCGTTTGTCGACGAGCTGGGGCCGGAGGAAGGGCGCAAGCAGTTCCAGAACCGCATCGCGACATCGATGGCGGCGACCACCGGCGGTGCCGATCCGCGCACCAACTGGCTGATGGCGGCATATGGAAACTATTTACGCACCAACAATCTGCCGCTGCCCGAGGCTTCGCATCAGTACCCGTATCCGATCGGTGGGCGTTTCGCGGGCAGCAATATGGCGATGTTCGACAAGCTCTATAACGAGGGCGGCTGGCCGGCGCTCGGCGAGGACAACCCGAAGCGGCATAATTTCAGCCAAAACTTCACCGGCAATAAGAACGTCGCAACCATGGACGAGCAGATGACCTCGGGCATGACGCCCGGCGTTACGGTGCCGCCGCCCGGACACTACGGCATGTACGAGGCTGTTCTCGCTGATGAGGCCGCACGCATGGGCGTCTCGCCGCAGGAGTATCAGGCGGTCGCCTGGTCGGGCTTCAAGAACATGAAGGATCCAAAGTACACGCGCGGCAAGCCGTTCATAGAGACGATCAATGACAGCATCGAACGCACGTCGCGGCTCACCGGCATGTCGCCACAGGATGTGCTAAGTCGCGGCGTGATCCGCGGCGAGATCCCGCTCTATGCGTTGTTGGGGTCTGTTGGCGCCGGCGCGGCGGCCAAGCAATCGTTCGGCTCGATTGCCGATCAATCGGAGTATCACCAGTGAACGCAGCCCCACGCGAACGGGTCAAGGTCTTCAATGATTGGCCCCGCCTCTTCGCAGGTGTGATGCAGACCACGCAGCTGTCGGACGGCCATGCGCCACTCGGCCGAGCCTTCTTCGGCGGCGTCCTTGCGCTCGATCAGCCGGGCTATCGTCTGCTCAAGGTTGTCCATACCGTATCTTAGCAACCCCAAAAGGAGGGCACAATGGCCCAAAGCGCACTGACCGTGACCCCGCCCAACCCCACGCCCCCGACCAATTTCTCGTGCACCGGCGCAACGCCGCCGAACCCGCCCAATTTCACCAAGACCACGATGGCGGACTACTACGACAACACCAAGTTCGACACCGCGCCGCCGCCCTACTTCGACGACGGGACCGCGGGCTCGCTCACCGCGTTCGCCGCCAACACGGCCGCTCTCGCGTCCGGCTCCGGCGCGACCGCGGGCGGGACCGAGGGCACCTACCCCGGCGCCGCCAACGGCGCGGTGCCGGCCTCGACCTCGGTGGCGCACGAGGCCGCCGGCACCGAGGTAATATCGACGGCGCCGGGCTCGCGCGCGGAGTGTCCGACGCAGTCGGTAACGGTGCTCGGGAACTACACCTCGACCCCGAACGCGAGCCACCCGTCCTTCCTCGGCGGCGGGACCGTGACCATCACCAGCGTCTCGGCCGGCGGCGTCTCGGGCGCCGGCACCACGCTGTTGACCGTCACCGGCACCGGCTACACCCGCGCCAGCCGGGTTTATGTCGACGGCGTGCTACAGACGACAAACTATGTGTCGGCGACTTCGTTGACGGTCACCAACGCCCCCAAGAAGGCGACCGCCGGCAACCGCGCGATCACGGTGGACAACGGCGTTGGCACTGCACAGACCGCGCCAACCAACTGGGTGTTCACATGACCACGCCACGCACGTACGACGACGGCCGCAACGACAAGCAGCGCGCGCAGCAAGCGCGCGAGGCGGAGCAAGAGCACGAGAAGAGCCGCGAGCGCGACCAGCGCCCGGTGCAGCGGGCGGAAGGGCAGGATCGCGATCGCCTGCTCGAGGAGAAGCCGTTCGACTACATCGAGCGCACCAAGCCCGAGGACAAGCTCGACCAGACGCGGCGCCCGGGACAGCTCACCCGCGACAACGTCAACCCGGCGATCCCGAGCGTGCCCGCGGAGAAGGTCGGGGACCCGCTCCACCGCGCGCTTAACCCGGGCGGCATCGTCGACCCCAAGTCCCTCGGCATGGAGAGCCAGGCCGGAGAAGCTCCGCCGCCGGCAGCCACGCTGGAGCCGACGGCGGGCGACCTGGGGGCTCCTGATCGCCTTCAGAGCATCAACGAGCCGCCCGGCTCGCGCGTGTTCACCGGCGAGGACGGCCCGAACCAGGTCCCGGAGGGGGCCGAATTGCCGCCCCTGGTGCTGACTTCGATCGACCCCGACGTGATCCCGGTGCAGCCCGAGGAGATCACCAGCACCAAGATCACGCTGACTGGCGAGAACTTCACGCCGAGCTGTGTGGTGCTGTTCGACGACGAGGAGATGCCGACCACGTTCCTCACCACGTCGACCCTGGAGGCCGACGTGCCGATCGCGCCGGCGCCGGGCACTTATGATGTCGAGGTACAGCGCGGGGACGACCTCTCCGACGTGCTCACCTTCGAGATCGCGGCGGCGGGGCGCGGCACGCAGGCGCGCGAGAAGCAGAAGCCGAAGCCGAAGAAGAGCGAGCCCGCCCACAAGCGGCAGAAGGGCAAGCAGAAGGGAAAACGATGACCAGCAACGGAACCCAGACGCTCGGCGCGAGCCGGGTGCGCGCGACTTTCAACCCCTCCGCCTCATCGGCGGTGGACCTCTTGAAGCAGCAGGCGGCGAAGTTCATCGACGCCTGTGAGGAGTTGAAGCGCGACGCGCACGCCTACAGCGACGTCAAAGAGGTGCTGCGCTGGATCGAGCTGGCGCAGACCCGCGCCGAGGAGGCGGCCATGTGGGCCGTCAAGGCGGCGACGGCGGGGAAATAGATGGGCTTGCCAGTCGTCACAGTCGCGTCGGGCGGCATGCCTGTCGTGGAGGCCGCCTTTGGCACGCCCGTGACGGAGGCGGCGAACAAGTACGGCGTGCCGGTGACCAAGGTCATCGGCATGCCGGGACTGCCGGTGGTGTTTGAGACGATTGGGGTGACGGTGCCGCCGGTTGTTTATGACACGTTCAACCCTGCTGACATTGTCAACGTCCTACTGAGCAACGGCAATCTTACAGTAACAGGCAAGGTAGGAACGGGCGGCGCGCGAGGCAGCAAGGCAATCAGCGCAGGCAAAAATTATTTTGAAGGCAAATTGACGGCTATTATCAACAACAGCCAGGCTCTTGGTGTTTGCACGGCTGCGGCGGCCTTGGCGACTATAAACGGTAATACTACCGGAGCCGCCTCGATTACGAGATTAGGCGTTATATTTGTAAATAACGTTAATACAGGTGTATCTCTCGGCACTCGTGCCGTTAATGATGTCCTTGGAGTTGTGGTCGACACGACTGCGCGGTTGATCTGGTTCCGGGTGGCCCCGGTAGGCAACTGGAATAACAGCGGAACTGCCGACCCCGCGACCGGAATTGGTGGCCTGAGCATCAGTGCCTTGAGTGGCGGCCTCTACGTGTTGGCTTCAACAGGCACCACAGCCAATGATGCGGTGACCATGAATTTTGGTGCGTCTGCTTTCGTCGGCGCGGTGCCGGCGGGTGTCACGGCGGGGTGGCCCGCATGAGGACGCAGTTCATCGAGATCGAGCCCGGCAGGTTCGTTGTCGACCGCGGGCGGACGCCCGCGGCCCGCAGCGACCTGCCGCGGCCCTACGTAATCAAGGACGAGATGCCGCCGACCGAGCAGGTCGACGGGCGGTTCTACACGTCCAAGGCCGCCTTCCGCGCCACCGGGCGCGCGCTCGGCCTGACCGAGGTCGGGACCGAAGTACTGAAGCCGAAGACACGACCGAGTTCAGCGCCGGAGGCTCGGGCCCGCCGCAAGGCGGCGCTCAAGGTTGCCGCCGAGAAGTACCGGGCCGGGTACAGAGTGCGGTCAGACTGACCGCAATTTCGGGAGAAGTTTAAATGTCTGACGTCGCCATCGCGCCCAGTGCGCCCGCGCCCGCGGCTGCGCCCGCCGCAGCGCCCGCCGTAACGGAAGTTCCGGTCAATCAGAACCCGACGTCGACACCGGCCCCGATCGGGCCGCAGGCGCCGCCCGTCCCGGTCCAGCCCGGCGAGAAGCCGCACGGACGGCCCGAGAGCCGGCGCGAGGGGATCGAGCGCGCCTTCGCCAAGCACAAGACCGAGCACCCGACCCCCGCGCGCGAGGCCAAGAAGGGGGACAATCACCCGCCCGAGGACACCCCCGACGAGCAGTTCTCCCTGAAAAAGCGACCGAGCGATCAGCCGCGCGACCGCGGCCGGTTCGCTCCCAAGGCTACGCCGGAAGGCCCGCAGCCCGCCGGCGTGGAGGCGGGGCGGCAGGAAGCGGCCAGGCCCGGTACGCAACCTGTCGCCTCGCCCTACGTCCCCCCGCCCGGCTCCCCCGCGCACCACCACCCGCTCCCACGCATGACGCCGCGCGCGGCGGCGATGTGGGACAAGGTGCCCGACGAAGTGCGCGCCGACGCGCACCGCATGTACCGCGAGGTCGACCAGGCCTTCCGCAAGTACAAGGGCGCGCATGACTACATGCAGTCGATCGCGCCTTACGTGAAGATGGCGCACGAGCAGGGCACCAACCTGGCGCGCGTGCTCGAGAACCACGTCGGCATCGAGGAGAAGCTGCGCACCGACCCGCACGGCGGCTTCGAGGTGATCGCGCACAATTTGAACCTGCACACGCCCGACGGACAGAAGATCACCTTCGCGGACATCTGCTACGACTACCTCTCCCGCTCGCCCGAGCAAAAGCAGCTGATCAGCCAGCGCAATGCCGCCACCGCGCACCAGCTTCAGCTTCAGCAGCAACAGCAGCGCATCGAGGCCCTTGAAAATGAAAATAGGCGGATGCAGTATGCGGCTCACTTCCAGATCAAGCGCGGTGCCGTTGATCAGTACGCTGACCGTCACCCCGACTTTGATAGACTGGGACCTCTGATCCACAGCGAAGTCCAATTGGGCTTCGACTTGGACACAGCCTACCGCCGGGCACAACTCCTGGCGGGGACGACGGCGCCTCAGACGCGCACCGGCACGACGGCGGCTCAGACCCGCGCCCCAGACAAAAGTATTTCCGGCGGCCCGAGTGGCGCCCCGAACGGGGCCGCGCGCAATGGCAAGCCGGTATCTCGCAGGGACGCCCTGGAGCACGCGCTCAGCCATGTGAAGGGTGGCCTATGACGTAAACCCATAGCCCCACGGGGGAGCCACGATGCCGAATGTGACGAGTGCCACCCAGTACCAACAGATCCTCTCTATGGCCGTCGAGGAGCGGTCGAGCAGCTACCAAGATCTCGTCTCCAACAATAACGCGTTGCTTGCAGTCCTCCGACGCAAAGGCGCCTGGAAAACTTATAGTGGTCCTCGCATCAGAGAGACACTACAGGTTGGAAAACAGGTTGCACAGTGGTATTCTGGATACGATCAATTGTTGAACCCAGCAATCGATCTATTCAACGATGCCGTGTATGATCCAAAAATGGTTGTAGTCCCGATCATCCTGTCAATGCAGGAGATTTTGAACAACGAGGGCGACAGCCAGCTGATGGACGTGCTGGACAGCTACATGGCGGCCGCCGAGCGCTCGCTCGAGGACACCATGGACGCGGGGCTCTACAGCGACGGGACGGCGAACGGTGGAAAGCAAATTACCGGCCTGGCTACGGCCATTCCGATCGTCACGACCTCCGGCGTCTACGGCGGCATCGACCGCAACACGGCCACGATCTGGCGCACGAGCACTTACGACGCCTCAGGCGGTGCGGGATCTATATCGCTCAGCGCGATTGGAACGCAGGTCACTTCGGCCACCATCCGGCCCATGCTCAACAAGGTGATGACCGACCGCTCGCGCGGCCGCGACTACGCCGACCTCCTGATCATGTCCCCCGAGCACTACGCCGCCTACGACGCCGCAACCGTCGCCATCCAGCGCCAGCAGGGCGACACCTCGCTCGGTAAATTGGGCTTCAGTGCGCTCGAATATATCGGCGGCGGCAAGCGCGCGGAGATTGTACTCGACGGCGGCATTGGAAGTAACATGCCGGCAAACACGACCTTCGGCATCAACACCGACTCGCTCCGGCTGCGCTACCACCCCAACAGGAACTTCGACAAAGTCTTTGATGGGGAAGGACAAATGCCGATCGATAAAGACGCGATTGCGCAGTTCATCGGCTGGATGGGCGAATTGACCATGGTCAATCCGCTGTTCAACTGGCGGCTGTACGACTCGAACCCGGCCGCGTAAGGCCGCAAGCGACCCGGCGGGGACCCACGCGGACCCCCATCCACCCCCGCCGGTACTCCCCGCGGCCGTCGCCAATCCTTCCCGCGCGGCGGTCGCGGACCCTTTAACGGAGATACCACGCAATGGCACTGCCGAACCAGCACACCGACGAGGCGCTCGTCGTCCTGTTCATGCACAAGTCCTACAAGAACGACGAGAAGTCGCTCGCCGAGGGGCGCGAGATCCACGACGACGTCGAGATCTGCGAGATCCGCCTCCCCGGCTCGTCCGCCGTCAGGCACTTCCCGGCGACGGCGATGTCGACGCAGTGGATCCGCGACCCCTTCACCGGGTCCGAGCGGCAGATCACCTACGCCGAGCGCTTCAAGCACCAGTACCGCCAATTCAAGGACCAGGCGGCGCAGACCAAGACCGGCACGCCGCTCGACTACCTGCTGACCCTGACCGAGGCGCGCCGCGCCGAACTGCGCGCGCAGAACGTCTACACGGTCGAGCAGCTCGCGCTGATTGACGGCCAGGAGCTGAAAAACCTCGGCCCCGAGGGGCGCAACATGAAGAACTCCGCCATGGAGTTCATCGCCACCAGCAAGGCGGGCGCGCCGAACCAGCAGCTCGTGGCCGAGCTGGAGGCACTCCGCGCGCGCAATGCCGTGCTCGAGGAGGACCGCCAGCGCAAGGTGCTCACGGCGCCGGCCGCGGCCGTCGACGACTACGACGAGATGACGGTCGACCAGCTGCGCGAGTACATCACCACCCACACCGGCATCCCGCCCACGGGCGCGCTCGGGCACAAGTCACTGAAGCGCCTGGCGCAGGACATTAAACCCAGCAAGGCGGCCTGATGAGCCTGCTCACCGTGGTGCGCGACGTCTGCGCCGTCGTCGGCGTCACGCAGCCAATCTCTGTCGTGGCGGCGATTGGCTCTAACCGCACCATGGCCGAGATGCTCGCGCTCGCCAACGAGATGGGCCAGCGCATCGCCTACGACACGCGCGACTGGCAGGAGCTGCAAGCCGCCGCGACCAATGTCGGCGACGCGCAGTGGGTGCCGCCGCGGCCCGACCCCGGCGCTACCTGGACCGGCGCGGAGGCCTTCCCGCTGCCGGCCAACTTCAAGCGCATGCTGTTAACCGCCACGGTGCGCCGCTCGGACATGCCGACTCAGTCCATGCGCTACGTCCCCGACTACGACGAGTGGCTCTGGCGCCGCGCGCAGAACCTCAACGACGGCCGCGGCGAGTGGATTATCAGCGGCGGAAAGATGCTGATCGACCCGATGATGCCGGTCGGCGTCAACGCCACCTACCCCTACATCGATAAAAATTGCGTCGCGCTCGCCTCGGGCGGCTACGGCGACCGCTTCCAGGCCGACGCCGACAGCTTCCGGCTCGACGAGCGGATCCTGAAGCTCGGCATGATCTGGCAGTGGAAGGCCAACAAGGGCTCGCCGTACGCCGAGGACATGGGGACTTATAGCGACGCCATCGCCACGGCGATGGGGCACAACAAGCCGGCGCCGATCATGGTCGTGGGGGCCTCCTATGCCTATCGTTAGTGTTCCGCCCCCGAGCGGCCGCGGCGGCCCGCCGGCCGTGTTCAACGTCGCGCTCGAGGGCCCGCAGGGGCCGATCGGGCCGCAGGGCATCCCGGGCGAGCAGGGGCCGAAGGGCGACCCGGGCCAAATTGGCCCGCAGGGCCCGCAGGGCGACCCCGGCGCCGACAGCACAATCCCGGGCCCGCAGGGGCCGCAAGGCAACACGGGCCTGCCCGGACCGCAGGGCGACCCCGGGCCGATCGGGCCAACCGGGCCGCAGGGCACGCCGGGCGTGAACGGCAGCGGCGCGCCGGGCACGCTGCCGCCGGTGATGGACGGCGCGGCCGCGGTCGGCGTCTCGACCTCGTTCTCGCGCGAGGACCACCGCCACCCGAGCGACGCGAGCCTGGTCGCCAAGGCCGGCAGCGCGATGTCTGGCCTCCTGGCGTTGAGTGGCGACCCGAGCCTGCCGCTGCACGCCGCGACCAAGAGCTACGTGGACGCCCAGGTCGGCTCCGTCGTCGGCGGCGCCGCGATCCAGGACGCGGCCCCGGCGCACCAGCAGGGCAAGTTCTGGTGGGAGAGCGACACTGGGGGCTTGTGGCTTTCCTACAACGACGGGAGTTCGACGCAGTGGGTCGGCGTCGGCGGCACGTCGCTCGCCATTCCGAGTGACCCGCTGAAGGTCGCCAAGGCCGGCGACACGATGACAGGTGTGCTGGCAATATCGAACGCGACGGCATCGACTACGCCCGCCACCGGCGCGCTCACTGTTGCGGGCGGCGTTGGCATTCAAGGTCAACTGAATGTCAACAATGGAATACTGTCTTCAAGTTGGTTTATATCGGGAGCAGGAATTATTTACTATGACGCTGCTACTACAAAATATATGCAGTATCAACCGTCGCCATCTAAATTTAATATAGTTGGCGCACCTATTTATGTTGCAGATGGCACCGCCTCCACTTCCCCAACTACTGGTGCACTCACTGTTGCGGGCAGTGTTGGTATTGGGAATGGGATGCATGTCGCGGGGTTGTCTAATTTTCATAATGGTATGCGGATCGACGGTACTGGGACATTCGGTGGCACAGGAATTGGTGTAGAGATATTTAACGACCCTACTTATTCCTTTATGCAAAGTTTTAATCGTACTGCTATGGATTATGCTCCGTTACAGATTTACGCTATGACCACTTATATTCAGAAGGCTACCGCTTCCACTTCCCCAACTACTGGCTCGTTGGTCGTCAATGGTGGCGTGGGGATTAGTGGGCGGTTGTGTGGTGGTGCGTCAAATGCTGCTTCGCAGTGTTTCATCAGTGCTGGTACAAATGACACTACGTGGGGCATAGCTTTTCGCCCAACAGGCGCCAATGGATATTGTGCGGCGTTTGAAAACTCTGGTGGTGCGCCCGTTGGCAGTATTCAATCGACTGCATCCAACACCACTTATCTTACGACGTCAGATGTTCGCGGCAAACCCAATCGCGAGCCGCTTTCTCCCAATACCGCGCGCAACATCATCGACGCCCTAGAGGTCTATGACTTCGACAAGGACGGCAACGCGATCCGCGGCGTCGGCCTCGTCGCGCAGCAAGCGCACGCCGTTCACAAATCGCTTGCAACACCGGGACAAAAGGATGAGGACTGGTGGATGGCCGAGAAGGCCGCCCCCGTCCCCTTCATCATCGCGAACGTGCAGCAGCTCAACGCGCGGCTCGACGCGCTCGAGCGTCTTCTGGCGAAGGAGAGCTGAGCATGTTCGACTTCCCGTCCTCGCCCACCAACGGTCAGGTCTTCACCTCCGGGTCCACGAGCTACGCGTTCGACGGCACCGGCTGGAAGATGCAGGGCACCGCACCGGGTGCCTACGTGCTTAAGACCGGCGACACGATGACGGGTGCCTTGATCGTCAATAGCATGATCACCTCGAAAGGTGGTGTCGCCGGCGGGTACGGCAGAATATCAATCGATGATGCTGGCGGGGCATTTAATACTGCTCTGTCATTTTATCATGGTGGCGTACTCGGTAACGAAATTACATGCAATAACAGTGATACTATTTTTGGCTTTGCAACCCCGGCAACATCTAAAGCTTGGGTTCAATCTACTGTTCCTTCCACCTCCCCGACCACCGGCGCGCTTACCGTCGCGGGCGGCGTTGGCATTGGAGGTGAGCTGTATAGCGTTGGTAACCATTTTATAACGGGAAGCGGCGGGGGTCTCGGCGGACTATTCGTCCGTCTGACTAACACCACTCCGACCACTGGTAAAACATGGCAATTCGGCACACAGGACAATGATGGGTCCTGTAAATTGACACATACTGGCGTCCTCGACGTGATTAAGATGGCACATACGACTGGCGTTGTGTCCGTGCTGTCGAGTGTCGCCTCTACCTCTCCCACCACCGGCGCGCTCACCGTCGCGGGCGGGGTGGGTGTTGCAGGTGATTTGAATGTCGCTTTTACGGTAACGTCTCGCATAATTGCTGGAAATTACGGAATTAAACTTCAACCGAGCAGCGGAACCTCAACAGGCTGGGGCGCTGTCGTTTTGACCGACGGTACTCTTGACATAGACGAACTTGGTGTTGCTCAGCGATTTCAAATTGCTCCGGGTGGCGCTGTGAAAATTCCTGGCAATATTGCCTCCACCTCCTCCACCACCGGCGCGCTCACTGTCACGGGCGGGGTGGGAGTTGGTTTGGCGCTGAATGTTGCGTCTTATGCGTCAATTGCTGGTGCGGCGCAAAACCAAGGTGGAGTTACCCAGAATTTAGCTATAGCTGGGGACAGTTCTCTTGCGTGGTGCGTCGGGATTAAATTTACTGACGCAAGCACTGGCGGCGCTTTTATTTCGTTCGTTCACAGCACGAATGCAGCAATCGGCAGTATCGCGCGCACTAGTTCGACTTCTGTAGCGTTTAACACAGCGTCAGACGTTCGTGGTAAACCCAACCGCGAACCGCTCTCTCCCGACGCCGCGCGCAACATCATAGACGCGCTCGAAGTCTATGACTTCGACAAGGACGGCAACGCGATCCGCGGCGTCGGCCTCGTCGCGCAGCAGGCGCACACGGTGCACAAGTCTCTCGCGACGCCGGGGCAAAAGGACGAGGACTGGTGGATGGCCGAGAAGGCCGCGCCGGTCCCGTTCATGATCGCCAACATGCAGCAACTAAACCAGCGGCTCGATGAGATCGAGCGGCAACTCAAGGAGAAGCCCTGATGCCTACCCTCCCGTGGCGCTTCCAGGCCGACCTCACGCCCGACAACCCGGATCCCGACGTCACCGTGTTCGTCGGCGATAGCGTCACCAACGACGTCACCGGCGCGCAGACGATCCACCAGGACACGTCCAACCCCGAGACCGTGCCGCTCTCGGAACTGGCGACCTACGTCGCCACCGGCCTGACCCAGGGCATCACCCGCACGGCCAAGCCCCAGATGGGCGAACCGGCGCCCGCGCCCAAGCCCGCCGCGAAAGGAAAGAAATGAAACGCCAGCACGCCATCGCACTGATCCAATACCTGCAACGCGCGCACGGTCTGATCCCGACCACCGGCGCGGAGTGGGAGCTGATCCGCGAAGGTCTCTCGGTCATCGAGAACGTTGCCAATGGCCGCGTCGAGCTGATCGAGAAGAAGCCCGAGCCGACTGAGGTATTCCACACCGCATCATGAGCGCCTTCGCCGCCTTCCGTCGCCAGCCCGTCAATCCGCAAGTCGCGCAAAACTTGCAGACCGTGACTATTCCGGCGCCGACGCGCGGCATCATCCAGTCCGAGAACCAGGCCTTCATGCAGCCGGGCGGGGCCGTGGTCTACGACAACTGGGCCCCGACCATGCGCGGCGCCAAGCTGCGCGGCGGCTGCACGCGCTGGTGCGAGTTGCCCGAGACGACGCCGATCATCTCCGCCTTCGAGTACGTCTCGGCCAACAACAAGCGCATGTACGCCGCCAACGCCACCAAGCTCTACGACGTCACGACCTCAATCCCGTCGCTGATCAAGGGCGGGCAGCTGAGCGGCAATTACGTCGCCGCGCAGCTGTTCAACCAGGGCGGCGACTGGATGCTGGTGCTCAATGACGCCGGCGACTTCATCCTGCGCACCAAGGACGGCAACGGCTTCGCGGCGCTAACCGGCACCGCCGGCGCCGCGGCGGACGGCGCCGACAACATCACCTACGACCCGCTCAAGCTGCCGACCGGCGTCGCGCAGGGCACCGGCCTCGTCTACGCCTGGACCTACAGGAATAGGCTCTACTTCATCCAGCGCGACAGCATGACGGCCTGGTACCTCGGCATCGACGCAGTCGGCGGCGTCCTAAAGCCGATCTACCTCTCGGGCGCCTCGACCAAGGGCGGCAAGCTGATGTTCGGCGCGACATGGTCGATCGACGCGGGCGACGGCACAGACGATAAGTGCGTCTTCGGGACCGACAATGGCGAGATCCTGATATTCACCGGCTCCGATCCGGGCGACGCCGCGAACTGGCGCCAGGAGGGCCGCTACCACATCGGCGCGCCCTTGGGGATGAATGCGCACATCTTGATTGGCGGCGATATTTTTATCCTTACCGTCGACGGCGTCGTGCCGCTCAGCCAGGCCATCACCAAGGACAGCGGCCAGCTCGAGCAGGCCATGGTGAGCCGCCCGGTCAAGCGTATGTGGCGCGAGGAGGTCGTCGCCAAGCGCGCCCACCCGTGGACCATCAAGAAGTGGGACCAGTACGGCGGCGTATTCATCGCCACGCCCGGCGGCAAGACGCCGCCGATGCAGCACTGCCTGGTGCTGAACAATGCCACTGGCGCCTGGGCGCGCTTCACCTGGGACGCGACCTGCTTCATCGAGATGCGCGACGACCTATTCTTCGGCACCATGGACGGCGTCGTCATGCAAGCCGACCGCACTGGCTACGACGACGGGCGCCCCTACGTGGCGACCCTGGTCGGGGGCTGGGAGCTGTTCTCGAGCGGCGGCGCGCAGGTCGTCTGGCACCAGGCCCGCGCCGTGTTTGAGGTCGGGCCGCGCGAGCCCTTCGTGGTGCAGCTCTCGGCCACGGTCGACTATGATGTTTTAATCCCGCCCCCGCCGCCGCCGGGCGACGACCCCGGCCCGGCCGAGGGCTGGGACGACGGCGTGTGGGGGCCGGACATGAGCTTCCACAACGCGCCGGCGTGGGCCAACAACACCGCCTACGCCGCCGGCGTGCTGATCTGTGATATTACGCGTCACACCTACTGGCGCGCCGCGACAAACCACACCAGCGCGCCGACCGGCACTTTCGCGGCCGACCGCGAGGCGCGGCCGACGCTCTGGACCCTCGAGGTCCCGCAGCCGCCGACGCCGACGCCGACGCCGCCGGAACTGGACGCCTACGCGCAGTGGGACGCGGCACCCCCGGGCCCGCCGACGCAGCGCACGACACTGTGGCAGTCGATCGGCATGAGCGGCTTCGCGCACGCTCCGATCGTGCAAGTAACCGTGGCGCAGACCTCGCGTCCGCGGGTGGAGCTAATCGCCATTACGACGACGCAGGAGCGCGGCGGCGTCAACGTCTAGGGAGCAGGCCATGGCTTACGGCGGCGACATCGACACCAGCGTGGCGGGGACCGCGAACTACGTTCCCGGCGGCGGTGGAGGCGGAGGCGGCGCGCCAGACTGGCGCGCGCTCATTGCGCAATACCTGGCGGGGCAGGGCGGCGGCGGCGGCGGCGCGCCCGCGCCGCGCTACTTCGAGGGGCCGCAAGGATTTGACGGCGGCGCCGGAGCGCCGGCGGCCGCAGCGCCAGCGCCTGCGGGGGGCGGCGGCATCGGTGGCTTCAACGTCCCCGGCACCCGCAACTATAACCCCGCCCTGCCCGCCACCGGCGGGGACGCGGGCTATCGCGGCGGCGGCGGCCCGATGATGCGCTTCGATGAGGCTCCGCCTTCCGACCCCCCGGGGGAACCCGCTTTCGACACGATCGCCAACCCGTCACCGAATGACATGGTCACCAGCGGCTTCCTGTCGATGAACACGCCCGCCCAGGCCGATCTATCGGCTATGACCAATGCAGCCAACATGGCTAACGTAGCGGATATGGCGTCAAACACAGGATTTACTGGCCTCGTGGGGAATGCGCTCGGCTACGGCCTGACCGGCTTGACCGGCCTCGCCAATACGGGTTGGGGCGCTGTAATGGCCGGCATTAACGAGGCGGCCAATGCTGCCGCACAGGCCGCGCAGAATACCGGCGCCCCCGTCGGTCGCGGCCCCGGGCCGGGGCCCGCACCCGCACCTAGCACGCCGAATGCTTTAACAGGGCTGCCCAACGCAGTCGATGTCACAAACGGCTTTGGCCTAACCGGCCCCGGCTACGACGCCGGCATCGGCATGGGCTTCGGCGGCGCGACCGGCGACGGCACCTCCGGCAGCACGGCCGCCAGCGACGCGGCCGGCATCGGCACCACGGGCAACTCCACCGGCATCTCCGGCGGGCCGGGCGGCACCGGCGAGGGCGGCGCCAATACCGGCGAGGGCGGCGGCGGCGGTGGCGGAGGCGGCAGCAAATGAACCCCGATCAGGATCCCATGCGCGACGCCATCGCGCAGGCGACAATGCGCAACAACCTGGTGCAGATGTCGCTGCGGCCGCAGTCGGCCCGCTTCACCGGCACGCCCCCCGGGCCCGCCGACGACGCCTCGCAGCTCACTCCAATGCCCATCGCCGCCGGCAATGCCTTCGGCGGCTCGGCGACGCCGGGCGTGTGGGGATCGACCCCGCCGCTCCCGGGCGGCACCGGCTACGTCCCGCCGCCCGACACCGGCGGCACGCCGCCCCCGGCCCCGCCCTACACGCCGCCGACCTTCCCGCCCTACGGCGGCGGCACGGGCGGAGGCGGCACGCAGTCCTTCACGCCCTTCGCCGGCGCCCACCCGGCGATCGGGGGCGGCCAGACCAGCACCAGCGCGCCCGGACCGAGCTACGACCCGAATGCGGGGCAGCCGCCGGCCCCCGTGGACGGGTCTGGCGCAGGCGTAGGCGCCGGCGGCGCTGCGGCGGGGGACGGCAGCAAATGACGTTGCGCTACGTCTACGACCAGGACCAGGAAGTCGCGCGCTTCGTCGCCGCCTTAATCCCGCACGTCGGCTACCGCGGCTTCACCTTCCCCAAGACGATCGGCGTCGTCGATGAGCACGGGCGCCTGATCGCGGGCCTGGTCTACGAGCGCTGGAACGCGATGGCGGGCACGATCGAGGCCTCCGCCGCGGCCTTACCAGGGGTAAGGTGGGTTTCACGTGAAACAGTGCGGCGGGGGTTCGGCTTCGCCTTCGACGCGCACGGCTGCCAGATGCTGCGCATGTACGTGCTCGCGAGCGACCTGCGCACGCTGCGCCAGCTCGCCGCCTGTGGCTTCACATTCCAGACCGAGAAACGCCGCTACGGCCGCGACCAGGACGGCGTAGTATGCACGCTCACGGCCGAGGACTGGGCCGCCAACCCGCTGAGCCGCCCGGCGCCGGCGCCGGCGCTCTACGCCCCAATACAGAGAAAGGCCGCCTAATGCCGCCATTCAGCTCCCAGGCCGCGCCGATGCTGCCGCCGGGCAAGTACCCGCCGCCGAACCCACGCGACCAGATCACCATGGCGCTGCTGAACCAGCAGTTTCCTCCGCCGCGGCCGCCGCCGCTGCCACCCATGCCACCGACGGGTGGGGGCGCCGCTCCGCCTCCTCCCGGCGCGCCGCCTCCTCCTGGCGGAGCACCTCCGCCGATGGCGGGCGGTATGCCGCCTCCCGGCGGGATGGTTCCGCCTCCCATGGGCATGCCGCCGTCGGCCACCCCAGGAATGATGACCAACCCGGCCCAGCTGGCGGGCATGCCGCAGCCGGGAGCGCGTCCCTACTGAGGAGCTGAAATATGGGCTTCCTGTT